>ENA-UOUJ01000087-UOUJ01000087.1-activated-sludge-metagenome-genome-assembly--contig:-NODE-87-length-80969-cov-4.381973_pt1 | contig 80969 bp, 80 predicted proteins | sample MGYA00249839_ERZ747224 | MGnify/ENA primary metagenome ERZ747224 (study PRJEB28782, sample SAMN03220277) | activated sludge metagenome | biome: wastewater; feature: sewage sludge; material...
TATCGGAACATGGATTGTATCAGTCGCAACGCTTCCGGGAACAAGCAGGCGATATTCAAAAGAATCGAAACTACCACTCTGATCCCAGTCTATCCATAGCTCAGTGCTGTAGGTAGCGCTCGATCTTGTAACATTTATCGGATAGCTCTGACCTTGTGTCAATATTGCTGTCTGAGTCGGTACTGTATGATCTGCAAGCGTATGACCTTGCGGGCCAACTGCTGTAGTAGTATGATTAAGCGTTGTGCCTACAATTGTAACGTTTGTCTGATAATTACTATTACCAGTGTGTAATTGAACACCTGAAAGCGGCGAGCAATAGCATTGATAAAAAAGATTAGTATTGACATTCACGCTATTAGAAACGTCAAATCCTCCACCGTTGGAACACGTGACCCTCGCCCGATAGTCTGTAGCTGCAGCAATAGTAGCGTTTAGCACCGAGCTTGTGGCCCCTGCAATAGGAGTCCACATTCCCGCACCAGCAGGCGATTCTTCCCAGATAATAGAAATACCGTTTCCGATGGAGAAGCCGCTGAGCGCAATGTTTACAGAGCCACCCACACATCCTGCATAGGTAACACCTGTAGGAGAAGATGCATTTCCGGCAGTAGGCGTACCGCCACAAAGAGGTACAGAAAACTCATAAGCGCCCACATCGGGGGTGGTCCCACTTCTTGTTGCATTGACAATATCTGTGGTAATACCAAGCGGTGTACCACGGTTATCAATTAAACTATTTGCAGGTGTAAGGTCTCCGATTGCCGGATTCACATAAAGCGGATTGGCAAATATTGAATTTGCATCGTTTCCACTTGCAGTTGTCCAATCTTGCAAAGTAGCCTGTGCAGTAGTTTGGTAGCCTATGCTCTGTGCACCACTACCTGCGCTATTTAGAAAATAAACATTGCTATCCGCAGCTATCACATTTGCTGGAGTCGCTTTATAGATCGCATATTTAGCACCTGAGCCGCCACGCGAGATAGAAACAATGTTGTTGACGAAACGGATACCTGCGGCTGTACCTGACTGATAAAAACCATAAGTTATACCAGTAGGAGTAGCATTCAAATCATCTAATGAAATAGTGTTGTGATAGATGTGGCAATATAGTGATGTTGTACTCTGAATACCATAAACAACGCCGTTGCCATTGATATTATAAATAGCATTGTTGATGATCTTATTCTCTAAGCCAGGAGTGCCATCACCCGTGATCTCAATAGCAGTAAAAGCGGATGTGCTCGTAGTCATAGAATCGAACACATTGTGAATCCTGTTCTTTTCAACGAGGTTATTAATATTACCCGTAGAGATAAGAATACCCGAGGCTGTACCTGTATTCGTTCTGGTAGGACGTGAAATATCATTACCGCTTATTATCAAGCCACTGTTATATAAAGTATAAACGCCGTAGAGATAAAAGTCTTTGAGATTATTATTCTGAACGATGTTGTCGTTATTGATGGTACTGCTACCGCCATACACTGCCACATTGTAGTAACCACCGTTAATCGTGTTGCCTACAATAAGATTTCCATTTCCATTATTACCGGAGCTTGCCGCTGTAGTAGCAGAGTTGGAAAAGACGATGCCGTTGTGGTTTTGAGATGTTACACTCTTGCTTACATTAATGGTACAATTGCTAATTGTATTAGAGTCTGCACCATTGGTAAAATGAATACCCCAGCCATACGCACTATCAGCTCCGTTTAGCACAAGGTTATTTATAGTGATATGGTCGGCACCGTCAAGTTTAATACCTGCACGGTTGGAAGAACTATTTAACGTACTGAAGTCAAGCGAATTTCCGTTTCCGTTAAAGGTGATTGTATTTGTGCTGGATGCACCACCAATTTGTGGAATGGTAAGCTGTTCTACATAAGGGCCGCTTCCTGTAGCAACATTAAACGTTACCGGACCGGCTATGCCACACGACAAGGCAGCAATAGCATGAGTAAAAGACTGAAAGTTAGTGCCACCTGTAGCTTGTGTCGAATTAATAGTGTAAGTATTAGCAGGCATTGGGGGTGATACAACTACTGCAACCGTGTCAGAATAAACGGTGTTGGAACCACAAGTAACTGCCGCACGATAATATACACTACCAGAAGTACCCACAGTAGCGGTGTAAGCAGGCTGAAGAATAGTGCCGCTCACAGAAGTAAAAGGACCTGATAAAGATGTTGACGTTTGCCAATCATAAGATTGACCGGGCGTAGTGCTATTACCTGTAAGACTAAGGTTTACGCTACTGCCAATACAAATGCCACTTGTGGGCGTAGCAGATGCAGTACCGGCTACCGGAGTTCCTGTGCAGGCTGGAGATGTAAAAGTAAATTGGGTGTTGGGTCGAATATCCTGACGCGTAAAGTTAGAGGTGGATGTAGCATTTACATTTGAATACAGATACCGATAATCGGGAGCAGTTGCATTAGTCAGATATTGCCATGAAAATCCGCCCGTGCTTGGATTACCCGTTCCAGGCGTAATATCGAAATGTACATAAAACTCTAAAGAACCACCGGTGTAAGCATAATTCAGACCAGTGAATCCAACCCATGTATTAGCTCCGGGGATATTGTTGGTGGTAGTGTTATAATTTACTGTACTGATAGCAGAACCAAAACCTGGGAGATACGACTGCACATTTACTCCTGTGTTGTAGCTACTTAACGTACCGGCATTTTTTGCGTAAAGTGTTACTGTTGCTGTTGCGCCGTTGGAAAAATTATTAGCGTCAGTCTTGTACCATTTAATTTCTGAAATTGTTGCTCCTGAGAAAATTCCCGCCGCGTTTAGCTCCGCTTCGGTAAATAAAAGTGTTTTGTTGCTTTCATAAACAGTGCTTGAGGCCGTTGTACGATAGAAAGGTCCGTAGGTAACGGATGTGCTGGTTCCGGTGCCAATCTGCACGGTCGTTTGCGCTCCTGCACTAAGCACTATAGCCACAAAGGCGACTACAAGTGAGTAAATTTTTTTCATAAAATGGTTTTGCATGTTAAATAATAGGGAAGTCAATTCTAAAATGGGGCGATAAAAATACCTAAAAAGCAAACGCTCGACTTGCGGGTTTTACTCATTTTAGCATAGGCATGAATTCGTCATACAGATTTTGTGCATTCACAATAGGCACATTGATTTTCACCTCACAACTGTTGTAATTTTATCGTCTATCACAATGAGAATTATAACGTGAGGGACTTACTTTTATTACTGCTGTTTATCATCCCATTGTCTTTTTTGGGGCAAGAAAAAAACCTGGATCGCTACGGCACACAACGCTTTGATACCGACACAGCAATCGTTTCGTCTCTTATTGACAAAGCCAAATCGTTTCGCCATACCCACAATGACAGTGGATTAATACTTTATCATACGGCCTTTAAAAAAAGTACAGAAATAGGATTTGTTGAGGGCGCAGCAAAAGCCCTTACGGGATTAGGACTTACCTATATGGACAAAGGTGAGTATAGAAAAAGCCTCACTGTTTACCGCTTTGCAGAACCGTATTGCAAAGCGGCTAGCAATACCAATGGGCGCGCAATAGTTGTTCTTTACAACAACATGGCTGCATTATATGGTAATCGGGATGTGACAGATACTGCAGCAATCTACTACTACAAAGCACTGGAACAAATGGAGGTGTACAACGTCAAAGACACCAATCTGCTCTTGCTTATCTACAGCAATTTGGCAGGGCGGCTAACTGCGAACAAGCAATACAGCCAAGCCAGATTCTATCTAAATAAAGCATTGCCTGTTGCGCAAAAAACAAACAATAATAAAATGCTCGCTAAAGTATATACCGATTTCGGAATGCTTTATGGAGCGGAAAATAAACTCGATTCCAGCCGCATTTTTTCAGCAAAGGCACTTTTCCTTTTTTCCCAACTCAAAGATCCCGCCTCAGAAATCGTAGCCAATTGCAATATTGGTAAGACTTTTCTTGAAGAAAGGAAACCCCAAAATGCAATTAAGTTTTATCAGAGAGCATTGAAAATAAAAGGATCAAAAGTGCAAAAAGCCATGATCTATAGAGGACTTGGTGCATGTTTTTTTCAAATGAAAAATTATCCTGAGGCTGAACACTATTATTTGTCGGCATTGGCTATTAGCGAAGAAGAAAATCTTACCAAAGGAATTATTGAAAGCAATAAAGCACTGGTAGATATTTATAGTGCAATGGGCAATTCCAAAGCGTCTTTACTACATCGCAATGCCTACGATACCTTGCAAGACAGCGCAGCAAATGCAAGGCGAAATGAACTTGTAAATGATCTGGAGATAAAATACAGGACAGCAGAGAAGGATAAGGAACTTGCCGAACAACAGCTACTGTTGCAACAAAAAGAAAGTAAGATCAGAGGGCAAAACAGGTTTATCATTTTCATTACGGTAGGTTCTTTTCTAATCCTTGCATTAGTAGCTACATTGTATAGAAATTACAAACAGAAAAAAAATATTGAGCTTCTGAAATTCAAAACTGAAAGAAAAATTGCGCAACTGAAAGCGCGAATGCAGGGAGAGGAAAAAGAACGGGAACGAATAGCAAGAGAATTGCACGATGGCATAATGGTGCAACTTAGCGCAGCGCAAATGAACCTTAGCACACTGATAGAAAAAGAAAAGAATAACAGTGGCGAAGAAATAGAACAAATACTGGTGCAACTGGAAAACGCTACGAAAGAACTTAGAAAATCGGCACACAACCTGATGCCCGATATGCTACTGAAAGAAGGGCTGGCCGCTGCCGCACATTACTTTGTTAAAAGCCTGGAGCGGAGTACAAATATCCAAACGCACTTTCAGCTTATTGGTGAAATGCCGGCACTTGCGCCAGATTATGAACTGATGCTGTACCGCGTTATTCAGGAACTTTTACAGAACATAATTAAACACGCAAAAGCAAAAAATGTGATTGTGCAGATGAATTGCCAGCACGATATGATAAGCCTTGTAGTGGAAGACGACGGTGTAGGATTTGATAAAAACAAGCTCGAAGAATTCGAGGGTATGGGACTCGGCAGTATAGCATCCCGCATCAAATCGCTACAGGGACATTTCAGTATAAACAGTGCGCCGGAAAAAGGCACTTCAGTATATATTGAGCTTGAAATAAAACAACTTCAATTTTCAAACCCTGTGTAAATGGCTATTAAAGTAGCAATAACCGACGATCATCCTCTTGCCATAAGTGGCTTGCAAAATATGCTGAGTGGCGATAAGCATATTGAGGTGATTGCTACCTACGAAAACGGCACTGCTCTACTAACCGGACTGGAGAAAATGCTACCCGATGTGCTTCTTCTGGATATAGAATTACCCGACTACAAAGGCTACGATCTTGCGCAGGTCATCAATAAAGAATATCCGTCGGTAAAAATGCTGGCAATTACCAGCCACGATGCTCCCATACTTGTGAAAAGAATGATGCAGCACGGTTGTAGCGGTTATGTTTTGAAAAATACGCGGGTCAAAGAATTGATCTTTGCCATAAAGTCTGTTTACGCGGGAGAGGAATATATTGAGCCGTCGCTCAAAGAGCAAATGATGCAACACACAAAATTCAAAATCCAAACTCCTACTTTCAAAATACCTATCCTTACACAAAGAGAAAAAGCAATTCTGAAATTAATTGTACAAGAACACACCAATCAGGAAATAGCAAACGAACTATTCATTAGTCTTCGCACCGTAGAAAATCACAGATTTAGTCTTCTTCAAAAGCTCGATGTAAAAAACTCCATCGGTCTCGTGCGTGTGGCCATTCAACTTGGAATGCTGGAAGATTAAGGAGACTATAGTATTTGTTGGGCTTCCTGTTGCAGCAGCGCTTTATCTATAGGCACTACCCCCACCTGCTCGCATACCAACCCACCTGCAAGGTTTGAAATCTCTGCCATCAGGTGCGCATCTTTTGTAAGTGTATAAACAAGCGCCGCTGTTGCAATTACAGTATCGCCCGCGCCTGATACATCCGCAATGTTGCGAATGTGCGAAGGAATAATTGCTGCACTATTTTGATTGTTGAAATAAACGCCTTTTTCAGAAAGGGTGATAAATGTTACCTGGTGGTTTAGAATGTTTTTCAATTTTTCATTCACTTCGCTTAGCGTTTCCACATTCACTTCTTCAACTGCTACATTCAACCCTTCTCTTACTTCTTTCAGGTTCGGTTTGAAAATCGTTACATCTTTATAAGAAAGGAAATTTTTTCGTTTCGGGTCCACGGCTGTAACCAATCCAAGTTCTTTGCAATGCTCTGTAATTCGGTGAATGACATTTTCCTTCAGCACGCCTTTGTTGTAATCTTCAAAAATAAGTACGTCTGGTTTTTCGATTTGAAGAAACCGTAGCACTTTATCTATGAACGGATGTTCTTCTTCTGTGTAAAGCTCCTCGCTTACTTCATCATCCAAGCGCATCATCTGTTGGTTGCGGCTAATGACGCGTGTCTTTGTAGTTGTAGTGCGGTGCTTACTCAGCATGATAAGGTCTGTACGAATGCCTGCATCCTCTGTCAATTGTTTCAACAATGCACCGTCTTTATCATCTCCCACCACACTTGCCAAGGTCACTTTTGCGCCAAGGCTTTTACAATTCAATGCTACGTTTGCCGCGCCACCAAGTCTGCTTTCTCTCTTTTGCAATGCTACAATTGGAACAGGAGCTTCGGGAGAAATACGATCTACCTCACCCCACCAATAATTATCGAGCATCACATCGCCTACTACCACTACATGTAGTTGCTGTATGCTTTCAAATAAATGCGCTAATTCTTCTTTATGGATTCGCTGCGTCACTTTTCTTTTCTATAAAATAGTAAATGGGAATGCCTATCAAAACAATGATAAATCCTGGCCACGTAAACTCAGGTTTAAACCATAAAAGCAAACCGCAAAAAGTGAGACCCATAATAATGTACAGAGCGGGCAGCAAGGGATAACCAAACGCTTTATAAGGTCGCTCTGCATCTGGCCTTTTTCTACGAAGAATAAAAATTCCGGCAATAGTCAACACATAAAATATCACTACTACAAAGGAGATCATGTCGAGTAAATCTCCATAGCGTCCACTCAGACAAAGAATAGAAGCCACCAAACATTGCGACCACAATGCCCATTGGGGTACACCTTGCTTATTAAGCTTTGCAGCCTTGCGAAAAAACAAACCATCCTGGGCCATTGTATAATACACGCGGGCACCTGCAAGTATCAAACCATTGTTGCAACCAAATGTAGAGATCATGATAAGTCCGGCAATGGCGAAGCGGCCGTTGTCGCCAAAAATTTGATTGGCTGCTGCTACTGCAAGACGATCTTCCTCTGGAAAAGCAATTTCACGAAGTGGGAGAACATTCAGATACATAAGATTGGTAGTAACATAAAGAATGGTCACTACAAATGTTCCGAGAAACAAGCTCAACCCGATATTGCGTTGCGGGTTTTTAATCTCACCTGCAACGAAGGTTACATTGTTCCAGGCATCGCTGCTAAATACGGAGCCAACCATAGCAGCTGCAATAGCACCAAGCAAAGCCACTCCTGAAATACTTGTCCAATCTCCGGGAACTTTTTGTCCGTTTTCATTTACCGATCCAAAATCCTGCGCAGCATTAAAACCGGTTTGCCAGTTTTCTGCAAAGAAGCTTTGATCAACTAGCAAAAACCCAAACAATATCAATCCAAATAAGGCAATCAATTTTGAAAGTGTAAAGACTAACTGAATCGATTTTCCTTCTTTAACGCCGCGAGAATTAATGTAAGTAAGCAGAACGATGACACCTATTGCTACCAGATGAGCAGGATAAATTTTGATGACTCCTGAGTAAAGAATATTATCGTTGGTAAGGTTTAGGACAGGGAAAAAATAACCTGAAAATTTTGCAAAAGCAATTGCCACCGCTGCAATAGTTGCGGTTTGTATCACCGCAAAAAGACTCCAGCCGTAAAGGAAACCGATTAGCTTGTTGTAAGATTCCTTGAGGTAAACATATTGACCGCCAGCCTTCGGAAACATACCACTCAACTCACCATAACTCACCGCAGCGGTAATAGTCATAATACCTGTAATAACCCAGACCGCAATAATCCAACCTGCACTCCCTACATTTCGGGCTATGTCTGCACCTACTATAAAAATGCCTGAGCCTATCATGGAGCCTATAACCAGCAAGGCTCCGTCAAACAAACTAAGCGACCTGTGAAATTCCGGTTTGTTTTCCAAGTGTGTGTGTGTGTTTTGCGAACCGAAATCATATCCTACGCATCGTCAGAGAAAAGCGAGATGCGAATGCTATGATGTAAGATTCATCTGTGATTAATACTGATTAAACTTCTCAGATGAAAAATACTATTTTTTCTTTGTGGTATCGTCTGTCTTTTTAGCCCGCTCATTCATTCCCTTTATCACATCGGCTGTGATGTTGAGCTTTTTGTTTGCTAAAAGTATCTGGCTGCCCACCTGTGAGTAGGAAAGAATATAATCGTAGCCTTTACTCTTGTTGTAGTCTTCCAGAAAACTATTCAGATCGTCGTGCAGTTTTTGATTGAAAGCATCTTTCTCTTTCAGCAATTGTTCGGTCAATGCCTGCTCGCGCAACTGAAGGCTTTGCTGCATTTGTGCTAATTGCTTTTGGGTTGCTTCGCCTTCAGCCTGAGTGATACTGTTGCTTTGAACCTTTCTTTGAAAATCTGCTACACGACTTTGAAACTGCTGTGCCGACCGCTCAAGTTCACTTTGCATACCCGTTTGGCGTTTATTAAATTCTTCTCTTTTGGACTTTAAAAAATCATAGTTGGCTTCAAAGGTATCTATGTCAACATACGCCACGCGAAAACTGCCGGCATCAGCCTTCAGAGAAGAAGTGTTGGGTGATGTTGCATTACCCTTATTGCCGGAAAAGTGTAAGAGGAAAAGCACGAGCACTCCCGCTAAGGCAAGCGCACTAAGAATTGTTGCAATATTTTTCATTTAAAAAAACTGTTGGCGGTTAAGTTGTGGGTGAAAATTAGTGGACAAAAATAACATCTGCCTTCATACTTGTATCGCTTACAACGGAAAAAGGTTGGTTATTGGTATAAAAAAAAGCTATCCCGTTTAAAGAATAGCTCCTTCTGAATTTGTTTGTTGGTATTATTCCAGTCTAAAACTTATAGGAAGTGTGTAGTAAACTTTTACAGCTTTACCATTTTGCTTACCGGGCTTCCACTTTGGCATTTTCATAACCACGCGTTTTGCTTCTTCGTCACATCCGCCGCCAATGCCTTTCACAACATTCACATCAGACACTTCGCCTTGCTCATCTACAACGAAACGCACAGTTACGCGACCCTGAATGTTATTTTCCTTTGCCAATTCCGGATAGCGAATGTTTTTTGAAAGAAACTCATTCACATTTACAGAAGGCTCTGGCATTTGCTCTACATAAGTAAAAATCTGCGGTGGCGGTGCTTCTACAGCTCCTGTTCCCGGTCCCGGATCAACGATGCCCGGGTCTATTCCGTTAGGATCGCCTTCCTGAGTTTTGATACCGGCAGATTTATCCTTCATTTCCTCTATGGGTGGTGGCTTTTCTTGCTCCTGTACCTCTTCATCTTTTTTGATAACCGGTGGTGTAAACTTTACCGTTGGCTTTACTGGAGGTGGTGGCTCTGGAGGTGGTGGCGGGGGCGGTGGCTTTGTAGGATCTATAGGCGGTGGTTCAGCCAATGTTACTTCTTTTATCATGGCAACCTTTCTGTTATCGTCCTTATTGAGATTAGAAATAATAGCGTAGGTGCCCGTTGCCAAACCTATACCGGCTAACACCAGCATAGATCGTAAAACACGTTTCGGATAGTTCTTGCGTAACTCATAGCCGCCGTAGCTTTTATTACGACCCTCGAATAAAATATCGAGGTAATCGCTTTTGAGTATTTTATTAATATCCATTGTTTAAATTTTTTAGTCCTGAGTTGTAAGCATCTTCGTTTGTAAGACGTTAGTTGCTTATAGTTCCATAAAACCTACAGCACTATTTATAAAATTATTGAGCGCCGGTATTCGCCTGCTCTGTACTTTGAATAAACTCTCTGTCAACATCCGTAATATCTACAATGGCGTAGATCTTCACATCGTTTATTGCCATTTCGTCGAGGATGTTTACGAGGTCTTCATAGGTACTGTTTGCATCAGGCTTTATCAACACCGTCAACTGATCTTTAGCAGTCAGTGTAGGGTCTTGCCTTCTTTGTTCTTCTATTCTTTTCTTCTTGTCAATTATCGCATCGCGTATTCCATCCTTAGGTTTGAAGTACGTTATTTTCAGTTCGGGTGGCTTGGTAGGGTCGCTGGCCAGTCCTTCATAATAATAAATGCGGTGTTCTCTGCTCAGCAAAACTGTAAAGGCCACACTTTCCTTCACCTTAGTTTGGTCTTTCTCTTCAATCTTTTCTTTGTTGGGCATATTGATCTCCATTGTCTTCGGCTTTGACAGCGTAGTGGTAAACATGAAGAAGGTTATCAATAAAAACCCAAGATCCACCATTGGAGTAAGATCTACACGGGTAGAAAGTTTTTTACCTTTTTTGACCCCAGGACCTTTCTTATGCCCACCGCCACTCGACACATCCATTTCTGCCATGGTACTATAATTTTTAAAAGGTTACTTGATTAGTTGTTGGTTGTGATGGTTGTTGGTTGACAGTTGATAGTTGTCAGCACCGTGCTTACTGCTTATTGCCCTTGCCTATTGCTTACTGTTTTTTCCCTATCCCCTATTCCTTTTTCCCTATCCCCTATCCCTTACTGCGGTTTCATCCCTGCATTCTGAATTTCATAAGCTGCGGTTCCCGGAGGTACGGCTTTTAATCCTGTAATAAGATTAAACTTATAAATCTTCCAGTTTTCCAGCGTTCTGATTACTTTCTTTATTTCAGGATAATTAGCATCGCCATCTGCTTTGATAGCTATGCGCAACTTCGGATTGCTATTGCGCGCCATGCGAATCCATGCCGCCAGTTCATTCTGATCAGAGGTATTTACCGTATCTGTAGGAATTCCTGAAGTTTGCTTATCATATTCCTTTTGTTGCACAGGATCGGCTGCGAGATAAGATTTCAACTGATTAAACGGAACGCCCACCGATGCACCATTTGTAAATTGGGCCATCTCCTGCGGTGTCAGATTCAATCCTTTGTATTCGTTCACATCCTCAATAAGATTTTTGCGGGTGTTGTTCTTATTGTCAACAGAAAAGAAAACTCTTCCTTTCGGATCAATAGTGAGGAGCATGATATCTACGTCAGGAATCATAATTTCTGAAATAGAATTTGGTGTCACCACCGTCACAGGCTCATCAGGTTTAAATTTTGTAGCCAGCATGAAGAACGTTAGCAGCAGAAAAGCTACATCGCACATCGCCGTCATATCAACGTTGGTGCTCTTCCTTGGCATTTTTACTTTAGGCATCGCTAATGTTTTGACTGTTTAACTAATTAGATCAAAAAACAGTGTCTTTCCACAAATCCTCTACACATTTTTCCTGCAACACTATCTTACTTGTAGTTAGCAGCAAAGCTTTGCGTAAGTGTAAAACCACTTTCGTCAATACCATAAGTGATACCATCAATAACTGTAGTGAAGTAGTTGTAAGCTACGATGGCAACCGCAGAAGTACCGATACCAATGGCGGTATTGATAAGTGCTTCAGAGATACCATTGGCAAGTGCCGCTGCATCTGGCGCACCCGCCTGTCCCATTGCCTGGAAGGCGCGAATCATACCCAATACTGTACCGAAAAGACCAAGAAGCGTTGCTACCGAAGCGATGGTAGAAAGGAATACAAGGTTTTTCTCCAGCATCGGTAGTTCCAATGAAGTAGCTTCTTCTATTTCTTTTTGAATGCTCAATACTTTTTGATCTGTGTCAAGTTCATGGTTGCTTACCATATCACGGTATTTCAACAAACCTGCACGCATTACATTTCCTACCGAACCCGCTTGCTTATCGCACTCCGCAAGTGCAGCTTCAATGTTTTTGTTAGCAAGGTGGTATTGTACTTTTCTTACAAATTCGGCATTGTTTATTTTACCGTTTGCCTTCATGATTGTAAGGATGCGCTCTACTATCATACACACCAAAATCAAAAAGGTTGACATCAGGATTGGAATAACCCACCCACCGGTGTAAATAGTACCCTGAAAGTTGGCAGGCACATGCTTTTCAGCGTCGCGGAAGTTGGCTGCATTTCCAAAAACAAGATGGAAAATCAGGTGGGCTACTACCGTACAACCTACTATTATGCCTAAGTTGATAAGCGTGTAGTTAGCGTTTTTGGGTTTTCCCGCACGAGATCCTGCTTTTGCTGTGGCTGTTTTTACGTCTGCCATAAGTTTGATTTTTTATTTGTGTTTTTACGGTTAATTAATTGGTGTTAAAACGCAATTTGCGTGCTTGCAAAGATATAGGTACACTTTAAAAAAACAACTTGCCTGCATTTTTTTTATCGCAATGATAATATACATTACAAAGCAGTGACGGAGCTAAGATCTGAATCTCTAAAAAGTGAACTTGCGTTAAACGAAAGGAGGTTGAAGTTATTGCATTTTACCCCTGACAAGAAAGCAATCCAAGAGACTTTAACATTTACCTTTGCGCCAAATTTTTTTTAGTGATGAGCTTCAATCCATGGCACTCCGTTAGCTACGGCAACGATATTCCGAACAAAGTAAATGCGATTATTGAAATTCCTAAAAACTCGCGGGCAAAATATGAATTGGACAAAGAAACCGGACTATTGAAACTCGATCGCGTGTTGTATTCTTCCGTGTATTATCCTGCTAATTATGGATTCATTCCCCGCACCTATTGCGATGATAATGACCCGCTTGATATTCTGGTGCTTTCACAAATAGAAATGCAACCGCTGTGTTTGGTAGAAGCGAAAATAATTGGCGTGATGCGGATGCTTGATCAGGGCGAGGCAGACGACAAACTTATAGCTGTTTGCCCCCAGGATATGAGCGTGGCACATATTAATGACATTAGTGAACTGCCTTCTCATTTTATAGAAGAGCTGCGGCACTTTTTTGAAGAATACAAAAAGCTGGAAAATAAGGTGGTGAAGATTGAAGAATTTCAGGGCGAGCGCCTTGCGAAGAAGATTCTGCAACATGCCATTAAAGACTACGAACTACTGGTAGAGCAGATGAAAGTCAGGGCAAACTAATTGTCTATTTTTTCGTTTCAATTTTTTTTGCTGAAAAGTCAATTTCCAATGTAGGATGGGAAGTTGGCTTTTCTTTTTTTATGTGTTTGTTTCAAACGGCTTACAAATTTTCCGGGTTTTTATGCGTGGCTATTGCAAATTAAATTGGCAAGAAATATTTTGTGTTCTTAAACCAAAAAAATTTACACAATGGTCAGGTCTCTATCGGGTAAACAACTTTTCAGCTTGTTGTTGATCCTTCTTTTTGCTCCCGCAATACTCAATGCACAAATCAAAGATGGAAGTATTGTTTTTACCTGGGGCGATAGCTACGAACTTCCTAAAAAACATTCCGACCTCGGCTTCATAGGCAATGAGATAGAGGGTTATGTACAGATCGGACACGCGCCGCATCGCAGTTTGTCATTCCAGAAATTTAGTAATGCCTTGAAGCTAACATCAGAAAATACAGTTGATCTGAAAGACATGCCCGATGACTATCAGAATGTAGCATTTACAAAAATCAAAGACAGATACTACTGGATATTTTGTACCTGGGAAAGAGCAGACGAAAGAGAACGCCTTTTTGCACAGGAAATTGATGTAAAAAACACAAAGCTAATTGGCAAGGCAAAACAATTGTGTGCGACCAGCAAACTTACCGGCACAGCTATGGGAACAGCGCTATGGGGAATCAGCATAGGCATTACCGATAAGTGGAATCTCTATTATTCGCTGGACAGTAATAAACTCCTTGTTCAGTATAGAAAACGCCCGGAGCAACGGCAGGATAGTAAGAACAAGGACATCATCGGCTTTCAGGTTTTTGATGAAGAGTTGAATAAAATCTGGGGCAAGGAAATAAGAATGCCTTACACCGAAGCACGCATGGATAATGAAGATTACGACATAGATAAGGATGGCAATGTGTACACATTGGCGAAGGTATATGCCACAGAGAAAGGCGATAAAAAGAAACCCAATTATCACATGGAAATATTGAAGTGGACGAAGGATAATAATGAGGTAACGAAGATCCCGTTTAAGTTTACAGACCAGTTTGTAACTGCTGCACGAATGACCAAAGGATTTGATGGAAGTCTTTTAGTTGTTGGTTTCTACAGTAAGAAAAAACCTGGGGTAGCTTATTCCGGCTTTAATAGAGTTGGTGTGCATTCCAGTGCAGATGGCGTGTTTCTACTACAGTTGGATGAGCAATCGGGAGAATTGAGCAATGTAAAAAAAGGCATCTACGAATTTCCGCAGCAGGTGCTAAGTGAGTTTGAATCTGCACGTACAAAACGCAGAAATGAGAAGAAGGACGATGATGATAATCTGGAAGCGCAAAACATGGTACTTCGCAATATAGTGGTGAACAGCGATGGCTCCATACAAGTGTACGGAGAAGAGGCTTACAAAATTATTACTACCACTTACAACGGCAGGTCGCGGAATACAACAGTAGATTACTATTACAACGATATTCTGGGAATGAACATTGGCGCAGATGGCGAATTGAAGTGGGTAACAAAAGTTCCTAAACTGCAACACGGTATCAACAGCGGCCTCGCTGGGATGTCTTTCAAATTGTTTCCGCACAACAACAACCAATATATCTTCTTTATGGACAACATGAAGAATATAGACCTACCTGTTGACGAAGCTCCAAAACAACACGTAGATGGCAGAGGCGGTGTGCTGATGGTGGTGAAAATTGACGAGAATGGTAAAAAAAGCAAAGCCAAAATATTTGATGTGCGCGAAGAAGATAAAAACCTGATCGTTTCCAATTTTAGCACTGTAGGCATTGACAAGATTGTAGCAAGAGCTTTTCATCGGCGAGACAGCCAACCGGTATTTATCACCTTTAAATAAACCCTGCGCATGCTTCGAAAATTCTTAAAATTATCTCCCTTACTGGTTGTGGTTTTGCTTCCTTTTGCTTCCTTTGCGCAGCAAACAATAAGCTTCGGACCAGAAGAAGAAAATACATCCTTTAATAAAAGAAGAAAACAGAAAAAAGAAGTTTATAAAAACTCCGTAACCCTGGGTATTGTTTCTGCAATCAATGGTTATACACCTGTGTATTATGAACGCGCGCTTACAAGTTTTCTAAGTGTGCAAGTGGGAGCAGGCATTACCTACAGAAGTTTTGGAAATGACTTTGGTCAAATCATTTGGAATGACGGAAAGAATAGTGAATTGGTAGAAAACGGAGTAGCTGGAATGCAAGACGTAGATGACCAATACTATCACTACAAACACCGCAAGGCAGCTTTGGGCAGTTATTTTTCTGTGGCTCCGAAAATTTATTTTAGCGACAATGTAATGGATGGATTTTATCTGGCACCTACCGTAGAATGGAAAATGTATCGCTTCAATGCGCAAATGGCGAACACAAATAAAAGCCTTGAGGAAATTCAAAACTCCTACTCCTATTTTTCGTTTGACAGCGATGACCGGAATATTCCAAAAACCAGCAACAAGTTGGCCGAATCAATGAACTGTTTGGACATTAGCCTGATGGTGGGAGGGCATTACCAACGTGCCAACAGGCTGACAATTGGCTGGAATATTAGTTTGGGTCTTAGAAAAGCTAATTCAAAACGTCTGGATATTTATACCGTGGACGATGCAAATGGAAAAAGTTACTTCCGAAATAATGTGAGAACTTACGACAGTATGAAACCTTTGATTTCTGCTAACCTTGTTTTAGGAGGGGTTTTCTAAAATCCTTCTACGAGAACGATTCATATTTATCAACTCACACAAAGCTGCCAAGAAAACAGAAGAGATTGCTTTCGCAATCTCTTTGTCAATTGTACTAACCAGTTTTTTTATTGAATACTCAATGGCAATGTAGTAAGCAACTGCCCGTCACTGTACAGACGAACGTAATAAATGCCTGTACTTTTAGCTTCGTTCATTCCTACATATCCTTTACCACTGTTCATGCTAACGTTGCCTTTTGCAATTATCTGTCCGTTGATGTTCATAACATCGTATTGCAAAGTGCGTACAGCTTTATCATCTAAAGAAATAGTAAGCTGATTCCCGGTTAAAGGATTGGGGTAAAGAGCAATTTTACCATACTTAGTTACATCGCTGATGCTGGCAGGATTTGCAAGACGATTTGTGTGAACTTCGATCTCACTGATTTGAGCTTGCGTGAAAGTTGTATCAAAATAAGACACCCTCACCAAAGGAGTAATTTCTCCTGCACGGTAAAAAGACACCTCGTTTACTTCAGTTGCCAGTCCTTGAGTGAGACTAAAGGCTGAAAGCAATTGTGGTGGTGCTGGAGCTCCGTTCAGGAAAAATGAGTCCACTTGTTTTTCCATGTGCTTTACCATTAGCACATTCATACTTCCACTTGCATTACCCGAAAAATCTTTCACCTTTACTTTTCCCCATCCTATTACTGTATCCCTATAGCTTAAATAAGTCTTACGCTGGCCTGGTGCAGAATTAAGTCCGTACAAAACTACAGTAAGGTTGAGATCGGTGGTGAAATTATAGCTTCCTCCCCAGGTACTACCATTGGTAGCGGGAAAAGAAAGAACCTTTCTTGGTGAGCTGTAAATCACATTCTGCTCTGGGAAAAGAAGGCTGTCAGTCGTACCTCCGGTCAGCGACCCAAGTGGAATAGCCTGCCTTAAAATTCGTTCACCCTGTAGGCTATAGTTAGCAGCACTGATGCCATCTACCATTCCGAAGTCATAACCTAAAGACCCGCTAAACGCGTAATACATGTGAGTCGCCTGCGTGCCTCCCGGAAATGCACTATTAGAGAAAGCACTTCGAGTAATGGTGGAGAATGCGTTAGTATAGTTTAGTGAGCTGAAGTCCCAATTTCCATTAGTGGTAGGTGCGATAGTAGGATAGGTTTGTCCTGCCATCAATAGCTTCATGCTATCTATACCTACGTAGGTTGCAGAAAAACTTTGTTGATTGAGTGTGATCTGCGCACTCGCTGATAAAACGGAGAGCGAGAAGAGTGTGGTAAAAATCCTTTTCATTGGTTTTGTGTTTTTAGTTTAGAACAAATATAATACTTGATATTTTACAGCGCAACACCCTATTGGGATGAAACAAAAATGCCTAAATGAAAATTACAAGTTTGTTCTATTGTACAATTTGCTCTTTACTAATCCCCATTTGTGAAGGCGATGCGTAAGCGATACCCGCAGCACACCCATTCCATATTTCATGCTGCGCGAAAAATTGATACTCGATGCTTCCTCAAAGTATTTAGTGGGGCAGGTCACTTCACCAATCTCATAGCCATTCATAAAAATCTGCGAGATCATTTCATTATCGAAAACAAAATCGTCGCTGTTGTGTGTAAAATCTATAGAACGAATCACATCTGCTGAAAATGCGCGATAACCTGTGTGGTATTCACTCAGTTTTTCCCACACCATTATGTTTTCAAAAAGTGTAAGGCAGCGGTTAAAGATATATTTATACATAGGCATTCCTCCGCGAAGCGCACCATTTCCCAATATCCGCGAAGCAAAGCAAACCGGATACACCTCATAAGCAATAACACCGCTTATAGCGTGTATAAGTTTGGGAGTGTATTGATAATCGGGGTGGAGCATGATGACGATGTCAGCACCAAGTTCTAACGCTTTTTTGTAGCAGCTTTTTTGATTACCACCATATCCTTTGTTTTGCTCGTGAATTATGATGTGTCTTATGCCCAAACGCCGGGCTTCCTCCACCGTATTGTCGGGGCTGTTGTCATCTACAAGCACCACCTCATCCACTATATCGAAAGGAATTTCGTTGTAAGTACGCTCCAGAGTTAGTGCTGCTTTGTAAGCAGGCAATACCACAACAATTTTTTTACCGTTTAGCATGTATTCAAAAGTGAAAAGTTCAAAAGTAAAGACTTATATCCCAAAAGAGAAATAAGAAGATAAGGATCAGTTGGCCACTTTAAAATCATCGCCGACGGGCTTCATAGAAGTTACTATCAGATTGCTGCTTGCCTTACCAAGCAAATTATTGCGCGTATCCGACACCCTGCATTCAACGTGAATTATTTTTTTGCCTTCTCGTATTACTTCTGCTTTAGCGTACAATTTTTCGCCTTCTTTAATAGCGTATAGAAAATCAACATTTAGGTTTAATGAAGTGTAGTTGTTGTTTGTATCGAGGCTCACAACGCTCCAACCAATTACTTCGTCCATTACCAAAGACATCATACCTCCATGAATATTTCCATAAGGATTGCACATTTCCTTTCGCACAGTTAAAGAAATTTCTGCTGAGCCACGTTCAATTTTCTCAAGAGTGAACGCCAGCCAGTTTCCTGCCGGAGAACGTGATTCACTTACAAGTTTTCCTAAAAAACGATCTCTAAGATGTTGTAAAATATTACCTGAATAATCTGCTCTACTACTCATCGTCTGTTGTTTTTGACCATCGGTTCACGCTACTTCACCCAGCATAGTCGAGGATTTAGATGCGGGAGTTATGGGAGTCAAAAATAGGCACAAATAAAAAACGGATCGAGGTTAGTCGAATCCGCTTTTCAATAAATAATATTGGTTGTTACCTGCTAATTTGAACTGTTCGGGCAAAGTCGCCTTCCGTGGTCTTTAATTTCAGGATGTAATTTCCGGGAGGAAGAAGATTAAGGTCTATGCTATTCAACCCTGATGAACCATTTTCTTTCCTCACAATGCTACCCATCATATTCACGAGATACATTTCTTCAAGTCTGGCATTCTTTAGTTCAATAAACAATCTGTCTTTTGCAGGGTTTGGATAAACTCTTACATTTTCTTCTCCCTCAATATCGTTGACAGACGTAGGTACTGATCTATATGCTGTGTCGCTGCTGCAAGTATTTTTCACTATTAGTTTCACAATCAGCGCTACGTTCACACTTTGGGTATAGGTGTGTATTGGGGTTGTATCAGTTGAGGTTGCTCCATCGCCAAAATGCCACTCAAAATCTTCCACATTCTGGTAAGAAGAAGGATAGAACTGGTAGGTATTATTCATACGAACATAAGAGATACCACTTACCGTTGGCAAAGGTCTGATGGTTACATTGATGGTATCTGCACGGGTGCAATATTGCGTCACTCTCACCCAGTAATTTCCGGAAACATTCGTAACAGGAATTGTTTGTGTGCTATCTCCTGTACTCCACATATAAGTTGCTCCGGGATGCCCTCCATCCAATATTAAAGGTATGCTCTCGCAAAATGAGGTATCATCTCCCAGGTAAGGAGCCGGCGGTGGATTAACCTTTGCCGTTACCTGCACTCTGTTACTTTGGCAATTAGCAGAATCGGACGCAACCCACAAAACGCTATCCTGCATTAAAGTCTCGAAAATCAACATAGTGTCGGTTGCTATTGAAGTACCTCCAGTTGGGTCAGAGTACCATTGATAGTTTGTGTTGTTTATTACCGAACGAATAGAAACAATAGCGGTGTCTCCCGGACATACCGTATCGGAAACTACAACGGGTAAAGTATTTGGTCTTCTGAAAGTAATGGATACAACGGGTGTGGTATCGTTCTGGCTTATTGTATCTCCACTTAGTTGTGTGTATGCTCTCACTGTATAAGTTCCTTGTGGAAGGTTAAGTTTACCTACAGTAAAAGTATCTCTTGCATAAGCCGCCAACGTACCTGTGTATGTGTTGGTAATGGTATTGGTAGTGCTGCCAATATATCTTGCAGTTACCGGAAAATTGCTGGCACTTGTACCTGCATCATTCTTCAACACCACTCTTACCAAAACACTATCATTAGCACAATAGCTTGTATTGTTGACGGGGCTTACCAAAGTAAACGCGGAAATATTATTGGGTGGTGCCTGCACAAAAGTTACAGCTCCTGAAAAATAGCGTGGCGTAAGGTTTGGCGAAGGAAAGGGACCAGCGTAGCCCGGACTTATTGCGCTCGAACCTGTTTGGATTGTCACATTACCGGAAGTATAGGTATTAGTACCGGTTGTGGAGAAAAATGCTAAACCAGAATTACAAACAATAGCAATTCGATACGTAGTGCTTGGTGGAATCACTACATATCTATTGGTTAATACAGGAATTATTTGGTTAGTAGTAGCGCCGGTAATTAAAGGAGAAGTTCCAACCAATACCCAGCCATTTGCTGTAGTGATAGATGGAGCGCCCGTTAATGCTGTTGGGTGATACCAAACGCTATAGCTCCTTCCATTGTTCGCGGTATTATGAAATGCAGAAAACGTAGTTATTGCTATGCCAAAAGCGTTATTATTGGTCACGCCAAAAACATTGGAGCCACCACTTACATTGGTAGCAGCGGTTGTGGAGGCAGTCACTGTGGTTTGTCCGTAACTAATTGCGGAAGAAAACAGCAATACAAATAAAGTGGAAAAATAAGTCAGTACAGTTCTTTTCATATAGGCATTCGTTAATCGTTCTAATTTAGGAAACTTTGTTTGAATAATTCAATATCCCTCAAAAATTACAAAGCTAAGGACGTTTTTATCTGCTTATTCGTTTGCAACGATCGCACATTTTATAGAAATTATCCTTTAGGTTTGCCCCTCAATTCTGTATATATGACCATCACACAACTGGAATATGTAGTAGCTGTAGCCACCTACAGGAGCTTTGTTGCCGCTGCCGAAAAATGCTTCGTTACACAACCCACCCTGAGTATGCAGATACAAAAACTGGAAGATGAACTTGGAATAAAACTTTTCGATAGAAATAAACATCCTATTGCCGTTACAGCTATGGGCGAAGCAATTGTATCGCAAGCACGTATTGCCTTAGCAGAATGTGAAAAAATTCACGAGATCATTCAAAATCAACAAAACCTGATTGGAGGCACTTTCCGGTTTGCTGTAATTCCTACTGTTGCACCTTACATCATTCCGGGTTTGTTAGAAAAGTATGTAACAAACTACCCAGCCGTAAAGCTGCAGGTGAGAGAACTGGAAACAAAACAGATTATTACTGCGCTTAGAAATAATGAAATAGATGCAGCGCTGGTAAGTACCCCGCTCGAACAAAATGGCCTAAAAGAATATCCTTTGTTTTATGAGCCTTTTGTAGGCTATTTTTCTGGGGAAGATGTTGCCTTGCAAAAACGCCTCATTACACCCGACGATATTGACCTCAGTCGCATTTGGCTTTTGAACGAAGGGCACTGCATGAGAAATCAGATCATTAACCTTTGCAGCGAACAAGTGCAAAAACTTCAGGCAGAAAAACCATTCAGGTATGAAAGCAGCAATGTTGAAACGCTTCGTAAAATGGTGGATAAAAATGGTGGAATGACCGTGCTTCCTGAGTTGGCAACTTTCGAGTTTGATGAAGACCAGCAAGACCGCTTGAGGTATTTTGAAGATCCGGAACCGGTGAGGGAAATAGGCCTGGTTACGAATGACCATTTTGTAAAGCTTACCCTCTTGCAAAGTTTGATTGATGAAATCCTTACTCTGGTTCCAGAAAAGATGAGGGTGCAAAAGAAAAATAGAAAAGTGCTGAGAATTCAGTCTGCTAGGTTGTAGTAACAATTACTTTGTTGATGCCTAAATCAATTACCTCAGACGCAGGCAATAAATTTTTTGAAAGGAACTCAAATTGTTTTTGATCCTCTTTTGAGTTAACCATAAAATTGACCACAATAATGCCGCCGACCAACAAACGTTGGCGGCATTTTTCAATAAAGCCTGCGGTGCTGACATACGGAACCGTAACCCGGCCAAGGAAAAGATCAATAACAATCAAGTCAAAATTTTCCGTGCTGATCTCAATAAATTCATTTGCATCGACACACTCAAACCTTAGTTTCTGTGGGGGTAATAATTTTTTCGCCAGCCGCAAAACTTCTACGTCGTTATCCACCAATGCTATCTCAGGATAAAATCCCATTTCATTCAAAATCTGTGCGCCGCTACCAATGCCACTGCCGAGAAACAAAACACTTTTTACACCTGGCAATCGAAGTTTGATTTTTTTGAAAGCAGCGAGCAAAGGTCTGTATCGTGTTCCATCCGAGTAAATTGCATCTTCTGTAGAAAGTTGCCATTGTCCGTTAGAAAGAAAAAGCTCCAGCACAGAATGATGAGTGCCAGAGCCTTTCCATATTTTAACCGGAATTAGATAACTCAGAATTTTTTGAAGCTTGCTTACTTTCACTAACCTTGAGGCTTATAATATTTCATGGCTTCAGGTATCCATTTCTTCAGGTTGTTCATTCTTGTCTGATCACTTGGGTGTGTGCTCAATATTTCAGGTGGTTTTCCTCCACTTTTAGAAGACATGCGTGTCCAGAAATTGATTGCCTCATTTGGATTGTAGCCAGCCATTGCCATAAAAATAACCCCCATGTGGTCAGCTTCACTTTCCTGATCGCGGGAAAATTTCAGCAAAGCTCCTTGAGCACCTATTCCTACCGCGGCATTAAAAACCTGCGAAGCTGCTCCAGGATTAGAACCTAAAACTGCACCCAAAGCCTGTCCGCCAAATTGTGCCGCAACTTGCTGACTTGCTCTTTCACTTGCATGTTGTGCCACAGCATGGGCAATTTCATGACCAACTACTGTTGCCAATCCTGCTTCGTTTTGTGCTAGCGGCATGATACCGGAGTAAACTGCTACTTTACCACCAGGCATACACCAGGCATTTGCTTCATTATTATTCACCAGATTAAACTCCCATTGGTAGCCGCTCACCAGATTCGACTGGCCTTTACTGCTTAAATATTGTTGTACCGAAGTAGCCAATCTACTACCTACACGCTGTACCATTTCTGCATCTCTGGTGCCTTTCTGTGGGCTATTGGTTGCGAGAAAGGAAGCATATTCCTGGCTGGCCATTTGACGCATGGTGCTTTCATCCACGAGACTTAGTGCGCGCCTGCCCGTAACCGGATTTGTATAACACGAATACAGTCCGCAACTAATAGAAAGAATTGTAAAAGCTAATAACGCTCTTTTCATGTCCTTAAATTTTTAAGGAGTGTGACAAGATTTATACCAATAGACAAAAGCTGCTTAATCGCGACGGCGCAATTTACGTTTACGAAATAGCGGAACCTTGCTTTCATTGCCCTGAAGAAGTCTGTTAATATTCTTATAGTGGGTAAGCACTACAAGGCAGGCAGTAGCAATGGCAAATACCCTGTAGCTTAGTTCAGGCTCATTAAAAATGAAAAGTATTAAAAGAGGAAATGCTACACTTGCACTGATGGAACTTAAAGAAACATAGCGCGTTAAGAATAAAATCGCCAAAAAAACTCCCACCAAACTTACTGCTACTAAGGGTTGAATGGCTAATATCATTCCGAATAAAGTAGCAATACCTTTCCCTCCTCTAAAATCTGCCCAAATGGGGAATATGTGCCCCGCTACAGAAGCAAGCCCAAGCACAACCTGAAGGTTAGTAATTTGCTCACTATACCAGGGAAAGGCAGACAATAATGATAATTTGACTGCTAAAAATCCTTTGAGCATATCAATCAACATAACTGCCGAACCAGCTTTTGAACCTAAAATTCTAAAGGTATTGGTAGCACCTGAGTTGCCACTGCCATGTTCTCTGATGTCAATTCCGTAAAATCGCTTACTTACCCACACGGCTGTAGGAATGGAACCGATAAAGTAGGCTAATATGATTAAGATTGCTATAGTCATTCGAGGGAAATCAATGGTGAGGACAAATTTAAACGTTTTGCCAAGATATCCTAATGATCGGTGTACCGGTTTTGTTAAATAAAAAGCGTTCCTTGCACTAGTGCTGTTATCGTCTAAAAAACTTCAAAACTATCCAACCACTGTCTGTGTTTTTACCTTCCAATACAAAACCCTGATTTAAAGCTGTTTCAACAATTGTATCCTCATCCACTTCAAGTAGCCCGCTCATCAATACAAAACCATTTGGCTTTGTAGCGGTATAAATATCGCCCATATATTCCAGCAAAATGTGGCGATTAATATTTGCGAGCACTACATCAAAACGATTAGTGACAATAGTCTCAATTGAACCAATTTTGATAGAGATTTTGGAGCAACTATTTCGCTCCGCATTCTCAACAGCATTCTGATAAGACCATTCATCGTTGTCAATGGCAACAACATTTTTTGCTCCAAGTTTTTCTGCAAGAATAGCAAGTATGCCTGTTCCCGTACCAAAGTCAAAAACACTTTTATCCTCGAAGGCAATTTCCTTCATCGCCTGCATCATTAGCCGGGTGGTGGAATGATGACCTGTACCGAACGACATTTTTGGAGTTATAACAATCTCATACGGTGTAGTAATTTCGAACTTGTGAAAGTCTGCCCTTACCGTGCAAAAATCCTCTACTATCACAGGGGCAAAATTCTCTTCCCATTGCTTGTTCCAATTGGTCTTTACTATTTCTGTTACCTCAAAGGATACTTCATAATCCTGCACTACAGAAGATAATGATGTGAGATCGTACATTTCCTCTTCTATGTAGGCCAAAAAATACTCCTCTTGCTCCTCAAATCCATCGTAACCGATTTCCGAAAGTAAAGCAATCAGTATTTCCCGTTTGGCGGAATTATCAGTTTTAATAGTGACGCATTTGTAGTTCATAATTTTCCCGACAAATTGACAAAGTAAAAGGCTGCACTTTATGTACAGCCTCAAGCAATTTAAAAATAAAATCTCTTATTGCTGATTCACGCGGCTCCCAGGATTTCCGGCATCAGATTCACTATCTAATTCTCCATCTGCATTACCATTCTCATCTTGAATCAGGTTCTTTTCCTGCTCATCCATAGAACCTGGTTTGGCACTGTTGAATATAATTCTACGAGTAGGAACATCAGTCACAATACGGAACTCGGTACGACGGTTTAACTGACGACCAACAGGATTATCACTTCCGGTTGTAGTAGTATTAGGAGCCGCGGGCATTTTTTCCCCGTATCCTTTTACTATCATACGCGCATCTTCAATACCATTATTTACCAAATAATCTTTTACAGATTGTGCACGACGTTCTGAAAGATTTTTATTGTATTGATCAGTGCCTTTCGCATCTGCAAAAGAATAAATTTCAACGCTCAAAGAAGCATTATCTCTCATGAAGTTTACCAGCGAATCCAGAGAAGCTACAGATTCGGGACGAAGGGTAGCTTTGTCATAATCGTAATAAACATTGCTCACACGAAACGCATTGGAGATGCTGCTGAGGCAAATGGTCACAGAAGCAGTATCATCCGGATCAGAACGTTTTACATCAGATGTATTAACAGTTGCACGTGTTGAGGAGAACCCTTGCTTGTCGGCAGTAATCACATAAGTATGAGAGCGCGACATGTTGAAACCAAAAGTTCCATCTGTTGAATTGAATGTCTTAAGATCGCCGGTTTCATCCACCATTTTCACCACTACATCTTCTACAGGCTGCTTGGTTTCACAATCAATTACACGACCTGCTACTAACAATCTTGGCTCATACTGAATACGCCAAATATCGTCGCAACAAGTAGGATTTTTTAATGCAATAGACCCTACCCGATTTGAAACTAAATAACCGTCTGGCTTGCCTACCGGATCTTTAATAAAGTATAATTCATCGGCAGAAGTATTAATAGGATAGCCCAGATTCATCACATTCGCATAACGAGAAGGTCCACCATCAGCAGAATAAATATCAAAACCGCCCATTGTTACCCATCCGTTGGATGAGAAATAGAGCTTGTTCACACGAGAATCAAGGAGTGATTTCATCACCTTCTGTATTGATTTGCTTACCTGCATTTTGCGGACGGCGGTAAGTGCCATTACGAGGATCAATAATTGAATACCAAATATCATAACCGCCACGGCTTTGCAGCTTGCGATTTGAAGAGAAGAATAAAACTTCTTTTTTACCAACGCGAGCTACTGATGGCTGAGTATTTGATCCACCATCGTTAATACCTTCTCCTAATAAAGCTGGCTCTGTCCACTGGCTTCCTTCAAATTTTGAAACATATATTTTACAGATCACCTTCATGGAATCTTCTTCTGCACATTTTGTGAAGTAGAAACGATCGCCACCAGGACTGTAAGAACCGTTACCAACGTGTACGCGCGGATCGTTGAACTTGCCATCACCAAACTTCAGCGCCCATTGGAAAGAGTCGGCTACAGCAACATTTTCTTGTTTGCGGGAAGTCATGAGGCGGGAAACATATTCATCGCGGTTTTTCTTGGCAACATCCACCACTGTATTTTGGCGCATTGTTGCAAATAACAAAGCAGTATCACCGAGCGGATAAGGCGCAAGTTCCGTGTAAGCGCTATTCACATTTGGACCAGCATTCAGTATGTTAACCGGCTGCGGATTTTTAATAGAATTCAATGCCATGTTAACGCCTTCAATTTCGCGTTTCGCTTTTAGCTTCAGCTTTTTGAAAGTTTTTGGATTATCAGCTATGAACTTATTGAACTGATTTGTTGCCGCTTCATACTCCCCTTGCATTTTCAGCATCATAGCTTGCTTAAATGTTGCTTCAGGATAAAGCTTTGGCGCCAATGCAGCCACTTCACCATAATAGTGGGCAGCCGGCATATAATCCCTGGTCATCCAATAGCACTCTGCCAGTTGGTAAGTTAGGTAAGGGTTTCTCTCCTGTTCCTGTTTCAATTGCTGGTAATACTCAATAGCGTTGAAATAACTACCGGATTTAAACAGATCATCAGCCCAGCGAAGCTTCTTATAATAAGGGAGCTTTGCTACCGGGTCATTTGCTTTGTTCCTGTACTTATCTCTTCGTTGCTGCTGTCCGTAAACATCGTATTGAGTAGAAACGAGAATTGTTGCTAAAAGTAAAAGCAGCCAGTTTTTTCTCATGTGCGTGAGCGTTATTAATGGGATAAAAGTAACAATCTGATTGGAAAAAAGAAAGGGCTAAAAAATTTTTTTGCCCTTTCTATCTTTTTATGCGAAATTATTTAGAAGCGCGCGCAAGGATAAACCAAACGGCGTGCGAAATCAAGCGGACTTGGAGCAATATAACGGAGCGATATTTCGAAACCACCATTCCCGTTCGAGGCAGACTTCAAAGATGAAGTGTTATAGTCATAGCTTACACCAAGACGAAGGCCTTTCCACTCGATACCACCTGTAATCATCATTGCATCATTTGAGCGAATCCAACCTCCAAGAAATACGGCAGTAGATACAGAACGGAACTCATCATCACCTACCACTAGATGAAACTCATTTCCTGCAACAAGTTCTGTGGCGGTAGATTGAGATTGATACAACACTGCGGGACGAAGACTTAGCTTTTCACTTACATAAGCGATTATACCTAACTGCGCCGCATATCGAACACCTAAGCCTACTTCGCTATTCTTCTTCTTTTGTAAAGATTCTTGTGGCTGATTGAGGTTCATAGCAGCTATACCTAAAGTGTAACCAAATTTTTCACTTACACTGTGTGCCCAGCTTAAACCAGCATTAACTGTAAAATAGTTGATCTTGTTGTTGAGTCCGGGCCATTCTCCGCCAGTGCCCTGTTGAAATATACCATTGGAATATTCATCACCGAAATACAACTTACTCAAATCAATACTCTTTTGTGTATATCCTCCTTGCAAGCCAATAGTAAGTGCTTTATCAACATTTACCCCTAAAAATTTATGGTAGGCTAAAGATACCAGACCAGAAAAATTAGAAAGATTACCATCGCCTGCTTTATCATTATAAAGCTGAACACCTGCGGCAAGGTAATCATCGTGCGTAAGGTCGGTAATGATGGGGGCGTCGAAAGATGCGCCATAGGTAACAAATGGGGCGGTAACGCTTCTCCACTGATTGCGATAAATCGCAGCCGCACGCCATTGTCCACTAAAAGCCCCTGTATATGCGGGGTTCACTAAAAGTGGCGATGCGTTAAACTGAGTAAAGTGTACGTCTTGTGCCTGTGCAGATTGAAAGCTTAAAGCCATAGCGGCTACCAATGCTACACGGGTGAAGGTATTTTTCCTGCTCATGATATTCAACCTTATTGGTGTTATCTAAATTGATTTGTTACGTTTCTTCTGAGTTGTTAAATCTTACTCAACGGTTCAAAATACGCAAAGTTTTCAAAGTTGCAATATTCCTACAATTATTTTGTTCTCCACTTACCAAAAAATGCTTTTGCGAACATCCAACACTACCGTGAAAGTTTGACTGACTTTTTAAAAGACAGATGAAAAAAGAGAAAAGTTTGCTTTCTTTAAATACAATATTAAAGCGCAAAAATAATTTTCGAAACAATATTTTGCAAAAGCACTCAATAAAGTCGGGACTATAATATTATTGTACTTTTGCTTGCCCACGCTGGATATGGCCAATATTTCAAAGAAGAACAGTAAATCCAAATCTTCGAACGAGCAATCGGTTCTGAAAGATTCAAATGATATCTATCGGCAAATACGCCTCGGATCCGGCATCTTTTTTCTTCTGGCCGGAGTCTTCATTTGTTTTGCTATCGTCAGTTATTATTTCACCTGGCAACACGATCAGGATAAATTATTAACCACAGATAGCCTACCGGAATTTATTTTTAAAGACGATGCACCCGTTACCAATTGGGGAGGACGACTTGGCGCTGCGGTTTCTCATTGGCTGGTTTACCGCGGTGCCGGAATCGTTTCCATTGTACTTGGTATTTGGATCATCGCTATCGGGCTTAACCTCGTTAATAAAAAAAGAGTTGTTCCTGTCGTAAGATACTTAAGATGGTTTTCTATACTGGTACTTATCGGCGCACCGGTTTTTGCTTATGTAATGCCTACTGAAGGATTTCCTTATGGAGGTGCCTGGGGAAATGAAGCTATCGCCTATCTAAATGGATTAATTGGCAAACTTGGAACCGGATTAGTGCTCGCTGCAATAGGTTGCTTTTTTGCTTTTGTGATTTTTGCACTCGATATCACACCATTGTTCAAACGCTCTAAAAATAAAACTGACCTTGAGGATAAACACAATGAAATCCCATCTGTTCCCAACGAATCAACAGAAGGTGTACAACTGAAACCTGAAAACGATAGCCCTTACAAACCTTATGACTTTTCAGTAACAGAAGCTCCTTCAAAAAAAAACTTTGAACCGGTAGCACCTGCAATTACCGGAGTGAAAGGGCAATCGCACCAAGCCACAGAAACTATAAATGAAAAATATCAGGAACTGGAAATAACGCTTCCTGAAAAAACCACTATCACTGAAGTAAAAGCAGAGAACCTTGGTCTTTCCTTTGAGGTAATCAAACAACAAGATGAGCCTGCGGTAGTGAATGGTGCGCACATTTCTATTGAGGATCACGAACCATACGCTCCGGAACTCGATCTTCCTAACTATAAATTTCCAACCTTAGATATTCTTGAAAACAGATCGGAGCATATTACGCTCGACAAACAAGAACTCGAAAAAAATAAAAACCAGATTCTCCAAACGTTGCGAAGCTTTGGCATTGAAATTCAAAGAATCAGCGCGACAGTTGGACCCACAGTTACACTCTATGAAATTGTACCTGCTGAAGGGGTAAGAATATCGAAAATCAGAAATCTCGAAGATGATATAGCTCTGAATCTCGCCGCCCTGGGCATCCGGATTATTGCGCCTATTCCAGGAAAGGGAACTATTGGAATAGAAGTGCCCAATGCTAACAAACAAATCGTTTCGATGCGTGCCTTGCTTGCCAGCGAAAAATTTGTGAACTCAAAAATGAGTTTACCTATAGCGCTTGGCAAAAAAATTGACAACGAAAACTACATCGTTGATTTGGCAACCATGCCGCATTTGCTAATGGCAGGCGCAACCGGACAAGGGAAATCGGTGGGTATAAATGCTATTCTGGTTTCGCTACTTTATAAAAAACATCCGTCTCAATTAAAATTTGTGATGGTTGACCCTAAGAAAGTAGAACTCTCGATCTACAGACTTATAGAAAAGCATTTTCTTGCCAAACTTCCTAACGAAGAGGAAGCCATCATTACCGACACCAAAAAAGTTATTTACACTTTAAACGCACTCTGCATCGAAATGGACAACCGTTATGAGTTGTTGAAAGAAGGTGGTGCACGAAACATTAAAGAATACAACGAAAAGTTTATCAGCAGAAGACTTAATCCTAAAAATGGACATAAATACCTTCCGTTTATAGTGCTGGTGGTAGATGAATTTGCAGATCTTATAATGACGGCTGGTAAAGAGGTGGAAATGCCTATTGCCCGTCTTGCGCAGTTGGCGCGTGCGGTAGGTATTCATCTTATTGTTGCAACACAACGTCCGTCGGTGAATGTAATTACAGGAACTATCAAGGCAAATTTCCCTGCACGCATTGCATTCAAAGTCTCTGCCAAGGTAGATTCACGAACTATTCTTGATGCAGGAGGTGCAGAGCAACTTGTGGGAAGAGGGGATATGCTTGTATCGCATGGCAGTGAGTTGCTCCGTTTGCAATGTGCTTTTGTAGATACGCCAGAAGTAGAAAAAATCGTGGAATTTATAGGAAAACAACGCGGCTACCCTACTGCATTTGAGCTACCAGAATATGAAGGCGATGAGGACGACAAGGACAAGAAAATGGTGGATCTTACCAACCGCGATAAATTATTTGAAGATTGCGCTAAGGTGATTGTCCAAACACAATCTGGCTCTACGTCCATGCTTCAACGCCGTTTTAATTTGGGTTACAATCGGGCAGGTCGCATTATGGATCAGATTGAAGCGGCAGGCATTGTAGGCCCAGCGGTGGGAAGCAAACCACGTGAGGTATTATTCCACACAGAAACAGAACTACAGGAGTTTTTAAATTCCCTGCAATAAACTTTTTGGCAAAGAATTTGTCTGATAGAAACACGAATAAAGATTCAAATTACCTCAATCAATTAAATGAAAAGATTACTGATTTTAAGTGTCGTAGCGATATGCAGTATGGCAGAGCCGGTAATAGCTCAAACGGATTCAAAGGCTAAAGCAATTCTGGAGTCTGTAAGTAAAAAAATAAACGGACTGAAATCTCTTAAAGCAAATTTTGCATTGCATTTAATGAGCGCAAACGGAAAAACCAAACAAAGTAAAAAAGGGACTTTTTTCATGAAAGGTGAAAAATACCGCGTAGCATTAGGTGATCAGGAAATTATCTGTGACAATAAAACCGTTTGGACTTATGTGAAAGCAGCCAACGAAGTACAAGTGAGCAACTACAATCCCAACGAACAAACTATTTCTCCTACCAAGCTTTTTACAAACTTTTACGACAAGGAGTATAAGTACAAATACATGGGCACGAAAACCTTTAATGGCAAATCTGTTGACATGATAGAACTGCTTCCCTTAACCAAAGGAAAACAGTTTTCTAAAGTAGAACTTGCGGTAGATAAATCGAATACAATTGTGGGTGGAAATGTGTTCGAGAAAAATGGAAACCAGTATCGGTATGAAGTAAGCGGTTTTACTCCTAATGCAAATGTTAGTGATGCTTTATTTAGTTTCGATGCAAAGAAATATCCGGGGGTCGAAGTGGTGGATTTAAGATAATCAGGAACTTATTTTCAAAGTAAGGGTTGCAAACAAAATCTGCAACCCTTTTTTTGATGCAAAAAAACTTTCTTCACGGTCTTAATTGATCCCGTCTGCAATAATATCTTTTGCTATTTTTTTCACCAACCCCTGCAACACACTACCAGGGCCAACTTCTGTAAAATGTGTTGCGCCGTTTTCTACCATTTTCTGAACTGTTTGTGTCCAGCGAACGGGGGAAGTAAGCTGATTGATAAGATTTTGCTTTATCATTCCGGGATCAATGTAGGGATGCGCATCTACATTTTGATAAATAGGACAAGTAGGATTATTGAAATGCGTACTCATTATCGCATCCTGAAGTTCATCTTTTGCCGGCGACCTGTAGTACCAATGCACGTTTTGCACCAGCAGCTTTCAGTTTTTCGCAAGCCTGATTTATACCATTCATACTGCCGCTAATTACTAACTGCCCTGGACTATTGTAGTTGGCAGGCCCTACCACTTCGTCGCCAATTTCACTAAGTACCTTTTCAATTATTGCATCTTCCAGACCCAGCACAGCCGCCATTGTTGACGGATTTATCTCACAGGCTTTTTGCATAGCCGTTGCCCGCTTTGCCACGAGTTTCAATCCATCTTCAAAAGACAAAACACGATTTGCTACTAACGCGCTAAACTCCCCAAGTGAATGACCTGCAACCATGTCGGGCTTTAAACCAGGAGTAGTTTCAAATAGAATGACCGAATGCAGAAATATTGCAGGCTGCGTAACTTTTGTCTGCTTCAAATCTTCATCCGTACCGCCAAACATCACATCTGTAATACGAAATCCGAGTAGCTCATTTGCCTGTTCAAAATATTCTTTTGCCAGAGAGTTTGTTTCGTATAAATTCTTTCCCATTCCCGAAAACTGTGCGCCTTGTCCGGGAAAGATATAAGCATGTTTCATGAGCCATTATTTGACGCGAAAATAGAGCCATTCACCCAAAGCACAAACCTGTTAAATTTTCAAAAAGCCTCACTTTCTTTCCCGTGCAAGTAGGACTTTTGCAAAGTCATTTTTGGAAACTATGAATTGGGAATTATTAAACGAAGAGGCACAGTTGGAGAAGATAATGCAACAAAGCTTTCAACAGCCGGTTGTCATTTTTAAACACAGCACCAGATGCTCCATTTCTTCGATGGCTAAGAACAGATTAGAGCGCGTTTCTCAACCCGAAAACATAAAGTTCTATTATCTTGATCTGCTTCGCTTTCGTTCTGTTTCAAATAAAATCGCAGAACTGTTTCAAGTCTATCACGAATCTCCGCAAGTGCTACTCATCAAAAACGGAGCATGTGTTTACGATGAAAGTCATAGTGGCATAGAGATGCAGGAAATTATTGCACAGGCTGCATAGCGTTTACAAGCACTGTATGTAGCCATGAAACGGCGTTTCAACTATAGTTTATCGAAACCCAAAACATCCTTCATTGTAAATACACCTTGCTTTCCTGCAATAAATTCAGCAGCCAGCACAGCGCCTCGTGCAAACCCTTCGCGGTTGTGTGCCGTATGAATGATCTCAATGTCGTCAATGGCTGAGGTATATTTTACACTATGCGTGCCGGGTACATTTTCAATTCTATGCGCAATGATGGGAAAAGAAGACGCAGCGTTAGTTTGCTCTTTCGTCCAGTGATTTTTGCGGGAAATGTTTTCAATAATTTGCTCTGCCAGAGTTATTGCCGTGCCGCTTGGCGCATCTTTTTTTTGTGTGTGATGTGTCTCTTCCATCACAATATCATAAGCGTCTTGCTCATTCATCATGGAAGCAAGAAATTTATTCACCTCGAAAAAAATGTTTACACCAATGCTAAAATTAGATGCCTGCAAAAACGCGGTGTCGTTATCTAATGCAATCATTTTTGCGTGAGCGAGTTTTTCATTCCAACCTGTGGTGCCGCAAACTACGGGCACGCCCGACCGCAAACAAGTTGTTACGTTTTCGTGGGCTGCTTCTGGCTTCGTGAATTCAATGGCTACATTTATTTGCTGCAAATTCGCGGCATTTAGCTCATATCTGTTGGCAGTAGCAATTTTCAAAACAATCTCATGTCCCCGCTGCAACGCTATCTGTTCGATTGCATGTCCCATTTTGCCGTAACCAATTAGGGCAATTTTCATAAACTATGATTGAAGAATGAAAGAAGTGATTGTAAACAAGGCAAACAAAATACTTGCAGTTCCATTTGTATTGGCAAATGCCATATTCACTTTGCTAAGATCGTGCGGTTTTACTAAAAGATGTTGATAGACAAGAAGACCTATGAAAATAGCTGCGCCTATCCAAAACAGAAATCCGAAATTTCCTACCGCTCCTACACTAAGTACAAACAAAGCGCTGAGCAGATGTAGCAGATTAGAAATCATCAAAGCATTTTTCTTTCCTACGGCCGCGGGAATGGAATGTAATCTTTGCTCGCGGTCGAACTCTTCATCCTGCAAAGCATAAATAATATCGAAGCCGGAAACCCAGGTAAGCACCGTAAGTGAAAAAAGTATAGGAAGCAGTGTAAAATATCCTGTTACAGCAAGGTATGCACCGATAGGAGAGAGCGACAAACCCACACCTAAAACAATATGGCAAAGCGCAGTGATACGCTTGGTGTAACTGTAAAAAAGTATAACGAACAAGGCAACAACGGAAAGGTAAAAGACAGTCATGTTGATGAACAAAGTGGTGGCAATGAACAAAACTGAATTGATAATCGTGAAAAGCAAAGCATGTTGTGGTTGTATAATTCCTGCGGGAATTTCTCTTTTTGCGGTTCGGGGGTTAATCTCATCAAATCGTCGGTCGAGGTAGCGATTGAATGCCATTGCCGCACTTCTTGCGAATACCATGCAGAGCAAAACTTTCAGGAATAAATCCCAGTTAGCAGCAAACCAACTCCAGGAAAAACCATCATTCACTTCCACTATTCCAAGTGTAAAACCAATCAAGGCAAATGGCAATGCAAATACAGTATGGCTGAATTTTACCAGCGAGAGGTAATCGTTGATCTTTCTGAATATGCTCACTGTTTCTCTTTTACATCTGCATCAAAACCAATCGAGATGGCATCTTCTTGTGCGTTGGAATAAACAAGCACATTTTTTTGCTGATGTCCCAACCGGTTAGCGCTGTTAAACTCTACAACTATTTCTCCGCTTTCTCCCGGTGCAATTGGTTTTTTAGGATAAGATGGAACGGTGCAACCGCAAGATGCAACCGCATTGGAAATGACCAGCGGATGGTCGCCCGTATTTTTAAACTTATACGCGTGGCGTACTACTTCGCCGTCGGTTATGGTTCCGAAACTATGCTTGGTGTCTTCAAACGCAATGGTTGTTTTAGGAATATTTGCAGCAGCTTTGTTTTCCGTTGCATGATCGTGATGATGTTGCTCTTCACCTTCCCATTTATTGATCAAAGCGGTTTTGCTTACACCGCTTAATTCCACCAATGCGATCACAAAGACAGAAAGCGTAAGTACAGTGAGTAAAACGGTTTTTAGTTGTTGGTTCATTTAGTTGTTAGTTGTTGGTTGATAGTTGTCGGAAATTTTACCGTTAGAAATTGTCGGTTGATAAATTATTATGGGAGAGCTATTGCTGAATTAAAACGTACGAGTTTATCCCAGTCAATTGCCCCATTATCCATGCAAAAATTGTCTGCGAATTCTTTTGTAAACTTATTTATCATCATTGTGTTCTTTTGCCTGATGACCTAAAGGGTCAATGATTTTCGTATATAGCTCTGTGTCTCCTGAAATAAATTCCCAGAATTTTTGACCTGCGTATTTAAAGTAATCCCCTCTGTCTGTTTTATTGACTCTTCCATAGCAACAACCATTTATTGCCACGATATTTAATTGAGAATTACTTGTGCGAAGAATTCTTTTTGCAGTCTTAAAATCTGATATTAATCCGGCAACTTGTCGGCTGTTACCCCAGTTAGGGCCTGATTTAATCGTGATAATGTAACGAATATTTTCTCTGTCAAATTCCAAATCAATTCCAGGAATACCAGACTTCCTTCCATCATAAACTATCTTGTTTATAAATATTGCAAGTCCCTCAAGCCAGTCTCCAAAAATTGTTTCTTCCTGCGAAGAAATAAAGGCATCTGTAAAACCTTTGATAATATCTTGAGCTGTAAGAATGTATTTTGCTTTGTAGAGGTAAGGATTCTTTTTACTTAAAACTTTTTTAAGTTTTAAGTCATTTAAAGCGGCTATTCTTTTTTCGTGAAAAGTGCTAATATTCTTCTCGACGTAGTGTGTAACCTCGTCAAGATTTAATTTTTTACTCATTATCTAATACAATTTCATTTGCCTCGTTATACACCATTTCCATTTCTCCAATACTAAATTTCATTTCTTTTCTTTCATTTTCCTGCGATTCGTCAGAAGGATTTCCTATAAAAAATTCCGCAAAACGCCTTGCATCCGTTTCATTACTGGCAACGACTTCTACAACATAGCTTCTATGAAGAAGTACCTTGAATTTTCCACTTTTTAATTTTTCCATTTTTATTAAAAAAGGTATGTTTCTGTAGACGCTAATTGATTTTTTACCAACTTAAAATATTCTGGCTTTATCTCTATCCCTATTGAATGGCGTTTCATCCTGTTGGCTACAGTAAGTGTTGTACCAGAACCCATAAAGGGGTCGAGAACAGTATCATTTTCTTTGGTAAACAATTTTATAAACCATTCTGGTAATTCTTCAGGAAAAGCCGCGCTGTGATTTTTATTGCTACATTCAGTAGCCAAGTGTAAAACATTAGTAGGATAAGCTTTTTCTCTGCTCACCCAGTTGGAAATATTCTTACCAAAACCACTACCAACTTTTGAATTGTCTCTGATTTTATCAGTGTCAGAAAGATTTTTCAATCTTGTTTTAGCCCAATTACCCATAGGCACCATTACTTCTTCCTGATACATGAAAAACTTCCTATCCTTATTAAATTGCAACAACCTTTCCCATGCATCTCGAAAACGATTAGACCATTTACCGGGGTAGCAATTTTTTTTATGCCAGATAAATTCTTCCGTCCATAACCAACCTTGTTTGCGCATTTCAATAATCAACTCCATCACATAGGTACTTCGTTCCCCATTCACCACTTTTTCTTTTATGTTCAATACAAATGTTCCGGTAGGTTTTAAAACTCTCAGTAGTTGCTCTGATATTGGTAAAAACCAGTCAACATATTTGTCGGGATGAATACCGCCGTATGTTTCTTTACGTTGGTCGGCATAAGGTGGTGAGGTAATAATTAAATCAATGGAATTATCAGGAAGCTTAATTAATTCTTCTCTACAATCGCCCAAATACAATCCTCTTGTTATCTCCATTTCTAATCGTTGTTTACTCAAATTTATAATCTTATTTATTTGGACGCATGTATGTGTTGATAATCTGTTGATAGTATCATCACATTACCCCATCATCAAATCACCACATTATCAAATTATCAAATTACCAAATTATCAAATTACCACATCATCAAATTACCAAATCAGCTTCTCTCCTCCCACACCTGCGCCAGATGCACAAGTGTTTCCACAGCTTTTTCCATATCCTGTACACTCACATATTCCTGCTTGCTGTGAATGCCCATTTCGCCGGTAAACAAATTAGGGCAAGGCAAATCCATGAACGATAAACGCGAACCATCTGTTCCGCCACGCACGCTCATGCGCACAGCATTCATGCCTGCACGTTTGTATGCTTCCTCTGCATAGTCCATTACCTGCGGATGATGATCGAGTACCTCGCGCATATTGCGATATTGCTCTTTGATGATGAAATCGGTAGTAACGCCAGGAAATTCACGCACCGTTTCTTCCACTAAACTTCTTAAACGGGCTTCATGTTTTGCCAGCGTGGCAGTTTCAAAATCGCGGATGATGAACTGCACGGTTGCTTCTTCTAAACTTCCCTGAATACTTACCGGATGCACAAAACCTTCTTTGCCTTCTGTTGTTTCAGGACACCACTCATTGCGCGGCAGTTTATTGACGAAGGCGGACGCAGCTTTGATAGCGCTGACCATTTTGTTTTTTGCATAGCCCGGATGCGCGCTGATGCCATGAAAATTTACGGTTACACCATCGGCAGAAAAAGTTTCACCCTCCAGATGTCCACGTTCGCCGCCATCTAAAGTATAGCCAAAATGCGCTCCCAGTTTTTGCATATCCACCGCATTCACACCACGACCAATTTCTTCATCGGGTGTAAATAGTATGCGAATCTTTCCATGCTTAATTTCAGGATGCCGCACAAGATAATTGGCAAGATCCATAATGATGGCAACCCCTGCTTTATCATCTGCGCCAAGTAAAGTAGTTCCTGATGCGGTGATAATATCGTCGCCAATTCTTTCTTTCAAATAAGGATGCTCGTTTGTGCTGATAACAACGGTCGGGTCATCGGGCAATACAATATCCTTTCCATCCCAACTCATGTGCAGGATAGGTTTTACACCCGTACCGCTGCAATCGGGCGCTGTGTCCACATGCGAGCAATAGCAAAGCACCGGCATATCCTTTTCACTCGTTGCGGGAATGGTAGCATATACATAACCATGTTCATCTAATTCAGCATCTGAAATACCTATTGCTTTTAGTTCTTCCACAAGCATTTTGCTCAGGTCTTTCTGCTTTTCGGTAGAAGGCTGCGACTCTGAATTAGAATCGCTTTGAGTGTCTATTTGCACGTACCGCAGAAAGCGGTCGGCAACGGTATGCTGGTAATTCGGTAATGCCATTAGATGATAATTGAGGGTGTAAAAATAGAGGTTCTTAGTTGTTCTTTTTTTTGACAGGTCATATCCATCGGTGAATGCTTATGTTCTCAAAACATCTCCTACGCCACGGTTCGTGTTCCTCACGAACCGCTATAACATGAATGGTTCGTGAGGAACATAAACCGGGGCAGTGAGCTTTATTCTTCTTCTCTATCTATCTTCTTTCATTTAAACACGATAAATGGAGTATTTTATGCGTCTAAAATTGTAAAAATGCAAACTCAAAAAAGGAAGAAAAAAACTGTAGCATTCTTCGATAGATTCTCTCACAAAGTAACCCAGGTTACAGGGCGGCCTGCCGCGTTTATTACAGCATTCCTTATTATTATTGTCTGGGCTATATCAGGTCCTTTCTTTGGTTTTTCTGATACATGGCAACTGGTGATCAATACGGGAACAACCATTATTACTTTTCTAATGGTCTTTGTAATTCAGCAATCTCAAAATAAAGACACCATAGCCTTGCAGCTTAAGCTGAACGAACTGATAGCATCGAGCGATAAAGCAAGCAACAGGCTTATAGATATTGAAGACCTTACCGAAGAAGAACTACAAACGTTGAAAAAGTTTTACGTGTATCTCTCCGATCTTGCAGAAAAAGAACAGGATGTTTTCGCCTCGCATTCTATTGATGAAGCCAATACCCTACACAATACCAAAAAGAAAAGGAATGCTTCGCGGCATAATTGATCATTGTCGAGCGCTATACAGAGTTTGCAACATACACCTCCCCGATATTCAACAGCAATGTTGGGTTCTGATTGCTAATTTTGTGATGTTGAGACGTTTGCTATCCATATTGTTTTTGTCTGTTTATCTGATTGCTGCAACAGAGATGCAACAATTGCTCAAGCTGCCTTTATTAATAGAGCATTACACCGAACACAAACAGCAAAGTAGCCATCTTTCGCTTTGGCAGTTTTTACGCATGCACTACGCCAATGGTAATGAAAAAGATGCGGATTACGACAAGGATATGAAGCTTCCTTTCAAAACGCATACAGAAACAGTACACCTTCTTTTATTCCTCAGCAGCGTTTCTCATTTTTCTGTAGCGGAAAGAATTATATACGCCATCCCTCAGAAGTTTGTTATTCATGCTGATGATGTCGTACATGCAGCCTATGCCGCTGCAATATGGCAACCTCCGCGCGGTTGTTAGTTTTCCTTTCTTTTATTGAAGCAGGCGCATGTAAGTTTTAGTATGCGATCTGAATATTTTATTTCTAATTTTTGATTGGCAATTATATGCTTAATAAAATTATCGGGTTTTCCGTAAGGAACAAACTCATCATTGGGCTGTTTACCATTGCGCTCATTTGTGTGGGTGTGTATGAGACCACAAAACTGCCAATAGACGCAGTGCCGGATATTACCGACAATCAGGTACAGATAATAACGGTTGCACCATCTTACGGCGCTACAGATATTGAAAGGCTTGTTACTTTCCCTATAGAACAGGAGAACAGCAATATTAAAGGCATTAAAGAAATCAGAAGTTTTTCCCGGTTCGGTCTTTCGCTGGTTACTATTGTTTTTAATGACTGGACAGACATCTACTGGGCGCGACAGCAAGTAACAGAACGACTACAGCGAATACAATCGCAGATACCAACAAACATTGGCGTGCCTGAAATGGGACCTATATCAACAGGGCTTGGAGAGATCTATCAATATGTGGTGCGTGCAAAAGAAGGGTACGAAAGCAGGTACGATGAAACAGAATTGCGAACAATACAGGATTGGATTGTGCGGCGGCAACTGCTGGGCGTAAAAGGTGTTGCAGAAGTGAGCAGCTTTGGCGGAAAACTGAAGCAATATGAGATAGCCATAAGCACAAACAAACTGCAATCGCTTAATGTAACTATTGACGATGTCTTCAACGCTCTGGAGCAAAACAATCAGAATACAGGCGGCGCTTATATCGAGAAAGGGCCAACGCTTTTATTTATTCGCAGCGAGGGGTTGATAGGAAACATGAATGACATTGAGAACATTCTTGTAAAAGCCACTTCATCGGGTACGCCCATATTAATACGCGATGTAGGAGAAGTGAAAATAGGACATGCCACTCGCTACGGAGCTATGTGTTATAACGACAAAGGTGAAGTATCAGGAGCAATCGTAATGATGCTGAAAGGTGCTAACAGCAGCGAAGTAATTAAGAATGTAAAAGAGCGAATAGCACAAATTCAAAAAACATTGCCGGAGGGCGTGGTCATCGAACCATTTCTTGACAGAACAAAAATGGTAAACAATGCCATCAGTACCGTTGAAAAAAATTTGCTTGAAGGCGCGTTGATCGTGGTGTTTATTCTTGTGTTGTTTCTTGGCAATCTCCGGGCAGGTTTGCTGGTGGCTTCCGTCATTCCGCTTTCCATGTTGTTTGCCATTATTATGATGAACCTGTTTGGTGTAAGTGGTAATCTCATGAGCCTGGGCGCACTCGATTTTGGGTTGATAGTAGATGGCGCAGTGATTATTGTAGAAGCTGTGATGCACCAGCTATCGCACAACAAAAAGTTTGCGTCGGTAACAAAACTATCGCAGCCGCAAATGGACGAAGAAGTAAATGTGTCCGCTTCCAGAATGATGAACAGCGCCGTGTTTGGACAAATCATTATTCTCATTGTGTATTTACCCATACTCACGCTTCAGGGCATTGAAGGAAAAATGTTTAAGCCAATGGCGCAGACCGTTGCTTTTGCACTCATCGGCGCTTTCCTTTTGTCGCTTACTTACATACCCATGATGAGCGCGTTGGCGCTTAGTAAAAAAGTACACCGCAAGGAAAACTTTTCCGACAAAATGATGCGATGGGCAGAGCGTTTACACAAGAAATATTTGGTGAAGGCTTTGCGCATACCCAAAACAATACTGGCGATTACCGTAGGATTATTTGCATTGTCGTTGGTTACTTTTTCTTTTATGGGTGGAGAATTTATTCCCGCGCTGGAAGAAGGTGATTTTGCAGTGGATACACGGGTGCTAACCGGCAGTAATCTGAACACAACAATTGAGTACACACAAAAGGCTGCGCATGTATTGCTCGAAAAATTTCCTGAAGTAGAAAAAGTAGTAACTAAAATAGGAAGCGGTGAAGTGCCTACCGATCCTATGCCTATAGAAGCAAGCGATATGATGGTGATTTTGAAAGACAAAAAAGAATGGACTTCTGCAACATCATTTCCGGAATTGGCGGAGAAAATGAGTGAAGCATTACGTGCAGTGCCCGGTATTTCCACCGGCTTTCAATATCCTGTTCAAATGCGTTTTAATGAATTGATGACTGGTGCAAGACAAGATGTAGTGTGCAAAATATTTGGTGAAGACCTCGACACGCTGGCGCATTATGCGCATCAGATGGGAAGGATCATTGACAGAGTAGAAGGCGTTAGAGACTTGTACATTGAAACAATAACAGGAATGCCGCAAATTGTTGTAAAGTACCATCGGAATACTATTGCTCAATATGGTTTGAACATCGAAGACATTAACCGCGTTATCCGCACTGCATTTGCAGGGCAATCTGCCGGAAAAGTATTTGAAGGAGAAAAACGGTTTGATCTTGTTGTTCGTTTGGATGAAACCTTACGCACAGATGCAACAGACGTTGAAAACTTATTGATTCCTACACCGTCCGGCAATCAGATTCCTCTGCACCAGCTTGCAAGTATTTCCATACAAAACGGACCCAATCAGATACAGCGTGAAGACGCAAAACGCAGAATTGTAGTAGGCTTCAATGTGCGTGGCAGAGATGTGCAAAGTATCGTACAGGAAGTGCAGCAGAAAGTAGAAAAACAACTTGGCTTTCCAGCAGGATATTATGTTACTTACGGCGGTGCATTTGAAAATCTTAATGAAGCAAAGCAACGTCTGTTAATTGCGGTTCCTGTATCACTGTTACTTATTTTTTTGCTGCTCTATTTCGCGTTCGGTTCTGTAAAGCACAGTTTACTTATCTATTCTGCAATTCCGCTGTCGGCTATTGGGGGCATTTTCTTTCTTGCATTGCGCGGCATGCCGTTCAGCATTAGCGCAGGCGTTGGCTTCATCGCTTTGTTTGGTGTCGCCGTGCTTAATGGAATTGTATTGATTGCAGAATTCAATCGTTTGAAAAAATCAGGTATGGAAGATTTGGAACAAATAGTATTACAAGGTGCAAGAACACGGCTACGACCGGTGCTGATGACAGCAATGGTTGCTTCGCTTGGCTTTTTGCCGATGGCTTTAAGCAATGGAGCAGGGGCGGAAGTGCAACGTCCTCTTGCCACAGTGGTGATTGGCGGATTATTGCTCGCAACCTTACTAACGCTTTTTGTATTGCCGCTGCTCTATGTTTTGTTTGAGAAGAAAAGCAATAGAAAATCCGGTGCAGGTGTTGCAATGTTGTTAGTGTTTTTATTTGTTCCTTTTATTTCCGGCAGTCAGACCATTACGCTTCAACAAGCTATAGACACTGCATTACACAACAACCTTACGCTAAAGAATCAGCAACTTGTTACCGCTTATCGCCAGCAACTTAAACGAACAGCTTTCGATATGCCGCAGGCAAATGCTACAGCAGAATTTGGACAAATTAACAGCGCTTATACAGACAATCGCATCGGCATTTCTCAATCACTTAGCTTCCCTACTGTCTATTCCCGGCAGCGTAAACTGCAACATGAAGAATGGCAAAATGCCGTTTTAACTACGAGACTTACTGAAGCTGAAATCAGAAAGAATACAACGGAGATTTTCTATCACATTCTTGTATTGCGCGAAAAGCAGAAGCTTCTAAATGCAACGGATAGTTTGTATGCAGAGTTTGTAAGAAGAGCAAAACTTCGCTTTGAGAAAGGCGCAACTAACATCATTGAAAAAACATCTGCAGAAACACAACGCGGACAAATTCATGTTCAGCTTAGCGCTTTGGAGGCGGAAATAAATGTGAGCAAATTACTGCTGCAACTTTTGATGAATGGGAGTGTGTCCTACGAACCTTACGCTAAAGATTTGAAAGCGATATACCAAAGCATTTTTGACACAAGCATTTTAGCTCATCCCGTGCTGAAAATACAGGAACAGCAACAACGTATAGCAGTTGCTAATCTCAAGCTGGAGCGTGCTAAACTATTACCGGAGTTGGGCGTTGGTTTTTATAGTCAAACACTGCGAGGCACAGGCGCTGATGATGTTGTTTATGATGCAACGCGCAGATTTAGCGCAGGACAAATAGGCGTTGGTATTCCCTTGTTTTTTGGTGCACAGCAATCCCGAATATCGGCTGCAAAAATTCAGGTAAACCTTGCAGAAAATAGTTACCTGCTGCGCTCCATGCTACTACAAACGGAACTGCAAACGGCGCTTATTAAGTATCAAAACAGCAGTGCAATGCTTACTTATCTGGAAAGCACACAACTGCCTAACGCCCGAATTATTACAGAAAATGTTTGGACTCAGTTTACCGCCGGAGAAATTAATTATCTGGAATGGGTAATGCTGAACAATCAGGCGCTGGAACTTCAGAATGCTTATCTCGATGCGCTCGATCGTTACAACAATGATGTTAGCCAACTTATTTATATCACTACAAAATAACTCCCTTTATGAATCAATATTTTTTTGTGCTTGCTCTGCTATGGATGATGAGTTGCAAAAGCAAGACTACTCCCGAAACGCAAGTAGCAACTACAAACGAACACACCTTAACATTTACTAAGGAGCAATTAAAATCTGTGAATATTGCTGTTGCAAAACCACAGCTACAATTTATAGCCAACACTATCCGCGCATCGGGAAAAATAGATGTACCACCTCAAAACCTTGTTTCCGTAACTGTGCCATTAGGTGGATATCTTAAATACACAAAATTGCTGCCGGGTATGCGCCTGAAAAAAGGAGACGTAATTGCTGTGCTGGAAGACCAACAGTACATACAGTTGCAACAAGATTACTTGACGACAAAAGCAAAATTAGAATCAGCCGAACAAGAATTTTTCAGACAAAAAGAACTGAATGTAAGCAAGGCAAGCAGCGATAAAATCTATGAGCAGGCGAAAGCAGAATATCAATCATTGAAAATTGCTTTAAGCGCGTTGGCGGAAAGGCTGAGGTTAATCAATATAAATCCTGCAACGCTATCGGCGCAAAACATTTCCAGAAGCATCCGGCTGTATGCTCCGTTCGATGGATTCGTTTCTAAAGTGAATGTGAACATAGGGAGGTATGTGAATCCTTCGGACATCTTATTTGATCTGATTGATCCTAAAGACATTCATTTAAAAATCCGCGTGTTTGAAAAAGATTTGCCGCAACTTTCAATCGGACAAAAGCTGATTGCACATACAAATGCACATCCTGAAAAACAATACAACTGTACTATTACTTTGATTAGTAAGGATGTTGACACGGACCGGACAGCAGAGGTGTATTGCCGTTTTCAGGATTACGATAAATCGCTGTTGCCAGGCATGTATATGAACACCATTATAGAACTCGCCGGCGAAGAATCGCTCACTGTACCCGAACAGGCGGTTGTAAGTTTTGAAGGCAAAAACTATGTTTTTACCTCCGCAGAAAATGGAACGTTTGAAATGACGGAGGTTTTTATCGGCAGCAAGGAAAAAGGATTTGTTGCAATAGAAAACAAAGCTGCAATCAACAATAAAAACATTGTTACAACAGGCGCTTATACCTTGCTGATGACATTGAAGAATAAGGCTGAAGAAGAATAGATATTGATGGACTTAACTGAGTTCGCATTGCCCGAACAGGTGTCAACTGACGACACCTGATGCCTCTACACAAAACTCTTCAAAAACTAAAATCCTATATTTTGCCTTTCACAAGATTTTGAATCCTCTTCCGGTCCCCCACAATCCAAACAATGTCGTTCCTTTCAAAAAGAGTAACTGAATCAGGATTAAGAATGCGTATGTTTTTGCGTTCAATTCCTATTATCAGTCCATTGGTAAGCTCCCGCACGCCCGACTCACGTATTGTCTTTCCTGCGAGCTGGGTGTAGTCGTCCACTTTTATTTTTTGCAGCACTATGTCGCGTACATCTGTAAGCTGTGTCTCTAATACTTCCACAGCTTCAAAAACCGATCGGAACATGTGCATTTGTTCTTCCGTTGCAATAATTCCGACAGTATCGAAGGGCAATAGTTTATTGTGTCGTCCCGGTGCATGAATGATTTTATCACCCCGTTTTATGTAAGCGATATTTATCCCGTACTGCTCGCGCCAGGCTAATTCCGAAAGGGTTTTTCCAACAAAAGTGGCATGTGGATTTACCTCTGCATCAGTAATGTAGGCATGCCAGGGAGTAAGCTCAGTTTGCAATTGCTCGTTAGACTGTAACATTTCTGCTGCAAGAGCATCCTTCGATGCGGCAGCGCTTTCCCGTGCATTAAGATTGCTGAGAAAACGTGTTTCGATGTGCTTGTAAAACTGTTGTAGCCTTTTTGAAAAAAGATAAAGAATGATAACTGTGGCGGGCAATACAAAAAGAATTGCGATACTGGCAGAAAACAATCTGTCCACAAGCAATCCGATAAAGGCAATACCAACTAAAAAACGCAGCACCTCCAACATTAGCATGGGTCCACGATTGTACTTTTTATCCAACCACAAAGCGCGATACGAAATAGTATCAGGGCGCTTCGCCATCAATGCCCATAAGAACGGAGCAGCCACAATAAGAGCAATAATAAGAGCGGTAGTGCTGACTATCATTTGATTTTCGATGCGGTCTTGCAAAAAAGGAACCAGAAATCTGATGGTAAGTAACACCAATCCCAACAACAAAATACCATTGGTTGCCACGATTTTCATGTACGCTCCCAATACGTTTTTCCAATGGCTTTCTGTGCCAATATTTTGCGTACTCAGCGAGTAATTATTAAGTGCAGTAATAAGCTTTTCTGGAAGAATTTTTACCAATACCCGATATGCAGGCTCAGAAAATTTAATGAGGTAAGGAGTAGTGAAAGTAGTGATGGCAGAAGCACCCACTGCAACGGGAAACAGAAACGGACTTATTACTCCGAGACTTAGTCCCAGCGTTGCCACAATAAACGCAAATTCACCAATCTGTGCCATACTCATACCCACCTGAACCGACTGCTTCAATGGTTGTCCGGAAAGGACAGCACCAAGTGTAGTGCTAAACAACTTACCAAAGAGTGTAAGAAATGTAACAATAATTACCGGCCATTTATACTCCATAATCGTCTGCGGATCTATAAGCATTCCCACAGAAATAAAGAACACTGCACCGAATAAATCTTTTACCGGTTTTATAACATGCTCCACCTTTTCTGCCGAAGTAGTTTCTGCAATTATAGAACCCATAATGAACGCTCCCAGTTCTGCTGAAAAACCAACTTGGGTAGCCAGTACCACCATGCCGAGGCATAAGCCGATGGACAATATCAAGAGGTTTTCATCGTCCATCAATTTCCTGTTTCTTTTAAGAAAACTTGGCAATAGAAAAATGCCCATGATGAACCAAAGCGCCAGAAAGAACAATAATTTCAGAACGGTCATTAGCAATTCCATTCCTTCAAAAGCCTGGCTTACGGCCATTGTGGAAAGCAACACCATGAGGAGAATAACCACAATATCTTCCACTACAAGTACCCCAAAAACTATTCTTGCATATTGCTGCGTTTTTACTCCCAGTTCATCGAACGCACGAATGATAATAGTAGTGGAGGAACTGGCAAGCATACCTCCAAGAAACAGGCTGTCCATAGTGGACCATCCCATAAGTTTTCCGGTGAAGTACCCCATTATGGTAATGAAAATTATTTCTACAAACGCGGTGATAGATGCTGTGCCTCCAACCCGCATCAGTTTTTTAAAGCTGAATTCCAGACCGAGACTAAAAAGAAGAAATATAACTCCTATCTCTGCCAGCGTTTTTACATTTTCTCTATCTGCAACAGTGGGTGTGATAGACAAATGAGGCCCAACCAAAAAACCCGCAATAATGTATCCTAAAACAAGGGGCTGTTTGATCCGCTTAAAGATCAAAGTGGTGAAGGCTCCTGTCATCAGGATTAGCGCTAAATCTTCAATTAACTTTGGTAAGTGTCCCATATACTCCGCCTGAAAAATTATCAATCCTATCTCGGCCGGAAATTACAAAACCATCTACGAACGGCCTGACCTCAACCCTTTTGTTTCGGCTACGCTTTATTTGTTAGTTTGCGTTCATCACATGAAACATTTGCCATGAAGAAGAGATTTATCTTACTAATTGATGTGAAGGAAGAATCGAAGACTTTGCTGAGGTTTGCAGGAAACTGGGCAGGCAGGGTTGATGCCGAGCTTCTCATTATTCAACAGGTCTATTCTATGGCACCCGGCATTGGTGAGGGAGAAATTCGCAGCAAAATAAAAAGACACGAACGGGAAAAGGCGCTCACCGAACTTACAGACTTTGTAGCCAACGAACTTGATACGTCTGTAACCGTTCGCTTTTATGTAACTACAGGAAGTCTTGAAATTGCCATCCACAAGCTACACACCTCTCAAATGCTCGACATCATTTTTGTGGGTATGAAAAATAAAAGCTGGCTGGAACGTCTGTTTTTTCAAAGTACCGCCATCAGACTTTATCAGGAGGTAAAAAAACCGATAGTGGTCTTGCCGCTCGATTGTGAGTCGAACGATTTTGATTGCGTACAAATTGCAGTTACTCCCAGGTTTCCGGTAAATGAAGAAGCTTTGCGGCAAGTGCTTTCTGTAACCGCAGCATTTGGAAAAAAAGTCATTTTGTTTTCGGTACTAAAACCCCACGAATCTGATGAAGAAGTAACAGTATATTTAAACTTACTTCTCCAAATATTTCCAGAATATGCACTTAGCTATGAGATTGTGCGAAATGAAGATGTGGTGCGGGGAATAACAAAGCAGATTGAAACAGGTAACGGATTATTGATCGTTCAAAAAGGTTCAAGAGAATTTAGTGACTACTTCCGCTCCTACATTGTAGAAGATCTGATCCAATTATCCAAAGCTCCTGTAGTAATATTGCCCTAACGTACTGATCTGATTTTGAAACTTCCCCACAACCTGCATTTATGAGTAAAAGACAGGAATTTGAAGCCTTATTCAACAATGCTGCCATTGGCATAATAACAGTCAATCGGGCAGGCGATATTATCTTGGTAAACGAGTTTGCACTGAAGCAATTTGACTATTTGCACGATGAAATAATCGGCAAGAAAATAGAAGTGCTTATACCATCGCGCTACAAAACACGCCACGAAAAACATCGGACAGAATATTACGGAGATAGCCCTCACAGCCGACCCATGGGAAGTGGGATGGATCTGTTTGCAGTAAAAAAAGACGGGCGCGAATTTCCCGTTGAAGTAAGCCTTAGTACCTATAAAACTGACGAAGGAATGTTTGCCATTGCATTTGTCAGCGATATAAGTATTCGAAAACAATCGGAAAACGAACTGGTAAAACTGAATGCCGAACTCGAACAGAAAGTAACAGAAAGAACCCAATCGTTGTCGGAGGCGCTGGAAAAAGAAAAGGAACTGAACGAATTAAAATCCCGTTTTGTTTCGATGGCATCTCATGAATTCAGAACACCGCTCAGCACCATTCTCTCCTCTGCATACCTACTCGCCAAGTATCATCAAACAGAAGATCAGCCAAAACGCGATCGTCATATTCAGCGTATCGTATCGTCCGTAAATACACTCAACGATATTTTGAACGATTTTCTTTCTGTTGGAAAGATTGAAGAAGGAAAGATACAAGTGCGCTATTCGGAATTAGATACAGAGCAGTTTATTGCAGCCATCATTGCCGAGTTGCAAACTATCATCCGACCGGGACAGGAAATAAATTATTCCCACCAGGGCGAAAAACATTTCATTTTGGATGCGACTTTGTTGAAACATATTGTGATGAACCTGGTTTCTAATGCTATCAAATTCTCGCCTGAAAACACTGCTATCGAAGTAACGACAACCTGCATGAAACATCAGATGAGCTTATCGGTAAAAGATAGGGGCGTGGGTATATCGAAGGAAGATCAGCAGCATTTGTTTGAGCGTTTTTTCAGAGGAGAAAATGTTACTAATATTCAGGGAACCGGACTGGGATTGCACATAGTTGCCAAATATGCCGAGTTGATGAACGGCATAATAGAATACAATAGCGAACTCGACAATGGAACCGAATTCATTATTACTTTTAAAGAAAAAACGGAACAGGAATGAAAACCATTTTGCTAATTGAAGACAATGAAAATATAAGAGAGAATATGAGCGAGATTATGGAACTCGCCAATTACAAAGTATTGACTGCTCCGGATGGCAAACAAGGAATTGAACTTGCCGTAACACACACACCCGACATAATAGTATGCGATATCATGATGCCGGTACTTGACGGGTATGGGGTAATACACATGCTTCAAAAAAATGAAAAAACACGAAACATACCTTTCATCTTTCTAACAGCTAAAGCGGAACGCGCAGAGATAAGAAAGGGAATGGAGCTTGGCGCCGATGACTATATAACCAAACCCTTTAACGGAACAGAACTGCTGAATGCGATAGAAAGCCGCATACGAAAGTCGGACATTTTAAAACAGGATATTTCACCTGATCTCAACGGATTAAATCAAATTATCAGTTCGGCAGGCGGTAAAGATTTACTGAAAGAACTGGCGCAGGACAGAACACTGAATCGCTTCAAAAAGAAACAAATCATTTATTCGGAAGGAAACCATGCGCTACGTTTATTCTACATTGAAAAAGGAAAAGTAAAAACCTACAAAACCAATGATGATGGCAAAGAACTGGTGGTAGGCTTGTTTAATGAAGGAGATTTCTTCGGCTATCTTGCCCTGCTTGAGGGCACTTCTTACAAAGAAACAGCAGAAGCAATTGAGGAAGCGGAAATAGCTTCTATTCCAAAAGAAGAATTCGACCAGTTGGTAAACAGCAACCGGGATGTGATGCAAAAATTCATTCAGTTACTTGCCAAAAACGTGACTGAAAAAGAACGCCAATTACTAAATATCGCTTACAACTCTTTGCGCAAAAAAGTAGCAGATGCACTGGTAGCGTTGAACAAAAAATACAAAGGCGAAAACAGCAATTACGTTATTGATATCAGCAGAGAAAACCTCGCAACAATTGCAGGCACTGCAAAGGAAAGTTTGATAAGAACGCTCAGCGATTTTAAAGATGAAAAGCTCATAGACATAAAAGGCGGAGACATCACCATCTTAAACGAAAAGAAACTGGAAAATATGCTGAACTAGCGTGAAAGTCAGCAGCAGTTTACACACCTAATTAGTAAACAGCATATTCACTTTGATAGCACCGGGATGCCTTTATCAATACCGGCATATTTGTGATTTTTATTTTTTTTCCGCAGAAAGCTACCACGCCTTCATGCTTCAATTCAGACAGTAAGCGTATTGCTGTTTCTGTGGCTGTGCCTACAAGGTCGGCGATCTCCTCTCTTGTCAGCGCTATATTGATAGTTGCATTATCCTCCTCAAGCCCATAAGTATTTTTCAAAAAGAGCAAAGCTTTTGCCATTCTTTCTCTCACCGGATTTTGCGCCAGTTCTGTAAGATGATCTTCTGCTTTACGGAGATCTGAAGCTAACAACCTTATAAAACTTTGCGCAAGATGATTGTTGGATTGCAACGCTGTATTGAAAACATCTTTAGGAATGAAGCAGATATTAGTGTCTTCAATAGCCACCGCCGTGGCGTTGTATTTTTCGTTGCAAAAAAGTGCGCGGTAACCGATAATATTTCCCGCCTTCGCCATACGAACTATTTGCATTTTTCCCTCGTCCCCACTTCGTTCCAGTTTTACCTTGCCGTCATCAATGCAATAAACACCAAGCGGATAATTTCCTTCATTGAAAATGTGTTGTCCCTTTTTGAAAACAAGGCAGGACTTGTGTTCATCAAACAATTGCAATTCCACTGCTGTAAGACAAGAAAAAATAGACTGGTGCATTACATCGCATTCTGGTAATACTGTCTCCCGCAAATACTTGTATGACTTTCTCACGTTGTAGAATTTGTAGCAAAACTATGCAGCGTATAAGCAGCAATCGGTAAAGGCAAACTGATGTTCGTCAGGTGGGCGTATGATGGTTGTCAGTTTCTTAAAAAAATGCAAACGGAAATCAGGCAAAAAAGTGTTCTTTATGATGCACATCATCTTTTCATCTGTCACCAAAAGATAGTTTTACATGCACACAAAAAACATTTCAAATGAAGAAGCTTTCATTAATCGCCACAATTGCATTTGCAACAATTGTAGTTAGTTGTTCAGAAAACAAAACTGCTACACAAGAAAATGAAGTCACTCAGACCGAAAACTCAACTGCTGGTCAGTCTGGTGTACAGGATGACGTAAGCCAGAAAAACATTGTACAGGCTGCAATGGGTAGTAAAGATCACTCCACTCTTGTAGCAGCAGTTAAGCAAGCAGAACTTGTAGATGCCCTTAGCAATGCCGGTCCATTTACAGTTTTTGCTCCGGTAAATGCAGCTTTCGATGCACTGCCCGCAGGTACTGTGGACGATTTGATGAAGAATGAGAATAAGGAAAAACTCACTGACATCTTACAATACCATGTTTCAATTGGTGTTTTTAAAGAAGAAATGCTTCAGGAAGGACAAAGCATCGGGCAGGCAAATGGCAGCAACATTACCATTAGTAAAAAGGACGGTCAGATAGTGGTAAACGGAAAAGCTAAAGTGCTCGCGGCTATTCCGGTTTCTAACGGACTTATTTATGCAATAGATCAGGTATTGTTGCCTCAATAATAAAAATTGGTTTTTAATGGTTATTCAAAAGGCTCCTCTTTCGCGGGGAGCCTTTTCGATTTACATCACTTTGACATCCATCAGTCTTGCTTATGATTTTTGTCATAGTCTGCGCAAGCATTTCTAAGGAGTTTTGACATTGATAAAGCGTGAGAAAGATCCTTCTGATATTGTCTGTTGTTTTTGCACTGTATTCGTTCGCCGTGTATGCTTTCAGCGATGTGCAAAGAAAAAACAAACCATCAGATGAAGTGACCGCCGGTTGGAAAACATGGCAGGAAAAAAATTGCCAGAGTTGCCATCAGCTTTATGGACTTGGCGGCTACATGGGACCCGACCTTACCAACACGGCTTCCGATAAAGGAAAGGAATACATGCGCAGCTTTATTCGATATGGAACCGGAAAAATGCCCAACTTTCATTTGAATGAGCAAGAAGTAAACGAGTTGCTTGCATTCCTTAGTTGGGTAGATAAATCCGGTCGTTCTAAAGTAGCTGATTCGCTTGTACACTGGACTGGAAGTTATAGGATATCGAAACGATGAGTAGGAGTCATAAAATATTTATAGGCTTTGCGCTTGCCCTGTTGTTGACCACATTGTTCTTCGGCATGATCGCTTCATTTGCATTTCTGTATCCTGAAGTTTACAACAAATATTTACCGTTTTATCAGTTGCGGCCCATGCACGTTTCCGCTGCATTATTCTGGATTATTACGGGCGCAACTGCGGGAATTCTTCACTTCAAAAAAGATGTATTTCAGGCAAAAGAAACAACATCTGAAAAAGTTTTTATTTACCTGTGGATTGCAACCGTAGTGAGCATTTTTATCTTTTATGCCTTTAAAAAATTCGGAGGAAGAGAATATTGGGAGTTCCCTCCTTTTTTAGGTATTCCTATTCTTATTGCATGGCTAAGTTTGATGTTTGGATATTTCCAAGCATGGACTAAGCGAACAAAAAATCCGCCTTTGTATGTATGGCAATGGTCAACGGGTATTGTCTTCTTCCTCATTACTTTCCTCGAGCAAAACCTTTATCAGATTCCCTGGTTTCGACAATCATTTCTTACAGAAATAACAATACAGTGGAAATCTAACGGAGCAATGGTAGGTGCGTGGAATCAAATGATTTACGGTACAGCCTTGTTTATAATGACACGCATACTGGGTGATGAAAGCGTTGCCATTTCCAAACGTGCATTCGCATTTTACTTTATCGGTCTCACCAATCTGATGCTCAACTGGGGACACCATATTTATAATCTTCCCGCCACATCTTTTATCCGCCATACTGCCTATGCTGTAAGCATGACCGAGTGGATAATTTTCATAGCTATCTGCATGGATTTCAGGAGCAAGTTGAGTGAGGCCCGCAAGTTTAAACATCTGATTGCGCACCGCTTTATGATGTATGCAGAGTTTTGGGTCTATCTCAATCTGTTTCTTGCATTGCTCATGAGTATTCCCGCCATCAACCGTTACACTCATGGCACACACATAACGGTGGCACATGCAATGGGTGCAACCATCGGCATCAACACAATGATTTTATTGGGATCTTTAGGCTACATTTTGAAAGTGGATGAGCTGCATGAAAGCAATCGAAAAATGATTTTGAAAGGATTATCAATTGCTAAGATCAGCCTTCTGGTTTTCTGGCTTGCACTTGTAGTTGCAGGTCTGCTAAAAGGCTATCGGGATGTAGCGCTGGGCATGACCAATTTTCAGGAAATGATGCAGCCCGTAATTACATCGCTGAAAGTATTTTCATTTGCCGGAATTTCCCTTTTTGCAGGCATTGCTATTATCTGTTGGAACTATTTTATTGCGTTAAAGAAATACCACACCCCTCCCCAAAATATTTTGATTGATAGCGCAGCTTTAAAGCTTGTGAAAAAACAGAAACTGGAACAAGTAATTGAACAAATATGACATGGAAACAAAACCAATAAAACGCAGCAAAGAATTAATGCAGCTTTCCCGAGATCATCATGAAGGATTGTTGCTTTGCTGGAAGATAAGAACGGGTTTAAAAAACGATACAGAGCTGAACAGAATTGAGGAATATGTACTTTATTTTTTTGAACATCATCTCAAAGAACATTTCAGGCAGGAAGAAGAAATTTTGTTTCCCGTACTCGAAGAAAAGCATCCGATGAAAATCGAAGTGCTGGCGCAGCATAATGACATCTATGCAATGATCGAGGAAATGAAAAAAACGAACAAAGATGCGGAAAGATTGAAAAAGTTCGCAGACCATCTTGATGATCATATACGATTTGAAGAGCGAAAATTATTTCCCTACATCGAATCAAATACATACGCAGAACAGCTTGAAGCAACAGGAAAAAAATTGGAAATAGCTCATCAGCAGCAATTGCCACTGATCTGGACAGATGAATTTTGGCTAAAAAATAAATAGGAAATGTTTTCAAAAGCTTGTGAGTACGGAATTAGAGCAACAGTTTATATAGCTGCCGAAACAGTGAATGGATCGAAGGTGGGCATTGACGAAATATGCGCTCATATCGAAGCGCCGAAACACTTCACGGCAAAAATTTTGCAGGTACTTACCAGACATGAAATTGTTAGTTCTCAGAAAGGTGTAAACGGGGGTTTTTATATAGACCCTCAACAGCAACGTATGCCTATCAAATTGATTGTTGAAGCAATTGATGGCAACAAACTATTTATCGGTTGCGGACTCGGATTGAAACAGTGTTCAGAAGAAAGACCTTGTCCGCTTCATCACCAGTTTGTAGGCATACGGGAAGCTCTGAACAAGATGATGGATGAAACGACTATTGACAGGCTGGCGGTGAAATTGAAAAATGGAGAAATCGTTTTGATGCACTAACTAAAAAAAAATTTAGAAGAATAAAAGACAAAAATGTCCTTAATTATGAAAGCACTGGAAAAATGGACAGGCATAGCGCTTATTAACCTTGCAATAGTAGCACTACTTGGATTTGTGATGCGGTGTAAGATGATCTTTTCTATTCCTTTCCTCGACTTTAAATACACGCTTCATGCACATTCCCATTTTGCCTTTGGGGGTTGGGTAACACTTGCACTGCTTGCATTAACGGCCTATCAAATCTTACCAAAAGAAGCAGCGCAAAAAAAGATTTATAAATGGCTGTTCTTCGGCATTCAATTTAATGCTGTGGGAATGCTTTTAAGCTTCCCGTTTCAAGGATACGGCTTCTTCTCTATTCTGTTCTCCACGCTGTTCATTTTTGTAACCTATGGTTACACTTTCGTTTTCATACGCGATGTAAGAAAGGCTCCGGTCGCACGATCTGTAAAGTTGCTTTCTATCGCCGCGGTAGTGTATATGGCGTTGTCATCCGTAGGTGCATTTACACTTGCCTATCTGCTTGCTTCAAAATCCTCGAACATGTATCTCTATAAAGATGCCGTTTATACCTATCTGCATTTGCAGTACAGTGGCTTTTTCACGCTCGCAGTTTTTGCTTTACTACTACATTATCTGAAGGTGGAAAATAAAACCACATGGCGGTTTGCACAGTTGCTTAACGCCTCCATTATTCCTTCCTTGTTCATTTCTTATCTGTGGCATTATCCGAGCGATATAATAAGAGGAATAGCAATTATAGGAAGCGGATTCATTGTAGTAAGCACTGTGTATTTCTTTTTAATTGTCGGAAATCTTCGGGAGGCATTTCTCACACTCAAGCCTACTGCAAAAATTCTGATCACCATATCCATGATCGCTTTTGTATTCAAAATGATCTTTCAGGCATTGACTATTGTACCCTCATTAGGAACTATGGTATTTGCTAACAGACCGGTCATCATTGGCTTCCTTCATTTAGTCTTGCTGGCTTTTATCACCCTATATCTTATTGGTCATTTCGTACAATCGGAACTGATGCCGCACACAGGCTTAGCCGCTTTCGCAATATGGCTCTTCACTACCGGAGTGATCGTTACCGAAGTAGTGTTGTTTGGACAAGGACTTGGATTTATGCTGATGACAAGCATAGCGTTGGCAACCTGGTTGCTGCTCGCAGCCGCAGCATGTTTGTTTGCAGGCGCGGTACTCATTGCTATTACACGCTGGAGAATAGGTGCCAACTTACAGATGAACTATAATGAACTAAAAACTTTTAAACAATTTTCTCAATCATAAAAACAACTGAAAAATGAACAACGTGTTTATTGATGTAACGGTGCTAGAACCAAGAATGAAGCACCCGACTATTTTCGATGCTTTCGACAATGTAGCAGAAGGCGCAGCCGTAGTGATCCATAACGATCATGATCCTAAACCGCTCTACTATCAACTGCTCGGTGAGCGTGGCAACTGCTTCTCCTGGACCTATCTTTCAAACGGGCCGGAAATATGGGAAGTAGAAATAAAGAAGAATGCGAAGAACAGTGAAACAGTAGGTGAAATTGCTGCAAAAGATATGCGTAAGGCTGAACTCCTGAAAAAACTGGGCATTGATTTTTGCTGCGGCGGAAAAAAATCGCTTGAAGAAGCGTGTCAGGAAAAGGGACTGGATGTTCTTCGGGTAAAAAATGAATTGGAAGAAGCAGAAAAGAAACCTCAAACTGGGCCACAGCTTGATTTCAACACATTCAATCTTTCATTTCTTGCAGACTACATAGTGAATGTACACCACGGTTATGTAACCCAATACGCACCCATCATCGAAGACCTTGCTCACAAAGTAGCAGGACATCATGGGGCAAATAATCCGTTCCTCGTAGAAGTTTACAACAAGTTCAATGAACTTCGCTGCGAGCTGACCACACACATGAAAAAGGAAGAGCAAATTCTTTTCCCTTCCATAAAATTGCTGGAAAACGGAGGCACTAAAATTGGCTTTGAAACAATCAACGATCCCATTTTTATGATGGAGCGCGACCACGATATTGCAGGCGAGTTGATGAGAGATATACGCCAACTGACCAGCGACTTTCAGGTTCCGGAAAATTCATGCAACAGCATAAAAATGTTGTACTACAAACTGGAAGAATTTGAGAACGATTTGCTGCAGCATATTCATCTCGAAAACAACATTCTATTTCCGAAGGCAATGGCAATGGAAAAGAAATAGTTTTTTGTTTCTCACAGAGCGCACAAAGTTTTTGAGGCACAAAGAATACAACTCTGTTCTCTGTGCCCTCTGTGTGAAACGAGACGATATAATCCGAAGTCCATGGAAAAGAAATAATTTTTTGTTCACACAGAGCGCACGGAGTTTTTGAGGCATAGAGAATGTTGCTCTGTTCTCTGTGCCCTATATGTGAAACGATACGATCTAATCCTAAGGCAATGGAAAAGAAATAGTTTTTTGTTTCACACAGAGCGCACAAAGTCATTGAGGCACAAAAAATACTGCTCTGTTCTCTGTGCCCTCTGTGTGAAACGCGAGAATCTAATCCGAAGTCCATGTGTTTCCCACAGAGCGCACAAAGTCATTGAGGCACAAAGAATACTGCTCTGTTTTCTGTGCCCTCTGTGTGAAACTTATTTTAAAACCCAGACGACATGAATATCATTGATGCAAACACAAAGATATCTGCCCTCATAAAGGCTAATCCCAAAGCAATAGATGCCATCGCAAGCATCAACGACCATTTCAAAAAACTATACAATCCCATTCTGCGAAAAATACTTGCTTCACGCGTTACCATTTCGGAAGCAGCAAAGATTGGCAAAGTGGATATCAGTGTGTTTTTTGAACGATTGAAACCACTAGGATTTGAGATAGATGAAACCGTGAAGACGAACATCATTTCAGGAAAAGTAGAGAAGGCGATTCGGTACGACAAGCTTTTAGACGTGCGCGAAGACCTCGCCTCAGGAAAAGATCCTTTTAAGAAAATAATGGAGGAGGTGAATAACTTAGGCAAGGATGAAACACTGCTTCTGATCAATTCCTTTGAACCAATTCCACTGATAAGGATTTTAAACGACAGAGGATACGAAGCTGTTGTAAAAACGCTTGAAGATGAAATAGTGCATACTTACATTACACGTAGTGCTACGAGTATAAACAATGAAAATGCGCTGCCCGCTACAGACTTTGAAACCATACTAACACGCTACCAGGGAAAGATGCAGGAAATAGATGTTCGTGCATTGCCTATGCCGCAGCCCATGATGACCATTTTGAAAGCAATAGAAACGCTTGATGCTGATAAAGCATTGTTTGTTTATCACAAAAAGGTGCCGCTGTTTTTACTGCCCGAACTGAAAGACCGGAATTTTTCCTTTGCCTATAAACAGGTGGAAGACGGTGTTCATCTTATCATTTACAAGGAGCAGACATCGTAGCTATGATGCCGCCACAAGACCATATTCCTTCGCGGTATGCTATACTACCCTACTATGCTACAGCAGCCGTAAGTTTTGTTTTAATAGGCTTCCTGTGCTTGTTATCTGCGCAGGCATTTACAGATCATTATTTTCAGCCAAAGCTTTTAGCCATTACCCATCTTGCTGTTCTTGGCTGGGCTACAATGGTCATTTTTGGTGCGAGCAATCAGCTTGCTCCGGTTATTTCTGAGCAAAGACTTTATTCCGAAAAAATTCCTGTTGCTGTTTTTCTTCTCAAGCTATCCGGCATGGCAATGCTCGTTACTTCCTTCTGGAACTTTTCTTTTACATGGGTTGCATTTGCAGGCGGAGGCTTATTGCTTTTGTCGTTTTTACTCCATGCTTACAACCTGTTTGCAACCATTAAGAAAGCGGACAGCAATATCATCAACGACTTTATACTCACAGCGCACGTGTGGCTGATACTTACAGCGATAATTGGGCTGATGCTGCTTATCAATCTGCGTTTCCCATTTTTACCCGAAGACCATTTACACTATCTCAAGTTGCATGCTTCCATTGGCATGGCCGGTTGGTTTATGCAATTGGTAGTAGGTGTAAGCTCGCGGTTAGTGCCCATGTTTTTATTGAGTCAAAAAGAAGAAAAGAAACTGCTGACTATTACGTTTTACGCTTTCAACCTCTCACTGATACTTTTTCTGATGGAAGGCATGGTGTTTAAAAGCACTTTAGGCAGGCCTCTTTATTTGCTCATCTTTCTGATAGGTATAACTTGTTACCTGCGCTATATATGGCAATGCCACAAAACAGCTATGCGCAAGCAAACCGACCAGGGAATGAAGCAGACATTTCTGGCTTTGTTTCTATTGTCCATTCCGTTTTTATTGCTGCTGTTTATTCTGTTTGCCGGAAATAAAATACCGGTACAAGTTTTCACTGCTTATGGCTTTGCTTATTTCTTTGGTTTCATCAGTGTCATCATCATGGCGCAAACTTTCAAAACACTGCCCTTCATCGTGTGGATGCACATCCAGAAACCAAATCAGCTACCAGAACTTATGCCCAAAGACTTGTTTAATGAACGATGGGTGAAATGGCAGATGCTTCTTTACCTGCCTGGCTTCCTGCTTTTTCTTGCAGGCATTTTGCTACAACATGTATTGCTGTTGTATTCGGGCAGCGTGTTAATGATAGTTGCTGCTGCTTTCTATTGCTTTCATGTTTTCAGAATGCTCTTAAAACTAAAAACCAAATGATACCCGAACTCACCGACAAATACTACAAGGAAAAGTTTACAGTGCTGAATGCGCTCCATCAGGTCAACGATCCCGAACTTAATATCAACATCGTTGATCTCGGACTTGTTTATGCCGTAGAAGTAACTGACAGAGACATAAATGTGGACATGACTTTATCCACCCGCTCTTGTCCGATGGGAGGAATGATCACGGCTCATGCGAAGCTTGCGGTAGAAGAAGCAATGCCAGGTTACACCGTAGTTATAAACCTTGTGTGGGAACCAAAATGGAATGCAGATAAAATAAGCGAGGAGGGCAAAGCGCTGCTAGGGTGGTGAATCTTCACACCCCACAGCAGCAAACACACCCACCACCACCCTGTCGCAGCGGGTAAGATGGAAGCTGAATACTGCATCGCTTTTGTAATAATCATTTAGCCTTTGTTGTAGCATAGTCTTAGCCCTGTTCAACCGAACCTTTACATTACTTTCTGTAAGATCAAGAGCTTGTGCTGTTTCTGCAATGCTCATATCTTCTATCTCGCGCATCACAAACACAGTGCGGTATTTTTCCTGAATATCAAACAAGGCATTTTCCAGAGCTACAGCCAGTTCCTTGTTCAATACAATGGCTGCGGGGGTAACTGTTGTCATGTTGCTGAATGTTTTTTGATCGTCATCAATGCTTACATACCGGTTTTTTCTTTTCAGGAAGGCAAAGCATTCATTTACTAAGATCCTCACAAGCCAGGTGGGGAATGAAGAGCGCCAATGAAACTTTGCAAGATTTTCATAAGCTTTGATATAGGCACATTGCATTAGTTCTTCCACATCATTATCATCAATCACTATTGATCTTGCTATGCGGTACAGCCGTGCGTTGTACTTTCTGATAAGCTGCTCATAACATCTGCCTTCGCCGCCTAATATCCTTTCTACTATTTCCTTGTCGCTTAGCTCCGAATGAACAACGGGTACAGACATTTCCATAACGGGGGGGGTTTAGATTAGATAACCACAGGTTGTTTAAGTTACAAAACCAAAGCATTTTCTGTAACCTTTTTGCATAGTTGCTATCTAAACTTAAAAAAGACAATCATGCTTTATACCATCATTGCGCTATTCGCACTTGCAGCCATCTTCGGAATGACGCTGTTATCATATGTTTTAAAAGGAAAAGAAACGCCTAAAGGAATTATGGTGACGCATGGACTGCTTGCGGCCGTGGCGCTTGTTCTTTTACTGACGTATGTGTTTGGCAACAAACCCGGACTAACGGAAAGCGCTGTGCTGTTTGTTATCGCCGCGCTTGGAGGTTTTGTATTGGCAGCACGCGACCTTACGGGTAAAAGGGTTCCCAAATGGCTGGCTGTGGTGCATGGATTGATAGCCGTAGCAGGCTTTATCTTCCTTCTTGTTTACACAATCGGCAACAATGTTTAACCCCTCTCTACGCTAACACCACCTCTCGTTGCAACATTTCTTCGTAGCGCGCTAACTCTTCTTTTGCATCCGAAAGCAGCAACTTATAATAGCTAATACCGGCGAGCAGGTTGGATCGGAATTTTTCAAGCACCTTAGTTTGTGCTGTGTCCATGTGCTTTTGGAAATAGTCAATGTATAGTTTCAGTTCGTTGACAAACATGTGCGGACGAGGGAGCTTATTGGTAATTTCCGATCTGTCGTAGATATGATCTACCATTTGCTGCAAGCTGAAAACACCAGAGAAAAAAGCAAGGTTCGGACCAGGACAAATAGCCACAGCAGATAGCTGATGCGGCAAGTACATTTCATTCTTCAACCGCACCGAAGTGGTAAGCCCTTCACACAAACAATCTTTTTCTTCTAAAGCTTCTATTTTTTGCTGCAACACTTGTTCCGGCAAGTTCGACTCCTTTAGTTGTTTGATCTTCAGGTGCTGGTATTTTCTCGATGCAGTGCAGATAGGCTGATCAGTAAACTCTGTATCGGAAGAAAGATATTTTTTGTAGCAGGGACTGCCCGGACGGTTGCGCTCTACCCTATCCTTGCGCTGCGCTTCGCTGCTGCTTCTGCGAAAGTTGTTGAAAGGAACGCCGAGCGGAGAAGCATTGCTCAGATAGTAATCGTTTGGCGAAGCAGATGCAAGCTGTGATAAGGTGGTGTCGTCCACATTGGTAGCTTCGGGCACCAGTAAGAAGGGACTGCCCCAGCCGGTTCCATCCAGTTGATAATAATCCAGAAGAAAGGTCTGCTCTTCTCCGGTTCCTATGCCGCCCTGGGCTGCTATGCGTTGCGGTGCAGTTTCCGGTAGCTGCAATACTCCTTTTGCTGCAAGAGAGCGGTTACACAGATCAAACAATTCCTGCCGCAGCTCTGCTCTTTTGTTTTTAAACTCTTCAAGAATTGGCCCCATCAGCAAGCCTTCTGTTGCAAAAGCATGACCACCACAATTTAATCCTGACTCTATTCTGAATTCCGAAACCCACAATCCTTTCTTTGCAAGCAATTTGCCCTGTACCAGCGCCGAGCGGTAATCGCTTACTTTCAATATGATTTTCTTTTTCAAAACACCTGCTTCATCGGGAAAGAAATCTGCAAACTGCTCTGCATAGGCATACAGCTTAGGATTGTAACCGGCCGAGAAAACCACAGACGATGAAAGGTTGCTTTGTGCAAAGCCACGCAATGCCGAGAGTGCATCGGAGTATTCATCGGGCAGGCGATTACCCTCTTTGTCATACCGCGCGTTATCTACCTTAGCCATTATGTTTACGTCTATGGCACCTGGGGCAACAGCATTGCTCAATTCTTCTTCCAAACCTTTCTTAATAGCCGCATCGATTGTTTGGAGAAAAGTATTGAACTTGTTTTTCAGCGCTGCGTTTTCCGGCAGCAATTGAAAGTATTTCCAAAGCTCTGTTCCCTCTTTCAAAGGCTGTGCTTTCAATAAGGCAATTTGTTCCCCTACCAGTTCCTGCATCATGTTGAGGTAAGCAGTTATTCGCTTTGCACGATAGTCGTGTTCTTTTTCGGAAATAGGAATGTACACCTTACCATTTTGCAAACAATGATAAGACCGCATGTGCTCAATAAGCTCATCTTCTATAATGGAAACAACAGACGATATGCCATAACGCGCTACCTTCAACGGAGAATCTATACTGAAACAAAGCCCTAAAACAGGGATATGGAATGTGTGCTGCGATGCGTTGCTCATGCGGGTGATTGAGAGAAATGAAGAAGCGAAGGTCGCAGACTTCATGCTCCTGAAACATGAGCGATGTCATAAATTGGGGTGCTAATGATTACTGTTCACCAGTTTTCTGGTGACATCTGTCTTTATAAAAGTTGAAACTCATCAATAGGGCTTGCCACTTTTGTAGTCGTATATGTCTTTGATGATCTGGCAGATTTCATATTGTTCCTTTCCCTGGTAATAGGTAAGCCAACTACCCAGTGATCTCATAGATACATTCATAAACATGCTTTTCATTTCATCAACACTCATGTTTTTCAGGTCAAAGTTTAAATGAGAAATTGGCATTCCCTTTTTGTTTTGTGACATTGCAGGCATTTAATGAGGGTAAAGAAAATACGCCAGAAAGTAGAAGGGAATTGAAGCTGCGAAGAAATTGGCAGCATGAAATTGGATTCAGCTTGGTGACGCCTAAAAGGCAACGTTGTGAAGGTAGGGTATTCGGCAATAAGAAAATCACAAAGTGGGAGGGCAGGGAGAGGTGCTATTAATAAGTAAAATCCAAGATAACGTTTTTGCTGCATAACTTGTTGTTCCAAATTAAAAGAAAACGCTTAATCATCAAATATAAGGTAGTAACCTTCGAATACTAAGTATTCATTTTGACGTTGTACTTTGTCCAATGCGGAAAGGGAATACAAAGGCGCAGGGAAAGTTGGGACTTTAAAGCATCATTCCCCCGCTGGCCTGAATTTTTTAGTATCCACGGAAAAATAAGACTACTATGAAACGAGTTATGTATTCTATCGTGGCATTTGGCGCTTTAAGTTTTGCAGCCTGCAACGATTTGGCTAATAGCGAAGAAAACACAAGCGATTCTACCACTGTAAGCACCGGCAGTATAGAAATGAGTACAGGATCGGGCGGCTCAAGCGCCATGGCAAGCTATATTGATCTGAAAACCGGCGGATCTGTTCGCCGCGATGAAGCATCGGGTCGTTATGTAGATGAATCGGGCAATCCTGTAGATATTTACGTGGATGTAAACAGTCGTGATACTTTTTCTGCCACCAGCGGACAAATTGTAAACAATGCACTGATACATGAAGGAGACAACTGGCGTGTGGATGATACGAAGATCAAGATAGATGGGGACGAGATAAAAGTGAAGCAGGGCGATGATAAAATAAAGATGGACGGCGATGAGTATAAAGAAAAGATAGGCAATACGAAGGTGAAGATGGAAGATGGCGAAACGAAGGTGAAGACAAAATAAAATCCTGCACCAATTGGATTTAATAAAAGGGTGGCTTCGGCTGCTCTTTTCCTTTTTGCAATGAAGGGCAATCTATCTCTTGGGGAGCGAAGGCACGGTAATCTGCTAAACTACTACCTTCATTACAAATACATCGTCATGCTCACCCATATTCATCCCAAGTTGCCCATGCGAAACAAACAAGCAACAAGAGAGTTTTATGTGGGCAAGTTAGGCTTCAGGGTAGTTGGCAATAGAGACTATGATGGCTACCTGATGGTAGAAAAAGACCACATCGAGCTTCATTTCTTCGAATACAACGAACTTGATCCGAAAGAAAACTATGGGCAGGTGTACCTCCGCACCAACGATATTGATAAACTGTATGCCTGGCTGCTGGAACATAACGTAGCTATTCACCCCAATGGCAAACTGGAAACAAAGCCCTGGGGGCAAAAAGAGTTTGCCCTGCTTGACCCGGACAATAACTTGCTCACCTTCGGGCAAAGTGATTTGCTTCCTTGAACCGGTAACAATAAAATACCGGCAAAAATCTGTTTACAAATCTTTCTTCCTGAATATTCTTACCGACAGAAACAAAGGAACTACTACCCAAAACACCATGCAGCTTATGGAAAAAATGCTGCCCGTGGCAGAGCCAAGAAATTTCTTAAACAATGCGCCGGAGTAGCCCATGAGCGCAGAAGTATCAAGCTGCAACAACATGAGTACACGCGCAAGGTCTATGGGATTGAAAGCGATAATGGCAATCACGGCCTGATCTATGGGATAGTCGCTGAAGGAATAAATGAATGCAATGAGCAACCCATCGAAAAGCAGCGTAAAGAAAAGAGCTACCACGAGGGCAATGCCGATGCCGCGGGTTTTGTCTTTCGACTTTACAAAGATGAGCAGTGCAAGTGAAGAGAAAATAAGTGTTAGCAATACGCCTGTCAGCACCAGTATCAACGATTCCGTTCCTGAAACAAGGAATAAGAGTGGCAAACCAACGCCCACTGCATACGCAGCAGCAAGAGAAGAAGCCATGCCTATATACTCAGCAAGAATCACTTTTTGCCGCTTTATGGGTTGCGACAGCAGCAGCTCTGTAAACTCAATAGAGTTGAAAAAGTAGATAGTGGCGAAAAGAATAGTAATAATTGGAACGAACAGCAAGGTGACGTTCAGCAGGCTCAATAAACCTTTAGACGGATTGCTGTCTAAGTTCAATACACTAATGGAAAGCACCGCAAGGATGATGGTGTACACAAGAATAATCTTGTTTCGGAGCAAATCGAGCAGTACGTATTTTATGATTGTTTTCAAGTCGTTTATATTTCTCGCAACTGACGCGACGGTTTACCGCAATGTACACGGCGTTAGTTATGTTTCATTGCAGGCAACTCTGTTCTCATTACCTGCGCTATTACTTTGTTTAGTTTGCTTTCTCCGGTTGATGCCTGCAACTCTTCCACTGTTTTATAAAACATCAGATTGCCGTCTTGCAGGTATATAATGTGGCTGGCGATGCCTTCCAGATCGCTGAGGACGTGTGACGTGATGAGAATCAACTTTCCGGCTGCACGTTCTTTAACCATTTTCTCCTTCAGCAATTCGCTCGATAGCGGATCAAGCCCTGCAGTTGGTTCGTCAAGAATGTAGATATCGGGCGAAAACAAAAACGCAAGACATGCACTTACTTTCTGCCTTGTCCCCCCCGACAGGCTGCGCATTGTTTTGGTTTTCATTTTATCAAGCCCAAAACCGTAAATCAGTTCTTCATCATACTGTGTATGGTCTTTACGGATTTCTTTGATCATTTTTATTACCTGTTCAATGGTCATGTTATCGGGATAACGACCAATCTGAGGCATGTACCCAATCTTTGAACGGTAAGCCCAATCTTCCCGCACTACATGATTGTTGATAGTGATCTTTCCTTTTTCAGGAATTACCAAACCAAGAATTGACTTTATGAGCGTAGTCTTTCCTGATCCATTAGGACCCAGCAAGGAGATAGCTTGGCCTTCCTGCATTTGCAGGTTGATGTTATCTAATGCTTTAAACTTTCCAAACGATTTTGTAAGCCCCTCTATCCTTATCATAACTTCCATTTTTTAGTGCGTGGTGCATCGTCTTTCAACTGGTCGGGTATAATGCTGGGCATCACCTTCTCCACCTGATCCATAATGTTGGTAAGAAAGCTCCGGTACAAGATCATAGCCGTAGGAATTCGTTCTGTAATAACCGAATAAACACTGACAGGATAATAAGGCACATCGCCTACACCATCTCTGTCCAGGTCGTAGCCATCGTACTTGTCCCAATAATTATTGCGAAAGGTATTGAGCATCATCGTACCATTAGTAGCTACATCAAAAGAGTTGCCCAGAAAATTATTTTGCTCAAACACATTGTCGTCGCAGCTCGCCTGTATGCGCATGGCCCATCCGTTATCACTAAAGATATTTTGTGCCACATGAATCCGGCTGCTGCCTTCCATAAATATGCCCACGGTATTTCTGTCGAACTTGTTATGCTCGATCTTGCTGTCAGAAATATCTTTCAACAGAATGGCATAAGCAGCGTCTCCCCAGTTGTGTCGAAATATATTGACGCTCATCGTTACGCCCTTTGTGTACATCACGGCTACGCCCGCGCCATTGTTGCTAAAGGTGTTGTAGCTGTAAGTATCGTTGTGAGAAAACATAAAATGTAGTCCATAGCGAATGTTGCCGAACGATTTATTTCTTTCGATAAAAGAATTAGTTACAAACTCAAAGTAGATACCGTCTCGATGCCCCGACAGGGTATTTCCTTTTATGGTTAAGGCATCGCACTTCCACGCATGAACGCCGTTGCCCGATTGTAATTCGTCTTTTGCAGAGGCACGTACTTCATTGTTTTGTATGGTGCAATTCTTACTGTTTTGCAGGTAAATGCCGTATGTGGTGTTGAATATTTTGCAATCGGTTATGGTGACGTTCGAAGCATCCTGAAGCTTGATGCCCGCCATATCCACAAGGCTGCTCCGCCCTGTGTTCTGTACCTGAATTCCTTTTATGAAAACATTGTTTGCAGCTACGATAAATACCTCATACTTTTTGAAACCATCGAACACGGGATAGCCTTCGCCAATGATAGTAAGTGGCTTTTGGATAATAATGCTGTGCTGGTTGTAGTTTCCTTTTGAGAGAAGAAGTGTATCTCCGCTGGCAGCTTTGTTGATGACCGCCTGCAAATTTTGGTTCATCTGCACACGGTGGGTTGCCGCATCAGCCAATAATGCCACACAAAACAGCAACACAAATAATATAGTGGATCTTATAAACATGCTACTCAATATCACCCCAGCGCAGTATGGGAATTTGCAAACTATCCATGAACTGCTTCGCCTCATCTTCACTGGCAAATGCAGCATAATCGCCATTCATGGGACTGTTGAAAAATTCATGTTTAAGGTAGATTGCTTTTTCCGCATCAAGCGGTGTATTCGCACCTTTCCTATAATCTTCTACAAACAGCATATTTTTTCCGGCAAGACTTGAACCCACATATTGTTTCATGCAAAGCACATCATCGAATTTATAGGCGCGTCCTTTTTCTGTCAGTGCTTCCGCAGCATAACGATCATCTACAATCGTCATTTTACAATGGGCACATGCATCTTTGCCATACTCAATAGGTTCAAAACCTCGTTTACAAGATGCAAGCAAAAAGATGCAAGCAGCGAAAATCAGAAACTGTTTCATGCCATTTTCTTTTTTGAACGTTTCCATTCATAAAAACAAACACCTACCAGAATGCCACCGGCTATGATGTAAAACCATCCACCTATGTCGGGTTGCGAAAGCGCCTCGAAGTTGAGCATCTTTTTATAACCAATGAGCGGTGGCTGATAAGCCATGCCTGGTACTTTTATAGGTGCGGTAGGATCGAGGTTATGTCCGTAATCGTACTCCCATTTCCAAAAGTCGTACATGGATATGGCAGCAATAAGCAGAAAGATAGAAGTCCAGATGTAGTACCCAATTCTCCTGTTCCAGAAAAAAACTAAAAGACCTAAACCACAAAAGCTTCCCAGCACTATAGGCAAGTACACAAACTCTTTGAAATCTTCTTCATGAATTGTCTTCATGCCGATGTAGTGATTCAAACCATTGATAATTTCCACATCACCCGAAAGATGATTGATCCAGATATTCATGTATATCCCTTCAGGATACTGCGGCGCAGCCAGATCAATACGCCACATAGGAAAGAACCACAGCGTAGCGATACATGCTATTACTAGAAATATGCTGATTCTTCCTCCGAGACTTAATTTATTCTTCATGACGAAAAGAAATAAAAATGGCAGTACATACCTGTGCACTGCCATTTGATGAAATGAAATTACTTAGCTGCTACCGCTGTAGTGTCTTGCTTGCCCATATACCATTTGAGTGGCGTATTAGAACCGGCAGGAGATACACGGAGATAACCTTGCATTTCCTGATGCAGCGCAGAGCAGAAGTCAGTACAGTAGAACGGATAGATACCAGATTTCTTCGGCACAAACTTCAGAGTATTTGTTTCGCCTGGCATAATTAATAGCTCTGCATTATCAGCATGTTTCACTGCAAATCCGTGGGGAATATCCCAGTCTTGCTCCAGATTGGTAATGTGGAAATAAACTTCGTCGCCTACACGCACACCTTCAATATTATCAGGCGTAAGGTGTGAACGAATTGCAGTCATATATACATGCACTTTGTTGCCTTCACGCACAACTTTAGTTTCCTTTTCCCCTTTGGCAAGATATGGATGCTTGTTGTGGTTGATGTCGTAGAATTTCACACTTTGACCTTTAATCTTGTCTGCAAGAATAGCCTGCGCATAGTGTGGCTCACCAATTGTTGGATAGTCGAGCAACAGTTGCATTTTGTCTCCCTCTATTGAGTAAAGCTGTGCACTTTGCGTTAACTCAGGACCTGTAGGTAAGTAACGATCTTTAGTGATTTTGTTGTAGGCTACTACATACTTTCCATAAGGCGATTTCGTATCACCACCCGGCACCATGAGGTGACCGATAGAATAGTAAGTAGGAACACGATCTAAAACAGTCAAATCTTTCAGACTCCATTTTACGATTTCAGAAGACACGAAGAATGAAGTGTAAGCATTTCCTTTCGCATCAAACTCTGTGTGCAAAGGTCCAAGACCTGGCTTTTTCACTTCGCCATGCAGCGCAGCTTCATACTTTATAACAGGAATACCGTGGTAGTCGCCTTCAAATGTTTTGGCGGCAATTGCTTTTTGAATTTTATCGAAAGAAAATACAGGAATCAAAGCTGCAAGTTTACCACTACCTACAATGTATTCACCGGTTGGGTTCACATCGCATCCATGTGGCGACTTAGGACAAGGAATAAAGTAAACCATGTCTTTAAGTTCGTTAGGATCAAGCGTTATTACTTCCTTCATTATGTTTGAGGTTGCAGTGTGCGTTTCTTCGTTCAGAACATTGTGATAATATTCTGTAGTCATCTTACGTCCCTTACCAGCTTTTACATACTCCTCTGCTTTTTTCCAGTTGATAGCAACGATAAAGTCTTTATCTTTTTGTGAAGAATTTACTTCCTTCAAAGTATTTGCCTGCTCTGAGTTGTAGCAAGAAAGGAAGAACCAGCCATGAGAAGGCCCTTTACCTGCACGTGCAAGATCAAGATCCACACCGGGAAGAACAATTTGAAAGCTGATGCCCATGTTGCCCGTTTGCTGATTGATGCCAACAAAAGAAACAGTGCTTTTGAAGTTTGCTTTAAAAGATTCCGCAGTCAACGCTACTTCTTGCTCTGCAATAGGAACAGAAAAACGTGTACCGGCAATGATGTATTCACTGTTTTCTGTAATGAACGGAGAAGAGTGATTACCCCCACTGTTTGGTATTTCCAATACTTCAACCGTCTTAAAAGTTTTCAGATCAATTCTTGCAACACGCGGTGTATTGTTGGCATTAGCAAACAACCAACGACCATCGTGCTCACCATTTGTTACAGATAATGCCAAGTGGTGCTCATCGTCCCAGGGAATGAAGCCATGTGATGTTTGCAGCATCGGTTTGGTTTCCTCATTATAACCATATCCATTTTCAGGATTTTGAGAAAAAACCGGAATAACTTTTAGTAACCTTCCTGATGGCAAACCGTAAACTGATACTTGTCCGCTAAAACCTCCTGATACAAAATTGTAAAACTCATCGTACTTCCCTGGCGCGACATACACCTTTGAGGCAGCGTCGCCGCTTACTGCTGCTTCTGTTGTTTTCATCTTACAGCTTTGAGCGAAAACTATCGCACCTACGGCTATAAGAATTAATGAGAACCGTTTCATAAATGTGTGTGATTAAGAATAAAAAAAATTGTGTGTGTGATTATTGATTACTTAGTTCTTTCCGTCGTTCTTGCGCATATACTCAAGCACGGCGCGGGCTTCGTTGTCCGATAAGTTTTGATTAGGCATACGCACCATACAAACTTCGAGCATAGCTTGTGATTCAGGATCTTTATCAAGCATTTCATCCACATTCGTAACGAAGTTCATGATCCACTCTGGTGTACGGCGGTCGGTTACACCCTTCCATCCGGGACCTACCAATTTTTCATCAGACAGCTTATGACAAGAAAGGCATTTCACTTCGGAAATTTCTTTTCCACTTGCTACCATTTTCTCATCAAGGGGATGTGTTAATTCTACGTTTTGAAACTTACCAATTCCTTTTGCAGGATCTGAGGTTGTCGCGACCGGTTGTCCGCTATTGTCGCCAGGTTCTTTCAGAATTTCAGACTGTGTCGTCTCTTTCTTTTCTTCTCCGCCACAGCTTCCCAGGCTAATTGCTGCTACTAATCCAATAAGTAAAATCGCTTTGATGTTCATGATTATGTTGTTTTGATGAGTGAAAAAACTTTGTTTGTTTTCACGAAGTAAAAGTCGTGATGGCAAGAAGAATAAACCATGATTAGAGTCATACAAAAAGGATAAAAAGGTCTTTTTTTAACAGCGCAGTGCTGATTAATATCATTATAAAAATTTTTAGCCTTGTTGCGTGTATTTGTCATGTATCTGTCAGAAAAATAAACAAAAAAAACGTGCCTGTTATTTACTGGTAGAAATTTTAATGAACAAATAATGTCTGGAATAAACAAGCAAAAATGTAAAAGGAACATTGGTCTGATACTGGTGCTATTCATGAAACACTAACCAACCTGGAATGCTGAGACCACGAGATACAACTCAAAGACAATAACGAGTAGCGCTGCTAATTATAATTGTACTGCGTCCAGCACTTTGATTATCACTTCTTTTTTTACCTCCAATCCATCATGGTCAATGGGGCAGGCTATAATCACTCTAAGACCCTGGGACGAAGTGAGATTATTTATCCACATATCATGAATCGAAATCTCCTTGGCATGTGAATGATCGTGCGCATGAAAAAGGGTGTCATTATTGTTATTCAGGATCATTACATGACTTCCATGTAAAGGCGCAACATGCGCAGCCATTGCATGAATATGAACGGTATCCCCAAAATCATAAGTTTGGTTTAGCACAGGTTGTGTAATGGTTAGGGTAGCTGCCGTCCCCGGTGCATCGTCTGATTTTTTACAGGCAAAAAGTGTGGAGACGCAAAGTGCGATAATACCTGTGATTTTTAACTTGTTCATTGTTTGTTGTAATTATTTTAGAAAAGAAAATAAACGCCTGCTTCTGTTTTTACCTTACTAGTCACCAATCCACTTGCATAATGTTGCATGACCGGATGGTGGTACATTAGCTGTAGTCCCACTCTTTTATAATAAGCCTGAACGCCCGTGGATACATACAATTGTTCACCACCGCTCATGTCGCTTTTTATATTGTATTTATAATTGTCGTAGTCAGCATTCGCGCGATCATAGCGCAGGCCAATTTGTGGAAGAATAGTGGTGTTGGACTTTTGATACCAATAAAAACCCATCAGTCCCGCACTTAAACGATTGCCGTATTTGTACTGTAGCGAATTGGGTGTTAGAAGGGTATAAGAAGCATCAAGATTAACGCCCGCTTTCTTTCGGCGAAGTGTATAGTTTGCATTTACAATAAAGTCCCAGGAGTTTGTGCCCGGCTGCATATTGGGTAATCCTTCAGCTTTCTGCACGGAACTTTTATCGTAAGCACCTGTAGGGATTTTAATACCGCCACCCGCCTGAAGATTGTGTTGCCAGGTGTTGATAGGATTTTCATTTACTCCCAAAATGCGATAGTTGCCTAACAGAGTAACATCACCCAAACCATTTATAGCAGTTGACGCGCCGTTTTCCTTTTTGATGTTAGATATGTACGGAACAAATGCAAAGAGTTGAATGCGCTTGCCTGCATTGAACCTACCCCATGCCTGCACAGTGCTGTAATACTCATTGGAAAAGGAGCTTGATTGATTGAGTTCATGACCGGGGTGCTCGCTTTGGAAAGAGCGGAATTGATATTGCAACCCAACAAAATGCTTATGAAACTGCGGCAGGATTCCGAGATATTGATTGCTTGCAGAGCAGCCACAAACGGTACAAGCACTACTAACAAAAGTTGAGAAAAGAAAAAGGAAGCAAAAGGAAATGCGTTTCATACTATACTTTAGTTTCTTGAAAAGTGAGTGGTAATTTGAATGGAACAAAGCTACCTACCGAAGAAAAGGACAAACATGTCTTTTATCATAGCCGAAGCTGTTCTGTATCATTTTTTGCAGGAATAAATAACAATGTCAAAATCGAAAGAAAAGAAATAGAGCATCACCCTACATCGTGGCGATTAAATAAACTGTTGTACCAATAAAACAAAGGAAACGGCTATGGATTAGGCTGCGTGTGTAAGCTGCACCAGATAATTACTAAAGTCCATCTTTAGTTTATAAAATTCGAACTCCATCTGAGCAATGTCTTTTCGAAGCCCACCTTGCTTTTTTTCTATCACATCATGCGCTTCACCTTTCTGATAAAAACCTGCACTCTTCATTTCATTCGCCACATCCCGGCGCAGCAAAGCAAGAATTGCATCCTTCTGGATAAAACCAAAAAGATAATTTTCCAATTTATCAACGGTGGGTCTATCTACATCGTTTTGCAAGATCTCAGCAACTCTTGTCTTCAACAAAACATTCTCTTGTTGAAGTAGATCAAGCTTTCTCAGCCACGATTTCAGTTCTATTTGGTAGTTGCTCGGCATAACATGCGCACGTTAGGTAGTAAAAATAAATTGAGACTTGTGTTTATCCGATTACCGTAATCATTTCAATTTATGATTATCATCACTTCGGTTTATGACAACAACTGGCCTTTATAGTTTCTTGCTCTAAAACAACCTGCGGACTGACGTAGGGGATGCCCAGGTTCATGCCCCGAAGAATGAAAAGGCAACCGAATGCAAACATCAGCACGGGCACCATTTTGCGAATATGATTTGTACGAAGAAAGGTTGCCTTATTCTTTAAAACTGTGAGCGCCACCAATGCAGGAATTGTACCCAAACCGAAAGCATACATCAACGCTACCGACTGCAACGCACTATCGGCAGTAACGCTCATGGACAGCGCCATATAGACCAGTCCGCAAGGCAATAAACCATTCAACGATCCTGAAATAAACAGCGTGCCGAGTTTAGGATTGCCAATGAACTTTCCAAGTTGCTTTTTAATAAATTCTGTCCAGGGAAGTTTGATGCTTATTTTATTATTAGGGATGAACGATATGATTCCAATAATCAACAACAACACACCAAGCGCTATGGATACATATTGCTGCACTTGCGGATTAAAAATGGACTTGAAAGAGTGAAGGATAAAACCTAACAGTGCATAAATACTGATCCTTCCAAAATGGTACAAAGCAATGCCCAGCCATTTTCTAAAACCGGTAATCATCTGAAACGGCATCACCCAAATAATAGGCCCACACATACCCGCACAATGAAGGCTTCCTGTAAGCCCCATAACTAAGGCCATAGTGATGCTGAAACTATTCATTGCTTGAATAGATTTAATGTAGTTTCCTGATAGTATTTCTTTCCTTCTGCCTCCCAGTTGATCTTCACCTGATATTTGGTAGGATGCAAACTTGTACGCGGAATACTCATGCTGTTACTTTCTAATTGCAATGCAAATTTTGCATCGAACTTTGCATCTACAGGCGCATAGAACTCCACATTTCCAGTCACAATTTTCTCTGCAAATTCTTCCGGCAATGCAATCGTAACGGCTTCGCTATTTGCTTTAAAAACCACCGGTGCGCTAAGTGTCGCCTGATTTTTTCCTGCATCAATTACTTCCTGATATTGTATTTCTTTTTGGTAATAATCTTTCGATACAAGTTGAAAGTCTTGCTTCATTGCAAGCGTTACAAGTGTGACCATCAACACTACAAATCCGCCATACAACACAGCGACCCTTGTACCCCAGCTTATTTTCATTGTGCTCATAATTCAGTGTTTTAGTTACCTCCGCCAAACGGACCTAAGAAAGTGGTAGTGATTGTCTTTATTTTTTTGTTGCCATCGTAAACAGCAATCTCTAACGGTGTTTTCCTCTGCTTGATGATGCTCTTATCAACGGTGATAAACATAGATCCTGAAGCATATTTTTCACCCGGTACTTTGAGATTTGCGTTTCCTACGAGCGTTATTGCTCCTTCAAAATTCTCAGGCTTTAACGTAAGGGTTTTGTCGTTGTAGGTTTTGTTCAGGAATTTATAATTGTACAGATTACTCAATTGGTCGTTGGGTTGCTCCTGATACAATTGCCCTGGTGTTCTAAGAATAGAAATGCCTACTTCCGTTCTGCTTGCAAGCAGATAAACTTCCACTGCCAGCAATAAAACCATCACAGCCGTATATGCTTTCATCCGACCTGTAAACCTTGTTGGTTTCTTATCTGCAATATTTGCTTCAGAAGCGTAGCGAATAAGGTTTGGTTCCAGTCCCACCGCAGTCATCATACTGTTGCAAACATCAATACACGCCGTGCAATTGACACACTCAAGCTGCGTACCATTTCGAATATCAATTCCGGTAGGACATACCTTTACGCACTGCATACAATCAATGCAATCGCCTGCTGTGCGAATTTCGTTTTTCTTAAACTTCGCGCGATTTTCTCCCCGCTCATAATCGTAAGCAACTACAATTGAATTCCGATCGAGCAACACACCTTGCATTCTTCCGTAAGGACAAATAGTAGTACAAACCTGCTCGCGCAACCATGCAAATACAAAGAAGAAAATGGTAGTGAAAATTACTATTGCCAATAGTCCACCCACATGGTTGGAAGGATTATCTGAAACAATTTTTTGCAACTCATCTACACCAATAATGTAGGCGAGAAATGTATTCGCAATAATGAAAGAGATAGTCCAGAACACCAACCATTTAACGCCTTTGCGAAAAATTTTATCGGTATTCCAGGGAGCTTTGTTTAGTAATTTTTGTTGTGCAGCATCACCTTCTATCCAATACTCGATTTTACGAAAAACCATTTCCATGAAAATGGTTTGCGGACAAGCCCAGCCACAAAAAACTCTGCCAAATACAACAGTGAACAAAGCAACAAACACGATAAACAACACCATTCCCAAACCGAAAATGAAGAAATCCTGCGGCCAGAAAATTTGTCCGAATAAAATGAACTTCCTTTCGATAACATTGATGAGAAAGAATGGATGTCCGTTTACTTTTACAAAGGGCAATGCAAAGAACACAAAGAGATAAGCCAGCGTAGCCCAAGTGCGTGCATTGTAGAGCTTACCTTTTGGTTTGGTGGGATACACCCACACACGCTTCCCGTCTTTATCAACAGTAGCTACTGTATCACGAAATGAATTTTCCTCTACCTTATTATCTGTATTTATTCCGTTCTTTTTTTGCTTACTGTCTTCTAAAGTATTCATAGTGGATTGGTGTTGACGCTAATTGCAGCGTTACTGTATTGCAATACTCTTTTGTGCAGTATCCGTTGCGGGTTTTGCACTACCTTCTACATACAATTCTCCCTGCTTTTCTTTTGGTGCGGCAGGTTTTGTGCCTTGCAGCGATTTTACAAAACTTGAAAGCGATGCGAGTTGCTTAGGAGAAAAATCATCTTTCCAGGGTTTCATTCCTTTGTCTTGCCAGCCGTACTTGATGGACTTAAAAATATCAGGAAGACTTCCGCCGTGTATCCAATATTCATCTGCTAAGTTTGGCCCTACCGATCCGCCACCATCCGCCGCATGGCAAGCGCCGCAGTTTTTCTCGTAGATCAGTTTTCCCTCTGCAAGGCCAGCCGCATCGGCCATCTTCACGTTCGTTTCATCAATATTTCCAGAGGTCTTTGCGAGATAAGCCGCTTTTGCTTCTTCCCCCTTTTGCACAGCCGCTATGTATTCCTGTTCAGAACTTGGGCCATTGCCACCGCCATGATAATACCAGATGTAAACAAAACTTACAAGAATGGTAAAATAGAAACCATACTTCCACCACGGCGGTAAACTGTTGTCAAGTTCTTTGATGCCATCGTAGTCATGATCGAGGGTAATATCCTCTTCTTTATCGAGCGGCACTACCGCATGGAAACGATCCCAGAATGGAACTTTCTTCACAATCTCCTGCGCTTTTGCAGCAAGCTCAGGCTTTGCGCTGATAGCTTTCAGTAAGATGCGCATGTAAATGATCATTGAAAAAACGATCAACAATTGAAGCACAATAACAGCCATCAAAGCATAAAATTCATTTTTAGGAATGCCACTGATGAATGGAGAACTCTGAACCACAGCAGTAGCTGCATCTGTAGCTTCCGCTGCTTCCTGTGCAAAAGATTGCAATGCAGGAAGTGTGAATGCCACAAGAAAAAGCAGAGTCGGAATAATCGGTTTCTTATTTCTGTCCGCACGGAGTTTATCGCGATAGATTACAGCAAGCTGACTTAGCACGTTTCCTAATACAGCAATTGCAAATAGCAAAACAACGATTAGGGTGGTAAGCGCTATCAACATCGGGTTGAAGGACGATGCTGTTGTAGCCGCAGATGTTGTAGCTTCTGCGGCCCAGCCTGCAAAAGCAGAAAACAACAATAAAAAGGAAAGAATTGATGCTTTGAAAAATGGTCGCATGAGGTATGCTATTTTATTTAAGTTAGTTATGCGTTTTCTTCACCAGGAAACGGAAGTTGTTTCATTCGGATTATGTAATTCTTATCTGCTTTAAGCGCCCATATAGACAAGCCAGTGAAGAACACAAAAAAGATGATCAGAGAAGTGAGCGGATAAATACCCACTCCTGTTATGCTTTCGAGATAATTGATGAATTTCATTTTAGTTTTTTTTTAACCGCAGAGACGCAGAGTGGTTATTTCTTTCTTTCGCTTATTGTTGTTTTTTACCGCAGAGACGCAAAGACGCAGAGTTGTTATTTCTTTCTTTTTGCTTACTGCTTATTGCCTACTGTCTATTGCTTATTGTTTTTTTTTACTGCAGAGACGCAAAGACGCAGAGTTGTTATTTCTTTCTTTTTGCCTACTACATATTGCCTACTGCTTATTGCTTACTGCTTACTAAGTTTTGCCTGCTGCTTACTGCGTATTGCTTACTGTTTTCTGTTCCAGCTTTATGTCTTTACCAATTCTTTGCATATATGCAATCAGTGCAATCATTTCCTTGTTTCCTTCGGTCTTGATACCATCTTTGGCAAGGCTCGCTTTAATTTCATTTTGCTGCTTCACCACATCTCTGTTTGCTACTTTGTCGTAGCCTGGTTCATAAGGAACGCCAAGTGTTTGCATTGCACGAATCTTAGCAGGAGTTTCACTCGTATCAAGGTCATCTTCTGCCAGCCATGCGTAGTTGGGCATTATAGAACCGGGAGACATACTTGTTGGTTCGTACATGTGGTTGTAGTGCCAGCTATCAGGATACTTGCCACCAATACGCGCTAAGTCGGGACCGGTACGTTTGCTACCCCACTGGAACGGATGATCGTAAATGAACTCACCTGCTTTAGAATATTCACCGTAGCGTGCAACTTCATCGCGGAAGGGGCGAACCATTTGTGAGTGGCAGGTATAGCAACCTTCGCGCACATAAATATCACGACCATGCAACTCAAGCGGCGTATAAGGTTTCACACTGGTAATGGTTGGGATGTTCGACTTCACCATAAACGTTGGGATAATTTCTATCGCACCACCAATTATCACTACTATCAAACTACCCACAAGCAACTGTACCGGACGGCGCTCAATCCAACGATGCCAGTGATCTTTTCCGTGAGGAATATATGCCTTAGTCAATGGTGCAGCTTCCGCAGCTTCATCATTCACCATTTTACCACGCTTAATTGTTTTTACAAGGTTATACACCATCATCAATGCACCGCCCAGATACAATGCACCACCTATACCACGCATCAGGTAGAAAGGACGCATTTGTGTTACTGTTTCGAGAAACTGATATTTCAATTGCCCTTCTGGAGTAAATTCTTTCCATGCAAGGCTCTGCATAAAACCACCCCAATACAAAGGCACTGCATAAAACACAATACCCAGCGTACCAATCCAGAAATGCCAATTAGCCAGCTTTTGAGAATAAAGGTTTGACTTAAACATTCGTGGTATCAACCAGTAAAGCATACAAAAAGTCAGAAATCCATTCCAGCCAAGCGCCCCTACGTGTACGTGTGCAATAGTCCAATCCGTAAAGTGACTAATCGCATTTACATTCTTCAACGAAAGCATCGGCCCTTCAAACGTTGCCATACCATAAGCCGTTACCGCAACCACCATAAACTTCAGCACCACATCTTCACGCACCTTATCCCATGCACCCCGAAGTGTAAGTAAACCATTCAGCATACCACCCCAACTCGGAGCCAAAAGCATAATAGAAAACACAGTACCCAGCGACTGCGCCCAGTCGGGCAATGCAGTATAAAGCAAGTGGTGAGGGCCAGCCCAGATATAAATAAAGATTAGCGCCCAAAAGTGAATAATAGAAAGACGATAGGAATAAACCGGACGATTAGCAGCCTTTGGCAAAAAGTAATACATAATACCCAGGTAAGGCGTAGTAAGAAAAAACGCCACCGCATTATGCCCATACCACCACTGCACCAGCGCATCCTGCACACCCGCATACCACGAGTAAGACTTCACCCAAGAATACGGAATCTCAATAGAGTTCACTATATGCAGCATCGCCACCGTAATGAACGTCGCTATATAAAACCAAATAGCCACATACAAATGCCGCTCACGCCGCTTCATGATAGTGCCAAACATATTCCACCCAAATGCCACCCACACTATCGCTATCAATATATCTATCGGCCACTCCAGCTCAGCATACTCCTTACCCGAAGTATAACCCGCCAGCAATGTCACAGCCGCCAGCACTATTATCAACTGCCAACCCCAAAAATGAAACTTACTCAACCCATCGCTAAACATCCGGGCCTTACACAACCGCTGCAACGAATAGTAAACACCCATGAAAATCCCATTACCCACAAAAGCAAAAATCACCGCATTCGTATGCACCGGACGCACCCGCCCAAACGTAGTCTCCGCCAACCCAAAATTCAACCAAGGATACACCAACTGAAATGCCGCCAGCAAACCGGCAAGCATACCAACTATACCCCAAAAAATAGTTGCATACGCAAACATCTTCACGATCTTATTATCGTAATAGAACTTGTCCATATGCCCCGTTCCCGTCGGAATCTTTACGCCCTCCAATACATGTTGCGAAGTGGTACTCATCTGTCTTTAGAATTATTATTTAAACGTTCTCAGTAATTTCATTATCATGCAGCATTCTCATTGCCGAGCCTTGCTGATCCTCAAACTGGTTGCTACGCACACTCCATATAAAAGCCCCCAAAAAGCCCCCGGCCACCACTATACTCGCCACAATCAGGATATATAACGCACTCATAAAAGAAGAGACTTGAAGACACAAAACTACCCACCCCCACCAGCCCCCCGCATGACCACGCGCACACCAAAGAATGATCTTAATCATGCTTTAGAACTATGACCAAACTTTTACGGAAACAGGAGCTGCAATCGGAAATCTAATCTTCATATTCTTATCAAATCAGAAATTCGCTCACCAAGAGAAATAACAGGAGATGAAAACGAAAAATAAGTCACAGAAAAAATTTGATACAGTTCAAACATTCAGAGAAATAAAAGAGAAGATTGCGAAAGAAATTGCTGATATGAATCTTGCAGAACTGAAGGCTTATCTGAAAAAGTAAAAGGGGAAAACCGAAAAGGAGGGATATAAGACATCGAGCTGTGAAGAAGCCGTATCGCAGTAGCTAGTATAAAGCAAAATGGTTCGTGCGGACACGAACCACGGCGGGGGATATTAACGAGATAAAATCAGACGACCGCTTGCCTTTGCATATCCTTCTGTCATAACTGAATAGAAATACAAGGCATCAGGAAGATAAAGTGGTAGTTCCAAAGTGTTTTCTCCTGCTATTAAGTTGCTTGAATAAACTAATTGTCCCTGATTGTTGGATAACGTGAATGTTGCAGACTGCGGTACAGTAATAAGTGTATGACCGGTTGTAGGATTAGGT
>ENA-UOUJ01000088-UOUJ01000088.1-activated-sludge-metagenome-genome-assembly--contig:-NODE-88-length-80753-cov-13.621168_pt1 | contig 80753 bp, 109 predicted proteins | sample MGYA00249839_ERZ747224 | MGnify/ENA primary metagenome ERZ747224 (study PRJEB28782, sample SAMN03220277) | activated sludge metagenome | biome: wastewater; feature: sewage sludge; material...
AGGATGAGGATGAAGATGAGGATGAGGATGAGGATGAAGATGAGGATGAAGATGAAAAGCCTAAAAAGGGTAAAAAAGCCGAGAAAGGTAAAGGTAAGGGGAAAAAGAAAAAGTAACCCAAGGCCTGCCAGGACAATATCCCATTCGTATTGAGTTTTTGAATTTTAGAAAGCAAGCCTACAAGCTTGCTTTCTCTTTGTAAATCCCCACCTATTCTATATGGGTATTAAGCACATACCTTGGCCATTAACTCCTGAAGTTAAGTCTACTGTTTTAGAGTTGTTGGAAACAGCCCATGATGAAACAAAGGGAACAAAAGAATTTTTGGAACATCAATCTACTTTACCACCTAAGTGGCGGGTAATAACCGAAGAGCAAAATGAAAACCTTGAAGAACAACTTGGACAACTACGTATTCAGCTAATCAAACTTGCTAATGCCATAAAGGAAATATCTGAGTTATGAAATCCATATACATGCATAGATTGTATATCTGGGATAAGAAACACATTTCAAAAATTCGTAAAGATACCCAAGACATTCATAATTCAATCTCTTACCAATGGGTGAAAGAAGTACCAATGGGAATAAGAGAAAACTACCCTATCTTTAGGGCCCTTTCTCGGTTATATTCGGTCATAGTACTAAGGGATAAAAATAATGTAGATATGGGCTTTTTTGTATTGGGCAGAGAAAGGAATATTGAAATGTTCTTAAGTACCTATAACCGTATACATAGGAATATTGAAAGGGAAGTTAAGATAAGGTCCAGGGATTGGAAAAAGCGTATTAAATGGGAAACTAAGAGTAAGTTTAAAAACACTATTAGGAAAAAGTGCCAAGATACCTATGAAAGGGCCTTAAGAGAAGCTATAGTTAAGGTAAAACTCTACACTACTCCTAATTATGTTAGGAAACTTTGTAAAGAATTAAGAGAGCAAAACAGTTTGTTTAAATTACTAACACCTGTAATATGGTAAATAGATACGAGTTCTTGCTAGAAGAGCTTAGGAAAACCCTATACCATGCTAATGTTTGTAAGGAAAGGGGGAATAACAAAAAACTTGCAGATAAAATCATTGAAGCTAGAAAATTAAAATCCCAAATAGAAAATTTTGGGATAAGGAATAAAATTTGCATAGCTGAAGTGGAATTTATTCCCGAAACAGGTAAGAAAAAAGCTATTTATTATTTTACGGGATGCGAAACATTTGAGATTGAAAGTTTAGTAAGAAGAAAGTTAGGAAAAGGGATAAGTTCTTTGATGGTATATGAGGTAAAACCAGGCCTAAATAAATAGTTTCCTAAATGGGTAACTTCTCCATTATATTTGCATTATAAATAAAAATAATAAATGATAACCCTTACTAATGAGGAAGGTACTATCCTTGCATTTAAAACTAAGCAATGCGGACAAACAGCCTTATTAAAGGAATGGATAAAATTTTATGGGAACAAAACTGAAGATGCTGAAGTAATTTCAATTGAAACCGTTCCAAGTAGTGAAAATAGGGAAAATCATGAAACTGCTGCTATTACCATTCAAATGGATCATTAATAATTTAAAACACAAATTCCCAGTTATGGCAAAGAAAACAAAAGAAGAGCTGAAAGAACAGCTCAAATCTCTGAAAGAAGAGAGAAAAGCCGCAAAAGAAGAACTCCGCGGTTTTGAAAAAGAAAACAAATTGGCAAAGGGTGAAGATCACTCCGGAGATGCCAAGCATGGTAAAAAATGGGCAAAACTTAACCAGGTAGTAAGCAACAAAGAAGAAAAAATTGCCAAGGTAGAAGCAAGCCTGGAAGAAACCAAAGGAGAGAAAGGATCCGGGGGTTTCCGTCAGAAGTATGAATATCCCGATGATATCACTTCTGCCGAGGATAAAAAGAAATACCGCGCAAAAATGCGGGCAGCAGCCAAAAGGGCCGAAAAAGGGGAAAGCGAAGAAAAACCCAAGAAGGGTAAGGATGCCAAAGAAGGGGTGAAAAAGGATAAAAAGAAAGTGAAAAAAGAAAAGGTAGAAGAAGAGGATTAATCTCCAATCCTCACCCTGAGCATTTACTATAGAGTTAAAGTCCCCTGGGTGTATATCTGGGGGATTTTTATTTAACCCAAAGAAGTAACAAATGAAAAAGGATAAAAAATTACCTCCCTCCACTAAAGGATCTACCTCTAAGATGAGGATACAACAATTTGATCCTGCCAGTAATTTATTGGTAAGCGATCGATTAGTAGAAATGAAAACTGAGTTGATGAATGGCCCATCAGAAAAATGGGATGGACCCATAACCATTGAGGCTACCATGGCGGATAAGGATCAGGTAGATCAATTGGTTGCCTACCTTAATCGTATAAAAGGGGATTTACCCCTGGTTGTAAAATCCCCAAAACCTAAATCTACTACTAAATCCATTGACAAAATGCTGTCAGAAAAAGAACCCTTGCTTGACCTTGTAAAAACGGTTAAGGAAAAAGCTAAAACCCAGGAAGACCTTATTAAGATTCTTCGGGAATATGATTTTGTATTCGTAGATAGATTTACAGTACAAGATGTGGGTGGAGAGGATAAAATCAAACTCAAGGATCTCCATATTGCAGAAGATTACCAGTTTATGGTAAGGAAGGTTAAAGAAGCAAAAGATCCGGCCAATGATAAGTTTGATTGGAGATTGGTATTTGGTATTAAAATCTTGGGTGAAAGGGTGGGAAAATACCAGGTATATCTTTGGGGCAAATGGGATTCCCTTGTAAAGAAGCCCTGGGCAGATGCTAAGAAAATTAACTTTAAAAAGGTGGAACTTATTTATTCCTTCCCGGAGTTTATGGACTATAACGACCGGAAAAGATGGCGTCAGGAAAATCGTAAAATCCTTCTTAATCAGGAAAAAGGCATTACGATTGAGCCCAGTCCTTGGTTTGTAAAATGGTCCCCCTATGTTAAAACCAATTAGAGCCAATACTGTGATCCATACTAAATATCCCCAAAAATAAAGGGATGCTATATAGTATATAATAAATTATATTTGCATTAATTATATATTTAATTACAACCCTATGCTGGAGACATTTAGACCGGAGCTAAGTTTAAAAGAGCAAAGACTTATTAAGAAAATTGTTAAAATCCAAAAAAAGTCGCTAGAACGACTTAAAAATAATGAGGTAAATGGGAATGATAAGCAGATTTGGCTAATCGAAAAGGAAGTAACAGAGGAGAAATTTGATAGCGATATGGATAAAACAATCGGAATGCTGGATGGGATATATGATGATCCTCCGGCATTCTTTGCTTTACCAGAGGAAGAGATGAACATGATGACTCATATCCTATTAAACTTTTTCGAGGACCCCAAATGGGAAAAAACCAGAAGGGGATTGTTTAGGAAATTAAGCTACCTTGAAAGGTACCCTTACGATATTGCTTACTCATTAAACTAACCATAATGGCAAAGAAAAAGAAATTTGATTGGACAAAGCATGAGTTACCAGGGGCCATCCAAATGGTAAACTCGTCCAACCTAAGGGCCGTGCATTTTGATCCTGATACCCTTATTCTACAGGTATATTTCCATGCCCGTAAAGGTAAACCAGAAGGGATATACCGATATACCCCAGTCCCCCAAATAGCCTATAAGGAACTATTGAAGGCTGAAAGTGTGGGGCAATACTTCGTTAACAATATCCTTAAGATTGGAGGATTGGAAACTCATAAGGTGCAATAACCCTTTTGCAGCCTAAATAAAAGGTTCCAATTATTAGTAACTTCCCCATTATATTTGCATTATAAATATGAATACCATGAAATTATTTTCAATCATCCCCCTGGATACCCGGAGAATGAAAAATGGGGATATAAAAGTAGCTCATGCTTATGCCAAATCAGAAAGACAGGTTAAATACCTACTCAAGGAGGAAGGCCATGATCCCAGCAGATACAAAATCACCCCGCTTAAAAGTAGACCGGAAGGGGAAATTGTTTCTTGTACACCGTTTACCAAAAAAATGGAAGTTGGAGGTTAATAATATCCTTTCCTTTTCTTGGTTAATTCTGTGGCCTTTTATTAAAATCCTTTTTGTAACCATTAGCTTAGCAAAGTTAGTAGATCTGATCCTAAAAGCCTAAATAAAAGGTTCCAATTATTAGTAACTTCCCCATTATATTTATTATAAATATGAATACCCTATTAAAAATAATCCTTTTAGTAATTGGCATATATGTAGGTATACAGATTGCATATTATATATGTAAGGTAGGATATACTAACGATAGTACCTATATATTACCCGAACGAAAGGTAGAACCTTATAAAGACACTACCAATTATCAACGATTTTTTATTATCAAAGATACCTCTAAATACGAAGGAAAATGGGTAGATCCTCAATAACATCTTTGACTTCTAAAATGGAAGGATTACGAAAATTCCTTCCAAGTTTAACCGATGACACTATTTTGGACCTACTTATCCTGTTTGAATCCCGACAGATTATGGCTGCAAGAAAGTTTAAGGAAATAATGGAGCCCGTATGGCCATATCATCTTTCTACACTTGAGGCAAGAGAACTTCTTGAAAATATCTATAAAGATTTTGATGAATCCTTTAACAATAAACCAATATAGATGGGAACAAATGGTTATGTAACTGCTAATCCAGAAAATATAAAATTGGCAAAGGTTTGGGAACCTTTTTACCAATCTGATTGTATAACCTATACCTTAGAAGTAATTGATGCTGGGTATACCCCAAGATTGTTAATTGTAAAGGCATGGGTTAAAACCGAGGAAATTATATTCCAATATGGGGTTGCTCATGGACGGGATTACTTTCCTAAAAGTACTGTAAAAAGTAAGGTAGTATGGAAAAATACCATGGCTGCAATGCCTAAGAAATATGCGAATTGGTTTCACAAAATCTATAAACACATAAAAGACAAACATGGCAACCATAAATGATGACCTTCTCTCTAAGTTAGAGAAACTTAAAAACCTTAAAGAAGGAGCTGCTGCAGTAGGCAGCCATGCCGAGGCAGCCAACGCTGCTGCTAAGATGCAGGAATTGCTTTTGAAGCATAACCTTTCTGAACAAGATGTGATTACGGAAGGTATACGTAAAAAGGCAACAATGGCGGATGATGAGTTTGATGTAAATGAATACCAATCCAAAACAGAGGCAGATTGGGTTTATAGATTAATCCAATATATTTCTGACCATACCATGTGCTCAGTAGTAAAAAGAGGAGTTCATAGAAATGGTAATAGGTATGACCAGGGGATAGCAGTAATTATTGGAGAATCCAACAATGTGGCTACAACCCTATATATGGTTGAACAACTTATCTCCAAAATCAATATAGCTTGTAAAGAAGCTTGGAAAACATACTCCAAAAATGGTGGGTATGAGAAAAGGAATACTTTTCGTAGGGGATTTTTAGTAGCAGCGGTAAATGCCATTGGGGATAAACTGGATAGGCAAAGAGATAATATAATACATCAGCCCGAAAATAAAGGTATGGATTTAATGATTGTTACTAAAGCAAAAATGGCAGAGGAAAGGATGATGGAATTATTTCCTAATCTTAAGTTCTCTTCCCGTAGAAGTACCTCATTATCTGGGATGTCAGGTGCAGTTCAGGGTTATCGTGCAGGATCCCAAATGGAGTTGAATAAGGGAGTTGATGGAAACAAGGCAAACAAATTCCTCAATTAATATGGAAACCCAAAACCTCAATGTTCCCCAAGTACAAAACGTTACAATGGGAAATTTAACAATTGTTAATAATCCCAGTAATTTAGGATTTGAACAATTAGAAAAACACAGAAGGGTAATACTTCTGAGTAATTCCTGTTTGTCAACCCTAAGTAATGTAGAAATGGGTTCAGTAAAATGTATGACCTTTAAGTTGAGATCAGGTACTGCCCCAAATGTATATGCTTTGGTATTGGAAATAAGCCAGTACCTAAGGAAAGTTAAGGTTATACATAAAGTGCTTTATTTTCCCACCCGAAGAGAATTGCAAATATATTGCTTTGATTCAAGTCTATAATTGAATCCCAATAAATTTTGGATGCTTTTCTAGTATTTATTGCATTATATTTGCATAATCATTTATAATTTATAAAATATTGCTAGAATGAATACTAATAACTTTACTATCCAGGAAAGTGATATTGATTATAATCTATCAACCCGGGTAATTCAGGGTAGGATAACAAAGTGGAGATACAAAATAATAGAGGGATTTTGTAGGAGGCATACTAAAAGGTATAAAAGATGCTACCATGATTATGATTGTTGTGGTTGTTGCTATGGTTGTAGTGTAACTCCTACTTGGGAAAAGGGTAAAGTTACTATAACTCTAATTTTTATGTATAATTATTGATTATGACAAAAACTGAAAAAACTTTCAAGTTAGGTCCATTACAGAAAAGGTGGGTTAAACTATTAAAAACTCAGGGACACTTGAAGGGTACTGGGGAACTTGGGTATAAAAGACCAGGTCCTAAATCAATCCCTGAATTATGCTGTTTGGGACTTGCGGGCCTCTTAGTATTGGGGAATTGTAAATGGGATGGTGCATATTTAATAGAAACATCATCTGACAATGTTGCTTTTCTTAAATGCTCCTATGGAGAGTTGGGTCTTTTTAGTGGGGAGGGAAAAATTAATTATCCAAAAGAGTTTCCACTAAACCCCATAGCTGGGGAAGTAGAAAATTTGACAGAATTAAATGATGGGATAATTAATGGTGGGGATGAACTAATTTTTCAACCCACTCCCTGGGTTGATATAGCCTATATGATAGAGGCATACCCTGAACTATTTTTTAATGAACCTAAATAAAACAAAATGATACAAAAAAACGAAAAACGAAAGTTATCTAACTTACTTTGGGTAATAAGTATATTTCTAATTACCCTTGGTTTTTTATGCTCAAAGGTAAATGCCCAATCCACTAAACCGGTAATTGCGGATGAAACCAGTATATCCTATACACAAAAACAAATAAAGGTACAGACCTCTAATGATTACATTTACCGGGAAGTACGGGATGAATATGAGGATATATGTACCAGGATTAATACCAGCTTTAAAACAGATCGACATGGCAGGTATAAGGTATGGACATTCTATATGCCCCGGGATAAAGAAAAAGAAGTAGTGGCATTCATTAGAAAACTCCGAAGGACTATTAGATAGTGTTACGATTTGATCGATTGCATAAAAGCAAAACCAATCCCTTCTAGTCTTAGCGGGGATTTTTCATTTCAGTTTTTAGATTAAACAAGAAGTGAATCCTGCCATTTCTATGGTGGGATTTTTTTGTGGCCAAAATAATAGGTATTTTAATTGGGTATATAATAAATTATATTTGCATTATAAAAAATAAAGAATAATGTCAACCTATAAACTCATGCCACCCTCACCCGATCTCATATATGCCGATGAGATCACTACAGCAACAATTATTCTTTTTCATGGGGAATACGTAGAGAGGAATAACCCCCATAGTTGGTTGGATTGGCATGGGTATTTATATGGGGGGTTAGATAGGATAATGCCCCAGGAGATAACCGATTACTTGGAGGAATGGGTATATGATGACTCTCCTCCCCCCAACAGTGCTCAATGGAAAGTATTACGTAATCCGGGAATCTGGGTATACTTATCACAGATAGAGGCCCGGAATTTTGAGGAATTAAATACCCGGGTAGCGGATTTGGAAAGGACTTTAACTAGTCCAGGCATGGGCCTTATCCAAAGCAATTTTGAGTACCTTGTTGAACTCTTTGAAAAAGCTGTACCATTTAATTATAAAATCTCTTAATCATGGAAATAACCCCCTACTTTTTCCGGTTCAAAACCGATGGTGAGAATAGTCAATTACAAAGCATCTTGTGGGATCCAGACGACATAGAAATGTATGGTGATATGGATGAAGATCGGGATGAGTCCAACAATCCTATGGTGTATTTTACTTTAAACCTGGTTGTAGATATCGACGATGAGGATAGGGTTAAGAATTTTATAAACGAATTGGGATTAACTGCCCAATATTTTCAAAAGGCAAAAGATTTCTTGCTTTGGTTGAATTCTATTTCTAATAACATAGAGATAGATAATGCTGGGCCAGAGGATGGAGATCACATTGTAACAATTACTATACCGGCAGAAGACTTATTACCTTACATAGTTGAGTACCTTGAATACGTTGAGATATGACAAGAATTAATTTGGGTATACCCCCGAAAACATTAACCGATAAGCATTTAATTGCCGAGCATCGGGAAATAAAGCGCATCCCTAATCACTTGCGTAAACATGGGGATAAATGCCTTAAAAAGGCTCCCCCTAAATTTACCCTGGGTAAAGGACACGTACTATTCTTTATAGCCTATGGGGAATACACCTTTCAAAGGTATGTTCAAATCCATGAGGAATGTAAGGCAAGAGGTTTTAACGTAACTGATTTCTCAGCAGCCTGGTTAATATACACTAAATACCCAGCTTTATATAATAATTATACCCCACCATTAATAGAGGTACTATCTATAAGGGAAAGGTTAATGGATAAAAATCCCAAGTATGCGAAACTATGGGGTTAAATTCGGTTTATGGTTAATCTCCTCGATTAAGTCCCCCCCGGTATTTCTATACTGGGGTTCCTTTAAGCCCAAATAAAAGGTTCCAATTATTGGTAACTTCTCCATTATATTTGCAAATATAAATAATTAAAAATAAAACCCTAAACCATGACAGTAACAATCATTGGGAGTACTAAAGCTCACACAGCTAAACCAATTTCTCTTGAGTACCTTGAAGGGGGTGTTCGGAAGATAAAGGTAAAAGTATTACCTTCCCAAACTGAAGCAACTGCTACTACATTCACCTCTAAGGGTTGGCAAATACCAAAATCTTCATTAAAATCTAAAAAATCAGCATAGCTTATGGCAACAGATATCCTACAAAAAAAGGTATACCCTTCTGGGGATTATTACTATGACCTTACCTTCCTAAACAAGGAACAAGTCACTATCATATTGTTAGCTGTACATGGTGGGGCATTAGATAATGCAATCCAAGAATTTGTAGCAAATGGAGAGTTATCTGTTGCCTACGAGGATGAACTTGTAGAACTTCAGAGTAGTTTACCTTACCCAGAGGAATTTTTAGTAAATGATTAAAACCCTTTAATATGGCCCGTAAAACATCTACCTATTACTCAGACAAGGATAAGGGGGCTTTATTGGCCACTCTTAATTTACTAAGATCTGTTACCTTAAGGATATATGGTTCCAATGCACCCGATCCCAGTAGGACAGGGTTTAATATCCATCACCTGGATTTTGCCCAATATTTCACTAATCAACTCATGAGTGATCCGAGGTGGAAACCCATTAAATATAAAGAATTGATTGTATATGAAATGTTACAATTGGTGAGGCCTTGGGAAATATGTGATTACCAAAATATTGATGATTCTGATCCGGATGCAATAGACGTTTTGAATGCCACTTACTTAAGGATTATGGGAATACTATTTCCAGAGGATTTAGGGTTACCTAAAGATAAAGCCCAATAATTAGGTACCCAATCCTGGTTATTATTATATTATATTTGCATTATAAATAATTATATAAAAATTATGACTATCCCAAAAAACCTTACTAAAACCCAATACAAGGCACTTGATGAAATAATAGCTGAGTTTCAAAAGGAATACCAAACTTTTGATGTAGCCCCTATCTTGACTAAACTTATATTTATTTACCTCATTTATAAAATACTTATAACCTAAGCCCGTTTTTAATATATACCTTATACCCATTTTTAACCTAAAAACTATAACAAAATGTCTACTAAAACAAAAACCCAGACAAAGCCCAGTAAAAAAACACAAAAACTGGACAAAATGAACCTGAAAAAGGCTGCTCCCACTAAGCCGGCAATCGAAACTATTTACATTTACCCGGCAGAAGCTGTTACTCCCCAGGAACGCAAAGCATTCCGTCGGAAAGCCCGCCAGACAAGGAGTCGGCTGGAAAAGCAAATTGCAAAAGCGAAAGGTGATGACCTGAAAAAAGCGAAAGCAGCATTACAGGAGTTCAAAGAAACTACCCTGGCATAATTCTGCAGCATTCTAGTAAAGCGGGGAGAAAATTGCATGAGCAAACTCTCCGCTTTATCAATAATGCACTAGAAAACGGACTATTTTACCTAAAAACAACACTAATCTCAATACATTTGTCATGAATCAATTCATAAATGGGCCATTAGCCACTACCCTGCTAATAATAATGATCCTCATCATTAGCACTCTGGGTATACTTGCCATCCGTATCCTTTGGGGTATCATCCAAAAGGATTTTTCAAAGCCCAAAACAATGGATCCCAGGGGTCTCACCTTATCCGATATCTCCCAGGAAAACCTTGAAAAAGCTTTAAAGGAAAACCTTACCCAATCCTTAAAGCATCTTAAAAATGCTCACAAAATCACAGACCATTTAGATGAGAAAACCACTTTCAAATCCCTAATCAAATCAGATATAGCTACGAATATCCAGGCAATTGAGGAAATAAGGGAAAACATAAGGTATCATAAAACTCCAACACCATTTAACATCAAAAATCCTGGCACCAGGGTATAATCCATAGCCTAAATCCCACAAAAAATAATAAAATGGAACTACTAAATACATCATCTCCTATACCCTATCTCTTCATAACATTATTTATCTTAGTAACATTATTTATACTAATGATACTACCATTCTATAGGTTAGGAAAAAGACCAAAACAACTACCTGCACCACCAATACCTAAGAAGCCAGAACAAGTATCCCAAACAAAGGATAAACTCCTGAGCCCCAATGAGTTATTGGAGAGGCTTACCAAAAGGAAAGAATTAATAGAAGTGCAACTAAGCGTGGTAAAATACAAATTACAAACCTGTATGTATTACAAGTATTCTATTAAATTCATAAATGGGCTAAAAGCTAAACAGGAATTGTTGGAAGTATGGATAGAGGAAATAGATACCCATATCCAAATCCTCAAAAACCAAAAAGAAGATGATCAAACAGAAAATTCATTCCCAAATAAATGGGACAATATATAATGGACTAAACTAAACAAAGGATAGGAACGATTCCCTATCCTATTTTTTTTTATCACTAATAACCCAACTATGCCAAAAAACAAAAACATTCAAAGAGTACCAAGGCCAAAAGGATTCACCATGGCCTTATCCTCAATCCATAACCTAAGCCCAAATAATCCTCAAAAAACAAAAGAACATAAACAAAAGTTGAATTATCTAAAAAGACTAATGCTGGAGCAGTGGACTCTGAATAACTATGAATTATACGGGAGAAGATACTCAGTAAGTCAAATAGCAGAGTATTTAGGGTGGAATAATGTATTAGTTATGAGAGCAATGCAAGAAATATGGATAAGAGCGAGTAATGCCTTTGGGGGTAAAAATGGAGAGAGATTAGAGCAACTATCGAGGGCGGAAATTTTGAAAGCCCATTTTGGGGCCTCAGAAACACTGTCCCTAGCGGCCCAACAGGTACACACTTTGGTTGCCAGACAGAGGGGTAAATTTGTACCATTTCTAACTGGTGAGGTCAACAAATCCATTGCCAATCTCATCAATGCCCAGAAGCTACCTATCGAGCTGATTAAGATCATGTTACCTACCCAAAATGGGGCCTTAGGGGGTACCAAAAAAGGCATGCCAGAAGACACCAATGGGGCCGCTTACCTTACTACCTCAAGTGCTGCCCAATTGCTTACCGATAGTGACCAAAAAACGGCCTTGGAAGATGTATCCCAAGTTGCCTTATTATTGCCTGAATCCTCCAGTCTACCAGACATTTCGGCTAAGACCCAAGACCTTTCCAAGATAGGAATTAGGCCTTCTTCGGATATGGAAGAGGCCTTTAAAAAGGAAAGGAAAAATGCCCAAAATAAGGCCTCTTTTGAGCATGGGAATAGGGGCCAAATGGAGGTATTGGATGAGGAAGATTTCCTTGGTTAGGATACGGATTTGGATAGGAAAAAGGCCTTAAAAATGAGGCCTTTTTTAGTGTGGATCCCTATCCCAAATGGGCCATAATCCATATCACTTTTAGGGCTTTTGGATAGGGATAAAATAGGCCTAACTGGTCTATTTAGTAGTAAAGCTTTTTGGCCTTTCTGGATATGGATCAGCTAAATCCCTTCATCCCAAATGGGCCTTACCTGCCTTGCCACTATTAGGATAAAATGGGCCTTATTCCTATAATCCTAATAAAATGAGGTTGTTTATAGGTTAATATTTGCATATATTTGCAATAAATAATATTATATGCAATTACCTATTATCCCCCATCCTTATCCTAAAGATCTTATCATATCCGAATCTGAGGCCATCTATCTTAATGCTATTTCCGAACCCTTATTCAAAATTCTTAACGAACAATATCCCGAATCCATTATCCTTGAATCGGATACTATCCTTTGCCTTGTAATTCTTATTTGCCGACATAATGCAAAATACCCAACTATCGATGAACTTATCAATCCGATCCTTAAATTAAATACCCATCAACATTCTTAAACTAAACCATTATGTACAAAAATCTTATTTCCCAACTCCAATCCATGGTTCAAAACTCATGGAATCCGAATAGAGAACTAAACAAAAAACCCAAATAAAATATATCCCCATGCTTAATGCCCAAATTGCCTTTGCCAACGATGTACTAAACTTTATTACTAACCATCCTTACTATAAACAAACGGAAGGTATCCTGAGTTCCCCTTCCCTTCCCTTTTCTGATATCAATCCCATAACCATTACCCTGACTGATCCCGATGGGGATTATGAGGAGCTACAAATTAAACTGGTACTAAAACCCTAAACGGACTGGGCTACCAAACAAGAGGCTTACCAGGATACTGAGCTTACCAGCCTACTAGGCTTACTAGCTTACCTAACATACCAATAGGACATATCTCTTGCATATAATAAAAACGGACGGGAATCCCCCATCACTACTTAGCCTGCATCTCTATGCTGGGCTTTTTAGTGTATAGGCATATTGGGAAAGGATGGATAGTTAAGCCCATTTAAGATCAATCCTCACTTCCCATATAGGCCCTATATTCTGATCCATCTATATGTACATATAGTAGGTATAGCGGAACCAATCCTCCTTTGGCACTGGGCCTATGAGCCACGTTGCGAGAAAAAATGGGCCTGTATGCCTATGCCTACATACCTACTGCACCTACCTGCTGACATAATATATAATAATGAAAAAATAATTTTTTATGAAATTTTAATTTAAAAAATAAAAAAAAATATTTTAAAAATTTATCACTAAAAATTTGGAATTTCAAAAATAGATATTACATTTGTGAAAGATTAGTTCTTTTTGCACAGGTCGTAAAAAATATACACGTTGTAAAAATGTGTCACTATTATAATAGCGCATTATGCAATCTTTGAAATTTCGGATTTTGTTTTTTTTAAACAATCTTATTTTTTTATAAATTTTTTATTCACTTTTTAATTTTTATTTTATGCAAAAAAATCAAGTTAAAACAGCAAACAAAGTAGAAAACAAAACAGCAAATTTGGACAAAGTGAATCTTTCAAAATTCGCTGAAAAACTATCGAAAGTTGAAGTAAAAGAAAAAAAGAAAAAATCTTTGCTTTATAAATATCCTGAAGGATTTACAGAAGCAATGATAAATAGTGATGAGGGAAAACGCTTTCGGTCAAAGTGTAGAACTGCTTTGAAACGCTTCTGTAATAATATTTTTGTGTTTGCAAAAATAAACAGCGTTGAAAAATTGAAAGCTGAAATTTCAGCTTTCAAGATTTTTTATAAAGAAAATTATTTAGTAAATGATTTTTCTTTGAATAGCTTAACAAGCAAAGCAGACGAAAAAACAAAAGGTTTGCAGCTTATGCTTGAAATCATAAAAGAGTTTGAAAAATAACTTTTTTTAATTTGTACTTTATGAAAACTAATTTTTAAATCTTAAATTTTTTCAAATGAAACTTAAAATATTTTCTGCATTAATTATTCTAATTATTGCTGGATTTATCGGCGTATTTGCAGCACTTCCAACACACTTAAAAATATCTTTCAGTGTGTTTATCACTTTACTGCTTTCATTTTTGTATCACTGCATTAAAGAAGGACAGAAACAAAATTAATTTTTCAATTTTTAATTTCGTTATACAATGAAAAATATTGCTCCTTTCAATCCGATTATTACAAAGCACATTGATACGCTTGAAGATGTAGAAAGAAAAGAAAATAAAAAAATAAATACGTTAGCAAAATTAAATTTGTTAGCGTATAAAAAGAAACACCCTGATGTATCAAAAAATAAAGTAGTGCATATCACAACAGATTATATTTTTTATGTGAATAAATAAATATAATTAGACGTATAAAATTGACTATGATTTTATACGTTTTTTTATTGTCTATAATAATGCCCAATCCCTCCCAAATCCATGCCACATCCCCCGCACGCGATAAGGCCCCAATCCCCCATCCGGATTCCCCCAATTCCCACCCTTTCCGACTCAAATCACCCCATAAAAAATTTCTGCTAAAAATTCCCCATCCCCCGCATACTACCTTCTACATCCACAAGTGTAGAAGCACTGCAGAAGCTTCCTTCCTATCACACTAAAAGGCCCCAGGCATAATACCCAGGGCCAATTACTTACTCTGCCTTCTCAAAGGTAAGGTAATACTCATCACCTACCTTCGCATCCTTAAAGGCTTCGGTTGTTACACTCAGGCTCAGATCACCAGAGGGAGTCCACTTACTCCAATCCTTATTCTCTTCAGAATTGCCAATTACTGCCCTCATACCAATTTGCCTTGATTCATCCGAAGTAGGGATGACACTTTCAACATAAAACTTTGCTTTTACTTTTGACATAATTTTAAGGTTTGAATGTGAATAATGATATATGCCGACTCAGTGTCGTTAATGTTGCATCCCAATAGAAACCTACCCAAAAATCATACCAGGCAAAGAATACTTTTATGGACATTGTGGATCGATTGGGAATGAGCTACTTTGTAGTGGGATTATCCCTAACCCACTTCTTTTACTATCCTTTAAAACCTTCGTTTCATAAATACCTATTAACATATCCAAATACCTTGTTCTTTCAATATCCTCTTCGAAGGAAAATCTGGGATCTGTCCACCAGTACTCTTTGAATCCCCTATCCTTATTTGGCCGGTTACCCCAAAATTCGGGAATCCAACTTATTACGAATTTCTTAAAAATCATATCCCCATTAAAGTGGTTGGGTATTTTATCTCCCAAATATTCCCACATAGCATGTGCTATATTACTACATAATCCCCAATTAGATTTTATATAAGATTTTTTTGCTTCATTAAGAATGCTTAAAATTACTCTATTACCAGGGTGGGTTATTTCTGTCATTGCTAGTTTTAATTTTTAATACTTTAAGGGTTTCATTATAAAATACTACTTAAGCACTAGAATCATTTCCAAATTTTCTTATGGGTATACCTTAATGCTTAATCTAAGTCTTCGTCCTCCTCACTGGGTTGAGTTTTATCTATCACCTTTTCCCTCATTCTATCTATCACCACTCCCGGGGATAATTCAAATTCTTCCTCATATCTTAATAGATCATAACTAATAACTTGGTTTAAGATATTATTCTGGGATGATATGGTATGTGTACCTAATGTATACATAACCCTTACCATACCGTTTTCCCCATTGTAACTTAGAAGCTTCGGTAATTTTATGGTTGATGAATCTTTAGAAGTTTTAATACGTACTGGAGCTTTTTTACTGTTCATTTCTATCCTGCTTTCCAATACCTCTGTCCTCGCAATAATGATATGTTTTTCAATAACATGGTCCCTTAGGCGATAAATAATATCCCCTACCTTTAAGTTTGACTTTAATTCCGAAACAGTTAAATTTGTCATATTTGTAAATTTTAAGAAAGTTGGTAAAATAACTTTATAGTGGATTCTCCATAGGATAGGCATAATAAGTACATTGAGTACACAAAGACCCAGAAAAATCAGTATATACCATATTACCCATTCCATTATCTGCAACTTTGGTTGGAGTATTTACTACTGTGGAATATCCCCCCCTCCAACTTTGAGATAAACCTGACTAAAGATAGCTAGGAATAAGGTTAAAATGATCACTTTTTGCATCTTGTAGATTTATTATTAATAGCATCACCCAATATCCACAATACTAATCCCACTAATTTCATTTAACGTTAAAAAACCAAACACATGAAACGTTTCTTAATGATTTCAACCTTTCTTGCGCTTTCTTTTTTGACCTATTCTCAGGCCTCATTAAATCCCTGGGCAGTCAGGAACCTGCGACAGAAAACCAGTTTCCCGGAATCAGTAGGCAATTCTGATTCTAGCCGGGTAATTTTACTCAGTAAAGGCCAAAGTACCCTTAATAAGGTATATGTATTTGACCTTTTGGGGTATAAGGAATGGGTAGGCCAATTAACTCAGACCAGTACATCAGCTCCTACAGCCCATATCTTAAAAAATTCCCTGGACGGAACTATTACCTGGGCTCGAACTGGAACCGGAGTATATACTGGGACATTGAATGGAGCCTTTGCCGATTCAAGTAAGTTAGTATTAGTAGGTACAGCCTTTGGAGATAGTTCACTTTTATCTATTAAGCGAACCAGTGCTAATGTAATTACTATTACAAGTAGTATTGGGGGAGTGGCAACGGATGCTATCCTTAATAGGACACCCCTTATCATACGAAGATATAGATAAAAGCTATAACATTACACTAAGAAGCCGGGATAATTCCCGGCTTTCTTGTGTTCTCAGAGTATTATTAGGTTAAATCTTTTATAGTAGAATCAGAATTATCCTTTATTGGGGTGAAATACTCAGTTACTTGTTCAATAAGGACAGTTACATGCTCCTCAAAAAAGGATTGGGACCAAGCTCTTGACCAATATACGATTACTCCGGGCGTAATACCATCAAAAATAGTGGGGTTTATCCAAAATCCCGGGTCTTCCCCATACATTTCTATAAAAATCTTCCTTATTCTAAGGGTCATAATATCCCACCCCGGAAAACTTTCATAATTATTAAAATCAAACCTTAATTTTTGACGTGCTTGTTCTAAAGCTTTAACATTAAATCTCAGCCTAGCTGTTTGGTGGGATATTTTTATCATAAAATTGGTTAAATATGTTTAATAAATGTCCAAAGTAACCAAATCTGAAGGAAATTATTGATAAGTATTTCCCGGGTATTTCCTTTTCCTCTTGCTTTTACTTCCATAAAAGCTAAGGTAAATTGGCAAATAAGTAAACAGAGGATTATTACTTCCCTATTCATCTAATCCCAGGGGGTGAATGGGACTCACGAAAATCGGGGGATGAGTATGTCCCCAAACAGTAAAGTAGATTTTTCCACCCTTTAATTTCATAGCCTCTATTTCCTCTGGGCTAAGTTGCCAACAGCTTGTAACTGTTTGGATGCCTCTTGGATCATTAGCTAACATAATTGGGAGGGAAGTTACATTTTCTTCTTCTCCGGGGGGTGGCCCAAGAATTGCGTTTTGACCGGGGAAATTTTCAACTGGTTTTGCCATAATTATGTTGTTATTGTGTCAGATTGTGGGGGTAAACCCTTCTTAACTTTTTCAGAAAGATTTTTTATAGCCTCTTCCTTTTTCAACTCATGGAACTCTTCCAATAACCCAACAATTGTTGAGTAGTCCAAAACTACCTTTTTACGCTTACTATTGGGATATTTTTTAAGCAGGAAATCATTCGCGGACAAATTTGCCATGGTAAGGGAATTTAACTATAATAGTACATAAAAAATCCCACTTAGAAAAGCGGGATTTACCTATAACAAACTGCCATGTAAAACTATGGTAAGGGGGGAGCTTTTTCCTGTAAGTTTGTTTTAACTTCCGGCTTAACCCGGTTGGGGAAAATAAGTTGGATCAGCTTAATTACCATTCCCAGGACACTCCAGTTTTGAGCGGTAGGGATTAACCTTACCAGGAGCTCATAGATACCCAGGATAGCGCTAATAACCAAAATACCCGTTGGACCCAATTCAATACCCAATCCCCCACCATTGGAAGTAGTATCTGTTTGGGCCAATACAACCGTGGGTAAAATAAACGCTAAGGCTGCAAAGAGAATAACCATTAACTTTTTCATATATGAAGTGATTTAGTTATAATTAGGCCTCATGGTCTCCTGTTTTCAGTAAACTTTGTTTAAAGTTTTCATAATCAACCATGATTTTTTCATGAGCTTTTTCACCCTCTAAGGCCATTTCAATGTATTCTCTGGCAAACCCATTTAACATATCTGTTGTAATGGGTCCTATAGCCCTTTCCACTTTTTTAATCATCCAATCTTCCACGGTATTTTGCACTTCCTGTAATACCACAGTGTAAAATTCTTTGGGCTTAGGAACAACCCATGTTTGAGTGGCATCATCCCATATTATCCCGGGCTTCTCCTTAATTTTTTGGATGAGCTGTTCCCCACTAACTATAGCAGTAACTCCTAAAAACTGGCCTTTTCTCTTCCCTTCTTGATACCTGGGCCTGTAAATCCGGGGATATATGTTTTTACAAAATTCCAATAGGACTTTTTTATCTGCCTTCCTAATACGTAATTTTTTTGCCATAGTAATGGGTGTTGCAATACCTTAAATAATAGTATTATGGGAAAACTTGAAATACTTGGAGTAAGTTCTGGGGGTGGGGTTAGTTTATACCCTTTTAAAAACCACAAAATCCTGGCCAATGTTGAGATACGAGCTATGCTACATACTCCAGGCAATATTCAGTGGTATAAAAACTTCAAAAATATCCCCTTATTTAAAAAGTGGGATTCTAATACAATCCAATTTTTGAAAAGCTACAAAAGGAAAGTAGATGTAATGGTATGTTCTCCTGATTGTGGGAGTGGGAGTTTGTTAAGGTTTTCAAGAGCTAAAAAATTGGGGGACCATACTAAAAACAAATCACTTAACTTAGTGTTCTTATCCAAAAAATTACTAAAGCCCAAATTTATCCTATTTGAAAATTTAGATGGGCTATTTAAAAGTTTTCCAAGGAAACGGTTCTACAAAATCTTTTCGGATTATAGGTTAATTGAGCATATCGCTCCAGTCTCAAGGTGGGGAAATTCCCAAATTCATAGGAAACGGTTAATTATTGTTGGGATACGAAAAGATTTAGATGGGAAAATTGATGGGTATTTCAAATTGCCCAATTATGGTGATCGAGTAAAAACTTGCTATGAGCTTTATGGTGATCTTAAAATACAGGAATTAGAAACAGCCCATATATCGGAAGATGTTGAGGAATCCATCAGTATATACGCTGGTAGAAAAATGAAAATCTTGGATATAATAAGGGAATGGAATACGAGATTGGTAGGATTAAAAAGGTGGACAGTTACTGATAGAAAATTTACAACTGCTCCGGGAGTATATAGGAATAGGAAACAAGATTATCCGGCAACTGCCAGAAAAGCTAACCGTCAATTTGACCATGATGGGTTAATGATGAGCCCAAGGCAATTGGCAAGGGTACAGGGAGTTCCGGATGATTTTATAATCCATTTCCCAAAAGATGGATCTAAAACAAACTACTGGATCAATAAAGGAAGAGCATTGGTAACTAAAACTCCCCCATACGAAATCTCAGTATGGTTTAAGAAAAAATTAATTAAAACCAAAAAACTTGGGTTATGGAAATAAAAAAGCTTCCACTTAACAAGGATCAGTATTATTCTACAAAACACAAAAAAACCCATATATTTCTTCACCATACTGCTGGGGGATCAGTAGCATCTGCTATGGCCTCTTGGAACAGTACTAAGGAAAGGGTAGCTACTGCCTATATCATTGAAAGGAATGGGGAAGTATATGAAGCTTTCAATCCTGATTATTGGGCTTATTCCCTGGGTGTTACTGGAGCTACTGCCTTAGAAAAGGCTACTATAGGGATAGAATTAGTAGCTTTTGGGCCTTTAACAAGAGTAGCTGGGAAGTTCTTTACCTGGACTAATAGGGAAATACCTAAAAATGAGGTAGCTGAATTTGATCCTCCTTACCGTGGTTCAAGGTATTATCACGACTATACCATATCCCAAATGTCTTCCCTTTGCCAATTGCTAAAGATGTTGAATGAGAAGTATAAAATTCCCTTAGATAACCTTAAGGAAGGTAGTAGTAAGTATGTGGATTACAGGGATTGGAAAAAGCTTCCTTCTGGAGTTTGGTCCCATACTACAGTAAGAAAGGATAAATCTGATATCTTACCTATTCACTTAAGGCTATACTGTAAAGAAGCCCTGGGAGCTCCATTCTTTTTCTAATTTACTATTAATAGGAGGATATTATATAGGGATATATATATATAGTATATATATCCCGTTATATACCCCCCATAATATTGGTATTGATAAGTTACATATTACGTAATACAAACGAACACACATGGGCACATTTAAAACTTCCTGGCCTTACTTCCTAACCTTTTTCCTATTAGGAGGCCTAATCACTTTCTTGGTAATGAATAAGTGGTCCTGCAATCCCCCACAACCCAGCTATGGGGATAAAGACCTCTTTCCTGATACAGTAAGGATAATAGTAAATCCCAATCCTTATATTGATACTTCGGGTAAGGATTATACAAAGCCCGTTTATCCCAATCCCCAAACAGATTATGATAAACCATTGGATAAGGATAAACATCCCCATAACGATAACTGGGTAATAGGGGATGATTCTGGTGGGGTTTATATCCCTGGTTCTAGGATAGATACCTTGCCTTATATCACTGGTTCTAGGATAGATACTCCATCACTAAAAGTTCATCGGGATTTTTTATCCTTTTATCCTACCAATCCTAAATTAATAAAGGCCTATATTAAGAAACAAAATCTGGATTTACATTTCCTAACCACAGGTGGTAAAATTCGAACCGTTTCATTTAAAACGGATTTGGATAGGTACGATTACTTATGGGAAAATGGCAGTTTTAGTGCCAAGGAAAAACCCCCTTTATCAACTCCACCCAACATAAAAATGCCCAAGGTACAGTTTGAATCCTTCCTTACTGCTACTGCCAATCCCATATTAAAGAGCGTAAGGATCCAGATTGATGGAACTATAAGTTGGGGAAAGATAGGAATTACCGGATATAGTAGCTATAATACAGCATTTAACCCGGCTCTTGACATTGGGGCAGGAATAAGATACAGATTGACAAAATGAGTAAAGCTAAAATCAAGATTGATAATAGGGCCTTAACCGAAAGTGAGTTTAAGGAATTTGTGGAGTGTAGGAGGAATCCCTTCTTCTTCGCTAAGTTCATAATGCTCATACATCCCATACTGGGAAAGATACCCTTTAACCTATTCCCTTACCAAGTTTCTTTGTTAAGGGATTTTTTACTTCATAGGTTTAATATCATCCTAAAATTTAGGCAGGCGGGAGTAACAGAACTTATCTCGCTTTTTTGTTTATGGTTAGCGATGTATCATCCTCACAAGAACATCGTAATCATTTCTATTAAGGATCGGGTTGCTAAGAAGGTATTAAGGAAGATTAAGTTCATGTATAAGAATCTTCCTGATCACTTAAAACTACCCGTGGTAAACGGGAAGGGTTCTGAGATAGGTACTCAATCCGAACTGGAGTTTTCAAATGGTTCCATTATATCATCCATACCAACAACCGAAGAAGCTGGTCGTTCAGAAGCTGTATCACTATTAGTAATTGATGAGGCAGCTATCGTTAGGTGGGCAGAGAGAATTTGGGCAGCATCATTTCCTACTCTTTCTACGGGTGGTAGAGCAATAGTAAATTCTTGCGTAACCGGAGACACAGAAATTGTGGGAAAGCATGGGAATTTCAAAATTGCCGACGTATGTCCTACGGAGTTTGGGAAGAAAGATATCTCATGGATGGGCTTAGAAGTATTATCCCACACCGGGCAATGGCGAAGGGTTTTAGGATCTGTTAATAAAGGTAAGCTGGAAACCTGGGAAATTAGAGATAGATTTGGTAATACCCTGAAAGCTACTCCCGCTCATAAATTACTTACACCTCAAGGTTGGAAACCACTGCAGGAAATAGTGGATAATAATCTAAGAGCTATCTTTTATAAAACGGGCCAGGAATCAGTTAAAGAACCCCCACAAACTCAAGCTCCCCACATAAAAGAATTGAGGGATATACCGGGTTACCCCAACTATAAACTTTCTAATTGGGGTGAAGTATACTGTAGAAAAAATCGTACTGGGAATTGGGTATTAAAAGGTTTAAGTAAAAACCCCCAAGGGTATAGTAGGGTTTCCTTATGGCATAAAAAGAAATCCCGTAAATTTACATTAGCCCGGTTAATGTGGGAAGTATTTAAGGGACCAATACCAGAGAACTACGTAATTGACCATATAGACTGTAATCCTAACCATAACTACATAACTAACCTTCAGGCTATTTCCGAAAAAGAGAATGCCAAAAGAGCTCAGTTATATTCTAGGGGATTAAAAATAGGTTGTAAGATTGGTAAAGGATTTGCTAACCTAGAAATACTCGGTAAAATAAAAGATAAATATAGGCAGTATAAAAACACTCCAAAGTACCTCGATCTAATCATTGAAGAGGTATATCAGGAATCTGGTATAAAACTTACCCGGCCTTATATTAGTAGAGTTATATCAGGCAGGCGCAATAAAACTGTTCATATCTCCAAATTAAAAGTAGTTCGTAAATTCACCGAAACCATTTATGATATTTCAGTGGAAAAAGATGAATCCTACATTACAACCTCAAACTATGTTAACCATAACACCCCTTACGGTATTGGTAATTTTTTCCACAAAACTTTCCAAGATGCGGTAGCCGGGGGCAACTTATTTAACCCAGTGAGATTACACTGGCAGATGCACCCGGAGAGGGATATGAATTGGTATATTACTCAGAAAGAAATCCTGGGGCCCCGTAAAACCGCCCAGGAGATAGATGGGGACTTCTTAACCTCTGGTAATACAGTGTTTGATTTAGCAGATATCCGAAGCGTAGAAGATTTAATTGAGGAAACAGAAGTATTAGAAACCCACGAAAAAGGGCTTTTAAAGGTTATAAAACACCCAACTAATAAACGAAGGTTTACATTGGGTATGGATATTTCAACGGGAAGATCACAAGATTACACCGCCTTTACTATATTGGATGATCTTGGAGAAGAGTACGCCTACTATAAGGGTAAAATACCTATTGATAAAGCTGAGAAACTCGCTGCTAAATGGGGGAGAAAATATAATAAAGCTATACTTGCCCCAGAAAGCAATGACGTAGGATTGGGTGTTGCTATGGGTTTACAAAATAATGGCTATTCTCGATTGTACTATTCTAAACAGCTACTCAGGAAAAGGAATAGAAATCGGCCAGAGGTTCAGGAAATTCCCGGGTGGTATACTACCAAGAAAAATAGGCCAGTAATAATTGCTGAACTTGAGGAAGATGTAAGGAATGGTACTATCATTACCTGTGATCAATACTTTTGCGCAGAAGCTCCTACCTTTATCTACGATGCCAGGAATAGGCCAATTGCTATGAACAAGGATAAAAATGCTACAGATGATTTATTCGGGGAAATTGTTTATAATGATGATGCCATTTTTGGTAAAGCAATTGCAAATCACGTAAGAAAAGAACCAGTAAGAAGATACACTACAGCTCCTAAATAACAATAATGACTTGGTATAAACCTTGGACTTGGGGAGAAGATAATAGTCCTAAACAAACTATTCCTACCCCTCAGGAGAATGCTCGAAAGGCTCCTGAACCTAAAGATAGGATTGATGATAGGCCAAAGATCATAACTACTCCTACTACGGGGAGATCTTCAGAGCCCGATTATGATGGTATAAATGGGGATTTGTCCACTATGTATGCCACCATTAACTATCCTTTCATTAAGGAAATTATCCCCGTTTTAAGGAAATTAGCCTATAGTAATAATGATGTTGCTTTAGCTCTACACAATATTGTAAGTTTAGGAAATACCGGCCATAAAGTATACTTTGATCGGAAAGTGCCGGAAAGTCAGGTAGACAAGATGAGGAATCACCTGGTAAACGTTCGTAAGAAATGGGCTCCAGGCCAGGCTGGAATGGATGGGTTGGTAAATAAACTTTTTAGTCAGATAATGATTAGTGGAGCATTATCTGCTGAGCCTGTAGTGAATAATGAGTTAACTGGTATAAGATCCATATTCCTTATTGATCCTGAGAATATTGAATTTAAGTTGAGGGATGATAGGATAACTTATCAACCCTACCAACGTATAAAAAGAAGCTTATTAGAAAATAGGAAAAGGATAGATGGGGATTTAGTAAAATTAAACACTGAAACTTATCAATACTTGGCATTTAATGGGGATGGGGAAAGCCCCTATGGTATTCCCCCCTTTATGCCCGTAATAGGGAGAGTTGAATCCCAGCAAAAAATGGAAACCAATATTGACTTTATTGTTGATATAATGGGACTGGTGGGTTTCCTTGAAGTACTTATCCAAAAACCAGACGAGGATGGGGATAATAATGACAAAGCCTATAAAGCTAAGTTGGATACTTTATTAAATGAGGCTAAGTCAAGTATTATGGGGGGTATTAAGGATGGTGTGGTAGTGGGTTATAAAGATGACCATGAGTTCAAATTCAATTCTGCTGGTGAAGGTTATAAGGGTGTAAGTGATATTTACAAACTAAATGAACAATCTATTGCTACAGCTCTTAAGCAAGATCCAGCCCTATGGGGAAGAGATTATGGAACTTCAGAGGCCAAGGCAAATGTAATGTTCATTAAAATGTTAAGTGAGCTTAAGAACATTCAGAATATTGTAAAAATTTTCTTGGAATTTGTATATAACCTGGAATTAAGGTTAGTAGGATTTAACTTTGAATATCTAACTGTTGCCTTTAACCGTAGTACATTACAGGATGACTATAAATACCAACAAGCCGAGGATCTTAAAATTAAGAATGTATTACAGAAAGTTTTAATGGGTACTATTAGTTTTGAGCAGGCGGCTGATGAACTGGGATATGAATCTCCCCACGGAAAGCCTTTAGTGAGTATTGAGTTATTAGCAGGAAAAACTCCAAAATCTGAAGAAGGGACTCAGCATAGGAAAACCCAAAAGAAGAAGGTTGCCAAATCCGGAAGAGATAATAAAAAGAAGGTAACAAAAGACTACAAATAACAATACTAAACCCTATACTATCATGGCATTCTCAGATACTATACAGTTAGTAAGCGGAAGAAGCTTAATAATGGGTAATGCGCCATCTAATAAAATTAAGATGGCTCAAATTGCTAATAAAATGGCAAAACAAAAGAGAACTCGTAAAGATGTTCAATCTTTTGGCCTATTTGATAATAACACCTCTAACTATAATACATACTACCCAGATGTAACCGAAAAAGATCTCCAACCCCAAAAAGGGGAGTTTATTGAGCCTGTATTCAGGTCTCTTTCAAAGGTAGTAGTTCATAAAGAGTACAATCCCGTAGATTTTGGCCATGGTAACGTTTTAAAGCGTTCTATGCCTTTATTAATGGCACAATCCATATATACGGATCATGAGGATGCTGTTGGTAATGCTCTTGGGGCAATCTCAGAAGTTTCATGGCAAGATGGATACAAAACCAAAGGGGGAATATTAATCCCTGCCGGAATAAACTCCCGGTTAAAAATAGACGGTAAAAGCCATCCACGTATCGCCAGAGCAATTATGATGGATCCTCCAGCTATCCACTCTACATCAGTAACGGTTAACTTCCTATGGGAGAAATCTCACCCCTCAATGGCAGATGATAATTTTTGGAAAAACCTGGGGGCTTATGATGAGGAAGGTAAGTTGATTACACGGGTAGCCACAAAAATAAACAGGTACCATGAAATATCTTTGGTATCACATGGGGCAGATCCTTTTGCCCAGCTAATAGGCAAAGGAGGAGAAATTACTAACCCCACTTATGCTTCTATAAGCTATAATTCCCTTAGTGGTAAAAGGAAACAAAAGCAAAAATACTTTATGTTCTCTTTGAATGAGGACGTGGTAAAAAATTCTACAAAAACAATACCTAATAAACCTATTATATCAACTAAAGAAACCCCAACGGTTATGAAAAAGGATCCGAAAAAGTCAGCCAAAAAGAAAGCAGAGGTAAAAAATACCCCAAAGAAATCCAATACTAAGCTGGTAAAACAACTCGCTAGCCTGAAACAAAGGGATAAATTGCAGTTGAAAAAGATTGCGAAATTGGAAAAGGCCAATGGGGAACTTGGCAAATATAAGGAAAGGTACGAAAAGCTTAAATCGAAAAATGAAAAAGCTCTTAAGAAACTCCGGGAAGAGGTTTTAAGGAATTATTCCTTGTTGGCAAAAGATTCTCCGGACAGGGAAATTATTTCCGCTATCAAGGGGGCTGATGCAAAATCTTTAAAAGCGATGGGTAAAGAATACCAACGTCAATTGGAAGAGAAATACCCTTCAAGCTGTGCGGATTGTGGAAGTGATAATATCACTAAGGCTTCTGCCCATATCCATGAACAAAATGCTTCTACCCTGGTAGAGGATATTGAGGAAAGCCTGGAAAGCGATATCGCTGAGGATATGGTGGAAAAAATGCACTAAGAAAACAACAACACCAAGCTATCTAATAACATCATCAATTCACAAATACTCTAAAAGTAAATACTATGGGTGCCTTAACCTCTCTGGGTAAAAATTCCAAGACAACTTTTCTGGTTGTTGAGAACGAGAAACTTTCTGTGGAATTTACCGTTGCCGCCAGCAATACTATTCGCAATGGTATGGCTGTAAAATTAAATACTACCGGCCAGGTAGTACCTTGGGTAAAAACGGATGCCCTGAACCTTTGTATAGGTATTGCTTATACCCCCAAACAGGAAACAGCTGCCGAAGGAACATTGGTAACAGTAGTAATGCGGGGATATATTATGATTTTCGCAATGCTGGCTGCCAACAGTACTGCAGCGGGACTGGGAACTGTCAATGGGTATAATACTGCCAATGAGGATCCCCATGGTAACCTGGGCTACAATGTATATGAGGCTGCTGCCTCTAATACTGCCAATGCCTGGATTTTGGACCCCGGGGATCAGTATGATGTGGTAAGGGTAGTAGTTATGAATTAATCCCCATTCCCAAAACTTCGGATTTTAGGAAGTCAAAACTTTAAATTTACATATAAACCATAACTTCCCATGGCAACAAAAAAAATGACAGCTTCCGGCATTCGGGAGGCAGTAAAAAAATGCGAATCCTTGAGAAGGAGCACAAAACGCCCTAAAGATATCTCCCTGTCGGAATACCTTAAGTCGACCAAAGGGATGAGTATGGGGGCTGTATACAAGGATCTGAAGATCAATCCGGCTCATGATACGATCCAGAACCTCATTAACATGCCCGATAATAACTATCGTTGGCTCATTCCGGAAATTTACAGGGATGCCCTGAGGTTGGGTTTAAGGAAAGCTCCAATCTTCCCCAATATTATTACCGCGACACAGACGGTTTCTCAAACTTCTGTAAAAATGCCTGCCATCAATATGAGTGATGCTGCTCCTCGCAAAGTGGGGGTTGCTGAAACCATTACTACCGGTTCAATGAGCTTCGACCAAAAGGATGTATCTATCCACAAATATGGTAGGGGATTCAAAGTACCTTATGAGGTGGTACAATACGTAGCATTGAACCTGGTATCCATTTACCTGCAGGATTTTGGGGTAAAAATGGGAATGGGTCAGGATACGATGATGCTGAACACTCTGCAAAATGGGGATCAACCATCAGGTCAAGATTCCATTGCTACCGTTGGAGTGGCAAATGCCAATGACCTGACAATACGGGACCTTTTGAAAATTTGGGTACGTATGGGCCGCCTGGGTAAAAATCCTTCCAAAATGATTACTGGAGAGGCTATGGCGGTAGAGGTATTGGAACTTTTGACAAACACACGCCTGGAAGGATCTCAACGCTTTAAGGTAAGCGTAAAATCCCCAATCCCAACAACCTCGGATATTTGGGTACATGGTAGTGTTCCGGACAATGTTGCCATTATCGTTGACCCCAGTAATACCCTGGTAAAACTGGATGCTCAGCCCCTGCTGGTTGAAAGCGATAAAATTATCTCCAACCAGGTTCAGGAGATATACGCTACCTTTACTACAGGTTTTGCCACAATCTTCCGGGATTCCCGTATTGCCCTGGATATGTCCAAGGAATTTGCCACATTTGGGTTCCCTGCTTGGATGGATCCCACTGCCCAGGAGAATGTAGAATTTGAATAATGGGGAAACCAAAATAGTAATCATTCACTAACCTTATATAGCTGATTATCCTACACTATTAGGTAGTCAGCTATTTTTGTTTTATTTGATATGGTATTACTCTACATCAAACTTGGAACAGCAACCGAATTTTATGATGAAAGGTTGGGTGTAGTATTAACTCTACTTAAGCCCAGGACCATAGTAGATGCTAATAATGTTACTTATAACATTACTTCTGCCCTAAATTCTGGGGCCATAGTTCAATTAGATGCAGCTCAATACTATGCTGAAACAGATGATCCTACTAATCCCCCACTTGTAGTAAATCCCCCCGAACTCATTAATATTAATGAGTACATGCCCCCATGCCCAGACAATGCTTTTGTAATGTTTGGATGGATTGGTAGTAAGTGGTACAAAATCCTATGGAGTACTTTAAAGCAATGTTTGGGTAGTGCTCCAAGCTCTATACAGTTCAGAGTAGGAGCTCCAGATATAGAAAATCCAGAATACCCAGAGGATGGGGATGACTCATTTATAAATCCTCTATTAGAGAACAAATCTCCCCAACAATTGATAGTAACCAGGAATGGTACTATAATATACCATAAAAGCCTTTGGCACGAGGACGACCAAGCTGATAATGTTTGGTATACTTTACATGGGGAAGATCCAGGAAGTATATCTGGTAATACGGGGTCAACTCCCGGTAAATTTAAACTAAACATTCCTTTCTTAAATAAAGACATCATAACTATTAATGGATAAGTAAATCCAAGTTTTATGAAAGTAGCAAAACTAATATTATTCATGGTTTTACTTGCTTTATGCACTACAAGCAAAGCTCAGGAGCCGGCAGATCCATCCATAGGACGTCCTGGTAGTGCTGCTAAAGTAAGGGGCAAACTTTATGTAAATAGCTACCTGTATTTAGCCTACAGGAATGATCTTATTGATTATACAGAAACTCTTCACCAGCCTGGGGTGTTAATAAGTATTAATGATCCTTTAGCTAGTGGAAATGCTTTACCATATTTTTGGCGTGGCCCGGATATTGGTTGGAAAAGGCTATTGACAGAAGAGGATTTGGTGGGTGGTGGAAGTGGTATACAGGATTTGGGAACTTTAGACAGCGAACCAAAAGACCCCCGTGGGGGAACAAGGGTGGGTGAAAATTTAATACTACAAACAGCCGATGGAACTTATTCGGGTTTAATGAGTGATTATAGTTATCGTCAACTGGATACTGTCATGCTTTCTCCTTATGTGAGATTAACGGAGCTACAAACACCCGATTTATCTTCTGTTTTGAACTCTGGCAATACTGCTGATAATGCGATTATATTAGGAGACCTCCTTACCGAAAGAGCATTAATAACGCCTAACTTTCTTAGCTATGGAAACACAACAGTAGACGGGGATATTCGGATTTCTCCCGCTGGTTACTTTTTAGGAAAATTCAATTCAAGTGGGGGCGTTACACTGGTATTAGACACGGTTGGCATAGGTCAAACCACCTACAATCAAAAAATACAGCCTAAAGCAGGAACGATAGCCCTTTTATCGGATATACCAACTATCTCTGACGTAGACACATCCGTTTTCTCACGCTTAAAATTTGTAAATCTTCCGCTATATTTAGAAAACGATTCTACCATTTCGCTGCCGGCAGCAAGTAACAACAGTGATGGTTATTTATCAACTTCCGACTGGCTGCGGTTTGATTCTGCTTATACCAGGTCAGCAAATTTATATAGTACTAATCCCAACGATTGGGATACGGTTAGTGTAAACCTTGCTGGTTGGTTAGGATCATCAGCGCTGCGTGTGTACAGGACAGGTAACAGCACCTGGTATCCAGCAATATCTATTCCGATTGATGGAGAGAGTGTAGGCGTAGGAGGTCGGGGGCTTGCCGCCAGATTAACGGCAGGCACAGCGACGGGTGTAGAAAACGTTGCGGTTGGAGAGTATGCCGGCGGACAAGCTACTACCGGAAGTTATAACACATGGCTGGGAAAGGCAGCGGGTTACAATGTAACTACAGCGAATAGTACAATTTACATTGGAAGAAATGTAACTGGCCTTGCAACAGAGGATTACAGGATGCAAATAGGTGAGTATATTTTAGGACAGCGTGGAAGTGGTTTTAATAATGCCAGAGTGGCGATTGGTGGAATTTCTGGTGGCGCTCCTGCCACAATCGATACGTCTGCTGTACTTGAATTGATAAGCACTAACAAAGGCTTTCTGATGCCTCGCATGACATTAGCTCAGAGTAATGCCATAGTGCTGCCCGCTGCCGGCCTTATGGTGTATATACCAGACAGCTCTAAGTTCAGATATTATAACGGAAGTACCTGGGGTTGGTTAACATCCCCTGGCGGCGGTGGCAGCGGCACAGTAAATAGCGGAACTGCTAATCGTCTTTCATATTATTCTTCAACGGGGACGACTGTAAGCGAACTGGCCGCAATAACAGCTAACCGGGTACTTTTGTCTAATGCCAATGGACTGCCCGAAGCATCATCAGTTACAAACACTACATTAGGTTACCTTGATGCAACATCTTCAATTCAAACTCAGTTAAACGGTAAGCAAGCAGGTCATGCTAATTTAACGGCCTTTTCAAGTTACAATACAAATGGACTGATAACCCAAACCGCCAGCGGAACGTATGCGGGTAGAACGATAACAGGTACGTCAAACCGCCTGACAGTAACAAATGGGAATGGCGTTTCTGGCAATCCAACTTTGGATATAGCTTCTACTTATGTGGGGCAGACCAGCATCACCACATTAGGTACGATTGGCACAGGTACATGGCAGGGTACAGCTATTTCTACGACTTATGGAGGCATACCTACTGGCGGAACGACCGGGCAGGTACTTACAAAGACAAGTGGTAGTAACTATGCGGTATCATGGCAAACACCATCGGGCGGCGGCGGCATTGATACTATTTATCGCAAGAGTGGGCAGGACAGTATTTTTTGGAGTAAAGGTGGCAATGAATATGCGATAAAAGACAGTGTGGGAAGTGGAGGAGGTGGCGGGGGTATTACCCGCTCTGTGAGTACTATCAGCACTAATACGACCGGAGGTACAACTTCCAGCACGGACTATGTATACTTAGCAAGTGGTAATATAACTTTTACCCTTCCTTCAGCTTCTGGTAATACGAATACATATACTATCATAAAGACAGATAGCAGTAATGTAGTGACAATAGCAAACGCATGGACAGCCATATCGCTTGACTTTGAAGGGGAATCACGGACTTTTATTTCAAACGGTACCACCTGGTACGAAAAATAATAAACAATGGCAGGTAACGCAGTTAAAATCCATAATAAGAAAGTAGCTCCTCCAACGGATGGTATTACCACCGGTATGTTTTTCGATGGAGAGGACAATTCTTTCAAGGGTTTTTCTTTGGGCAATCAATTTATGTTTGATTCGCAGCAGCTAAAGTCAACCGGACGGATTGATTCTGTCAGTAAAACAGCGGCGCACACACTTGAGTTAAGCGATGCAGGAAAACTGGTTGAAATGAACTTGTCAACCGATGGAAATTTGACTATTCCCGCTGAAGAAGATGTAGACTTCCCGATAGGGACTACCATTCTTGCTTCTGCTTATGGAGCAGGTCGGGTGACAATAGTACCGGATACAGGGGTAACTATTCGACACGCTGCAACATCGCTTGTTATTTCAGGGCAGTACACTATCGCTTCGGTAACAAAGAGGGGGCCGGACGAATGGTATGCTTCGGGAGCTTTAGGAGGTAAAGGAATTGCTACGCTTACCTCATCTTCTACTCCGGGCGTAAATGTTGATGCTTATGATGCTTTGTTTATTACAGCATTAGCAACTAATGCCACATTTGCAGCCCCTACCGGGACGCCGACTGAAGGACAAAAATTATTAATATCAGTTACGGCATCTGGTGGTAATAGAAACTTATCATACAATTCAGCCTACGCTGGTGGTACAGACGTAACATTACCCGCATCGGTGGCATCTGGCACTACATTATATCTTGGGTTTATGTGGCGTTCTGCTGCAGCAAAATGGCACTTAATCGCTAAAGCAGGAGGGTACTAATGGCATCTGAGTTTTTTCCACATAACATGACCGGTAATTCCAGCCCGTCACCATACGTGGTTAGTTCCCCGTCATTTTTGGCAACATTTGATCCTTACAAAGCATTTGATGGCAACTATTCTTATGGTCAGTATTGCTTGCTGACATCCGGTACAAGAAGGCTTCAGATAGATTTAGGTTCCGGCAATGCTTGCTTTCCCCTCACTTATTCAATAAGGGTGAACAGTGTGCCAGAACCGAACAGGGCGCCGAAGGATTGGACGTTTGAAGGAAGTAATAATGGTTCCTCATGGGACATTCTTGACACCCAAACGAATCAAACTGGCTGGACAAGCGGGCAGTTGAGAACCTTTAATTGCCTTGCAGAAATAACGTACCGATATTTCAGGATAACAGTAACCGCCAATAATGGCGATGCTACTTACACTCAAATCGGTGAGATGTACTTGTCTGGCGAACTGACTAAGCCGTACAATTCAGGATTCTTAAACTTCTTCCTTCCATGACTACTATTACTCCCTTAACCCTAACCATGTGGAACAGTTCTGCCCGGCGCAGGATTGTAGATGTGAATGAGCTGGCTACAACAAGTCTGGTTCGGTTGGGGTATGGGCTTAATTCTATTTCCCTGATGTGGGAGTACGTACCATACGCAGACGGGTATGAACTTCAGCGGGCAACCGATAACACATTCACTACTGGCCTTACCACTCTCTATGATGGCGCTAAGGCCGGTGTAACAGAACAATTTCAATCAGATTTTTACCTGAAGTACCATGATACAGGGTTAAGCACAAACACTACTTATTACTACCGGGTAAGAGCAAAGAACAGTAGCAACACCGGTGCATGGAGTTCTACTAAGACCATAACGACCGGCAGCAGCAACAAAACAGTAACTGCAAGTGGCCCAACTTTAGGGGTTACTGTTTCAGACGGAGCGGTAACTATCGGAGGGCAGGCGTTTCATGGAGGGGATACCCTTGCTATAAGTAATCCAGAATCAGGGTACTGGCAGTATGCTTATTTTATTAATCTGAATGGCACACCCACAGAGCCCATAACTTTCAGGAATCAGGGACAAGTAACCGGCCCAGCGATGAGCTTTATGGATTGCTCTTATATCAATGCCGACTTTGATCACGAATCGAAGACAGAAGATTGCGGGCTGTACATACAAGGTTATGGCATTGGAGAGTGTGTAAACATTTACGGGCTTTCTCACCACATTAAAATGGGGTATGTTAAGACCCGTGGCGGCGGTTACTTTTTGCGGCTCAAAAACGAAGCAAATACTTTTCAAGGGCAATCACCGTCATGCGGCATAAGGTATCAGTATCCATCACGTCTGCATAACATTGAAATCCATCATTGGGATTGTGCCGAATGTGCGCAGGATGGTTTCTATATAGGGAGCTCTGCACCGTGGGGCGGCAGGCCGTTCACTTGCGAAGGCAATCAGGTAGACTACCGGCCTTCAGGGTTGGCTAATATCCATGTTCACCATAATACGCTTGTGAGTTGCGGCCGTAGTGGTATGCAATTAGGGGGCATGGATGCGGGTACCAACCTATTCCACGATAACGTAATTAATAATTGCGGATGGGAATATGCAGCAGACCAGGGAGCAGGCATTGCTGTTGGGGGTGCTTGTAATTCACTAAAAGTATACGATAATAGCATAACCGAATGTTACCGGGAGGCTCTGTACAGTTATCACTTCGGGATGCTGGATTTCTATGGCAACACTACCGATAATATAGGTACTATTCCCGTAGAGCCGCTAAGAGGTCGTTTCTGGTTGGTTATCGCAAAAAATGAAGGTCAAACGTTCAATTTTAATTGGGATCAGGCCGGGAAAAAGGCGATTGAACCGAATGGGGAGTTTATCTATGAATGGTTCAACCTGGTAGGCAGTAATCTGACCCTTGTCGTTACCCGTACCGGGTTTGATTATTCCAGTTCTGAAGTTTCCATGCCCACAGCATCCGGGCAAACTAAAACTTTCCTTGTAAAAGGTGAAGGGGGTAACCTTTTTGAAGTTGGTCAGCGCCTTATCGTTGTAAACAATCTGGCCAAGATAAATAAATTTATCGCTACAGTTACAGATATTAACCCACAGTCGGGTAATACCTATAACATGACAGTAGAATCCGATACCGAAATATCCGGCTCCGGTACGTTCCGAAACTGGATATTCTTCAGAGAGACAGAAGACCCAATTACAGCTTTAGCGGGTATCGGGCAAACTGCCCCCGGCAGCCATGCAGGTACTACGGAAGACCCATACGTAGGTCTTGGTAGCAATCAGGTCTTGAATCCATGGCAGATTGGCTACCTGTCTCACATATCTATTCCCGGAGGCAATGCAGTGGGGGCTATAATGTTGAATCCATTTAATAGTAAACCGGTAGACAATTATGGTACACCAGCCGGGCTCATGCGTTTCAGGATTCGTAATAATACATTCGGTTCGCAGGCTGCTGCCAGTTCAAAAGTTATAACCTTTCTTAACAGCACAAATAACTACGGTACTAATAATATCATTTGCGGCAATACTTACGAATCTGCAGACGTAACAGATTCACATATTACAAAACCCGGTGGCGGGGTGGTGACGTATGAACTTAACAGCTCTTGTGCGCTAACCGGTAATCTGGTGGAGCAAAACGAAACATTCACCATTTCCACAGGTACAGCGCCAGGGCTCATGTGGCTCCCAGATGATTATGAGGACAATCCCAGCAGGGAGCATCCTTTAATTATTTTCCTGCATGGTGCGGGGCAGGCCTCTGGTTCACGGAACAATTCTTTATTAAAAGCCGAATCACTGCCGAAAATCATAGCGGATGGCGGATGGAACGGCATTGCCCAAGACCCAGATTCATTAGTATATCACAAATTTATTGTTGCCGCTCCGCAAGCTCCAGAATGGAGTTTTTCTGGAGCAGATTTAGGGGCGATTATAAATTATTGCCGCACAAATTACAACGTGGACGATAACAGAATATATGTTACGGGATTAAGTGCAGGTGGTAGCGGTACAATATCGGTGGGCTCATCCGCAAATGGTAGGAATTATGTTGCCGCAATTGTTCCAGTAGCTGCTGCAGATTTTAGCAGCCCAACGCAGAATACGGAGTTTGACTATGTAATGTCGAATGATATAAAAATGCTTGTAATCGTTGGCAATGATGATAGCTGGAAAACTTTCTGCCAACAGATTACCGACCGTTATAATTCTTATTCTCCATCACCCTCCGTAGCAGCAAGACGAATATTGATGGCTTCCCCTGCCGGGCATAACGCAAATACATGGAATGTATGCTTCGGAACTTCTTTCGATGCTTCTGATACAGGAGATGGGCCATATAATGTTTATCAGTGGATGCTTAAATACGCAAAAGAATAACTTTAAACTTAAACCCCATGAAAAGGCTGATTTTAATATTGCTTCTGCTTCCGATATTGTCTAATGCGCAGTTTAAAATAGCGTATCTGGGTGATTCGTTTTGTGATGGCTGCTGTGGTGTGCCTGATAGCTTGCGCTGGCGGGCTATTGTTACAGACTTCTTTAAAACATATTACGATACTGTTGAAGAAATAAAGCTCTGTGAAGGCGGGGAAGATGTAAGTGATGCTATGCCGGACTGGCACGCTAAGCATATTGCAGGACGTAACATAGATTCAGCGCTGCGAAGTGGAGCCGACCTGATCGTTATACAGTACAGCGGTAACCATTTTATGCGTAATTATGAAATGGACAGCGTGAAGTACTGGTACAAATATATCGGAGATACGTTGCTTTCTCTTAATAAACCATTCTTGTTTGTATCGAATTTACAACGACAAAACACGGTTGGGGGTGGAAATACCTACCTCACATTTCTGGAAGAAGTAAGGGAGATAAATAAGTGGCTTGACAGCTCCTATCACTATCAGTACGTTAATGTATTTGATACGATGTTCAACCAGGCCACAAATAAACCGGTAGCAGCTTACTTATATGCCGATTCAATTCATTTGAATAGTACCGGATATGCAGCTTTCTCCGGCGCTGTAATTCGCAATTCGCTAACACTGGATAGCGCAGCAGGATTCAGCTCACCTGTTTTTTACAATACGTCATTGCAACAGGAGGGTGATTCCGTAATAATATCCACAGCGGTGACAAAGGCTAAGCGAATTGTTATCAGCACGTCTGATGATGGCGTACACTTCGTGGACTGGGTAGATTCCTTTTATGAACAAAATAAAAAATGGGCAGTTCCGCTGGCTGCTTATGTACGCTTACGATTAATCAGAGACAAGGCAATTACAATAACAAAAAAGTTTATAATGTAATAATAACTTCATTTCTTTCCCCCCCAGTTAAAAATACGAATGAGTAAGCTTTTTTGGATAACTACCCTTTATTATATAATATTCCTAGCGCTTGTCATCTTGTTTTTATCCTCCTGCGCAAAAGGGGGACATTGTGGAGAAGAAGTTTTTTAACAACAACACTTGTACTATTTATACTAAAACATACTACAATGAGTAAAAATCGTTATTTTAAACTGGGTAATAAGGCCAGTACTTTTACAGATGCTAAAAGTGGGTTGCATATTGTAAATGGTGAGGTTGTTGCAATTTCTACCAAGAAATTGAGCCATAACAAAAAAATTGCCGAGGCCTTGGATGGGGGCCATTTGAAGGAGGTTGATGAGGAAGAGTATAAAGCTTTTACAAACCCACCCCCAAATAAAGGGAAGGATGAAAAACCCCCCGTAGACCCTAACCAGGATGAGGATGAGGACGAAGATGAGGACGAAGATGAGGACGAAGATGAGGACGAAGATGAGGACGAAAAGCCTAAAAAGGGTAAGGGCAAAAAAGGTACCCAGGGTAAGAAGGGTAAGGGCAAAAAATAGTAAACCATTTCTCTAAATAAGTCCCCCTTGCAAGTCAGCCAGCAAGGGGGCATTCTTTTTGTATGCCAGTTCCAGTTGCCAAATACAAATTTAATGCTAACCTATTACAGGTAGTATTTGAGGATTTATCCACTAATACTCCTACGGGTTGGGCATGGGATTTTGGAAACTCTACAAATTCCAATTCACAGAATCCTACTGTTACCTATACAACTCCAGGTACATATACCGTAAAATTAACCGCCACCAATTCGGATGGCTCAAGTAGTTTCTCAAAAAAGATTGTGGTAAGTTCAAACATAGGTTTGAATGAAACCATTGAGGATATGGTGATAAGCCAATTACCCCCCGGAATGGTTATTGATCCCATAGCCTTAGACCAAGCTATAAAGAAATGGCAAATTTACTTACAACCCAAAGTATCTATACCTTATGAAGTTTCAGAAGCAGATACTTTTAATCAATCAGCATGGCCTCCCTTAGCAAGCTCACTAATTACTCAATTGGTTATCTATGACCAACTGATAGAGGCTGCAGGAAAGTCTGTAGTTGCCAATAGCTTAACGGGTAGTGAGGGGGGATCTGGGGGTTCGGGAACAATCAAGAAAATAGAATCTGGACCATCTGTGGCTGAATGGTATAATTCTGCGGATTTTTGGAAAAACCTTTTTGGAGGTTCAGGCCAAACTGGATTTTTTGCTTTATTTGCTCAACAAATTTGTATGTTAGCAAGTAGACAAAATATCTACATTCCAGAGATATGTGGTAAAAGGATAACTACCATTTTTCCAAAAGTTTTCAAAAAGCCTTGCCGTACAACTTTTTTATGGGGAATAAATAGAGGATAATGGACTTACTGGGGAATGAATTAAGGCAAAAATTTCGGGACACTATGAAGAGTGCCCATGATACCTTTAATAAGAAGGTAATAATCTGGAGGCGTTTAAAGTCACGGATGAATGTGAATGGGGAGGATAATACCATAAATGGTTACGATAATATATCCTTATCGGTCCTTATCAACTATAATTACATGAGGAGTTGGCCTATTACTAATAGGACTGAATCTGGGGATTTGGATAGGCAATCAATGCAAATCTTAATAAATAAGGATTATCTAAGGGATTTAGGCTACTTGAATGCTGACGGGTATTTTCAATACGACCCATCTCAGGATAGGTTTGTTATTGATGGATTGGTACATCAACCTATGGGGGATACTCCAACTTCCCAGAATGGTGAGGATGATATTCTTTGTACCCTGGTAGTAAAAAGGGAAGAGGCAATTACTCCAAATAAACAATAATGCCCCCGGGATTTATAAGAAAAGGAGATTTACCTAAAAACTCCAGTGGAAACTTAAAACTCGAAATAAAACCTATTGGCAGATGGAATGAAGCTGTAAGAGTTATAAGCAAATTATCCCCGGCTATAAAAAAAGCTTCTCTTAAAGCTCAATTAAAGGTTTGTAATGAGATACGAACCCGGGTAAGAGCTCACCTAAGGAATCAGGACTTGGGATGGAAACTATTAAGTTCTACCTATAGTGAAAGGAAATCAAGTTTGGGTTTGGATGGTAGAACTCTTATTGCTTATGGAAATTACTATCATAATATTGAGGTATGGCAAAAGGGTATGCAATATTTAGTTTTTGTGGGTGTAAAAAGGGGTAAATATACCCGTAGATTAAATGGGAAGAGGGGTAAGTTAGATATTGCAACTGTTGCTGCTATACATGAGTTTAGCAGTGGTAGAAAAGTTCCCAGAAGGCCTTTGTGGAATCCTACTATCCGGGAAATTGGGGGGGCTAAAGGGATCAAGAGCATTTACCTTAAATCCTTTAAGCATTGGTTGAGGATGGGTGGAATGCCCGTAACAGATATAAATAAAACCATTAAGATTTTAGGATGGCGTTAACAGATTTACAAGAGAGGGTTTCAAGAACCATTTTCCATACTATCAGGAAAGTATTAGTAGCGGAGGGTTATTTACCTGACATTACTAATACTGGGCTATTTGGAACATCTCCATACACAGCAGCTAATGAAACTGCCTGGGTAAATGCCTGTAAAGCTATTGCTACTACTAAAGGGTTTTGTATAGAAGTATTCGGTACAAGTCAAACAAAAGGGATGAAGGCAGTTCCAAGGATTGCCATAATTTCTAGAAGGACTCTGCCAGGGGATATAGGAAGTCCATCCCATAATGCTGTATTTCCAGATCCACTAGACCCCTCAAAAATGGTATATGTAAAAATGCCCTTAGAAACAAGTCATTTCTATTTTGATATACAGTTAGCTTCCAATAGTGCAGCCCAAGATAATGTTTTAAATGCTGTACTATCCAAAGCTCTTGGGGTAAAGAAATACATTCCTTATTATGATGATGCTACCCAACTACTGTTTATCCGGCAAACATCAGATTTTGATTTACCCGATACTATCGAAGGGATAACAGAAAAGGTATATACCTATGAAACTCCCGACTTATTTAATGGTACAGAAATTATAGGAAATGTGGTACCAACAAAACGTATAGAATTGGAACTAAAAAGTACAAGCTCAAATTCATCTAAATCAATAGATGAACAGATAACGGATGGGGAAACTATCGATGACTCAGGAATCATTGTTGAAACCGGACAAAAAATTGTTTACCCATAAAAGTGATATTTATGAAACTTTATTTCCTAAAAAAGATCACACCCCGAGTTATGTGCGTATTACTATTTATTAATTTCCTAAAGATTACATTCTTTCCCGAATGGAATCTCATTTATTGGTGCTCAGCGGTAATAACTCTGGACTTAATCACCGGCATTATTAAATCCTTAGTTGCTGGTAAGTTTGTAATTTCAGAAGGTCTTAAAAGAACCGTATCTAAATTAGCTCAATACATTGGAGTAGTATTATTGCTTTTCATATTTACCAATGCCTTTACATACGATCCAGAAGCTACTAAGAGAGCTTTAGCTTTTTTTGGAACTGATAATATGTATAAAAGCCTTGAACATACCATTACCTATGTAAATAATTTCACCCTGCTTTTGATTATCTACACAGAAAGTTTATCTATATCAGAAAATCTGGTAGCTATAGATCCTAACTCTATATTCAGTAAATATATCTTAAGGCCTTTGCACTACTTAATGAGTTTTGGAATGTTTAATAATCCTTTAGTAAGAATGAGGGAAGCTTTTAAGGGAAAAAATAACAATACCAAACCCCATTAAAACATAGGTAATAAACTTTAAAAACTTCAGGGAATGCGTTCACCTAATACAAACATTACAGAAACCGATTTAACTACCACCAGTACTATCCCAGTTGGTGGGATAAGTGGTGTAATGTTAATTACCAAAAGGGGCCCTTTGGGTGGAAAAGATAACACTATCTACACATCTTGGGAACAATATAAAAGGGTCTACGGGGGTTATATAAATAATGAGGCCAATCCTGCTATTTTAATGGTTCAAAGGGCCTTACAAAGGGGTTCTGCCTTAAGGATATCCAGAGTAACTCATTACACAGATATCACTGACCCTGATGGATACGATGCAGATTTTTCAGCCCCCATTGCTACAAACGTATTCACACTTAGTGCAGATCCTGCATCCGGCCACACTTTAACTTATACTTCCGGATCGGCAGTTTCCCAGGTATTTACCACGGATGCTTTGACTACCATTAACCTTTTAATAGGTAAAATGAAGGCGGGTTTTTCAACCATACATGATGTGGTATATTACCCGGCTACGAAAGCCTTACATGTAATGGCTTCTGGGGCAGCTATAGCAGGAGATACTTTAGCGGGATCAGGAAGTGGAGCTCCTACAGTAACTCGTACTACCATTAACTCTTTCAGGGATACTTCCGGAAATACCCTATTTACACTATCCCCAAAATACCCCGGAAAGGATTATGATAACCTGTATATTCAAAAATCTGCCCCAAGTAATGGGCAAGCAGGCTATTTTAACCTTACCATAACTTTCCTGGGGGATTCTTCTGTACCAGTGGAAAGGTATACAAACCTTACTATCCCTGGAGCTCCTACTGCTCCAAATTCTCATTACCTGGATAAAATCATCAATGAAAGCAAATTGGTGAATGTTATTTATGCAGATTTAAGCAGTATAGTAACTTTGCCCATTGTACCAATTGATATGGCTTTATCTTACCATGGTGGCAGTGATGGTGGAGCATTAACTGCTACAGACTATATTGGGGATTCTTCGGTTAAAAATGGCCTATATGCTTTTGATGGAGTGGATGATGTAGGTCAAATAGGTATATTGGATCCAGATCCAGGGGCTGCTGTTCATGCTGCCGGAGCTGCTTATGCTCATGCCAGGAAAGATCTTCAGTATTTTATCCAATTGGGTGAAGGAGTTTCAACTGCCACAGAAGCTGATCTTATTAATGAGAGGGATTCATATAGCTCTATTGATACCCGTTTTGTAATGTTCTTTGGGGGACATTTGTTAGTAAATGATCCCCAAAGCGGAAAAATCATTTCAATCCCTGCTTTAGGTGATATATTTGGAATGGCAGGGTATAGTGAAAAAACTTATGGGGGTCAGTTATCTTTTTCCGGTAATAACCGGGGATTATTTTATGATACCCTGGGGGCAGATAACAATTGGGGCTCTAAGGGTAATCAAACAAACCTGGATGCCTTAGCTAATGCCCAAATAAATATAGTAATTACTCGGAATAAGAGAAACGTTTTATGGGGAAGCTTTACAGGCCAAAGAAATGAATCCCAACTTTCTTTTGCTAACGTAACTCGTTTCCATATCTTACTACGTAAGCAGCTGGGCCCAATCCTGGAAACATTCCTGGAAGAACCCTGCGATATCCAATTGTTCAAACAAATCTACAATGTGGGAACACCCATTATGGATGATTGGAAAGGAAAAAGAGCTATCCATGACTATCGTTGGGAAGGAGATCAGTTTGCAAGCTCTTTCTTGGACTTTAAGGTAAATGATCCTTCTCAGGTAGCATTGGGAAATTATAAGATCCGGTTATTTGTAAAAGATGTAGTATCTTTACAATGGCTGGAGCTGGAAATAATTCTTTCCCCATTGGGAATAGAGTTTGGGGATTTGATCCCTTCAGTTGCTGCGTAATTTTTAAAAATTTAAAGGTAATATACCATGGCAGTTAAAGTACAAAATCCCCGGAAGAATTTCCAGTTCACTATTATACTCCCGGGATTAAATCCATTCAGTGCCCAGGAAGTAACAATGGCAGATGATGAGTTTGATGTAGTGGAACATGGGGATACAAATTTCTTAGCAAAAACAGCCGGCCAGAGGAAAATAGGAAACTTGGTTATTAACCGTATCCTGGAGAACTCTGCTTTAAATGCTTATATGAATGCCTGGATGAACAGAATCCAAAACCTAAATACCGGGGGTGGAGAATTGCCAAGCCAATACAAAGTAACCGCTATGGTAGAAGAGTATTCTGCTGATGGTATTACGGTAGTGGAAAGAACCATTTATAGGGGAGTTTGGCCATTTAAGATCAACGGAAAAAGCCTTAACAGAAAGGGCTCAGACAATACCGTTGAAAGCATTGAGTTCTGTATTGACACAAAAGACTAAGGATATTTTTTTATGGTATTACTGGGCTAAGGGTTAAGTACTCTTAGCCCGGTTTGTTTATAGGATGCTATTTTAGAAAAATACATTATAATGAATACTGCCGAATTTGCAACAACCGAATTTTTTGAGGGTAATAAAACTACAGTAACATTACCCAGCGGAAAAGAAGTAACCATACGGGAACCAAATGGGTTTGATGATGAGGTTTTATCCCGGCATGGTAATTTGGTATCTGGTGATAGTGCTACTATGTATTTGGCGGGATTAATTTGTAGACCAGATAAGAAGGGCACTCCTTATACAGAATTACAACCATGGCTTTTAAATGACCTGAATTACTTGTTTTTAAAGCAAAGGATTTTAAATCATGGCCCTATCTTAAAATTTAAACATATTTGCGCTAATCCCACTTGCAAACACCATAAGAATAAGTTGGAGATAGAAGTAGAAGTGGACCTCCAAGAATCCTTTGATGGTGATTTATCAGACCCCAATTATAAGCCTACCGGGAAAAAAGTAAAACGTTATCCAAATGGGGAATCAACAGAGGCAGAATATAAGACTGACAGCGGGAAATTATTCAAATTCAAATTACTGACTGCAGAACTTGAAAAGAAGCGACTAGATTTAGTCGAGGATGACACAAACATAAACACTCCCCTATTCATACGAGAATTGCAGTTTAAAAATGCTAAAGGCGAATGGGAAATATTGGTTCAATTACGTAGTTTCTCATCCAGAGAATTAGGGAGACTAAGGAATCATATAAAGGAGGTAGACGAGTTATTTATGCCTTTGGTGGAATGGAATTGTCCAACATGCCAACAGCCTTATGCTCAGCAATTATTCTTAATACCGGATTTTTTCTGGCCAACGGAATAAATGCGATAGATGTGATTTGGGGTTTACTTTGTTCCGTTGGCATGACAATAGATTATGAAATATTTTATAAGCTTCCAAGATCAAGAAGGGAAGCTTTGGAAAAAATAGCTAAATACCTTCAAAAGGATCGTACAGAATACGACGTAAATTTAGCTACCTTAAACTTTCTTAAAAAATCAATGTAAATGTTTGGATTAGGTTCCAGTGCTCAATTAGGTATTGGAATAGCTGTTAGACTTCAGGACCAATTCTCAGGTACCGCAAAACGGATTAACCAGGAATTATTAGCCATGAGGAAAAACAGCTATGCTGCTGTTACCCAGGCAATGCGAGATTACCGTAATAATGCCATGGGAGTGGCAACTATGGCTGGTATGGCCACTGCTGGAATGTTTAAGATGGTCCAAAAAGCCTCCGAATACGATCACTTGCTAAACCAGATAATGATATTGGGTGGTAAGGGATTAGGAAAAAGCAGAAGGGAATTGGATTCATTTGCCCAAAGCATGACTACCCTATTTCCTGAAAAACCCAGAGATGTAGCTAACATCATGGTGGAGAATGTACGTGCAGGGGTAAGTTCTGGGTTGGACATAATAACCAAATACCAAATGGCTGTTGCTACAGCAACTAACGAGGCCATTTCTGGGGAACAAGGAGTAGCTAGGGGATTGCTGGGTATTATGAATGCTATGGGAATGACTATAGACCAATTTCCAAGGATTGCTAATGCTGTATCTATTGCTGCTAATGAATCCATGGCATCCGTATACTCTATAAATGAGGCCATGCAGTATTTTGCAAATACCGCTGGCACCCTGGGTATGACTTTAGAACAAACCCTGGCAATGGTTGCTAAGTTATCCCAAGCTAATATACCTGGTTCATCTATGGGTACTGCTTTAAACAACATGGTATCCTATGCAGTTAAATCAGTGGGCCAATTCCAAACTCCAAAAAATAAGCAAGCTTGGAAAGCTTTAGGAATAGATTCTGATCAGATAGTGGGATTAATAAATAATGCCCAATGGTTTGAATTATTTGAGGTAGTAGACAGAGCCACTAAAGGTATGGACTTACAACCAAAACAAGCTTTAATTAGGCAACTGTTTGGGGTAAGGGGTCAAAGAGCTTTAGTAAACATGTTTGGTTCTGATAAACCAGGAATTAGGTCAGTTACAGATTATTACCAATCAATCATGGGGGGTCGAAGTAATGACGTAGTAATGCAACAAGCAAAAGCTATGTCTGATGACCCATGGGCGGATATTAAATTTATAGGTAATGCTTTAGCAAGATTTGGGATAAACTTCTTAAATGCTGCCAGGCCTACTTTAAGGGTATTTATGGGAATTGTAACAAAGGTAATAGAGTTTGCTAATGTTCTGTTATCTACTGGTATAGGAAAGGTATTAGCAGGAATAGCGGTTATAGCAGCTCCACTAGTGGGGATATTATTTGCTTTTAGGGCAGCTGCTTTGACTGCCACAATAGCTTTAAGAGGATTTGCTGTAAGTAGTAGGATAGGGGGATTTTCATCATTATTACAAGCAGGATTAGGATTAGTAGGAATGGGAAGATTCGGACAGTATGGGGGAAAATTTATAAGAGATAAAGCCGGGAAGTTTAGGGTTGCTGCTGGAGAAAGTATAACACATGGTGGAAAAACTTTTACGGGGGGTCAATACGTGCCTAATGCTTTCTTAGCATCCATAGGTATAGGAGCTAAAACGGGAACTACCGCAGCATCTGCCATGGCTGGAAAATCTTTTATGAGCAAGGTATTGACTTGGGGAGGAAAAGCTTTAGGAATGTTTGGAAGGTTTTTGCCCATAGTGGGGTTAGTATGGACTGGGGTTGAGTTATTGAAGGGATTATTTAACATTTCCAGCAGGCAAGCTCAAAAACCCCAATTAGACCCTGTATTTATTAACTACTACAAACACTTGGATGAACAATTGTACGGTATATCTCAATCCAATGACTTTTATAATCGGGAAGGAATGAGCTATGGGGAATGGTTTAATCGTAGGAAGGAAGCCCCAGTATTAAACCAGCAATTAAACATAAACCTGGATGGAGTTCCAATGATGAACAAAATGATCCAATTCCAAACAGAACAATCCTTAAACAATTCTTTTGACTTTGAAATGCCAGGATACTAATGTCAAACTATCCCCCAAGAAAAACATTAAAAACTAAGGAAGAGATCTTAGCTAGCAAGTACCTTGAGTTTAGTGATACTACCCATAAGCCTGGGCAACCTTTTTTGCTGGATTTGGTAACATTAGAAAAATTGTTTTTCCAAAGTTTACCAAAAGAATTAATATATCAGCCTACTGCTAATTGGGTTGCTATACTTACTCCTGGCAGAAATAATGCAGTGTACCAATATACTGGCTCAGAGGATATACTGGAATTTACACTATCTTGGTATGGTGATGACCAATGGAGATCAGATGTTCTTAGGAAATGTAAATGGTTGGAGGCTTTGACAAAGAACGATGGATATGATAACCCACCCCATCCTGTGCTTTTAGCGTTTGGTAGAATGTTTAAGGGATCAAAATGGATAGTGGAGAAAGCTTCCAGTAATTTTAGCTTATTTAACAGGGAATATAACATGTTACCCCAGTTAGCAATAACTGAAATAACTTTAAAAAGGATACACGAAGGAAATAGAAGAAGATCTGAGATTTTAAACCTTAATACATGACAAATTTCAGTTTACCAGATAGCTTGGAACTAAGGTTTAATAACCCTTTTTCACGGGGCTCCCAATTTTTATATGAGGACGGGACCATCGAACTAGATGGCCCTGAGTTAGTGTTTGTACAATCCGAAAGAGATAGGTATTACACTGTAGAAAAGGACGATGAGTTATTTAGCATAGCTGACCAAGCTTATGATGATAGTAAACTGTACTGGATTATACAATTAGCAAATGATATGGAATGGGCTTTTGATTTACAAATAGGCCAGGTATTATGGATACCTGATTTGGATAACTTCAAAGCAACCTCATAGAATGAAAATACCCAACGGATACCAATCAGCCTTCTTTAGGGTATATGACTCTCAAACTAATTCTGAGATAACTCAGATGTTTGAGAAGTTGACCTATGTGTATGATGAGGAAAATGACGAGGAGATTATATTGGTAATGAAATCTTTGGACAGAAATATCCCTGATTCACCTTATTTCCAACCAAAGAGGGAATTAACCATCATTTGGGGATTCATAAAAGGTAAAACTACCCGGAGAAAGGTTTATATAGAAAACCCCGAATGGAAATACTCTGGCCAAGATACTATTACTGGAACCCTATACTGTAGTGAAAAAGCCACGAGTTTAAAAGGTGCAAGTGATAATACCATTTATAAAGGAAAGAGTTTACCACAGATAGTACAGGATAAAGCGAATAAACACGGCCTTAAAGCTTCTATTGTATTAGATGACAATAATGCTAATTTAAAGATCGTTCCTTTACCTGGAGAAACTTTAAATGAGTATATATACCGGGAGAACTCAGCTAAGGTTGCAGCTCAACAGCAAGAGTATAAACGGAATCCTACCAAATTGAAGATGGATATGGATAGGTTTATTAAGGAGGCCGCAGAAGCTGAAAGTGATCCTATCGTAAAAAAGGAAAGAGAATTAAGAGAAAAATACTCCAGAGATTGGAGCGATGGAGCCCCAATTAATGTTGAGCAATCCGTACAAAGGGACCTTGCTATTTATAAAGCTTCCTTAAGTTTTAAGATATACAAAAATGAACCTCAAGCTAATAAGAGTGATAAGCAATTTTTAAATGGCCTGGCAAAACGGGAGAATAATGGTCCTTATTTAGTAGAAACAAGAGATGATGAAATTATCCTTAGACGTAGGGATTTTAAATCAGCCCCGGTATATCAATATACCTATGGCTCTCCGGATGGAGAATTACTTGATTTTAATCCTGAAACTAAGAGAAAATCAAGGAAAGGATCATCAACTGGTATGGGTTTTAGTGGGTGGAATGCTATGGAAAAAACCTTCTTTTCGGGAACTGCCACAGGAGCAGATGGGGACCCTTCATTAGCTAAGGCTATGGAGATGTTAAAATATTATAAGGGTATACAATCAAGGGGTGGAGGTAGTTTAATAACCGGGCAAAGAGCTGGTAGACAATTCCTGCCCTTCATTGATGCTTATAATGTGGCATCAAAGATAGATAATGCGGGTGTATATACACGTAGGGTAGCTTTAGCGGACGTAACAGTGGACAACCAAGTTACTGCACTGACTAAAGCTATAGATGACTTTAAGCAAGCAAAGGATGACCGTAGAAAAGAAATGTATAATGCTCTGGGAATAAATCCCCCAGATGCTTATAACCAGGCTAATAATCTCAGGAGAAATTCCGAATTAAATAAGAATCCGGCAAGTGCAAGGGTATGGGGAAATCCAATGCTTGAAACCGGACAAATAATAACTATTACTGGGGTAGCTAAAAAATATTCGGGCAATTACTACCTAAAAAGGGTATCACATGAGATAGACCAGGGAAGTGGATATTTTGTTGATATGGAAATGGTTCGCCAAGGGGATAATATAAAAGTTAACGAGGATTATGTCAGCAGTAGTGAAATGGGAAGACAGGTAAATACCCAACTCCCTCCTAAATCTGCTAATGGAGATAAAACCATTTCTGTACCAATTAAGGGTAATCCCAGAGTAGCAGCACCAGGAGAACTTATGAGAATCGTAAATTCAGGACAATAATGCCAAGATCAAGGATACCAAGGAACACTAATGCTTTAGTAGAATTTATAAAGGTACTATTGGACTCAGGCTTTGAGAATGCCGGGTTGTACTATTCCACTTATCGAGCTATAGTAGCTGATAGGGATGATCCAGAGAATCTACAAAGGCTAAAATTAATTATCCCAGAGATTGGGGGAATGCAAGCTTACGAATACTGGGCTCATCCCAAGGGGGTATTTTTTGGAAGGGGTTATGGTAGCCAGGTTATACCTTCAGTGGGGGATATAGTATGGGTAGAATTTCCAGGGGGAAGACCAGAGATACCAATATGGCTACATGGTCACCCAGCTAGAAAGGAAGGTCCAAATGAGGAATTTGCCAAGGATAAAAATACTTGTTATTTTGTAAGCCCAAAGGGAAATTATGTTCTTATTGACGACACTAAAAACGTAATAAGAGTAAAGAGCCGATTTGGGGATTATATGGAATTAAATGAAAGTTCTATATCCTTGGTTGCTAACAAAGCTAAAAAAATAAGTCTTGGTAAATTAAACCAATCCACTTATTCTGCGGTATTAGGGGAAGAGTTAAAAGCTGTATTAGTGGACTTAAAGGATTACGTTCTATCCCTAAATAAAGCTATAAACACTGATGCTATACTTTCCCCAGGGGCATACATGGGGAAAACCGGGCATACTACAGAATATAACTCTAAATTAAAACCCTTAGGTGAGGGTTTAGAGGACAAAATTGATAAGATACTTTCCAAACTCAATACATTGGAATAATGGGATTTATTACGGGTAAAAAGGAGGATTTCCAGGGGAAAGGGGTAACTCTGCCATTGGTTTTGGAGAATGGGGGTTGGCCAATTCAAACAGGTTCGACTTTAATAAAAGAGTCTATCCGTATGATACTTGCCTGGGTAATTGGAACCAGGCCATTTTTAAATGAGTTTGGATCTAGGCTAGACTACCTTTTAGAAGAACCCAATGATGATGTATTAAGGGAAGTAGCATACGAATTAATAGCTGAAGCTATCTTAACTTGGGAAAAAAGGATAGAATTGATAGATGTAGAGATAGACAGGCCTAATGCGTATTCTATAAACTTTAGGTTAAGGTATGTAATAATAAAGGTTCAAAAAGAAGATACATTTATTTACCCATTTTATACTAAATTAACAACTTGATATGAAGCCAACACAGACTTGGGTAGGGTATGCTGCAAGGAGTTTTGAAACTATTAAACAAAGCTTGTTAGCCCGGTTGGCTGTTAATGCTCCAGAAATAACAGATCACTCTGAGTCTAATCCATTAATTATACTGGTTTCTCAATTTGCTGGGGTTGCTGAAACTTTACATTTATACATTGATGCCCGGGCCAGAGAATCTTTTATAGGAACTGCTCGTAGGTATAATTCTATAGTAAAGATTGCTAAGTTACTGGATTATCATCCAAAGGCCAGAGTCCCAGCAACAGCAGATATACTTTTCCAATTAGTGGACGGAAGTAATGAGCCTACTGATACTACTACACCCATATTGATCCCTAAGAATACTTTAATAGGGAACATTTCCTCTAACATTGTTTTTAGAACTATTAAGGATACCCTGTTGCCAGGTGGTAGCTCAAGGATTATGGTACAAACAGAGCAGTTTACTCCCATATCTGCTAATACCATAGGAACTACAAGTTCATCCAGTTTAGCTAACCAAGCTTATCCCATAAGCGAAAAATACGCAACAGGTACAATGGAAATAATCATCGGTGGGGATAATTGGCAATTGTATGGATCCTTTGGATTAATGGGGCCAACCACAAAGGGAGTAATAGTAACCATTGATGAAAACCAGGTAGCATACTTGATGTTTGGTGATGGTATAAATGGTGCTATTCCCCCTCCTTCCACAACCATTTATGCCTCTTATAAAGAAACTGAAGGAACATTAGGAAATCTACCACCCGGTAACTTAACTGTACTACAAACTACATTACCTTTACCTGCTGGGTTAAATTTCTCCATTACTAACCCAGACTATTCTTCCAATGGTTCTGATTTTCAAACCTTAGAAGAAATAAGGAAATCTGCTCCACTAAGTTTATCTACCCTTTCCCGAGCAGTGACAGCAGCCGATTATGAAAATCTTGCTATGCTTTACCCGGGTGTAGGAGCTGCTAAGATAAAATACTGTTGTGGTAAATACGTAGATATTTATATTGTACCTAACAGTAAGGGATCAGCAACGGCTGCTTTATGTGAAAAAGTTAGGAAATGGGTGGAATGTAAGGTAATGGTAACTACCATACCTTCTGTAAAACCAGCTGGAAATTCTAGGATATGGATATCCGCTAAGATAATACCAATACCACTAGCTGATCCTACTCAGGTATGGAATCAGGTAGCAGAGGCCTGGGACCAAGGATTTGGTTATGGCAATCCTATCATAAATAGAGAAGTATCTATAACGGATATAATTGCCCTAACTAAACAATTGAGTTTAGTGGATAATATAGAGATTGCTAAATTGAAGATAGAACCTTACGTAAGACCCATTACCGAAACTGCTAACCCCCTTTTAGTAACCTTTACAGTTTTACCTACTACATCAACTTTGGTAATATATAGGCTGGTATATAAAGCCGTTGGAAATGTTTTTCAAATCTTTAAAAATGGGGTATACATAGCTGACGTAGCAGAGAACACCAATTATACTGATGGGGCAATTATTGGGTTTAACATACCATCTGGGGGGTCATATACTAACAATGATACTTGGGAGTTTAGAGTACACCCAACTTCTCCAGAGATTTTCCCATCCACTACTATTGAGGTAAAAGATTTTAGTGCTGCGGTTATGGACATAGGCCCATATTCAGATGATGATACCCAGAGAACAATCTTTGGGGATATCTCAATAGAGGCATCTTCAGAAAATTCTTCTTGTCTACCTAATTGCGAATAAAGATGACGTTTAAAGATTGGTTTTTTGAGGTCTTTCCACAGTGGTATCAAGAGAATGATACTAATAAAAATGCTCAGGGTGAAGGGTTATTCCAAAGGTATTTACAATCTTTTGGACTGGATTTAGATGAACACGTTATACCCTATATCCAAAATTTTTTAGATATTCAGGATGTTTTAAAATGCGATGATAAGTTCTTACCCCTAATTGCTGAACTTTTGGGAAGTCCCCCAAGTTTTGGGCAAGACATGACTGCTGAATACCGTAGGCTATTAGCTACCATTATTGCTATATACAAGGTGAAGGGTACAAGAAGATCTTTTGAGTTATACTTAAATATCTTGGGTATTAACCTTCACTTCATGCAGGATTTACCCAAAAAGAAAATAACTTATGACCAACCCGGTGTTAAGTATGATTCTGGCCACATTTATGATTCTACTTGCGAATATTGCAGTAAATACTACTTGGGTTATATAGTAGAGCCCGGAGAAGAGATGGATCCAGATTTAACTGGTAGAGCAGAGAGGATATTATGTTTTTTACAGCCCATACAAGCAAAGTTTGGTGGATGGAGAAAAGTAATAAAACTTTCTGAAACAACTGGCCAATTGGAAGATGGCCATGAGGTAGAAATAACTTCTTAACTTCTAAAGAGATTTTAAAATGAAAGATAGACTGCGTAAAAACTTTGCTAGTGGGAGAATTTCAATTTATCGGGGAGTTAATAAAGAAAAACTAATTTTTACTAGAAATAATAGTTTAATAGCCACGCATAAAGACCTAATGGTTAGGATGATGGCGGGGGACTTATCAGCTTTAATTTCAAGGATAGAGGCATACGATGGAGTATCCTTAAAAGCAGGGATACCAGTAACAAGGTCTTATGAAACTTCCCCGGATATAATCGCTCAATTTGAAGGTATTTTTGGAACAAATAGTTTTTCTGGGGAAATAGATAAACTTAAACTATCCCCGGCAGACCCAGATACTAATGGGTATTTTGCTGAAGCCACAGTAGAAGTAGAAAAGGATAGTTCTGAACAATTAACTGTGGTATGGACAATCGAAATTGGTGACTAATAAAAAATAAACCATGCAAGTAAGATTAAGGGATTATGAAGAGGACCTTTTAAGTTTTGAGCATAACATATTTAACATGGGATTACATTATCCCGGTAGATATGCTGGGTTTGATGCTTTCTCCGTAGATACAGGGGCTTTAGTGGGTAAATTAACTCACGTTAATACTGGGATTAGGTATAAGAATCAGGCCATGGATGAACAAGGCCCCTGTGGAATAGCTATGACCCCCCAGGGGATAATCATAAGGGAAACTGCTCCCATATTGGGATTAGGGGTAGATACTAATGCCGGAAACCCCAATACAAGGTGGGATTTAATAGTAATTAATCATACTTATCAAAACATAGCTGGGGGAACTGCTGCTACTTATGAGGTGATAAAGGGTTCAATGAGTGCCCCAACAAAACCACAACCATCAGACCCACTACTCCAAACAATTATGGGATATTTGGAAATACCCCCTAATGCTAGTTCTATTGATAACATGAGGTGGAGAAAAGCTAAATGTCCCGACAGTGGGGATGAAGAAGATGCCCGGTTATTGGATGTTAACATTTTTAAAGCTCTACAGGGTTTAGCTAAATCTGAATCCCCTACGGGTATAACTGACAGTTTGGTAACTGGGGGGCATACTGCAAGCCTATGGTCATTATCTAATGATGGAAACCAATTTGAGTTATCCACCCCAAATCCCACTACTAATAACGTAGATGGATTATTAATACGTGACGTACCCCTTCAGGATGGTATACGTATTCACCTTATAATAACCGAAAAACATATAATAAGAGAAAGTAGGCATTTTGAAGGAAATTTGGGATTATATGCAAAGGGTTATAGGGGATTTACAATTCCCACGGGATTGGGGAATTTGGCCCTTAATGGGGGTGGAGGTGGATCATTATTAGCTATCCAACCCTCGGTTGGGGAAACTTGGGAGATAGAGGCAGTATTCAGGTTAGATAGATGGTGGGTTGTGGGGATAAATGGGGCAAGTTCAAAGACTCAGTTCATCAGGGGAATGACTATGGTATGGCAAGGGGATATAGTAGCTAACACGGATGCTACTGGTAAAGGGATAAATTTATTGTCTGGATGGGCATTGGTAAATGGTAATAATGGGACAACCGATCCCAGGGGTAAACAATTAGCTGTAGCAACAGATCAACCCTCTGCTGGAAGACCCATATTAACCGAAGAAGCGGTGATTGGGGCAGGAGGGGATCCTTTCGACTATATTTTCGGAGTAAACAATGAGATGACTATGGGAAAAACAGAACATGAAATACTCCAATCAAATCTACCACCATACTATTTAACTGTACTTGATCCAGGCCACATGCACTACACTCATGCGAATGTAGATGCAGCATCTGGAAATGTAAATTCTACTAATGTTGCCAACAGGGCAGCCGGACTGGATGGAAACCCCACTTACAGAATACAGGGTTCAAATAACCCAGCTACTGTGGGAAGAAGCTCCTACCAAATGACCGGTATATCAGTACATTCTGGGGGATCTGGGGATAAAATGACAACCCTGGATCCTACTTGGTCAGTTGTATTAATTATGAAACTTTAGTTTAGCAGAATGAATAGCTTCTTTAATTTCCTTCTTTAGTTTTTTCAAATACCTCATAGCATTATCCCCAGATCCCAGGCTTAAATACTCAAGGAGTAAAGAGTCTGGGATTTTTTGTAGAGGCTTATCTTTATCAATATTAATCCTCTCAATGATGAAGGGGGGTGGGTTTAACTGGATTTGTAATATTAACAAAGCATTAGGGGATATGTTTTCTTCCATAAATACCATAAGTTGCTCATAGTAATAATCCCTATCATTTTCGTCATAGGAAATATCCAACTCCGGGGAATCTTCTAAGGACACAATGGATTGGGAATACTTTTGAGTATATGCAGCCCTCATAATTCGATAACGAAAGCGTTGAAGGGAATTAATCAAATAGGCTTTTAATTTTTCTGGGGGTTCATTGTGATGCTTATTAAAGCAAAACAAAAATTTGATATCAAAAAAGGATAAAATATCCTCATAGGGAACTCCAAATCTTCGGCAATCAATTTGGTGGGCAAGCTTTCGTTTTAAAGGAGTGATTTCTTTGTAAAGAGTGTTAAATAACTTTTCATCATAGCCTACAGCCATAGGCTTAAGTCTGTTTTCTTCCATTTCTCAGTATTTAAGTGGGATTAATAAAATAACAAGCAAATATATATAAAAAGAAACTATATATAAAAATAATTTGCAAACTTTATAACCGGCTGCTAATTATTACTATAACTACAACCAGGATAGATGCCTAAGAAGAGAAATACAAATAAGTTTGAATTTGGATCTGATTTCCAGGAACTCATTTTAAAATATACACTTACCGATCCAAAGGGCTTCAGAATACTCCCATATTATGACGATGACTACTTCGACTTAATTTCCCATCAGGCCATAGCTATGGCCATAAAAAAGTTTTTCAAAAAACACAAAACTGTTCCGGATTTAACCTACCTAAGGGAACAACTGCGTACAATGTACAAAACTGAACATAAGGTATTTGAACATTTGTTACCGGATGATAGAAAGGAGATAGATGACCTTTGCCAAAGATTATTTGATGGCACGGTTAAAAAACCCGAACTTGTGGTAGACCAAGTAATTCAGTTTGCCCGGTTTATTAATTTTAAGGAAGAGTTAGAAAAGGTTGATGTGTTTAATTTTGATAGTTGGAGTAGTTCTATTAAAAACTTTCAAAAAGCCCAAAGTATAGGGAAGGATATAGAAAAGAATTTTGGTACTTTTTTAGTAAGAGGTATGCCGGATAGAGCCCATAAAAGAGATTTATACCATAGTTCATGCCCTACACCGTTTTGGCAATTTAATAACTTACTAAACCCGGGGGGAACTGAAAGGGGCAATGTAATTGCTGTGATGAGTAAAGAGAAAATGGGGAAAACAGTAGCTTTAATTAATATCGCAAGGGGCTATATGAAGATGAGGAAAATAGGATTTTATGCGGATTTGGAGAATGGGGAAATGGGGATAACCATTAGGAGTGAACAATCCATATATGGAAAAGCCCAGGGAGATATAAAATCCGGAAAGTTTGATGATAACTTATTAAAGTTATTCAGAAAGTATAAAAGGATTGGAGCTGAGTTAATTATTAAGTCTTTTCCAAATATCAAGACAACCACTAATGATTTACAGGTCTGGGTAGATGAGTTACAAGAGGAATACCAAATCAAATTTGATTTTGGCATAGTGGATTATGGGTTATTGATGGGGGCCATAAGCGGAAAGGATGACGATTTTAATAGGATAAGCGATGCTTTTTTGGATTTAAAAAATTTTGCTAAGTATAATGATTTAGAAGCTTTATATACTGCTGCACACGTAACAAGAGATGGAGCTAAGAGGGTAGAAACGGTTTTCAAATCTACCGACATTGCAAAATGCCACGATATTTCCAGGCATATAGACGTACTTTTGGGTTTACAACAAAACGAAGCAGAAGCAGAAGCGAATGTCTGGAGATTTGAAGTAGTTGCTCAAAGGAATGGTATGAAAGAAGGAAAGATGTTATTTTGGGTAGATATAGAGAAACAAAGAATGAAGGAATTTACAAAAACCGAGGTAAAGAAATATATGGCCCAAATACAGGGGGATGACGAAGATGAAGAGGAAAATCCTAAAGAAAAGAAAAGAAAAAGAAGTGGGGATTTATGAGGTACAATAAAAACATAAAGGGTAAAGTATATAACTATTTTAGGCAAAGATTAAAGCTTAAAAAATCCACAAAAGGATATTGGAGAAGTGATTGCTTTCTGTGTGGTGGGGATATGACTATGGGGATTAACTTTTCCTATTCTAATTGTCATTGCTTTAAATGTGAGGAAAAAATAACTCTGCTAGAGGGTATAAAGATATTGGAAAAATTTGAACAATACAGTGAGGTATATAGGTTCTTATCTATCCAACAGGAGTATGAATATTTTGAAGCCGAGACAAAAACACGGGTTAAAAAAATAAAACAAGTAACCCTACCGGAAAGTTTCAGGTTATTGGATGATGGTAATGATGAGTTAGCGAAATCTGCCAGGAATTATTTAAAGGGTAGGGGATTTAAAATATCCAAATTAGTTTTACAGGGTGTGGGTTTTTGTGATGATGGAGAGTATTTTGGGTATATTATATTTCCTTACTATAGAAATGGGGAATTAGTATATTTTCAGGGAAGGCAATTTTTACCATTTGGCCCAAAAATGAAAAATCCAAAGGAAGATGATTTTGGGATTGGTAAGTCCAATATTCTATTTAACGGGGATGCTCTATTTATATATAATAGGATACACGTGGTAGAAAGTATAACTAATGGTTTGACTATTGGGCCAACTGCAGTAGGGCTTAGCGGAAAAGATTGTTCTGATAAACAATTCTCTTATTTGCTTGCTTCCCCAGCTAAGGAAATAATTATTGCTCTGGATCCAGATGCTTATGTAAAAGCTTTGGAACTGGGAATGAAGTTGGTAAATTATAAAAAGGTAAAGGTTGTTAGGTTACCAACTAAATGGCAAGGAAAAGATGTAGATGTAAATGTTTTAGGGAAAAAAGCTTACAAGGCTTTTGTAAAGAGTACCCCATGGATGACCTATATGGATTTGTTTAGATTAAAATTATCAGTAAATGGGCAGAGTACCGAGCATACATATCAGAGAGGACCATATCAAAGAAATATTCGCTAAACTGGGAATTAAGGTTAAACCAAAACAATTTCTGGATTTAGCGAAGTCTTATAGCTGTGCTAGTAGGTCTGTCTACGTATCTAATGAGAAGTTGCTTAAAAAAACAGAGAAACTAAAACTAGCAGCTCGTAGCACTACCGGTATATTTGCCCAGCAATTACTATTAGTACGCCGTAGACTAAATCACCGGGGAATACAATTAATAAAGCCCGGGGATAACGATTGGTTAAATCTAAAGGAGGTAACAAAATTAGCTTCGGAGTTCTGTGATGAGTTTGAAATACCCATAAAAAGGGGTTATGAGAAATACGTAACCCTGGGGATGAGCATGATGAAAAAATATTCCATCTTTAAATTCAAAACTCTGCATACAGCTATTTGCAATAAGTACGAAGCAGAAGAGAATATAAGGATGGACCCAACCTCCAATCAAACCGAAAAAGCTCACTCCATATACTTGAAACTTATCAGTGAGAAAACGGGGTATGCTTCATCCTACAAAAATGATCCGGAAAAATACCAGTATTTTATAAAGGCCAAGGAAACTGCTAACAGATTAAAAATAAACATAGTTGATTATATAAAGGCCCAATTTGATCAACTAAGTTGGACTGGGGGTTATCCGGAACCCAGCCAATTGTATGGGGAAAAGGCAGAAAAAAGAGTTCATAAATATGCTTTTGAACAGGGTATAAAATTTGGTGCAGCCAAATCAGAAATCAATTTTAAGGCAATAAAAGAAAAGCGATGAAAGAGAAGGTAGAGATTATCATTGGAAATTCCAAGAGTAGAGTAATAGGCTCCAGGAAAGTTAACATGATGTTGAGGGAGGCCTTAAAAATACGAGCTAAGGGATATTTCTTTTCTTCTGCTTACAGGAGTGGGGATTGGGATGGTTACATAAGATATGTATCGGAATCAACCGGGGTATTTGATACCGGTATATTATACCAAGTGGTAGAATACTTAAAGAAAAAGAAAATTAAATACACCCTTAGGGATAATCAACAATCCATTGGGGAATTTAAGTTGCCTAAGAAAATTGGGGAATTTACATTGAGAAAAGACCAGCGGGAAGCTGTAAGGTCATTGGTGGACAATAAATTTGAGGATATCCCATTCCAAAGAGGGATAATGGCTCAAGCAACCAATACTGGTAAATCTTTAGTGGCAGTAGGAATATTTGCGTATTTTAAAAAGGCATGTGGGATATTTTTAGTAAATTCTACAGACTTATTCAACCAGGCTTATGATGATTTTTCTAAACTATTCCCGGGGGAGGTTGGAGCAATTAATTCTAAAAAAACTGAATGGAAAAGGATTAATGTTTGTATGGTACAAACCATTGAGTCGAGATTAAGGAGTGAAAAAGGTAAATATAAGGGGTATTTAGCAAAGGTACAGGTATTTATACTGGATGAAGCGGATGAAGTAATTAATCGGAAGGGTACAAAAGAAATAATGGGAATTTGCCATAATGCCCCAGTACGAGTAGCCTTGACTGGATCAGCTTTATTAAATGTTGGTAGAATTAAAAAGGATAAAGAATTTAGTCACCGGGGTTCTACAAAGAATCAGGATCAATTAAGGTTTTTTGGTCCCATATTATACCAAAGAACCAATGCGGAAAATGTAAAAGAAGGAATATCAGCAAAGCCCACAATTGTTATGTATAAAGGGAACACTCATGTGGAAATTAGTGGGGATTTTGCTGCAGAAAAGCAATTGGGGATAATTGAAAATAAGCGAAGGAATAATACCATAAAGAACCGTGTAAAAATTAACCTTAAGAAAAAAAGATTCCCAATAGTAGTATTATTTGAGAAACATCAGCATGGGGATATTTTATATAAGCAAATATCTAAAGCTATCGGGGAAAATATTCGTATAGAAAAAATCCATGGAAAAACTGACCGGGGGTATAGGAAACAAATACTTTCAGAGTTTAATAAAAAGCAAATCCCAGTACTGTTAGCATCCATGATTATCAAAAGGGGCTTAAATTTACCTTGGATGAAAACCCTGATTAATGCTGCTGGTGGGGATTCTCATGCTAGAACTTTACAAATTTTAGGAAGGTCATTAAGGAAAGATAAAAAAGGTAAAAAGAAAAAGGTAAGGTTAGAAGATTTTTGGGATATAGGAAAATACTTAATACGTCATAGTAAGCATCGGAAAATATATTACCGAAATGAGGGATTTAAAGTAAAAGAAAAATACCTTGATTAAAGTTACCCATAAACTATTTAATATATGGGAAAAGTAAAAAGAAGACCACGGAGAAAATTAATTAAATTTATGAGTTTAGAAAAGCCAATAACCCTGGAACAATTGGGCACTCAAGATGATCCCTGTTTTGGAAAACATTACGATCCCCGAACAGCTGAATGTTCTCGTTGTGGAGATTCTGAGTTATGTGCTATAGCTTTGGGGCAGTTAAATAAGGCTAGTAGGTCAAAGATTGAGAAAAAATCCAGGTTTAAGGATTTGGAAGAATTAGAAATACAGAGCACCAAAAGTCCCAAGGAAATTAGAAAGGAAATAAAGGCCCGGGTATATGAACTTGTTAGGGGGGCTGGTAAAAAAGGCATAAATAAAAAAGAGGTCATTGATGACCTCTTTAGAGTGTATATGAAGGATAGTTACGACCAGGTAAAATTGGGTAAGATCCTTAAAAAAATAGTTTCAAAATCCATTAAAATTTCTGAAAACAAAAAATCATTATTATGGTATTCCAACAAATCGTAGAAAAACAAAAAAACCTTATGGCCCATTATTTGACTATAGGGGCGATTCCGAATTACCCTGTAGATATACATAGTAAGCAGGGTCAAAAAACCATAAAGGGATTTATCTATAATATTGGGGAGGAACTTGGAGAGGCCAATGAGGCTTATGAGGATTCGTTAATATCTTTTGAAAATAACTTACCAAGCCAAGGGAAAGAGCTTTTGGTACTACATAATGAAGAGGTAGCAGATGTAATACATTTTGTTACAGAATTAGTGATATTAATGGGATATGACCAAAATCTGCCTGATCTAATAAGGATGCACACTCCAGAACCTTGCTTGAAAATGCTGCCTGAAGGAAGGGACCCATTCCACATGCTATTAGTAATGGGAGATTATTATAATTTCATGGATACCTGGATGGGTAGATCGGAGCCAAAAAATTGTTTTTCTCCTAATGGGATAAACTCATTGGATATAGGGAACTATAGGGTATCTCAGTATAACCAACAAAAATTAATGAAGCTATCTTACTTAACACTTCACCATGCTTTTAAATTGGGAAATGCTTTGAAAAGCAGTAGGGAATGGAAGCAAAGTGAAGAGGCTGTAAAAATACCCGAAGTAGAGAAAGAATTAGCTAATTTGCTGGCTGGATTATTTAGGTATTTAGCTTTTGGGGAATTTACTACCCAGAATATCCTGGCTTACTATATTAAAAAGAATAATATGAATCTTCAAAGGATAAAAGAAAAATACTGATGGAAAGGAAACAAGGAGAAACCCTGGGAAAGGAAACAAGGAGAAACCATGGGAAAGGTACTATTGAAAAGTATATTACCAAGGTTTTAAATGATTACGATAGACCCATGACTTTTACGGACATACTAAGGGGGATTAAAACCATAGAAGAAAATGGTTCAGAAATTTATTTTAGTACATCTTCCCTTACTACCCTTTTAAGCAGAGCCTGCAGGGAGAAAAAAGTATATAATTTTAGGTTGCCTGGTTGTGGTAGATTGTATTGTTTACCTGCCTGGGTATCTAATAGCTCCAATGGTATAAAACCAGAATATCTTCAAAAAGCCCAACAACATTATGAATTTGAAGCTGACCCAATTTGAGTTCCCAGACTTTGAAACAGCCTGGGAGGGGATTAATGAGTATTTAGCAAATGAACAGGATAAAATCTTAAAAGCGGGTGGGGCTTTTTACTCCACTGAAATGGTGTTATATGATAGTGTAATCCACATTTTCAAATCCAAGGTAAGGGATAGTTTCAATTTCGGAAAGATCTTGGGTTATAAAAACAAAAAGTGGAGTAAGCTTATCAATAACTATGTAAACATGGACTACCTGGAATTGGTGAAAAGTGAGGTGAACAGGAGAGAGAGGAGAAAAGGTTCTCATTATACCCATACTATGCACTTTGACAATTCCCATGGATCAGGAAAGGATTGTTTAATTGCTTTGACTTTTTGCCGAAGAAAGGGACAAGAAAATCCTTTTGTAATTTATAATACTCGGGCATCAGAGGCAACAAGTAGGATGATATTTGATTTTTTATTAATCCAACGAATAGTAGAATATGTTTATGGTAAGAATGTAAATGTAGAGGTGGTATGTTATATTCCTTTTATCTTCATAAATATTGAGAGGTTTTTAATATACGCTGCCTACAAGGGTATTGACAATGTAATTAAACCCCACCCTATAGAGGCTAATAGGCAAGGCTCACAATTGGTATACACTAAATACCAAGAGAACATCTTAAAAAAATTCAAGGAATTTAATGAAAAGCCTTTAGAACAAATAAAATATAAAATCCACAAGCGGGTAGCAATGCAGGTTAAAAGGGATAAAAAGGGGAACCCTGTTGCTAATGCACCAGATTTATTAGCTAAGGATTTAACTTTTCCCTATAACAAGAAGAGAAAGGAAAATGATATTGTAAAACTAAATAAAGGATTACTATAATATATTATGCAAATATTCCCAAATCTCAAAAGGGCTATGAGGTATGCCCAGGATTTTTTAAGAATGCACGGTCAAAAGATTGAACATTCTCAATGGCAAGGTATTGAAGCTCCAGCCCCATTGTTTAGTGTGGATAATGTGTATATAAGAGCTTGTATGCCTGGTACAAAGATTGCATTAGAGGAGCAAACCCAACCAGATTTACCTTGGGCAGATGACCACTTTAATGAAAGGATTGGGGGTAAACCTTTAAATCCCGGGGAACAGTACTTAAATTGGCCTCACTATAAAAAAGATGTTGGGGGAAATGACAAAAAATTTAGGGTAGCTGGGGATGGGAAATTTACCCATACATATATGGAAAGATTTTGGCCAAAGTATGCAGTAAATTCTTCTTTCCCCCAAACCCCCTTAAAGGGAATAAGGTATGAGTATGGGGATTTAGATGATGTAATTAAGTTGCTTATAAAAAATCCCCATACAAGGCAAGCTGTGTTGCCAATATGGTTTCCAGAGGATACTGGAGCAAAACATGGTGGAAGGTTACCCTGTAGTATATGCTATACTTTCCAGAGAAGGGGTAATGATTTTCATTTACACTACCTAATAAGATCATGTGACTTTAAAAGGCATTTCCATAATGATGTATATATGGCTGTAAGATTAGCCCAGTATGTATTAACCATTCTTAAAGAACATGGAAATGAGTGGAAGTATGTTGAAATGGGGATATTAACCATGGATATAATAGATCTCCATGTATTTTACCCAGAAAGGAATTTATTATGAGAAGGCCAAGCAGAGAGCAGACTAATATGACCATTGCCCATGTAATTGCCGAAAGAGCTACTTGTGGAAGAGCAAAAGTTGGATGTGTAATAACACAAAACCATCGGGTAGTATCATCTGGTTATAATGGCCCTTTAGGGGGCCATCATTGTGATAAGCTTGGCTGTGATTTAGAACATAAATGCCAATACTCTGTTCATGCCGAGGCTAATGCTATTGCGGCAGCTGCCAGGGAAGGTATAAGGTTAAACAAAGCTACACTATATTGTACATTTGCTCCATGTAAGGATTGCGCTAGATTAATAGTTCAATCCGGAATAAAGGAGGTATACTATTTAAAAAACTATACAACCCCTAATAATGAGGGGTTAACTCTTCTAATAGAAAACAAGGTTAAGATTATCCAAATGGAAAATATATGGGATTAGGTAATACCTATAAAATTATTAAGACTAATACACAATTAGAGGCCCTAATTAAAAATTGTATTGATACAGGGTATGCTTCAATCGACTTTGAAACAACCGGATTAAAATACCAGGATCAAAATGAATACCCTTTAATTCTGGGAGTATCCTTTCAACCAGGGTTTTCATATATTATACCCTTGGGCCATTCTGAATCTCACTGGAAACATAAATATGAAAAAATCTTAAGGAAATTTGGAAAAGCTGTTATAGAAAACCCTGCTGTAACTAAGGTGGCATGGAATCTAAAATTTGAATATAAATGGTTATTGAGGTATGGGATATTCCCTAAGGGAAGGCTATTTGATGCCATGCTTGCTAAATATTGTTTGGATGAGGAAAGACCACATGGTTTAAAACCCTTTGTAGAAACATTTTTTCCAAAGTATACTGGGTATGAAAATGATATTAAAGCTCGTGGTGGAGAAGGAGAAGCATTAGAGGTGGATTGGAAAAAGACTCCTTATTTACCTCTTTGTAAATATTGCGGACATGATACTGATTTAACTTTAAGAGCAATGATATTTATGGAACCCAAACTTATAAAGTCTGGGTTTTATAGTTTATTCCGAAATCTATTAATGGGGATATGTAGAGTATTAGCAGAAAGCGAATACCGGGGAACTTTAATAGATAGAAAATACCTGGAAGGATTAATATCCCAGTATAAAACCAAATTAAACGAAAGTGATGCAAAATTAAGGGCAACTCCTTCTTTACTCAAGTATGAAAGTTTAACCCGAATTGAGCATACTCAAGCATTAATAAAGAAAGTAAAACTAGAAATAAAAGAAATAAAGCGGGGAGATAGTAAGCAGAAGACTCGCATGATTACTCACCGTAGAGAAAAAATAAAGAGATATATAGCGGGCCAATTCACGGATAAGGAAAAATATGATGGATTAAATTTTAATAGCCCACAGCAAATTGTAAAATTCCTATATACCTCTCCTAATGGCCTTAAATTAACCCCACCTTTCTATACTAAGGATAAAAAGACCAAAAAAGAAACAGAGAATCCCTCAACTTCCGAGGAAGCTTTATTAAAACTCCAAAAAAGGGACAAAACTAAATTCATTGACAACCTACTAAAAAATAGGGAATTGGTGAAACTAGATTCCACCTATATAAGTGGAATGTACAAGCATCTGGGGGAGGATGATAGGGTACATGCCAATTTTAAAATAAATGGTACAGTAACCGGGAGATTATCTTGTTTTGGGGGGAGTACAGAAATATCTACAGATACGGGCAATATAACCATTAAAGACCTGTGTTCCCAATCTAAGGTAACTGTTCATAAAAACTCTACAACCAAAGTATTAACACATGATGGTACCTACCAAAGGGTGTTATTTGGCCTAAATCAGGGGGAAATGGAAGTGGTTGAGGTAGAATTAGAAAATGGTTTAAAAGTGATATGCACAGTTGACCATAAATTCTTAACCCCAAACGGCTGGATGGAATTACAAGAAATATACAACACGAACGGTTCCATATTAACAAAATCTTAGAGAATACCCGAAAAAGAAATAAAGTATGTACATACCCTCAAAGATAAAATCAATCAAGCCCTTGGGCAGGCAAACGGTGTATGACCTTACTGTAGAAAATTCCCACTCTTTTTTGGCAAATGGGTTAGTAGCCCATAATTGTGTTGAGCCCAATCTTCAAAATATTCCCAGAGATACTACTGCTTCTGATATAAAAAGAATGTTTATTGTCCCAGATGGGTATATATTATTGGAGGTGGACTATTCCCAGGCTGAATTGAGGATTATTGCCGAGATGTCGGAGGATCCTTCCATGATAGAAATCTTCCGGAAAAATCATAACATACATGTAGCTACTGCCTGTAAAATGTTTAAGGGCCAATACGAAGAGGTAAAAGCTATTTTAAAGGATAGTAATCACCCCGATTGGTTAAAATGGGAAAAACAGAAAAAAATAGGTAAGTCATTAAACTTTTCTATCATTTACCAACAGGGGGACAAAGCTACTGCTGAAACATTGGGAGTATCAGAAAAGAAGGCAGCTAAATTCAAAGATGAGTGGTATGCTCAGTTTCCCAAAGTAAAAAAATGGTTAAAGAAACAAAAGAATTACGCCAGGGAGCATGAGTATGTATACAATTTCTTTGGGAGGAAAAGAAGGCTGTATGACATTAACTCATCCAGATTTGGTTTAAGGTCAGAGGCAGAAAGGCAGGCTATAAATGCTCCAGTACAAGGTTCATCAGGGGATTTTACATTGTTTAGTCAAGTAGTAATAAGAGAAGAGATAATGCGAGGAAACCTTCCTTCAGATTTAAGCCACCTATATACGGTGCATGACTCTATTGGTTATGCTATCCGTCCGGAAGATGTTCATAAGACTGTTCCTAAGCTAATTAAGATATGTGATAATCCAGAAACCATGGAGTTCTTTGGATTTAAGATGAAGCATGTAACCATGAAGGTTTCGGCTGAATTGGGTTTACATTGGGCTGACTTAAAAGAGTATGATCCCTGGACAAATTATAAAAACCTGCTAATTCCTTCGGATACTATTAAAAACTAAATTACCAATATGAAAAATAAAAAATCTGGGATATTATTAACCCCCGAAGTATTAGTAGGCTTATACAATTTTTCCCAAATTAATAAAGCTCGTTGTGAGGGGCCTTTTAATTGTGGGGATAAAGGAAATTTGTATTGGGCTACTGCTTTAGCAGAGGAAACCGGAGAAATTGCTGGGGTAATTAAAAAGATGGATAGGGGCTTTAATGCCCGAGAATATGAGAAAATGAAAAGGGAATGGTTAAAAACCAATACAAACCCGGAAGATTTACCAAGTATGGCTGAATTTAAGGCGGCTTGGGTAATAAAAATGACCCAGGCATTAGCTAATGAAATAGCTGACGTATTTATATACCTGGAACTATTTGCTCAAAGGAATGGTATAAATATTTTTGAGGCAGTTACTGAAAAATTTAACCAAGTATCTAATGAAATGAAATGCCCCCAGTTTAAAATTTAACCCAGGATATATGAAAAAAGAGAAACAAGCTTTTAGGCCACTTATTACTCCAGACACAAAATTATCTCCATTGAAACAACTATTCTCAGGGTATGAAATTGAAAAGAAGTTCGTACTCCTTACCAAGGAAAAGGACTATACCAAAAACGGTAATGGTCCAGGCCTATACGACCAGGTCTTAAATGAGGGCGTAATAATTGAGCAGGGATATATTAAGGATATCCCTAAAGCAGCAGAAATATTGCAGGAACTGGGAATAGGCCTGAATGACTTTAAACCCAACACGGTAAGGTTAAGGAGATTTGGGGAAGGTTATAAAGAAAAGAAAATTTCCAAAGCTAAGTATGTCCTTACCCTTAAAGATAAGAAGGAAACCAAAAGAAGGGAGGTAGAATTTAAACTGAAGGCCAGCCAGTTTGAAAAATACTGGGCATTAACCGAAGGAGCTCGGGTAATTAAACGGAGGATGAAAAAGGATATAAAGGGTTTTGAGTTTGAAGTAGATGCCTTCATGGATAGGTTCTTGCTATTAGCAGAATGTGAGGTTAAGAAGGAAAAGGAATTGGAAAAAGTTCCTAAACTGGGCAATGATGTAACCAATGATAAGAATTGGAGCAATAAGGCCCTTAGCAAATAAATTTTCTCATTTTTAAAAACATATATGAAACCAAAAAAAGACACGAGCTATGTATCTGCTCCGGTAGATATAAGTAATACAGCAACTGCTGATGCTTTAATGAAAAAAAGTAGGAAGGATTTGGAAGGACTTTTAATGTCCAAGGCTACCCAAAAAGATTTGGAAAGATTTTATCCCCAGGTAACAGAGGACAGGATATTAGTACTAAGGGATGAAGTAAGTGAAAAAACCGAAGGTGGTATATACATACCCGGAGTAGCCAAGGAAGAGTATGATAACACTACAACCCGGGGAACAATCCTTAAATTAGGAGCAATAACAGAAAAAACCAAGGGCTATGAGTATATCGTTGGATATCGGATAGCTTTTGGGAAATATGCTGGATCAGAATTTGAATGGGATAATAAAACCTTTATGTTCTTACATGTTCATGATGTATTGGCTGTATGGAAACCAGAGGATGAACTATAATACTTTCCCCAGCCCAAACACGTATATCCAAGCGGGTTAAATGTAGAAAGGACCTAGCAAATTGGTGAAGTGCTGCTTATAAATTAAGTATTAGGCGTAAGAAAAGGGCTGGGGAATATTTTTATTATGCCAAAAGTAAAAGAAATAACCGAATTTAAAATGGAAGCTGTATCATTACTGCCTAATGGAAATTATGGGGTAATGGGTAAAATTCTTAAAACTAAACAAAACATGAAAATTGCATTTACTGGCTCATCAGGTTCAGGTAAAACCACTCTGGTAACTTACGTTGCAGAGCAATTAAAACTTCAGCATATTTCTGGCTCAGCTGGAGATGTGAAAAAAGAGGGGGATAAAATGTTGATTGATGATATGCTTGCATACCCAGGGGGTGGCCATGTGGGAGTAATAAGGTATTCAGCATTAAATCCTGAATATGGAGTAATGAATCAGAAATTACTCCAAATGAGGCGAAGGGAATTAATAATGGAGAATGACAACTTTGTAACTGACCGCTCTCCCATTGATAATCTTACCTACTTCATTAACCAATGCGGGTACCATCCTTTGGTGACAAATCAAATGGTTGAAGAGTTTGCCAAGGATTGCCTTAAAGCTTGGGAAGAATTAACTCACGTAATATATGTGAAAGCTGTTCAACCTAACGCAGTAGAGGTAAATGGAAGCAGGGTAGCAAACAATTGGTACCAAAAAGCTATAGATGCCCAATTTGAGTATTGGTTGCTTAACTTTTTTATAAAAGAAAGTTTAGCAGGTCCAGAGGTATTGGTGATTGATTATTGGGATTTGGATCAAAGAAAAGAAGAGGTACTAAGATTTTTAAACTCATAAAAAATTACTTATATGTATACTGATTTAGAAAAAGCTAAAGAAGGTTTAAAGGGATTTGTAAAAACCAAAGGACTTTCTATAAGCGGGGAAGCTAACTACCATTTGGTACAAGCAAACCATTGCATGAATCCAAAATGGAAAAATTTATCTGATAATAACTATGTGATTGTAAGTGATAGTTATTTGGTATCACTTAAAGAACATTGGCAATCTCAAGAATCCCAGGGGGTTATGGAAATTGCTAAATCTTCCCGTGTGCTTCATTCAGAAAAGGTACCCAGTGAGTAAGGTAATTAGCATAGACCAGATTTTACCGGGGGTGAAATTTTACCAATTTACCCCGGATGAAAATGTAAAGGATTTTTTTATCCACAGAAATCATGAATTACCTTACTTAGAAGTAGATGGGGTAAAAGTATTTGAGCAATCTCAGATAACCCAAGATAAACCCTTAGTGATAGGAACTGATTTGTATGTGAATAATCTATACTACTTTATAATCCATATACTATTTCCCGGTAAATTGGATGATGCTATTAAGGTTTGTATGTATATTGCTCAATTAAAGATAAATTTTCAAATTAGTCATATATGCCGAGAATATCAAAGCATTTTAAATTGCCCTTCACTACGGTCAATATTAAATATGGCAAGGAAAAAATCTCATTCTCATTACTTAGGGAATTACGAATTGACGAAGATAAGATTAATGAAGAGATGTCAACCCAACCAGGAATGTACGGATTTTGCCTATTGTTACACAAAAAACTCTTGACCGAGTTTGAAAAAGCGAAATTGCAAAGGAACCGGGTTTATGGGCATTTGTTATTCCAAGCTAAGGAGAAAAAATCAAAAAGTACTGGGCGATATTATACAGATGATATGGCAAAGGCATGGGTTGAAAAGCACGATGAGTATGTTGAGGCAAGCTTAGTTTGTATAAAAATAAAAGATTCTGCGGATACTATTTATTCTTGTATAAAGTCCTTTGAGCAGAGAAAGGATTTAATTCAATCAATCTCTTCAAACTTACGAAATGAAAGGTAATTTAAAATTTCTTTTAATCCTGGGAGTTGCTATACTTCCTTTAACGGGGCTTATTGCCCAAGTACCTGGTAATTTGGTACCAGATAGTTCTCAAACACAAACAGACACCATAAGGGGATTGGGGGTGTACTTAGTACATAACCCTTTGCGTAAACCAGAGGTAGCTGTTGATAGTATGGTAATTATTCGTAAATTTGCTCCAATGGTATTTAAAGGAGCAGATGGTAATCCCATTAAAACGGACAAAATAAGCCTTTTCGGGATGGTTTACTATGTAAATCGTAAAATAATCGATCCCCGAGATGTGCTATTCCTTAAATCTGATAATTAAAACACAAATGAAAAAAGCTTTAAGAAAGAAACTTTTAGCCAAAAAGGAAAAGCTGAAAAATTCTGGGGGTTTTAAAACCTTTATTGTAAAGGAAGGAACTACTCGTTTCAGAATCCTGGCAACTGGGGATGAGTCCGATTGGAGTGAATCCATTACAACCTTTTTCCTGGGAAAGAAACATGGTACGGTTATATCTCCATCTTCCCCGGTTATTGGCGGAAAATGTGCCCTGCTAAGAGAATACGAAAAATTATCCTCTTCCAAAAGTGAATCTGATCGTAAATTTGCCAGCCGATTAAAACCCGGACAAAAATTTGTAGTGGCAGCTTATCGGTATAAAGATGAAAAGGGCAAGGAAGTAGATACTGAAAACGGGGTTAAACTCCTGGTAGTTGGAAAGGGGATTATAAACCAACTTATTGATCTTTTCCTGGATGAAGATGAGGCTGGTGATTTTACTGATGAGCAAAATGGGTATGATATTAAAATCGTAAGAACGGGTTCGGGTAAAAATAACACCGAATATGATGCTCGTCCCTGCAAACCCACCAAAATATACAAAAAATACAAGGGTATCTATGACCTGGGTAAAATGATCCAGGAAATAGCACCATCTTACGAGGAAACCAAAGCTATTCTTAAGGACTTTAAAAATAGCCCTGAAGATGAGGATGAGGATGACAACACATCCAAAAAGGAGAAATCCGGTAAAAAGAAAAAGAACAGGGATTTATAAAAATTTGTTTTAGTAAAAATGGGAAACAAAAGGAAAATCGGGGGCCTATCTACAATTGCAGAATTGCGGAAAAGGTACCCCGATTCTCGTATAGCATCTGAGATAGTGCTTGCGGGAGATAAGACACTAAGATTACCATCCACCAGTTTAGCTTTTACCCATCACTTGGGGGGTGGAGTAAAATACGGAACCATCATTGAGTTATTGGGGGAAGAATCTACTGGTAAAACCATGGAGGCAATGGACCTTATTAAGGTAGCTCAATCTTTAGGGGGAGTGGGATTATGGGATGATGCTGAATCCACTTTTGATTTAGCATGGGCAGAGAAAAATGGTTTGGATTTATCTAAACTAGAATTATTGCCTTATGAAAATCAAATCGAATTAGTATCTGATTGGATTGCGGACATGTGCATCTACTACCGAAGCATTTTAACTAAAAATGAGCCGATAGTATTAGTATTAGACTCCATTGCTGTATTGGAGAGTGGAGATGCGCTAGAAACTGCTGAAATGGATACTAAAGCAGAAATGGGAAGAAGGAGCTACTTAATGGGCAAACTACTCCGTAAAAGGATGAAAATTTTTGCTAAGTATGGTATATGTTGCGTATTCATTAACCAGATCCGTAAAAAGGTGGGAGCATCCCGATTTGAAGACCCAGATACAACCCCATTGGCTCAGGTAATGAAGTACTATGCCTCTCAAAGGGTAGGACTATACCGGGGTAAAAGGATTAAAACCAATAAAGGTAAGGGTAAATGGGTTGGTAATAACATCTATGTTAGGACCAAAAAGAACAAATCTTCTTCACCCAGGGACAATATCCAAACCCAAGTTTTCTTTGAAGAATACCAGGGTAATTTTGGATATTCTAAATATTTCGGGTTTGGGGAATTGTTAGTAGAAAAAGGAATTATTAAAAGAAAATCGGGAACTCTTTATTATAAGGGAGAAAAAATTTGCAAGGTAAAAGAAGATGATTTTTCTGATTTTATCCAGGTAATGAATACTAATCCTAAACTTAGGAAAAAACTAATCAAAAAATTCGGTGTTAATACAATTTCTAAAACCCGGGAAAAATTGGAATCTATAAAAACCAATTTATACCCAGTTAAAATGAAAGTTAAAAAAGATGCCAAAGAAACGGAGAATAACGAATAAGAGATCCATTGCTGCTATATCTGGTAGAGCCCAATCTTTTCTGCCTCCACAACGTCATGAAGTGGGGGCAGATAAGTGTTTAGTAGTAGACGGGATGAGTATGGCCTATACTGCCTACTATGCCCATAATCTATCCTATAAAGGGAAAAGTACTTCCATTATGTATGGGATGATATCCCAATTAAAAAGCATTATGGCAATTTACCCCCCTTCTAAGATAGTGGTATGCTGGGATGGAAATAAATCGGAAAGAAGGTTGAAATGGTTACCAGAGTATAAAAGCCACAGGGCTAAGAATATGACCCAGAAGGAAAGAAATCGTTTTCATAAAGAAGTGGCAAGAGTTAGGAAAATGTTATATTACCTTGGAATCCCACAATGTCACAACAAAGAGATAGAAGGGGATGATATGGTATACCTGGTAATGAAAAGAATGCTTAACCTATACAAAGTATGGATTATTTCTGGGGATAAGGATTTTTGCCAACTAATAAATTACGATGTAACGGTATATAATCCCCGGACAAAAATTCCTTATTCTACCTTTGCCTTTATTTGTGATAATAAGGTAGAAATATGGCAATATGTAGATTTTCTATGTATGGTGGGAGATAAAAGTGATGATATACCGGGTTACAGGGGTATAGGGGAAGTAAGGGCCTCTAAATTACTATTGCAATATGGTAGTGTTAAAAACTTCATTAAAACCAAAGGGGCTGAATTTTCTGGGGTAAGTGATAAAAAACATCTTAAACACATCTGTAAAAGGAACAGGAGGCTAATTGATTTGAAATGGTATGGGGAAAAATACCACTCTGAGAAAGACATCCTATATTATAAGGGGAAAAGAGTTCCTAAATTCCAGGAAGAGAAATTCAAGGCCTACTGCAGAAAGTATGGATTAAAAACTTTCCTATTCACAACCTTTATTGAGCCATTTCAAAAACTATACCAAAATGGGTAAAGATAATTTGATTGCTATTGCCTTTTCGGATATACATTTTCATGAGTTCAGGGATTTCAATACAGGTAAGAATACCCGATTAGAATGGATAAAAAAAGCTTTCATGGATATTGTAAGCATTGCTGAAAAATCCAATGTGCCCGTATTATTTGCGGGTGATTTATACCATAATCCCAAAGAGTTATCCCAAAAAACAATCCTATCAAGCATGTCTGCCTTGGGTAATAAAAGTGTACTTATATATGGGATAAGTGGTAACCATGACCAATCAGAGAAAAATTTTCTGGATAAGCCAAGTCCTTCTTATTTAGAAATGTTCAAAAGGTATAGTAATTTCCATTTGTTAGATAACAGAAGGATAGATACACTTAATTTTATTGCCTGGGGTATTCCTTATCTAGAAAGGCCAGAAGAATTAAAATCCCAAATTAAGAAATTTTCAAAGGAGGCTAAAAAATACCATAGGGTAGCTAAAAAAATGGCCAATAGGCTTAACCCCAAATTAAGGATACTGATATTACACTCAGATATGCCTAATGCCGAAACTCCTACAGGATTCAAGGTAAATGAACATGGTGGGATTAATTATGAAATGTTTAAGCATTTTGATGTAGTATTATGTGGCCATATTCATAAAGGCCAACGATTATACAAAAATGTTTGGATGCTGGGTTGTCCTATACACCAGGATAGAAGCAATGAAGGCCATGAATGTGGATATTGGGAAGTATACAGTAGTGGGAAATTAAAATTTAAACACCTTAAAAAATATCCTCACTTTATAACTCTTCAAAAAGGAGAGACACCAAGTAATAATACTGATTACTTTATTAATCCTGAGACAGTTCTAGTGGACGAAGAGAATAATCTTGGAGAATTTAGTTTAACTCTTAGAAGAGACAAACTAGCAAAGCGCTATTTAAAAATAAAGAACATTAAAAGTAAGAGTAAATTAAAGGCTTTAATTAATATCTTAAACCAACCAGAGTGAGTGACCATTTATTTATACCAGAGGGATATCCTAAAGTGGATCCGGTTTATGTATTAGCTTGTGATATGGCATCCCCTAATTCTAGTGATTATTCAGTAATTTATGTTATACATAAGGGATTAATGGGCCATACCGTAGTAGAGGATTATGAACAGCGCCCTATGGGGAAAAAGTGGGAAAATACAGATACTAAAATGTTTAAGGATAAAATAAATGAGCTTTTAGAAAAATATACCCAAGAATATAAAAGAAACCAAAAATGATACGTTTCACAAACTTACGTTTACAGGGCTTTGGAAGTTTTAGTAGTCCATTTACTTATCAATTAGATTACCCGGGAGTGACTCATATTACTGGGGATAATGGTTCTGGTAAAACTACAATCCTTAATGCTCTATCTTGGTGTGTATATGGTATTACTATAAAACCCGGAAGTTCTGTAGTTCCTTGGGATATTACTAAGCATAACTATAAGGGTACAATGGTTACTGTAACCTTTTTCATAGATAAGGTGGAATATAACATAATAAGAGAAACCAATTCAAAAGGAAATGGGCAAAAGCTAAGGGTATTTAAAGGTTTACACCAAGTAAGCCTAAAGGGTAAAAAAGAAACTCAGGAGTTTATTGTTGAAACTATTGGTTATAGTTTTAATTTGTTTAAAGCAGCTATCTTATTTGGCCAGGGAGTTATGAGGTTAACAGAGGAAAGTGGTAGAAATAAGAAAATAATTTTTGAGGAGGCTTTTGATACCATGTTTATCCAAAAAGCTGTAAGTAAAACCGAAAAAGAATTAGGGATAATAAGGGAAGGAAAAAGAAAGGTTGAAATGGAAAAAGAATCGCTACAATCCACTATAGACCAGTTAGAAAAAAGTTTAGAAACAAATAGGCATGTAATAAAACATCATCAAAAATATAAGGATAAATTAGTAAGGGTTTTAACCAAGAAAATTAGTGGGTATAAAAATAAAGTTACCCAAAATAATGAACCTATATTTACCCAGCTTACTAATGAGTTAGGAAAAAAAGAGAGGATATTAAAAAAGTTACAGGGAAAAGTTGATAGTGAAAAAATGGAAAGATGTTCCAATAAAGCTTTCCAATTACAATTGGAAATAGCTAAGTTAACTGGCCAAATTAGGGATTCAGAGGACAGGCAAAGGGGTCTGAAAGAATCTATGATTGGTAAGAAAATTTGTAGTACTTGTGGCCAAAGGATATCTAACACATCCCATATAAAAGCTCATATTGAAAAAGAGATCTTATTGGTAGTTAAAGCTAAAAAGAAATTGGCCCTAAGTAAGCGATTAATAACAGAAGTAGAGGGGTTATTAGAAAAGGGTAGAAAATTAGAACAAAAAATAAAAGTTGCCCAAAAAGAGGTATGGGTTACCAAGGATAAATTGGATGAATTAAATAGGGGATTAGATAATAAGGAAATTTTTAAACAAAAGGTATTAAACCTGGAAGAGGAATTGAAAAGAGCAAAGGAAAATAAATTATCCCCCAAATTACTAAAAAAGGTTAAAAGTGATAAAAAGCAGTTAAATGAAATTAAGGGGGTTTTAGAAAAAACAGATATGGAGCTTAAGGGATGGGATAAAAAAGAATCTATTAAAACTTGGCTACTAAAGGATCCACTATCTAACTCAGGATTAAAAGCTTATATTTTTGATAGTATGATGGGGGCAGTAAATAACCAAGCCAAGAAATATTCCCCTTTAGTAAAATTTACACCCAAACTTTCTGTTGACTTGGATAGTTATAATAAAGACGTAAATATTGAGATCCTTAAAAAGAATATGACTATACCCTATGCTGATTTAAGTGGGGGCCAAAAACAGTTAGTAAATGTAACATTAGCTTTTTCTATCAATGATGTAACCACTAAGGTAAAACCTATCAATGTCTTATTCTTTGATGAGGTATTTGAAAGTTTAAGTGATGAGAATGTAGAAATAGTATCTAACCTAATTGCCCAGAAGTCAAAGGATAGATCAGTACACTTAATAACACACCATTCTAAGTTTATCCCAAACAATGCTAAAGTGGTACAACTTGCTCTTAAAGATGGGGTTACTGTAAAAATTTAGTAAGCAGTGGTACCACGTAAGTATCTTGTAGTATTTATACTATTATAAGAAAACAATACTTATGGCCATTAATTCTCGCCGAAAAGGAGCTAGAGGCGAAAGAGTTGCTGCTAAATTACTAACTGCCTGGACAAAAAGACCCTTCTCTAAAACCCCTGCTTCTGGGGGACTTCACTGGAAAAATCAAAACGTTGCCGGAGATATAGTATGTACAAAGGAAGGGCATTTCTTTCCTTTTTGTATGGAGATTAAAAACCATAAGAAAATAGATTTTTCCCATCTATTAGTTCCAAATATAAAATCCAATCGGATAGATATCTTTAATTTTATAGACCAAGCATCCACAGATGCGGAACGAGTAAATAAAATTCCCTTGGTGATGATGAGGTATAATTCATTGCCCAGGGAATTTTATTTTATGCTAATGAGGTATGAGGACTACCAGTACCTGTATTCTAATATGGGATTGGGTAAATTATTGTTAAGGAATAGCTTGGTATATTGGAATAAAGATATGGGTAGGAAATTAGTGATTTTAAAGTCAGATGAGTTTTTTAAATTGCCTTATAAAGAAGTTAAAACTCTAACCAAAAAACTGATTAAAGATGGCAAAAGAAAGAAAAAAGGAAACTAAGGAGGAAAGAAGGATTCGTTTAGAAGAAAAACGATTTGCTTGGGTAGTTGCGTATATAAACTGGGATCATGTAGACAGGTGCGAAAGAGAATTAAAAAGATATCCAGAGTATAAGAAGATAGAAGCTTTTATACCCACCATAAAAGTACTTAAAAAACAGTTTAAAAATAAGGACCATTTCGATGAGGTCCCCTTATTATTCCAATATGGGTTCTTTAAAATTCCCAGAGAATATGCTATACATTATCTGTTTTTAGAAAACCTTCAAAAAAATATTTCCTGTATATTTGGTTGGGTAAAGGATAATCTACGGAAAGCTGGCCCTGGGAAAATACCCGTAGCAATAGCTACTTCAAAAGAGATATCGGATTTAGTAAGAGCTACAAACGACTTGGGCGCCCACAATTCTGATGATTTATCTATGCTTAAACCCGGGGATTACATAGTATTAAAGGGGTATCCTTGGGAAGGGTTAGAATGTGAATTTGTATCCCTTAATGAGAAAAAGAAAAGGGTAGTGGTAAAAACTGTTATGTTCATGCAAACTAAGGAAATGGAAGTACCCTATGAAGCGGTATTCTTTAATATATACAGCAATAGGGGATATGATGATAGTTTAACTATCAAAAATAGCTTGGATGAAATGGAGAAAAAAGGTACATTACACAAAAAAATGAAAAAACGATACGGAAATGAAGATAAATGAAAAAGTACTATCAGCCCTAACAGAAGATGAAAAAACTTCTCTTACCCTTCAGCATGGTATGGATAAAAGTACTTGGCAGGGAGGGGAAATAATGAATCGTAGCCATTACAAATATTTGGAAATAAGTTACAGAGCAAGCCACTTTTTCAAAATATTCCATGAGCATACGAATACATTGGGGGATTTGGTACCAGATTATTTGGAAGGAGATAAGGAAGTAATTACCTATTTTAGGGAATGTATCCAATCCAGAAAAAAGCCCTTAATTGTATTGATTGAACTTAACAATGAAAGAAGGAAAAATGGGGAAATAAAATTACAGAAAACTGCTCTAAATGAAAAGATAAGGGTTCAAATGTCCAAATGGCTAGAATCCCAAGATATGGTGAACTTAACTTTCCATGATTTTGTAAAAGAGTTTGATAGATGGAATAATTTCAGAATACTTCCTAAATCCATACAAGAACCTTCTGCCTATAAAAGAAGGGTACAAAAACTTTATAAAAAACATTTAAAAATACTAAAGACTCTACACCCTTTAAGTCAAAAGAAATTACTAAAGCTATTTGAAAATCCAAAAGGAAAAATATATCTGCCATTATTACAAGAAGTACATACTATATTGGAAACACCCCAGAGCATGGAAATTTTAAGTGAATTGGGATTGTACGTATTTGTTGAGAAAGAGAAAGCAGAAGAGTATAGGGAACAAGTATTTGCCTATATTAACAAGGTAAACAGAGAATGCAGGGATGGTTTAAATTTTTGGCCTAAATACAGGGAGCTAATTAAACAAGCTAAGAATTATCAAACAGTTCAAAATATAACACCTTCCCGTAAGTATCTTCAAATGGCTGTTCAAAAGCTCGAATTTTTATAAGACTCCGGGTTAATTTTCTAGTTAAAATGCAATTATATTTGCATTATAAATAAAAACCCATTATGAGTAAAACTAAGGTTAAAAAGAAGAGAAAAGTTCATCTTCCAGAATCAACCTCCCATGAGGACCGAGTTTACAGAGTCCTTTCTAATTTAAAACACAAAGACCTTCAAAGGGAATGTATCCTAAGGGGAATTGAATTTGAGCATGTAGTAAAATTAGATCATCACAAATTAGTGGGATGGTTTTTTAAGAATTTTGATAATACCCAGGATCCAAATCTATTAAATCAATTCGATGCTTGGAGGGATGAAACTCTTAGGAAGGAGGGTTATTTAAGGGGGGATGAACAAGTAGCTCCAGCCCTAAGATTTGCCCTGCCTGGGGAAATTGAAAGCATGGGCAGAATACAAGAACCTGGTAAAAAAGAAAAGGTTGAGAAACCCAAAAAACCCAAAGCAGAAGTAGATGAGAAAACTGGGGTAAGAAAAGGAACCAAGAAAGCTATGACTTATGCCTTAGCTTTGGAAGGAAAGGATATTAAGGAGGCAGTGAAATTAGTTAAGGAAGCTTTTCCTGAAGCAGAAGAGAAATCTATTAAGATATGGTATAAAAGAGCTTTAAAACCCAAATCAGAATAATGAAAATACAACTACAATCAAAGGACCACATGATTCCTGGATTGAACCCATGTAAAATATACCAAATGGATGGTATAGAAAGTATTACCCAGGATATAATGGGAGTAAAGATAAAAGTCCCAGATCCTTATAACCGAGCTCAGTGGGTTAAACTGGGTTTTAAGGATAATGGTTGGGGGGAAATTAAAATGTCTTTAGGCCAATTTTTGGATTTATTCGTAAGGATATGCAATGGGTAATTGATAAGTACTATTACGTCATCAATTTTAAATACTTCTACAGGCCCAGGATATATCCCGTGTTCTTTATAAGCAGGCAAGCTGCTATCCGAGCTATTAAGCAAAATATCCCCATAAAGAAGGAAAGAATTTATTACGAAATTATTAAGGGTAAAAAACTCAAGGATTTTGAGACTACCTATGTACTAACTCTGGGTAAATTAGGGAAATTTACAAAATACCAATACCCGGAGAATTTAAAAATCCATAAAAAATCTTATAGGACCAAATTGCGTAGGAGATTGAGGAGAATGGGTATGTTAACCTTAACTAAACAAAAAGGAAACATAGGGGATAGGCCAGCAATAGTTAAGCTTATCCGGAATACCCAAAAAGTGGCCATGAATAAAAACACTATGGCCTGCTCATTTCAGTTAGAAAGAAAGAAACCTAAGTACTATTTTATTATATTAAAGAAGAGGTTGAGTAAGAAAAAAGGGTTTTTATTCCACATAAAGGCCCTTTTGGTAGATATAGCTGATAAAAAGGTTAGGAAGGTAAAAGTAAATATTTATAGGAAAGATATATTAATTCCCCATCTATTGGCTACAGTAAACACACTATATGGCAAAGATAATTATATCCTGGACAGATACAGAAAAGAAATTTCTAAAATCCATAAAACCCATAAGGAAAGAGATAACCAAGTACATGGTTAGTAGGTGGCAAATTCACTTATCCTTTTTCTTTGGTAATGGTCCTGCAACCACGGGGTATCCCACAGAAATAACAAAACGGTATAATCACTCAAATCCTCGCAAGGCGGATGAATTATATTGTTTGGGTACTGCTATACATATACATAACCAAAATAGGCCTTTTCCATTTCCCCCCAATAAGGAAGGGTATATATTATTGGTAAACTTTTTAGAAAAGCTATTAAAGAAGAAAAGGTCTTTTTGGGTAAAAAAAGCTAAATTGGTATGGGGAAAGGGATATAACCTTGAGCAGGCCATCAGGAAAGATTTGCCCTTAAGTGGGATAATACATACTTTGGTAAGAAGAGGATTTACTGGGGATAATGAAGTACGTGATAAACCCCTTAAAAAATCCTACTGGGCCATCAAATGTACCATTGCCCCCCTTACCTATAAGGTTGTATTCCTTAACCGAGAAGAAGCAAAACAAGCCTATAAGCGGTTTGCTATATACCAAGTTTGTACTATTGTAAAACATAAGCGGAATGGCAAATAACAAATATATAAGGATTCAGGAAACTACTTGGAGAGTAAAAAGGAAAGCTAAAAGCCTTAAAAAACTAAAAATGGTTAGTGAAGAGCAGTATAGAACAGATAAGTTGGCTGATTCCGAAAATATTAGTAAGGTTGCTATAAAGATAGGAAAAGAGAATAAGGAAGCTGAAGAGGATTTAATGGATATCTTGGATATAGGAACAAAGGGATTTTTAATTGAGAAAAGATTGGTATTATGACACTAATATGGGAATTTATAAAATTGGTGGTAATGTTTATCCTATTCCTTATAACAATGTGTATATGGGGTATAGAAAGAGGCTTCCACTGGATAAGGATGAGATTAACTTGGATGGGTGAAAAATTATCCAAACCAAGTAAATGGATGCAAAAGGTAAATTCCCGGCAACAAAGTTAACTATTCATTATTATAAAACACAAATTCCCTAATTATGGCAAAGAAAAATGAAAGCAAACAACGTACAGTTGTTAATTCAGTACAGAAGGACGGGATCATGACCCTGACCTTCTCGGATGGCTCGAAAGAGTCTTTTAATATGGGAGGCGCTCCCATTCCTGGTAAAGCCAAGGCAAAGGCAAAAGATGAGGATGAGGATGAAGATGAGGATGAGGATGAGGATGAAGATGAGGATGA
>ENA-UOUJ01000089-UOUJ01000089.1-activated-sludge-metagenome-genome-assembly--contig:-NODE-89-length-79568-cov-59.814785_pt1 | contig 79568 bp, 62 predicted proteins | sample MGYA00249839_ERZ747224 | MGnify/ENA primary metagenome ERZ747224 (study PRJEB28782, sample SAMN03220277) | activated sludge metagenome | biome: wastewater; feature: sewage sludge; material...
TTCTAACTTTTCCAAACCTTTAAACTTTTCCAAAGTTGAAGCTATTTCTTCCTCAAGACCGACGAGTCCCTCTTTTGAAATCATTTACTTGAATCATAGGCTGGGCGGAGGAGACTTGTGTGGGAAGAGTTAAAACCATTTAACCATAAAAGAAGATTTTCTCCGTGGTTAAAAACACCTAACCATCATGAACAAAGAAGATACGCTATGAACACACAAAGTATTGCCTTTCGTGTGCAACCATTTCATTCGTAAGTAAACGTTTAAAAACGACTACTATAATAAAGTTTGAGGAACTTGATAAAGGGCGGGCACGCAGTGCCCTGTACTTTTGGGGGAGGTTGGTTGTTTTCAGGTGGCGAAAAAGTGTGTATTAATTTTTATAGTATCAGCTATACACCCTTCACCATTGCATCGGTGCTGCGGATGGCGACAACAGTTTTCAAAGCACACTGCTGCTCCAACTTCTAAATGAAATCATGCAATGCGTACTCCTTACCCAAAATAGCCCGGTCATCTGCGTTTAACCATTTCCGTAATATCGTGGCATACACGGTTTTAAAATCTACCTGATGCTTTAAATCCCCGGCAATGAGATCCTGCAAATCGGGTAACGGATTGAGGATACCCTTTTTCCTGAGTCCGCCGCTGATGAAAAACATATTGTTGGCCGTTCCATGATCGGTACCGTTGCTGGCGTTCTGCTTCACCCTGCGCCCGAACTCTGAGAAGGTCATAATCATCACATCCTCAAACCGTCGGTTTTGCTTTAAATCTTTTACAAATACCGATAAGGCATCATTGAGTTCTGTAAACAGTTTGGTTTGCTGATTGGCCTGATTCACATGTGTATCAAAACTGCCGAGCGATACATAATATACCCTGGTGTTGATGTCGGATAAGATGAGCGACGCAATCGTTTTTAAACTTTTTCCGGTTTTGGTAGATGGATATTGCGCGGCCGAAGGATGCATCTGGCTTTGCCGGTATATATACTCGGCACTGCTGATGGTTTCACTCATGGTTTTATAGAGATAATCTACCGTTTCTTCTTCATGTTCATGGGCATGGTGCAGCGATTTAAAATATCTTCCCGAACTCACGCCATATAAGCCTTTTGGATCGCGCAGCGCCAGTCCTTTATTCTGCTCGCCCTTCAATACCAGGCTCAGCACATCATCTACCTCCAGGGCCTGTGTAGGGGTGGTACAGTTTTTACATTGCTCATCCAGATAACGCCCCAGCCAGCCTGTTGTAAAATACTCATTGCTTTCACTGGCACTGTGCCAGATGTCCATACTCCTGAAATGCGAACGATCAGGATTCGGGTATCCTACACTGTTCATGATGGCCAGTTCACCCTGATCATACAACTCCTTACAAATGGTAAGCGCCGGATGCAACCCGGCATCGGTTGTAAGTGTATGGGCCTTCTCCGCAGAGATGTTCAACGTGGGCCGGCCACGGTAATACCAGTCGTTGGTAATAGGTACCACCGTATTCAACCCGTCGTTGCCTCCACTGAACTGTATCACCACCAAGGTTTTGTTGCCGGGAGGTACAAGTAATTGCTGCGGTTCAAAAGCTTTCATAAACTTAGGCACCAGTAACGATGCAGTAGCCAATGATCCCGTTTGTAAAAATGTTCTTCTTTTAATAAGCATAGTGCCTGTATTCTGCGTTTAACAAACCTGATACTCCGGTGTACTCATCAACTGTATGATGGTACTGCTGATATAATGTTCCCGACTGCTCTTGTCTACATAAAGCTCCACCACCTGTTTACCCGGAGCTTTTTTTGTCTGCAAGAGGTGAGCGGCAATTTCTTCGTATAGTCGTTCCCGTGATGTATCCGCATAATTCTTCCACACCGGCTCCCAGTTCCAGTCGGCGGCTCCGGCCCTCGATATAAAGTTCCGGGCTTTGCGCGCTGCCTGCATTTCTTCCGGGGTGCGCCCCATCTCCACATCATCATCTCCTTTCAGTTGCAAGGTAAAATCCTCTTTACTGGCCCATATCCTCGGTAGTTGCAACCGAACCATCAGTGAGCTGCTGTCAATCCAACTCCTGCCTCCGGGCCATCCGGCCACATTGGGCGGCAGGAACAATACCTGTCCGAGTGCGTGTTGAAATACCAGTGAACTGTTCGGATTGTCCAGTGTAACCGGTACAAAACGACGGATACCCGCCATATATTCCACCGGCGATTTTATACGGTTACCGATGTTTTTGCTGTCGTAAAACCAATCAGCCGAAAACAGGTTGTGAAATAAACTTTTAATATTATATCCACTTTTAAAAAAGTCATCCGCCAGCGGTTGAATTTTCTCGGCGTCAGGTTTCTCATGTACAAAGAACCTGTATATTTTTTCTGTGATGTAACGGGCGGTTTGTTTTTGTTCTAGCAGGATGTTGATGATGTCATCGCCGGTAAACCTGCCCGTGCGTCCCATAAAATTTTTCACACCATCGTCATGAATGTAGGATTTAAATTCAAATCCGGATTTACTGTCGTACGACCATCCCGTAAATGCCCGTGCAGCTTCTTTTACATCGGTTTCGGTATAATGCCCTCTACCCAGAGTAAACAGCTCCATCACTTCGCGGGCGAAGTTTTCATTCGGACTCCTTTTTCGGTTTTGTTGATTATTCAAAAAAGCGAGCATAGCCGGAGACTTACTCACTCCACGAAGCAGATCGCCAAAATTTCCCAGTGCATGCGTTCGAATGGTGTGTAATAATTCCTGTTGCTGGAATGCACTCATCACCCTGCAGGCAAAATGACCATGCCAGAAGAAACTCACCTTTTCTCTAAGTTGTGCCGGTGAATGCACCATTTCGTTCATCCAAAGGTGATTGAGTTTTTTCAGATCTTCCCTGGAAGATTGCCGCATCAACCGCACCTGCTCTGCGATGGCTTCTTTATTTTCTTTCTGAAACTGACGCATGGCAGCCTCACCTTCAATACCTTCGAACAATGACTGGAGCCTATTTTCCGCCACTTCCAGTTTAACCGGAGCCTTCTCTGAATCCTTTAGTATAGTATTCCACAACGCGGAGGGATCTTGCTGATCCAGCGATTGAATTTGATGCACCGCGGGACCGAAGCCACTACGCCATAAAAGATGTTGATTCCGTTTGCGTTGAGTCATAGTTCGTCAGACTATATTAAATAGAAGTTGTTTAAGTAGATGGTAAATTTCGTGAAATAAATGCTAGCAGGCAGACAATCCTATACATCTTAACTTTTTCATATTCATACAACGAACAGAATGAAAGTTAAACCTTGCAGCACCAAAGCCGTATTGAACATTTTCGCTTAAATTTACACTCCAAATACATTTTTCATTTAAAACACATTATACATTATGGCTTTTACATTAGACCCACTGCCCTACGCACATGATGCCCTGGAGCCACACATTGACACGTTGACCATGCAAATTCATCATGGCAAACACCATCAAGCATATGTTGACAATCTGAACAAGGCTATTGCGGGCACCCCGCATGAAAGCAAATCGCTGGAAGAGCTGGTTAAAGATGCCGGCAATATCAGTGCTGCCGTACGTAACAACGGAGGCGGACACTGGAACCATCGTTTTTTCTGGGAGAGTTTATCTCCGAATGGAGGCGGTGCACCATCCGGTATGCTGGCGGATGCGATAAATGAGCATTTTGGCAGTTTCGAAGCATTTAAAGAAAAGTTTGCACAGGCAGGTGCTACACGTTTCGGTAGCGGTTGGGCCTGGCTGGGTTACGCGGATGGAAAACTGGTGATTGGCAGTACGCCCAATCAGGACAACCCGTTGATGGATCTTTCCGAATTCAAATGCAAGCCCATTTTAGGGGTTGATGTTTGGGAACACGCCTATTACCTGAAGTATCAGAATAAACGCCCGGATTACCTGGCGGCTATCTGGAACGTGATCGACTGGAAAAAAGTTGAAGAACGATACACCATTGTAAAATAATTTCACTTCCGTTGGAATGCAAACGCCACTTCATCGGGGTGGCTTTTTTTATGGTACCGGATCATGCCCGTGCCCGCCCCACGGATGGCAACTGAGTACACGCTTTACCGTTAGGTAAAAGCCTTTCAACGGGCCGTACTTTTTGAATGCTTCAATGGCATATTGAGAACAGGTGGGCGTATATCTGCATTTGCTTCCCAACCACGGAGAAATGATCAACTGATAAGCGCGTATCAGCAAGATGAACGGAATACTCAGCCAGTATTTAAGGGTTTTCACGGAGCTGATGTATTAATTTCACAATCGATTTTTCCATGGCGCGGTATACGGTATCGTATTGCATCACTTCGCCTGCATGATAGAGGCAAAAAAGTTGCAGGTTGATCTGTTGCGCCGACAGGTATTGCTGCAGTTCCGGCTTTTGTAACCGGTATGCTTCGCGTATGAGCCGCTTGGCCCGGTTGCGGTGGTGTGCCCTGCGGATAAATTTCTTACTGGCCCCCACTCCGGCTTTCAACTCGCCATTGCCAGCGGAAGCCTGATACCATATTTTCAGCGGAAACTGACTGATCTTTTTTCCTTGCAGAAAAAGTGCCTCGATTTCTTTGCGGCTTTTGAGTTTCTCGTGCCGGCGGTAAGTATATCGTATGATGGGGTTCAATTCAGTACAAAATTAAATAAAAAAGACCCCGCTGTTGCGGGGCCTGAAGTTGTTCTTCCTGTATGCAACAGGAATATTATTTTTTGGAACCGTGCTCGTCGGAAACCGTCAGTTTACGTCTTCCTTTAGCCCTGCGGCTGGCCAACACTTTGCGGCCATTGGCATCCTGCATACGCTTACGAAATCCGTGTACCGATTTTCTGCGGCGTGTATGCGGTTGATAGGTTCTTTTTTTTCCTGGCATGATTTTACATTTTTCCCTTTACAAATATTGTTTCCCGTCTGCAGCAGGCACCATCCCGCTGTTTGTGAAAGGACGGCAAAGGTAGCACATTACACCTTTATTCAAAAGAAAATGTTGCATTTTCCTTATATCAGGGATATTTTTTGGGCTTTTACCGGTTGTTCGTAGAACAACGTGGCTTTTTCATTAAAGTCTCCGGGATGACCAGTAGTAAAAAAATACCGTCCGCCCCCCTTGCTCAAAGCCGCTTCCATGGCTGCATGTCGCTTCAGATACTCTTGGAGCGCCCGGGCGGTAATTTCACCCTGACTAATCAGTTTTATCCCTTCGGGCAGGAATTTACGGATGGAGGGTTCCAGCAGCGGGTAGTGGGTGCAGGCCAGCAATATAGTGTCTATTTGGGGGTCTTGCCCCAGGAGGTGCTGCACATGTTTGCGGATGAAGTAGTCTGACCCAGGCAGGTGGTGTTCATTGTTTTCCACGAGGGGCACCCATAGCGGACAGGCCTCCTGGGTTACCGACAGTTGAGGAAAGGTTTTTTGAATTTCCAATACGTAAGAGCCCGACTGAACCGTGCCTTCGGTACCAAACAATCCGATATGGCCGCTGTGAGTAAAATCTCCAATCACTTCTGCCGTGGGGCGGATGACCCCGAGTACCCTTTTTTCGGAGCCCATAGCGGGCAGGTCGTTTTGTTGAATGGAGCGTAGTGCTTTGGCGGAGGCGGTGTTACAGGCCAGTATTACTAACGGGCATCCCTGTGCGAAAAACCACTTCACCGCCTGCAGGGTGTATTCGTATACGGTGTCGAAACTACGTGGACCATAAGGTGCGCGGGCATTATCCCCAAGATAATAATAATCATACTCTGGCAACAGGTTCACCAATTCTTTCAGCACGGTGAGTCCGCCATAACCACTATCAAATACACCAATGGGTTTCATCGGTTAAAATTACGTTTATTACACATTCAATCATATTCGGGAGATGATAAACCATAATCATTCCGTAGGGGTGCACTGTGCAATTCATGATTAATTTTTTAACCACTGATACTACCAGAGAATTGCACACAAAGGCCACACAGAAGACACACTTAGTGCCCTCTGTGCGATACATTTGAATGATAGTACAATTATTCATCTCCGCGGCCTCCGTGGTTTAAAAGACATTTAACCACAATGTGCGCAAAGGAAGGGCACACAAAGAACGAAAAGAGAACCCCTCTGTGCCCTTTGTGCAATACATATGAATGTTAGTCCAATTATTAATCTCGGTGGACTTTGTGGTTAAATAAAAACACATCGATTGTCGCTGGTCAGGAGACCACGCGACGGCGGATGACCTCAAAGAAGTACCCCTCCGTCTTTGTGGTTTAAAACGACGAGTCCCTCTTTGAAAATCTTCTCCTCATTTGTGTTTTAAGGTCGGGGAGACTCATCTGGGAAGAAAACACATTTAAACACAAGGTGCACAATTGAGGACAGACATAAATATGAGATTCTCGGTGTCCGCAGTAATTAAAAAACGAAACTACAGCGTTACTGTTTCAACATAAAGACAAAAGGTTCACACATTTGTTCAGGCATAAAAAAAGCCACCGGCAAGGTGGCTGAAACTATTTATTACAGAGTCTTTATGGTTTAGGAGCCGGGATACCCAACTTCTTACGCACCAGGGGAAGCAAATCATCACCCGGAGGAGCCACAATAATGGCAGAGGCATCCAGCACATATCCGTAACCGTTATCCTTGGCTACCGCTTTAATGGCATCCATGGCTTTTGTACGTAAGGGCGCTACTTTCTCCTGTGCTTTTTGCTGATACAAATCCTGGGCCTGGTTGTTCCAGTTTTGAATGCGCTGGTATAAAGAAACCAGTTCATCTCTTTTGATTTCCTTCATGCTGGCAGAAAGCTTCATGGAATCTTTTACGAAGATGCTGTCTTTATCATTCAGTTCCTTCATCATATCCTGATACTGCTGAGCAAGTGATTGCTGATATTCTTTCAGTTCAGCATCAGCTTTAACGGCTTCCGGCATTTCTGAAATCAAATCTTCCGTACTGATGTAACCTATTTTGTTTTGTGCAGTAACGGTGAATGCTCCTAAAGCCATCAAACAAACGAATAATACTTTTTTCATGCTTTGTTCTGTTTTTATAAATTGATTGTCTTTGACACTTTTTAAGGCAGTAAGTAAAAAGCAGACTGCCATATTGTAAATTATTTAACACCCAAACTGCGCAGCACTTCTTCGCTCTTATCCAGTTTTGGGTCGGCAAATATAACGGTAATTCCTTCGCTTTTATCTAAAATAAAATCGTACTGTTTTTCAGTAGCCAGTTTCTGAATGGCCGTATATACTTTATCCTGAATAGGTTTAATCAGCTCCTGACGCTTTTTGAATAAATCGCCCTCAAATCCGAAACGCTTGCGTTGTAAGTCGCGCAGTTCTTTTTCTTTATTGAATAATTCATCTTCTCTTTTCTTTTTTAAATCATCCGGCAACATAACCTGTTCAGCATCATAATCTTTATACATTTTGCTCAACGCGGCTTCCTTCTGATCAATCTCCTGTTGCCACAATTCACTGAACTGATTCAGGCGTGCCTGTGCATTTTTATATTCAGGCATTTTATCGAGGATGAACTTTGAATCGATTACAGCATATCGCTGGGCCTGCACCTGAAAAGCAGTGCAAACTATCAGCATCAACAGGAATAAACGTTTCATATCATGTAGTTTTTTGATTTTAAAATTATTCAGGTTCCTGACCCAGCATGAAAGTAAATTTCGCTGCGCCTTTAATACCTCCATCCTGGGTGTAACGGTCGAGGCCGATTCCATAATCAAATCCTAACAAACCAAACATAGGCAGGAAGAAGCGCATACCTACGCCCACCGAACGTCGCAGTTTAAATGGATTGTACTCTTTAAAATCGTACCAGCCATTGGCTGCTTCAAAGAATGCCAATCCGTAAATGGTACTGCTGGCAGCGGTACTGAACGGATAGCGCATTTCCACGGTGTATTTATTGAAGATGGTGAAGAATTCGTTGGGGCTGCCACCATCAGGATTCACTCTTGGGTTAGAGCTGCTGTAAATTGGATAGCCTCTGTGTGCAATGATATCGTATCCCAACAACGCGATGTTGTTGCTTAAACCGGCATCTCCAATTTGAAAGCGTTCGAATGGCGAAATTTCAAGGTCTTTGTTGTAGCGGCCAATAAATCCGTATTTGGCTGCGGCGCGCAGGATGAACTGTTTACTTTGGTCACCTCCCATCGGCCTGCCAATTGGTACAAACCATTCTCCCGAAAAACGCCATTTATGGAACTCCGGTAATTTAAATTCATTGGCATCTCCTTTGGTAATTCCCATGAGGGAATACGGCAGTGTGAACTGTGTACTCAACACAAAGTTAGAACCACTGGTGGGGAAGATGGGGCTTCCGCCGGTAGAGTTACGGGCAAGCGTAATTTTTGCGTTGATGTTGGTAGACGTTCCGTTACTGAGTCCGCGGAAGATGTTAGAATAATTTTTCAGTCGGTATTGCTGCAGGTTCACTGCAAACACGAGATTGAAATAATCATCGGGCCACTTCAGTTGTTTACCCAGTGCAATTCCAAATCCGGTGGTATTGATGTAAGAATTTTTTCCGCATTCTTTACAGAAGAGTCCGAATGAATCATAGGTGTTCGAATATCTTGTATTGTAATAACTCACCGAGAATGAATTTCTTTTTTTACCTCCCAGCCATGGTTCGGTGAAAGAGAAATTGTAGGAGCGGAACATTCTACCGTTAGATTGCACCCTGAGGCTGAGTCTTTGTCCGTCGCCCCCGGGCAGTGGATTCCAGCTCGATTTTTTGGTGATGTTTTTCAGGGAGAAGTTATTAAACGTAACCCCGAGCGTACCGGTTAAGCCGATGCCGCCACCGAAGCCGGCAGATAATTCCAACTGATCGGCAGATTTTTCTTCTACGGCCCAGTTTATATCCACGGTACCATTGTCGGAGTTGGGGATGATGTTTGGTGAAATTTTTTCAGGATCCAGGAAGCCAAGCTGAGATAATTCACGTTGTGTACGGATGATATCGGCGCGACTGAATTTATCGCCCGGTATGGTGCGCAGTTCGCGCAGGATTACATAATCCTTGGTTTTATTATTTCCGGAAACGGTGATGTTGCCATAGGTTGCCTGTGGACCTTCCGCCATGCGCAATTCAAAATCAATGGTATCGTTGTACACGGCTGTTTCAATGGGCTCTACACGGAAGAACAGGTAACCATCATCCTGATACAGGCTACTGATATCACCACCTTCCATCGACATCTGTCGACCCAACCTTTTATCGAGCAGTTCAAGGTTGTAGATATCTCCCTTTTTAATGCCTAATAAAATATTCAGGATTGAATCAGAATAACGGGTGTTGCCTTTCCATACCAGATTACCGAAATAATATTGTCTTCCTTCATTCACGAGGATATCGATATCGAGATTCCCTTTTTGGTTGATCACGGGCGTATCTTTCAGAATCACCGCATCACGATATCCCTGCGCATTATAAAAATCGAGGATCTTCTCTTTATCTTCCTGATACTTGGTTTCGTTGAACTTGTCACCACTGAAGAGTTTCAGCCTCACATACGGATCGAGGTATTCTTTGGTGCGCGTCGGGGTAAGGAATGCGGCCTCTTTTACATAATCTTTAAAGCCGGGGCTTTTGGTTGTATCGCCATAAGGACTCACCACTCTGTCGGGGAACAACGTAATTTTCGACATTTCCTTGGTGCCCTTCATCTGTTTTTTCAACCTCAGGTCTGATTGGGATTCATTGCCGGTAAAGTTGATGGAATTCACCCTTACTTTATTTCCCTTTTGAATTGTGTATGAGATAGAAACGGCATTGGCAATACCTTCCACCATTTTTTCTTCGGTTTCAATACGAACGTTTCTGTAACCTTTATCGTAATAAAACTTTCTGATTACTTCCACGGCGCTAAGCTTCATATCTTCAGTTACCACACGGTCTTTTGCAAGGCCGATTTTGGCGATGATATCATCCTTTTCGGATTTCTTCACACCGAGTACGTCGAGCTGTACAAGCCGGGGCCGTTCCACCACGGCAATCTCTACAAACAAATCATCTCCCACCAGGTTTACAAGGTTGATGCTTACATCTGAAACGAGGTTTTGCTTCCAAAGTTTGGTGATGGCTTTTGAAAATACATCGGTACCGGGTATCTGCACTTTATCGCCGATGGCCATGCCACTGATGGAAACAATCAGGTTATGGTCGAAGGATTTAGTTCCGCTGACGCTGATTCCGGCGATGCGGTATTGTTTGGGAAATTTCTGATTGAAAATTTGAGCCAGTTCGGTATTAACGGTTACGGGTACTGTATCGTTCACTTGTGCTGATAGGCCTGATGAAAATGAAAGAAAAATAACTAAGTACAGTATCGACTTCTGATAGAGCCTATGCATCCAAAAAAATTTACTGCGACAATTTAAGCGCATTCGTTATAACAATATGTTAAGCCTGTCATAAAACCCCATTCCAGCGGGCTTTGAAGGCCATTAGCATTCCGGTTTTTTCTCCATTACCTGCTTGCCGGTTTTTCCAAAACGGCGTTGCCTGTGCTGAAAGTCAATAATCGCATCAAACAGGTGGTTTTTCCTGAAATCGGGCCATTTCACTTCAGTGAAGTACAGTTCTGCATAGGCAATCTGATACAGCAAAAAGTTGCTTACCCTGATTTCTCCTCCTGTTCTGATCAATAATTCGGGATCGGGCAGGCCGGCAGTGCAGAGTAACCCTTCAAAATAATCTTTATCAACCTGTTGCACAGTGATTTTGCCAGAAGCAATATCTGCCGCCATTTGCTGAATGGCATGTACAATTTCCCAGCGGCTGCTGTAGCTGAGGGCGAGGATGAGGGTGAGTCCGTTGTTTTGTGCTGTATCGGCGATGGCCTGTTTCAGTTCGTTGCGGGCATTATCCGGGAGCATGTCCACATCCCCAATCACCTGCAGGCGGATATTATTTTTATTGAGGGTGGGAACTTCTTTTTTGATGGTCTCTACCAGCAGTTCCATCAGTCCGGACACTTCGTAGGGCGGGCGTTCCCAGTTTTCGGTACTGAAAGCATAGAGGGTGAGGTATTTTACCCCCAGTTCAGCGGCACCTTCCACCACATTGCGCACACTCTCCACACCATTCAGGTGTCCGAAGAGCCTGTCCTGCCCTCTTTCTTCCGCCCAACGCCCATTACCATCCATGATGATGGCTATATGCTGGGGCAGTTTGTTTGTATCGATTAGTGAAGATGGTTCCATTCCATGACTTGTACCGGCATTCCCTGTACAAGGGCGCAAAAGTACAAAAATCATTTATATCATCCCCAGAAGATGCCGTTCGGGAGTAAATTAATATGAAGTGGGGCAGCGATAGCTGCTGATATTAAAGGAAATCCCTATTTCAGCGATGATATATTGGTCTTTTTGTTTAGAGTTGCCCCGTTGTTGCCCTGCCTGAAACTGGAAGTTTTTGTCAATTTCATAGGACCGGTCCTGCAATAACTGAGCGGTACTGGGCTGACCGCTGGGGCCACCGGGAAAGCTACCGATACCGGCGTAGGTGGTACTTACATCATCAAGGTAATCCGTAGTAGTTAACCTGTTGGAAATTTCGAATGAAATGTTCACTTTTTCGGTGAGGTTATATTTGATACCTACTCCAAATGGTATGGCGATGGCCATGGTGCCATATTGAGAGCGGCCTTCATAATTGGCGTTTTGTCCTTCTGTACCCAATGGGCGCAGGAATTCTTTTTTACCGTAGAGGTAAGCATACGGATCATAGGAAAACACTCCAACCCCTAAGGTTACATAAGGCGTGAACAGATAATTGGGGTCATTGGGCACGAACTTAAAGAAATTGAAATCTCCCTGTACGGCCAGTTCCCAGATATTCGAGTTGAAGCTCAGGTTGCGGAGTTGCTGAAATTCGTTTTTGCTGTATTTATCGGCATACCCTACCTGGGCATAGCGTGCGGCGATGCGCATTCCTATATAGTTCCCAAACTGTTTGCGAAAAAATATACCGAATGCAGGTTTGGGGCGATTGAGCCCGGCGCGGGAGTTCAGGTCGCCGAAATAATGGGCTGCACCGGCGGTAATGCCAAATTCTCCCACCTGGTAATCACCCTGAGATTGTGCCTGGGCAGCGGTGGTACACCACAATGTAGCTGCAATAAAAAGTAGTTTTTTCACACTAATGGATTAATATAATCAATGGGGTTACCCCGCAAAATACTGTAAGTTGGCTATATAACGACAAGGAATAACACTTTGTTATCAGGGCTGATAAACTTTTTCTACCCTCAGCCCGGCGTTCAGCACGTGCAGCAGGGGGTCGTGGCGCATGATATGGCCGATTTGAAAGTAGTATTTACCGGGCTTGATGAATTGCCGGGGCCGTCCGCTGATGAGTTTACGCACTTCGCGGATGTCGTTCATTCCGGTGCCTTCCCAACCGTTCTGGTCGTTACCGAGGGTAAGGTCAACCTTTTGGAAATTCATTTCACCGCCCGGCGATTGTAATCCGATGTTCAGCCAGATATTGTTATACTCATAGGCATCGGTATGGCGGAGTACGATATAAATATTATATACGCTTTGTGTATCGGTGATTTCGAAAGTGCCCTGCACAGGTGCGTTGCGCATCCATTTGCCCGAAGCAATCACCTGATTTTGTTCAAACACTTCCACCTGTTTACAGGAAAACAGGAAGACCGCGCACATCATCCCTACAAAAAAATTAATCCAATGCTTTTTCATTACAACACATTTAAGACCTGTTCTTTTGCTTTTTCGAGTTCATCTTTCATCTGCACCACACATTTTTGAATATCGGCATCATAGGCCTTACTTCCGGTAGTATTAATTTCACGGCCAATTTCTTGTAAGATGAACGACAGTTTTTTTCCTTTGCCCGGATCGGATGATTGCATCACCTCCAAAAAATAATCGCAATGTTGTTTGAGGCGGATTTGTTCTTCGTGGATATCAATCTTCTCCATGTAATAAATCAATTCCTGTTCGAGGCGATTCTGGTCGATGTTTTCCATACCCACATGTTCTGTGAGGAGTTGATTGATTTCTGAGCGGATGCGTTCCATTCTTTTTGGTTCAAGTTGGAGAATGGCACTTTCCTGTTCCCTGATATGATGAATGCGCTGATGCAGATCTTTGGTTAAGGAGGCCCCTTCTTCCATGCGATGCTGATTCAATTCCTGAATGGCAGACTGCAGGGTGTTCTTAAATAAATTAAAATCTTCATCGCTCATTACTTCAGTGGAAGGAGATACTACTTCAGGAAGACGAAGGATAGCTCCCAGCAGTGATTGCGTATCGGCCTGCATTTCTTTAGCGAGTACATCCAACTGCATGTAATAGGCGCGCACCAGATCGGTATTTACCACCACCGGGCGGCTGGCGCCATTTTGTTTGATGACGATATAACAATCGATACTGCCTCTTACCAATCCTTCCTGCAGCAGGTTTCTGATTTCAAATTCGAAAGGTTTCAACAATGGCGGCAACTTCAATTGCAATTCAAACTGTTTTCCGTTGAGAGCTTTTATTTCAACAAAAAATGTTTTATCGCCTGCAGTGTGTTCGGCCCTTCCAAAGCCTGTCATAGATTTAAGCATACCACCTTATTATTCCTGCAAGATATATTAATTCATTTTAGCGATGAGATTACGTGAAATTTCCGTGTTTGGTTTTTATAAAAAGCGGGAAGCAACTGAAATAAAAAAGCCCGGTATTTTGTACCGGACTTTGTTATAATGGATGGGTTAGTAAGTACAGGGATATAAAATCCCTTCACAATATTAAAAATAAATTTTGCTAACGAAAAAAAAATTCTCAACTATTTTATCAACATTTTAAAATGGCGTGTGGAAAATGGAAGTCAAAACAGACAACCACCCGGAAGATGAATGATGTAAAAATGAAAGATGGAAAATAAAAAGCAACGCATGAGCATCTGTACAAAAGCAGAAGGATTGCCTGAAGATGGAATGAAAATTTGAAGAAGTTTGTCGTTCACATTATACCTTTACGAAAACAATTGTATGAAATTTCCTGCACCGGTATCTGTAAAATGGATTGCATCACTCACTCAGGCGCGCATCATCGGAGATGACGGTGGCATGGCAACGGGCATCAATGAAATACATAAAGTGGAAACGGGTGATCTGGTTTTTGTAGATCATCCGAAGTACTACGACAAATGCATTCACAGTGATGCAACATACATCATCATTAATCAGGAACAACCGGTACCAGAAGGCAAGGCATTATTATTGGTGGAAGATCCGTTTCAGGCGTATTGTAAAATTGTGGAACACTTCAGGCCATTTATACCGGCAGAAAAAATGATCAGTGATACAGCTGAGATTGGTGCCGGCACTACGCTTTATCCCTCTGTGTTTGTAGGGCACCATGTGCGCATCGGAAAAAACTGTATCCTGTATCCGAACGTAACCATCCTGGATCATTGCATCATTGGAGACAACGTAGTGATACAACCGGGCACGGTAATTGGCAGCAGCGCGTTTTATTACAACACCAAAAAGAATCGCGACGTATGGTATAAGAAGATGCCTGACTGTGGGCGGGTGATTATTGAAGATGATGTAGAAATTGGAGCCAATTGCACCATCGACCGTGGCGTGAGTCATGATACTATTATCGGCCGCGGCACGAAGATGGACAACATGATACATGTAGGGCACGATACCGTGGTAGGTGCGAATGGATTGTTCGCGGCACAATCTGCCATTGCCGGAGCTGCAACCATTGGAAGAGGGGTTACCGTGTGGGGGCAATGCGGCATCAACAAAACATTGGAAATTGGAGACAATGCAACTTTACTGGCCATGACCGGAGTGGGCAGCAGCCTCGAAGGAAATAAAATTTACTGGGGTGCTCCTGCAGAGGAGGCATCCATAAAAAAACGTGAACTCGTTTGGATTAAACGCATCCCGTTATTATGGGAGAAAGTAATGAAAGGATAATTATTCCTGCGGAACAGCTTCCGGTTTAGCCTGCATCATTGCTTCTATCATTTTTTGAATAGCCGGTTGGTAATCTATCGCAATGCCATAATCATACGGCACCATATCTCCCACCTTTTCCCAGGTCCAGTATTCTTTAAACACGAGATCAGACTGATCAAAGAAATATCCGTTTTGTTCAATTGTAATGGATTGCTGTGGCTGGAAAGAAAGAATGGAGAACTGAAATGAAGTGTGGGTGGTAGAATCGTTTCTTAACTGCACATAACCTTCATCGGGTTTTTCACCAAGATAAATTACACCCACTTCGGTTTGATTGGGGCGGATGGTTACGGTTTGATGTGTAACATCTTTTTTATAATTGAGTGCTTTGTAAAAATCTTTCAGCGGCAGGGCTTTCTCCTCCTCATTGAACCGCACTACAAACTGAATTTCGAAACTGTCTTTTTGCAGGGTTTGATGATAGATGCCGCGCATAAAATGCAGCACAGAACCTTTATAGGCAGCTTCTCTCGAAGCTGCGATGTTTGCGGGTGTTCCGGTTTCTTTGGTAACATCTTCAAACAACGGATTGCCAGAATAAAAACTTACGCCTGTAGCATATTCATGCGTAAAAGAATCCAGGCTATACCGAATGTTGTAACCAAGCGCGTTATTTTGAATGAGCAGCGGATCGGCAGCCACAATTTTCAACCGGTTTCTTTTTTTAGAAAAATAAAACTTCAGCACTTCCGGATTGCGGATTACACAGGAGCGTGCATATAGCGAAGTACCGATGAACTGATCGAAGAAAAAGCTTCCGTACTTTTCCCAGCCGTTGCGCACTTCGTTGGAGGAAACCACCACCACATCTGAAATTTCCACTTCGCGTGGCCGGATGGCAAAAACAATATGCTTATCGGCATCGGAAGAGGCGGAACGCTGGCTAACGGTTGAGAAACCGGTGTAGGTAACAGAAATGGTGTGTCCTCCATTGGGCAGCCATAACTTAAAATTACCCTCTGCATCGGTGGCGGTGCCTATGGTAGTGTTTTCGGCAAACACCGATGCGCCCTGCATAGGCAAGCCCGTTTCACCGTGCAGAACCTGTCCGGTTAAAATATAAAAACCCTGTTGTGCGTGGGTGATGCATGAGCCCGTTATTAAAAACAACAAAAGGAAAATGAATTTCATGGATAGGTGCATTTAAATATCAGTTATGAAAGTACATCAGTGAATGTTAAGCTTTTGTTGCAACGAGGCGCATACACGCGCAATGGTTGTTTCGAGCGGTGTGTAGCTGAATGCAGGAAAACGTTCCGTAATCTTTAATCCGGAATAATATTGTTCAGCGAACGACATGGCCGCTGTTTCTTTTGTGAGCAGCGGTTCTTTTCCGGAAAACCGGCTTTTAATTTTTTCGAGCCTCCATACCAACGCAGCCAATGCGGGTGTTACTTTCCATCGTGGAGGTTTGGTTTGAAATGCCTGAGCCATGAGGGTAAACACTTCGCGATACGTAGCATTATGACCGGAGAGCACAAACCGTTCTTCCTGGATATCGCTGTGCATGAGTAATATCATAGCGGTTGCCACATCCTCCACATCCACATAACCGGTAACACCATTCGTGTACCAGGGAAAACTGTTGTAGGCTGATTTAAACATGGCGGTAGAACCTGTGTGCCAGTTGCCATTGCCCAGAATAACCGACGGGTTCACCACTACGGCATTCAGGCCTTCGGCCATGGCGCGCCACACTTCCATTTCGCCGTAATATTTGCTTTTGGCATAGGCTGATTTTCCCGCACCGGATTTCCATTTACTCTCTTCGTTAAGTATGTTGTTATCCCCAGAAGCTTCCAGCGCGGACACCGAACTTACATGAACCAGTTTTCGAACTCCGGCATCGAGTGCGGCATTCACCACGTTGGCGGTGCCTTCCACATTTATCTTGTACAGCTGCCGGGCGGCACCGGGGGCATAAGACACCCAACCGGCACAATGGTAAACTTCGGTTACGCCTTGCAGTGAGTCTTCTAGTCCGCACACATCCAGCACGCTGCCCTGCACTGACTCCACTCCTTCAATTTGAAGGGGTGAGGAATGCACGAGTGCACGAACCCTTTTATTTTGCTGAATCAGCTGATGAATAAGCGCATTGCCGAGCAAGCCGGAACCGCCGGTTACAAATACCATGTTATGTTAATCGTATTGATAAAATCCTTTTCCTGTTTTCTTTCCCAGTGCTCCCTGTTGAACTTTTTGGATTTGCAAATCAGAAGGCCTGAATCGTTCCTCATGACCGAATGCTTCATACAGTGATTGAGATACCGCCAGGTTGATGTCCATCCCAATCATATCCATCAGTTTAAAAGGACCCATTTTAAAGCCGGTGGCTTCCATAATAGCATCTGTCTGTTCCACAGTAGCCGTGCCGTTTTCAACAGCCTTCATTGATTCGAGGTAAAAGTGGCGTGCCACCCGGTTAACGATGAATCCCGGAGCATCGGTACACACTACGGGTGTTTTGCCAAGCTGCTTACTGAAATGCACCAGTTGTTGAATGGTATCTTCATGGGTATGTTTCCCCCTGATCACTTCCACCAGTTTCATAATATGCGCGGGGTTAAAAAAGTGTAAACCGGCTACGCGCTGAGGTTGGGGCAGATTAGTTTGTATATCGGTAATCGACAGGCTGGAGGTGTTGCTGGCGATGATGCAGTGTGGTGTATTCACAGCTGCCAGCCGGAGTAAGAGTGCTGTTTTCGCTTCCAGTTTTTCCACGATGGCTTCAATGATCAGATCTGCCACACAGGCTTCGGGATCTGCGGAGGTTTGAATACGTTCCCACACGGTTGGCAGTTCATCTTCAGCCAGTTTTCCTTTTTGCACCATGGTGCGGAGGTTTTGCTGGATGGATGACCGGGCTTTATCCAACGCTCCTTCCCATGTGTCGAGCAGAATCACCTGATAGCCGGCGAGAGCGGCCGACAAGGCAATGCCACTGCCCATGGTTCCGGCGCCCGCTATTGCAACAGTTTGTATCATATCGGCAAAAATAGCCACTGTGAACTGATTTAATGCAATCCTTCACTAAAAGTATACTGTGTGTAGCGGTGTTACTGTGCGGTAAACTGCTTCAGGAAGCGCAAGTCGTTTTCAGAAAACAGCCTCAGATCTTTCACCTGGTATTTGAGCATGGTAATGCGTTCAATTCCCATCCCGAATGCATAGCCTGTATAACGAGTTGAATCGATGCCGCAATTTTCAAGTACGTTAGGATGTACCATGCCACAACCGAGGATTTCTACCCAGCCGGTGCGTTTGCACACGCTGCATCCGGAGCCCTTGCAGATTACGCAGCTGATATCCATTTCGGCACTGGGTTCAGTAAAAGGAAAATAGGAAGGGCGAAAGCGTACATTAAAATCTTTCCCGAACATTTCCTGCACAAAGAAATACAGGGTTTGTTTCAGATCGGCAAAGGAAACTTTTTCAGCGATGTATAAACCTTCCACCTGATGGAAGAAACAATGCGCACGTGCACTGATGGTTTCGTTGCGGTACACACGTCCCGGGCAAATTATTCTTAACGGCAGTTGTTTCTTTTCCATCTCGCGTATCTGCACACTGCTGGTGTGTGTGCGCAGCAGCCAGTCGGGCTGGGTATGGATGTAGAATGTATCCTGCATATCCCGTGCGGGGTGGTTCAACGGAAGGTTGAGGGCGGTAAAATTATGCCAGTCGTCTTCAATTTCAGGTCCTTCAGCAACGGTAAAGCCTAAACGCCGGAAAATAGAAATGATCTGATGCTGGATGATGCTGATGGGATGACGTGAACCTACCGGGAACGCATAACCGGGCAGTGTATCATCGGCTAAGGGATTTGCATCCTGGCCGTTTGAATCTATCTTATCTTTCAGCAGGGCATAATGTGTTTCTGTGAAAATTTTAAAATCGTTCAGCAACTGGCCCGCCTCTTTCTTGTTTTCTACCGGCACATCTTTCATAAAAGCCATGGATGCTTTTACAATGCCTTTGGTGCCGAGGTATTTAATACGAAAAGCCTCCAGTTCTGCTGCGCTGGAAACAGGTTCCTGTAAGATATCTTCCTTGTATTGATTGAGTTGACTGACCAGTTGATTCATCCCGCAAAGATAATGGGAAGGCAGGAAATGATGCAGGAGGATGGAACAACGGATGTAACAATATGCGATGAGATGCAGAGGGCAACGGTGTGGCTTAGGGAAGGGTTGTGGTATTAGGAAGTGGGAATGAAACGAAAACCTATCCTTGGAGGGTGATTGAAAGCTAACCCGTTGGGGGTAATTTCCCCGGGGAGCACCATTCCCTCAAACCCCTCATGATAAAAATACGAAATCTTGCCGGCGCTTTCAATTCCCCAAAGGCGGGTAAAAAGGGGGATGCATTGTATTTATATGGGGAGCTGCCAGTTAAAAATCAGATGGCAAGGAACGAAGTATGCAACGAGAAAAATAACCCATTAGGGGTAATTCCCCCGGGGAGCACCATACCCTCTAACCCCACAGTGAAAATACAAAAACTTGCCGGCGCTTTCAATACCCCAACAGTGTGTAAAACGGGGAATGGATTTTTTTCATATACGAAGGTGTTGTGGGTAGTGCTACTTGACAACTTTCCAATGGGCAGAATTTCTTATGCTCAGCTCTTTTTCTTAAATTTGACACATGAGTACTTTGCAAGTTGACATATTAAACCCGAAAGCGGCAAAACTTTTAAAAGATTTAGCAGACTTAAATCTTATTGCCATTCGGGACACGTCAAAAAGCGGTTTTGCGACAGTTCTTAAGAAGTTACGTTCAAAAGCTAAATCAGCACCTACATTGAACGAAATAACTAGAGAGGTTGAATTGGTTAGAAGCAAACGTTATGCGAAATAGAGTTAGCCGTATAATCATTGACACTAATCTTTGGATTAGCTTTTTAATAACTAAGGACTTTACCAAACTTGATGGGATTATTTTTCCAGGAAGGGAATTTTGGTTTTCAGCCAAGAACTACTTGACGAATTTTTAGAGGTTGCAAGTCGACCAAAACTCCGAAGATTCTTTTCTAGTTCTGATATTGAAGAGTTTCTAGAAACTATAGATGAATATGCATCCTTTGTAAAAGTTCATACTAAAGTTGAGGTTTGTAGAGATCCAAAAGACAATTTTTTACTTTCATTATCAGTTGATGGAAAAGCAGATTTTTTGTTAACGGGCGACAAAGATTTACTAGGCATTTCCAAATTTGGAAGAACAAAAATCATAACAATTTCGGACTTCCTGCAAGACAAATAACACGAACGCACAAGAAATTACTTTTCGAACAAATGGATTGGCATTTTATGTTGAAGTTCTCAATCCTAAGAGAAATTCTTTTACTTGGCTGTACGCTCCGCGAAAAATATGACTAATTTATCAGATGTTTTGCCGTTCTAACTCCACGCCATCAGCCATGCATGGACGTTGTTTGCCATTTTATCAGCTGCAAAACCCTTAAGAAACAGAAAAAATTAATGAAAGACATTACCTCAACAATAATCTTATTTGCTATCCTACTTTTTGCACTTACTGGTTGTAAAGAGCATAGAACCCGAAATGAGAAAGCACTAACACTTCAGGAAAAGGACAGCTTGAAGTATAACCATATAAAAGGAAAGTTTTACAAAGACAATTACGGAAAACTTTTTGAGCAAAAGGAATATGCTGTTGCAGGCGAAGGCGAAATGGTTAACTCTCAAATCTATTTTGATAGCCTGGTATATGTCAGTTCGGTTGATACTGTAATTGAAAAATCATTATCCGAAGTTATTGACCTCAGTACATATACAGATTTTGGCGGAGGAACAATGTATTCAAAGGACCAAAACAATGTGTATTATTCAAATGCGAGCTCAGGGGGTGATTTTAGATTACTGGTTGTTGGAGCTGACCCAAACACATTTAAACCATTATCAGACTATTTGTATGGAATGGACAATAAAAATATATTCTATCGAGGTAAAGCAATAGAAGGTTTGAACTATAACAAACGCCGAATCTTGTATACCTTAGACACCACTGATGATTTCATTGACTATATTATAGATGACAAAGTTGTTTTTTATAATGGCGATACTGTGAAAGGAGCTGATGCCAAGACTTTTAAACTGGTGAATGGTGAAAAATGGAGTGCAGAAGATAAAAACTATAAGTATGAATGCTGTGGGCAACGATTTGAATGATAACGACAAACAACCACTGTTTATGCATTTTTAAAAATCATCGCACACTGTACAATGCGCCTTCCTGTTTTTCGCAATACAATTAAATACCCTATTTTTATACACTTAACATTTTTACTATGGCATTATTCAAATCAAGCAACCCGGCATTAAGTGAAAAAAAATTCCAGAGTACGGTACTGGATGGTGTAATCCCTGCGGATGGCATGACCGTTAAAGGAACCATTCAGAAATTTGGTTTTTTGTTTCTAATGGTGTTGGGTACCTCTATTCATTCCTGGAGAGTGCATTCTTACGGAGGAGACGTAATGCCGTTGATGTGGGGCGGTATCATTGGTGGATTGGTGATTGCGCTGGTGATTGCCTTTAAAAAAGAATGGGCGCCGTTTTTGGCTCCATTGTACGCACTGGCTCAGGGTTTATTCATTGGCTCTATATCTTCTATATTCGATTTTGCCTTTGCAGAAACCGCACCCAACATCATCATGAATGCCGTGGGTTTAACACTGGGCGTTTCGGTAGGTATGTATTTTTTATACACTTTCCGCATCATTAAGGTTACGGAAAAGTTGCGCTCTGTTATTATCGCTGCTACGGTGGGTGTTATGATTTTTTACCTGTTGGTATGGGTGATGCGTATGTTCGGCATGGAGTCTATGCCCTTCCTGCATGAAGGAAGCACGATGGGCATTATCTTCTCACTGGTTGTGGTAACCATTGCGGCGTTGAATTTGTTGCTCGATTTCGACATGATTGAAAAAGGTGCAGCGATGGGTGCCCCAAAATACATGGAATGGTTTGGCGCTTTCGGATTGCTCGTAACCATTGTGTGGCTGTATATTGAAATTTTGCGCTTATTATCGAAAGTATACAGCAGAGATTAAGCAAAATGTATTGTACATAATAACCGTACCCTCAGGGTGCGGTTTTTTTCCCTGTAAGAGAAAGTAAGTATCAACCCGATACAAAGATCACCTGCTCACGATAACCAATACACTAAAAAAGCGCAACAGTCTCCTGTTACGCTTTGGATTTTCCATTGTGGGTTTCGTATTATTCGCGGCCGTCGAGCAAATTGCCGAGTCCGCCCAGTACTGAACCTTCTTCTTTGCGTTTGAAAGTACCATACTGTAATATTCTTCCGGCGAGCCTGCTAATAGGCAGGGATTGTATCCAAACCTTGCCGGGGCCTTTGAGGTGTGCGAAGAAAAGTCCTTCACCACCAAAAACCCAGCTTTTAACACCGCGGATCATTTCAATATCAAAATCAACGGTGGAAGTATACGCTACTACGCAACCGGTATCCACTTTTAATGATTCTCCGGGTTTCAGTTCTCTTTCAACTACATACCCACCGGCATGCACAAAGCAGAGTCCGTCGCCTTCGAGCTTTTGCATGATAAACCCTTCTCCGCCAAAAATTCCGGTACCCAGGCGACGTTGCAGTTCAATGCCTACGGTAACTCCTTTGGCTGCTGCGAGGAATGCATCTTTCTGAGCGATTACTTTTCCCTGATGCAGATGCAAATCAATCGGAATAATTTTACCGGAATACGGTGCAGCAAAACTTACACTGCGCTTTTCATGAGCGGAATTGGTGAAGGCTGTCATGAATAAACTCTCGCCGGTAATCAGTCGTTTTCCAGCGCTCATCAGCTTACCCAGGATTCCCGTTTGGCGGTTACTGCCGTCTCCAAAAATGGTTTCCATTTCCACCCCGTGATCCATCATCATAAAACTTCCACTTTCAGCAATGGCTGTTTCGTTGGGGTCGAGGATGATTTCTACAAACTGCATTTCTTCTCCATACAGCTTGTATTCAATTTCGTGGTTTGTTTTCATGTTATAATTTTTAACCCTTGCGGGATGTGATTTGTTTTGAATCTTTCATTAATCCATTCCACACTTTTTTGCCCTGCAATTTGCGGCCCAGATACATGATGCCGACCATGATAAAAAACAGCGGACCTGTAAAGCCGAGGACAGCCACATATTTTGTACCGTAAAACTTCTCCATCGGGCGGCGCAATCTTTCTGATATGAGATACATACTCGGAACCATAATCAGCGTAAGGAAAAACGCGAAGATTAAACCAAAGATGATGGTCCAGCTCAGCGGTCCCCAGAACACCACACTATCTCCACCGAAGAAGATATTCGGATTCCATTCATTGAGGAATCTTCCAAAATCGATATTGAATCCAACGGCCAGCGGCAGTAATCCAAGCATGGTTGCAATGGCCGTGAGCAGAACCGGAATAATCCTGATTTTACCGGCCTGTATGGTAGCTTCACGGGTTTTCATACCACGCATCCGCAGCTCGTCGGTAAACTCGATGAGGAGGATACCATTTTTAATTACGATACCTGCCAGTCCGATGATACCTACTCCCAGCATGATGGTAGAGATGGTCATGCCGGTAATGGCATAGCCAATCAGCACCCCGATGATGGAGAAGAAAATTTCGGTGAGTACAATGAAGGGTTTACTCAACGAGTTGAACTGCAGCACGAGTATCAGGAAGATCAATCCGAGGGCAATGAGCAATGCCGAAAACAGGAAGCTGGAAGTTTCAGCCTCTTGTTCACCTTGTCCGGTTTGTTTAATCTGTACTCCATCGGGCAGTTGTTGCTGTGCCCTGAAAGCGGTGATTTTATCCGCCAGTTCACTATTCACCTTGGCCGTCATGGAAGGATCGAGTACGTTCGACTGAAGCTGGATGGTACGCTTTACATTCTTCCGGGCGATGGCTCCGCTGGAATTGGTGTAATCAATGCGGGCCACATCACTTAAGGCTACAGACTTCACCCGCATGGTGTTCATATCCATAAATGTGATTCGGGTATTCAGCAGTTCATTGATGTTGTTGCGAACATTTTCTGAAGAACGCAATTGAATTTCATATTCATCTTCCCCTATCTTTAGCTTACTCACTTCTTTTCCGAAGATGGCGGTACGTAGTTCCATTCCTATTTGTGCAGTGGATAACCCTTCCATCATGGCGCGTTCACGATCAATCTGAATGGTAATTTCAGGGCTTTGTAAATCTACATCCATGCGAAGATTTTCCACGCCATACACCTGATTGGTATCGAGATAGTTTGATAATTGTGTAGCCACATACGCTACTTCATCAAACTCATCACCAGATATTTCAATATTCACCGGCGGGTCGGTTGGCGGACCTGCATCTTCCTGGGCCACTTCAATACTGGCACCGGGGATGCCCACCATGCGCGCACGGATAGAATCTAAATAATGTTTAGTGCCCTTGCCGTTTCGCTTTTCAAACTCTACGAATGAAATCTGAATGCGTCCGAGGTTGGGGCGTACACTGCGGTTTTGATCGCGCGGATTGTTGGCGCTGTTGGCTACGTTGGTGATAACGCTCTCTACAATTCCTCCTTTATCAGGCATTTCATCTTTCAACACATCATACACGCGCTGATCAAGGATGTGCATCACGCTGTCGGTAGCTTTTACATCCGTGCCGGGCGGCATTTTGAGATACACATAAATCATGTTCGGATCTCCGCTGGGGAAGAAGGTGGCCTTGTTGCCCCTGGCAATCAGCAGTAGCACCACCACCGGGAACAACACAAATAATGAAACCAATGCCCATACCGGTCTTTTCCCTTTCAATACCCACTTCAACAGCATTTCATACCGGCGCATCAGCCCCGGGAGAATTCTGTTCTGAAACACATGAATGATATCTCTGAATACGTAACGGTTGAGCACGGCAAGTATGGCCATGAGCAGCAAGAAATTTCCTACTGCGGTAACACCCGTAAGGTGGAAGAGCGCACTGAACACAAGGGCAGCCCAGAACCACCATTTTTTGAAAACTGTTTTCTTGGGTTCTTCATATTCCCTGCCTTCGGGCTTCATGAAACTAACAGCAAACACGGGGTTGAAAATAAAAGCTACGATTAAGGATGCGGCCAGTGTGAGGATGAGGATCACCGGAAGATATATCATAAACTTTCCGATGATGCCTTTCCACATCAGTAGCGGAACGAATGGTGCGAGCGTGGTGGCTGTTCCTGCCAATACTGGGATGAACACCTCACCGGCTGCCTCCTTCGCACTTCGGACGATGGGCACTTTCCCGTTGTTGTAAATACGGTGCGTATTTTCGATTACCACAATGGCATCATCAACAATAATACCGAGTGCAAACAGCAAACCGAACAACACGATGAAGTTGAGGGTTACGTTGGTGCCCACCATAAAATCGGCCAGTGGCAGGAAAAGGAATGCAACAAATACACTCAGAGGTACAGACAGAGCCACAAAGAATGCGTTGGTAACACCCATGAAGAACATCAATACTATCAGCACTAATAAAAATCCAATGATGATGGTATTTACCAGTTCGTGGAAAGAGGTGGCGGTAGCCTTACTCTGATCGCCGGTAATCACTACTTTTAAATCTTTGGGCAGTTCCTGATTTTTCTGCATTTCGGAAGTGATATCCTTAATCTTAGCAGCCGCATCAATCAGATTTTCGCCTGAGCGCTTAATGATGTTGAGGGTGATAACATTTTTACCGTCGAGGCGTGCGAAGCTTTCGTTTTCCTTGATGGTATCTTTAATTTGAGCGATGTCTTTCAGATACACCGTGGCGCCCTGAGCGCTGCTGCGCACAATCACATCTTCAAGATTTCTGGCGCTGGTAAACTGACCTTTGATTTTCAGCGTACGTTTCATCTGCCCTACCTCAATCAATCCTCCGGTAATATCCATGTTTTCGCGGGCAATGGCATTCTCGATATCGGTGTAGCTGATGCGCGCGATCTGCATTTTATACGGATCGGCATTTACCTGAATTTCTCTTTCAGGAGCTCCTACAATTTCTGCACGTGTTATTTCTGGAAGTTCTTCGTAGCGGTCCTGCAGTTTTTCAGCAAACGTTTTCAGTTTTACGCCATCATAATCTCCACTGATGTTCACGTACATGATGGGCATTTCGCTAAATGCAAACTCCTGTACGTTGGGTTGTTGGGTGAGATCGTTGGGCAGTTCTGATTCTGCACGGTCTATCGCATCCTTTACTTTCAGTTTGGCGAGGTCAGTATTTACTTCGGTATCAAACTCCACTATAATTAAACTGAAATCGGTTTGTGAAGTACTGGTGATTTTTTTCACCTTGGCCCCGGAGATTCCTTTCAGTTCTTTTTCGATAGGCCGTGTAACTAGGTTTTCAATGTCTTTGGGGCTGTTTCCCACATACACGGTAGTGATACTGATGGTAGGAACTACAATATCTGGAAACTGTTCCTTGGGTAAGGTGATAAACTTATAATACCCGAATAATGAAATTAAAATGGCGATAATATATACAGCTGTACGGTTGTTGATTGCCCAGCTGGTAGGACCAAACTCCTTGAATTTATCCTGAATGCCGTCGAAGATTTTCATATAGTATAATTAGGTAACGTTACAGCCTGAATAACGGTAAGGCTTGTACGATAATACATTTCAAAATCGATTAATTGGTTACGATGTTTTGTCCGTCGTACAAATTCTGATATCCCTGTGTGATGAGCTGTTCTCCGGCGGTAAGGCCTGACAGCACTTCCATAAATTCTCCATAAGACTGCCCTACATCAATATTTCTTTTGCGCGCCTGCATTCTGCCGTCGGCACCTTTGGCAGCAACAAACACATACTTTCCTTTATCATCGGTTTGAATCAGGTTCACCGGCACCACCATGGCGTTAGGGGCAGTGTAATCGAGAATGCGCATGACAATGGTTTGATTGGCTTTGATCAGCGGATCCCTTTCCATTTTAGCTTCGGCGATAAACCCGCGGTTCACCAAATCAATGGCTTGTCCAATCATGGTGATGGAAGCTTTCACTTGTTTATTGGCATCGGGGATATCAATTAAAACACTGGCTCCCTTTTTAATGCGTGTTGCATAATTTTCCGGAACGCTTACCACTGCCTTCAGGCTGCTGGTGTTTACAATTTTTATTTGTGGTCCCATTGCGGTACTTCCCACAAAGGTTTCACCCACACGAACATTCACCACTTCAGCCACACCGTTTACATCGCTGTATACATTAGCGGTGCGGGCCTGTTCTACAGCTACATTCACTTGTTCCTGAGCTGCCTTCAGTTGATTTTCCAAACCTTCCACATTGGTACGTGCGCTGATCAGTTGCACTTCGGTACCAATACCTTGATTCCACAAATTCTGCTGGCGTTGCAGCACATCCTTGGCATAATTCAATTGTGTTTTGATACCGCCGAGTTGTTGCCTTGCCGCTACCACCTGTTGTTGCATGATGGCATCATCGAGTTTAAGCAGGAGCTGACCTTTAGATACCTGTTGCCCTTGTTTCACATACACGGCTTTCACCATACCGCCCATACCACGAGGGGCGATGTAGGAAATATTTTCAGCTTCCACCTTACCCTGCAATTCGATAAAGTGGTTGAACTCTCTTTGCTCTACCGGTGCCAGGGCAACCAGTTTAGCTTTAGTTAAAGCTGTGGAGGCTGTATCCAGCAGGGCCAGCTCAGCTTCCAGGCTTTTTATGGCATCATCTTTGGCTTCGCGTTCCTTTCGAAGTTTTTCCAGTTTAGCTTTTTTCTCCTGAATGATTTTGCTATCGCTGCCGGCATCGCTGCTGCAGGATAACATGAGTATGGATACGGACAATGCGTATGATATGGTTTTGATTGTTTTCATTCTATTATTGAGTTAATGCGTTTTTTTAAAGTTTACCGGTTGCTTTTAAATAATCAATGCGTGCAATGACAGCGTCGTACAGGGCTCCGTAATAATTGTTCTGAGCCATTTTCAATTCTGTTTGTGCCGTGTATATTTCCTGATTGCTGCCCAGTCCCTGCTCGTATTTCAGTACGGTGGATTTATACACCTGTTCAGCCAGTTGCATATTGCGTTGCTGGTTGTCTACCGTTTGCAGCGCTGATACAATTTTCAGTTTGGCGGTGAGTACATCATTATCAATGGACGCTTCGAGCATTTTTTGCTGATTGGTTGCTTTCTGCAGTTCCAGTTCGGCTGATTTCAGTTTGGCCTGCCGGCTAAAGCCTGTAAACAGAGGCAGTTGCAGGCGAACACCTACAATAGCGCTGGTAAACCAGGTTCCATCGTTGAGGAAATTAAGCTCCTGACGCTGGGCAGATTTGCTGTAACTTCCGAAGGCAGCTAATGTAGGCAAGGCGCTGAGTTTATACCGGCGCACATTAAACTCACTCAACTTAATGGCAGCGTTTATCAGTTTATATTCTTTACGGTTTTTGTAATCGTAGGCTTCTTCCAGTAACCCTTCCTTCAGTACATCCTCTGTGAGTGAATCGGTGAGGTGCAGGGTATCCTGCTGTGGCATGTGTAGGAGCAGCTTCAAACCAGCAGTACCGGCATCCAGCATATTCTGCATTTTAATCTTTTCCGTTTTCAGGTTGTTGAGTTGCACGCTAATTTTATCTACATCCAGTCTTTCTGCAAAGCCATTTTCGAAAATGATGCGGGTATCTTTCAGCAGTTTTTCAAAACGGTCTATGTTGGCATCAATGGATGTAAGCTGTTGCTTACCCACCACCAACTGGTAATAAATTTTGCGGATGTTTACATTGATGTTTTCCAGGGTAACATCTGCCTGAGCCTGCGCATACTGCATGGAGGCATCGCGTGCTTTCAAACCGATGAACACCTGTCCGTCGAACAGCAATTGCGATAGCTCCACCCCGGCGTTCATATTCCAGGGAGTTCCAAAAGGAAATGCCAGATTGCCAAACCCATTGGCAGGAAAGGTGATGGTATTGCCGTTGCCGTCTTTCACTCCTTCGTCTACCAGTACCTGATAGGTTGCGGGAGAAATAAAGTTGGGGATAGACTGCACCGGAATTTCGATATTATGGGTAACCGATGTGCTGGCATTCAACTGCGGCAGCGCAGCCGAGGTAACCTGCCGGTTCAGTTGTTTCTGCAGTTGAATATCAATCAGTGCATTCTTCACCTGGGCGGCGTTTTTCATAGCATAATCAACTGCCTGGTCAACAGAAAAATAGTGTTGCTGACCAACAGCATTCAGGGATGCGACAGCTAATAGGAGTACGAGATTTAATTTGAAACGCATACAGATTATTATTGGCTTAAATTTTTCAGGTATTTGGTTAAGAGTTTATATCCTTTCGGGTTTACCAGTCCATGCAGAAAATGTATCATCACTTCCCGCTGAATATCCAGCAGGGGTTGAGAAATGCTTTCCTGCACTTCCACATCAAACATCAGGGTTAAAGATTCCACGCGGAAACGGGTGAGAATATCAATATTGATATCGCTGCGGTACACCTCTTCACGAATGCCACGTTCGAGATTTTTTCTCACCATATTACAGAGGAAATCATTTTTATGGCGGATGAAAATCTGAAACGCCCCGGGATGGTATTTTTTTAAATCGAAAAGGATGGACGTGTTCATGGTTCGGAACATGTCTTGCAATAGTCGAAGGGAGAGTACTCCCTCATGCACTGCATTTTCAGATTCCACCACACAATCCTGGCACGAACATTCATTGATGCCGATGATTCCTTCCAGCACATTTTCAATCAGTTCATTTTTGTCGTTATAATACTGATACAAGGTTTTCTTGGATACACCCAGTTGAGCGGAGATGTCATCCATACTCACACTGCGCACCCCGTATTTGAGAAAAAGGGCCGTGGCTTCCTGCCTGATCCGTTCTTTCAATTCTTGTTCTGGCATATTGGACGCAAAACTATGGAAACTTTTTCCGTAACCAAAGTTTCCATCAAGATATTTTACCATTCATAACAAAAACTTAAACAAACCTACTCCAAAATTTACCTGAAAGGGTTGAAGTCAATGCCTGCCTACTGCTGTATCTTTACAGGTATCATGAAAAAAAGATTCTCGTACAAACATTTACTGCAATATTTCCTTCAGGGCCTGTTGATCCTGGCTCCCATTGCCATTACCGGCTATGCGATATACTGGATCATTACCACCATAGACAGCTGGTTACCCATTTTCAGTTCGGTAGATGAAAAGGGAGTGCGGCAAGTACAGAATTATGGGCTTGGCTTTGTGGTGGTGATTGTGGGGTTGATTTTACTGGGTTATTTCAGTTCCTTTTTCATAACCGGACGCATATTGAGTGTGCTGGATAAATTTCTACAGCGTACGCCCGGCATCAAGCATATTTACTCCACTACGCGTGATTTTTTTGAAGCATTTGCGGGCGACAAGAAAAAGTTTACACAGAATGTACTGGCCAATGTGGATGACAATGATGTGTGGCGATTAGGATTTATTACACGCGACAGCATGGAAGATTTTGGCTTGAAGGATTATGTGGCCGTGTACATCCCCATGGCGTATTCGGTAGCAGGGAATGTGTACATCATTCCTAAAAACAGGGTGAGGCCCATCACACACATCAGTAGTACTCAAACCATGAAGTTTGCCGTGAGTGGCGGCGTAACCGACCTGAACGACGAACAGGAGAAGGAAGTGGTGCTCTAATGCATGAAACAACTTTTTATATCCGTACTCCTCTGCGGCATCACCTATCAGGCCGGCAGTTGGGGATTTTATGCCCATCGGTGGATTAACTATTATGCTGTATTTCTATTGCCACCGGATATGTTTGGTTTTTACAAGCAACATATCCATCATTTGGCTACGCATGCCACTGACCCCGACAGCAGGCGGTATGTGGTTGCCGGTGAAGCGCCGCGGCATTACATCGACATTGACTTATACGGCACCTACCCCTATACCGAATTACCGAGAAATATGGATTCAGCAATTGCGCGATACTCTGCGGATACCGTGCAAACCAGGGGCATTGTTCCCTGGCATATCCTCCGGATGAAACAACGTCTCACAGCGGCTTTCAGGGATAAACAGCCTGAACTTATTTTGAAATATAGTGCAGAAATAGGACACTACATTGCGGATGCCCACGTTCCCCTGCACACTTCGCATAACCATAACGGTCAGTACACCAACCAGCACGGTATTCATGGTTTGTGGGAAAGCAGTATACCGGAGTTGCTGGCTGAAAAAGAATTTGATTTTTTTATTGGCAAAGCGGAATACCTCCCGAACGCTGATTCATTTATCTGGGCGCGTGTGCTGGAAAGTGCTGCTGCCAGCGACAGTGTGCTCACCTTCGAAAAAAGATTGTCGGAGCGCTTTAACCCTTCCATGCGGTATAACTTTGAGGAACGAAACGGAAAAACCGTACGTCAGTTTTCAGCTGCCTACACACGCGCTTACCATAACAGCCTGAACGGAATGGTAGAACGAAGGATGCGGCTGGCAGTGTATTCCATAGCCTGCTTCTGGTATACTGCCTGGGCAGATGCGGGCCAGCCTTCCCTGAAGGAACTCACCTCACAGAAATATACCACCTCATTGGCTTCAACCGATTCACTGCAAAAAGCCTGGCTGCAGGATACCGGTAACGGTTGCGATTAACCGAAGCTGATTCCTCCCCGTTGTACATAATTTATTTATTCGGTTGACCTGCATGATTATCTGCCATTGCCGCGGAAGGCTCTACAATGAATTTGTTAATCTCAGCACGAATAGACGTTTTCATCTTATCAGCCGGAGCAGGATGTTTAGCATAGGAATAAGACAGTTTGTTCAAATAATCGTGTAATTGTTTTCCTTCCACCTTAAAATGCAACTGAAGTGAAGACCGCTTACTGATTTCTTCGTTCCAGATGTTGCGCACCATGGTCCAGTATGACTCATTTTTTTTCCAGAATTCCAATGCTGATTGGCAGGATGCATCTGGTAGTCTTGTATAGGTGTTCAACCCACGTTCTTCTACAAGAATTTTTTCAGTACCGTCGGATGCACGCTGTACTTTATAATTGTCCTGCTCATGTACATAACCGTTGGAGTTGAGTACGATGCGATTGGTTCTTCGCAGGATGTTATAATCTTCCCGCACCGAATATTCTCTGCGGGGTAAGGGGGCATCTGCGGTGCTTTGCCAGATGATTTTATTATCCAGTTCAACAAACGGACTAAACCCTTGGTAACGGGGTTCATCACTCACTTCCCATACGGTTTGTGTCCACTTACCTTTTACTTCACTCGCCGGGATTTTTTCCTTTACCCACAAGCGGTTACCCTTGTACTTCCAAAGTTCAGGGCTTTCGTACTGCCACTCTTCCCGCCAGTGTTTAATAACGAAAGTGTCGTTAATTACGAGCAGGTGCTGAATCACTACTTTATCGTTTGATACCTCAACAGGTAATGATAATTCTGTTCCTCCTGAAATAAATTCACGGTCGTGAAATTTGTATGCAGGCTGATGTGAGAAAGTTTCCGCATACTGAAAAGTAACATCAAAACATCCGCAAAGCTGCTGAATAAGTTGATTTCCGTTTTGAGCAAATGCACTACCGGTAAAAATGAAATACAGGGCAGATAAAAAGAAGTTTTTCATAACGTTGTTTTTTACAACGCGAAGTAACATACCCTGAACCGATGGTTGTTTCCGTTATCAGAAATCCTGTTTACGGAAAAAGAAAAAAGGCTGTACCGGTTTTACATATTGCGATACAGCCCATACCAAAATTACAATCAGCGAAATGAAAGAAACGTTCCTGTTAATCTTTTTTCAGCCATACCGCTTCAAAGGATGGGTATCCTCTTTCACCGTTATTAGTAAGGGCGGTGAAACGGAGTTTATAGTAATTGGCGTCGCCGTCTTTAATAATATAATACCGGTCTGTACGAACCGCCGGAGCTACACCCGGTCCACCACCGGAGCGCCAATCGGCCCCTATGGCATTTTGCTTTCCGGACCAGTCTCCCGCTGCAATATTATCAATGCTGGTAGCAGTGAATCCGGCATACGGAACGTTAGCTTCTAAAATCTTAGCCACTTGCACATTGCGGTTGATGAGGATGATATCCTGAAAAAGGTAGGGTAAATCACCTGCGCCGAAGTTGGCCACATTGGAGAAATAGGTCCAGGCAATATCCCATTTCTTCTTTTCAGGTTCCACTTCTACCTGTCCGTTTTCAAACGATGCATAACGGAAGAAGTGATCGGGTGTTTTATTAATATCGATGGTTTGGAATGTAGGCGAGTTGATATCTGCATATTGCAGCGTGTACCCGCCACTGTTATTGCGCAACACGCGAATTTTTTTCCAACCTCTATCAGGAGCCGGGGTGCCAATACCTTTTCCTCTGTTTACGATGTACACTTTATTTTCAGCATCGTTGGCTGATACGGCTGCAATGGCTGTACGGGTTAAATCGCCATCCGGATAATCGATATAAGGAAGTTGAGAGGTTTGCGGACTGGTTTGACTGAAAGCCACATCGCTCGTCATGCCCACGGTATCGGCACCGGTTACCGTAGTTAAATCGTTTTTGTTGATTTGTTTAGCCATCATGGCTGAGGAGGAGTTCAGCATAACCCTGAAATCACTTCCGGTGTAAAATCCCAGATCCCAGTTGGTGCGCAACACCGGGGTTTGGCGGTTGGTACTGATGTCGATAAAAACCTTGTTACCAAAGGTTGTTCCACCGCCGTTTACCACCGCAGACGGGGTTTGAGCTACCAGTTCTGAAAAGGTAAGCACCAGGTTTCGGGTTGCACCGATAATTACCGGACTACCGGAACTATAAATTTCAAACTTCAGGTTTTCATCCCCGGCAAAAAATGCTCCCGGCGTTTTAGTTACTGTAAAAGATGTTTCATTGTTTCCCGAAGGTACGATCAGGTTCAGCTGATTGGATACAGGTGTGGCAGAGAGGGAATACTGTGTACCGTAGGTGAGCCCGTCTTCCACAAAACGCACTACCACCGGAATATCAGCCGGTGCGGCAGCAGAGAGTTTCAGTTTAATGGTGATGCTGTTTTCAGTGGAGGCAATGCCCTGTTCGGCTGATTCAAAGTTTACAAAATTATCCGGTGAAAGGCTGTCGCGTTTACGGCATGCAGTTAGTAAAACCGACAGGGAGATCAGAAGCAGTACGGATGTATTGAACAGTTTTTTCATGGTATGAGCACTCATTTATGTGTTTGGTTAAATTATTTTCTGATGTCGAGGTTCAGGGCCAGTCCGCCAAAGAATGAACGACCGGTAGCGAGGTTTTTACTGCCTGCACTTACATGCACCCCTCCTGCCCCGTTGGTGAAACTGTTTACACGGGAAACATCGAACAGGTTTCGTACGCCCATATTAAACACTACATACTTTCCTATTTTTTTTGAAGCAGTGAGATCAGCGAGGTGAAAATTATCAAAGGATGCCTCTACATATTTTTGGGATGGGGCATCATAGGCATAAAAAGGTTGCTTGCCGGTAAACTTGTAAAACAGGTTAAAATCGATACCCTGCTTAGAGATACTGTAACCGATGGTGGTATTCACTTCGGTTGACCATTGCAGTTCGGGAAGTGATTTATCGTCTTCGGCAGCGGCATTGTAAAACCCTGTGTAAGAAGCGCCCACACCGATGTTCAGGCGTTTGTACTTAGCCATGGTTTGAATGCTGGTACCAGCTGTTTTACTGTCAGACACGTTGGACAGGATAAAAATATTCGGATCGCTCACTGAAGGTGCATAGTAAATCAGGTTTTCCACTTTATTATAAAATCCGCTCAGTACCGTAGTGTACACCACCTTACCGGGCACCATTTTTTTCCAGTTGAGTGAGGCATTGAAACTGTTTGACACTTCTGCCTTTAAATCAGGATTGCCCAGAATCTGGTGGTTGGCATCGAAGAAATTGAAATACAACTCCCGAATGGAAGGCGCCCTGAATCCGCTGGCATAAGAAACCCGCACATCCAGGTTTTCGCGGATAGCATACTTTACATTCATTGATGGAATTACCGGAGGAGCATTATACACTGAGTTTTTAATAAACCGAACGCCGGGGCGTACACGCAGTTTTGCTGTGGGTGCCCATTCAGAGGTTACAAAAAAAGCATAATCGTTCACGCTGTTGCTTCCCGCACTCAGCCGCTCCCCTTCTCCGCTTTCCATATTAATATCAACCCCGGGTTGCAGTGTAAAACGGTCAGACATTTTATACACAGCCGTTCCCCTGAACGTGAATCCCCTGAAATTTACCTGTGCATTGGCCCCTTCCGCATTGTTGTACCGTACATTGCCGGTTTGCTTGCTCACCGTGGTGCCATACACCTGCCGGTTGTAATCAGAATAAGCTGCCTGGGCCTGAAACGACAATCGCTGATTGGCAGTATATCCCGCCTGCAACTGATGCATCACCCGGTTGCTCAGGTATTCCGCATCATACGCCAGGGTATCACCGGAAGCCTGCTGACGAAACATAAAGTTGCCCGGGTTGTAAATAATTTCATCCAAACCGTCTATGCGGTACCGTATGTTAAAACGCGCGGCATGGTACCCGAGGAACGCTGATGCGGTAATCTGATCTTTCTTATGCCAAACCAGCTCACGATCCTGCGCCGTGTCCTTCCATCCTCCAAAATAATTATATCCGGCCTGTCCGCCTATTTCCCAACCTTTATAACGGTAAGCAATACCCGCACTTTGGTTATGAATACCCTGTTTAAAAAAACTGTATTCATTGCCGATGGTTTCTTCATGTATCCGTGCGTTCACGGAAAGTCCGTTGGTTTTTTTCTTTTTAGTGATGATATTGATCACCCCTCCCAGGGCGTCTGCTCCGTAGATTACCGACATGGGGCCTTCTACAATTTCAATACGCTCGATGGTTTGAATATCAATCTGGTTGATGTTGATTTCGTTGGATGTACCCTGGCGGCCCACCATCGGCAGCCCGTCGATTAACACCTTTACGTTCTGGCCCGACAAACCGTTCAGGGTGATATCAGCACCTCCGGTAGCCATATCCTGACGAAACCGTATGTTCAGTTCATTGTTCAGCACATCCTGTAAACGGGTGGCCCCTTGCTGTGCTATACGCTCACCGTTGATTACCCTCACCTGGTACACGGAGTTTTTCAGGGTTTGAGGCTGATACTGACCGGTAACCACCACCTCATTCAAATCAATATTTTTCTTCAGGGTATCTTCCTGTGCCATCACCGGTAAACCCAGAGCGGCAAACGTTGCAACAGCTAACAATCTTTTCATCTTCAATCAATTTCTGAGCGCAAATGTCGTAGTACGTATCTGTACTATCAACATCGAAAAAGGAAAAGTGCTTACGAAATAGGAAATATGAAAATGGCATGACAAAACCCATGACAATTCTGTGATAAACCTTGTTTTACGGCAAAAAACACCACCTTACAGAAAGAACTGAACGTTTGAAAAACGAACACTTAATTTCGCAACATAAACACCATCCAGTGGAACGAATGCACAATTTTAATGCGGGCCCTTCCGTGTTACCGGAAGAAGTATTGCAGGAAGCCTCCTCGGCCATTCTCAATTTCAACAACAGTGGCCTCTCCGTGTTGGAAACCGCTCACAGAACCCGCCCCATTATTGACGTAATGGAAGAAGCGCGCGAGCTGGTGAAGGAACTGATGATGCTGGATGATGACCATGAGGTGTTGTTCCTGCATGGTGGAGCTACTACTCAGTTTATGCAGGTGCCGATGAATCTGTTGCGCAAAAAAGACATCGCGGCCTACGCGGATACCGGGGTGTGGAGTTCAAAAGCTATTCGGGAAGCCGGATACTTTGGAAAAGTTGAAGTGGTTTGCAGTTCAAAAGACCGTTCCTACCGCTACATTCCCAAAAATTTTGCATTGCCCCATGAGGCTAAGTATTTTCACCTCACCACCAACAATACCATCTATGGTACACAGTGGCATCAGATACCCGATGTATCGGTTCCATTAGTAGCTGATATGAGCAGCGACATCCTCAGTGTGCAACGGAATTTTAATCAGTTCGGACTGATATATGCGGGACTGCAGAAAAACATGGGTTGTGCAGGAGCATCTGTGGTAATTGTAAACCGGAAATGGCTGGAGAAAACACCGGTAAACATTTCGCCCATCATGGATTACAGAAACCACATCCGAGAACACAGCATGTTGAATACTCCTCCGGTATTTGCGGTGTATGTATCCCTGCTCACCCTTCGCTGGCTCAAAGCCCGTGGCGGCATCTCCGCAATAGAAAAAATGAACCGGCAAAAGGCAGCGTTGCTGTATGCTGAAGTAGACCGGAATAGTTTGTTTACAAACCGGGTAGACGTGGCCGACCGCAGCCTCATGAATGTAACCTTTGAGCTGACAGATGAAAGTTTAACGGCCGATTTTACCCAATTTACCTCTGAAAGGCGCATCTATGGCATTGCGGGACACCGGAGTGCCGGTGGTTTCAGGGCATCATTGTACAATGCATTGCCCCTATCCAGCGTGGAAGTGCTGGTGGAAGCCATGCGAGACTATGAAAAAAGGGTGCAGGCCAAGTAGCCCCTGATTTTGTATATTTGCATCCCTTAAACCAGAAAAGCAGTATACAGAGATGATTACGATTCAGCCATTTAAAGCCCTCAGACCGGAAGCACAATTTGCCAGAAACGTGGCGTCAAGGCCTTATGATGTTTTATCAAGCAAAGAAGCCAAAGTGGAAGCACAGGGCAATCCCAACTCTTTTCTGCACATCACCAAAAGTGAAATAGACCTGCCTGAAAGCATCGGATCTTACGACCAGGCGGTATATGATAAAGCCAAAGAAAACCTGAACGCATTCATCAGCCGCGGTATCTTATTCAGAGAAAGCAAACCTTGTTATTACCTGTATAAAATTACAATGGACGGACACAGTCAGACCGGTTTGGTGTGTGGCAGTTCAGTAGATGATTATGAAAACGACCTCATAAAAAAGCATGAGTTTACGCGGCCGGATAAAGAGTTAGACCGCATCAACCACATGAAAACCATCATGGCGCAAACCGGGAATGTTTTCCTTACGTATCGCAACGTGGCACGTATGGATGCGCTGGTACACAAATGGACCACTGAAAAAAATCCGCAATATGATTTTACGGCAGAGGATGGAGTACAGCACAGTGTGTGGATTGTAAACGACGATGCCACCATTGCGGCCATTACACAATATTTTAAGGAAGATGTGCCTTGCAGCTATATAGCCGACGGACACCATCGTGCCGCTTCTGCTGCCAAAGTACGCGCTGCACTGGGCGATCAGGCTCCGGCAGGTGCCTCTTTTTTCCTCACTACTTTATTTCCGGCCAACCAGTTAAAAATCATGGATTACAACCGGGTGATTAAAGATCTGAACGGTTTATCTGAAAATGATTTGCTGGAAGCAGTGAAAGAAAAATTCACGGTTGAACCGGTGGAGGAAGCTTTTAAACCGGTGGCTCCTCATCAGTACGGCATGTACCTCAACCATAAGTGGTATAAACTGGAATCAAAGCCGGGCACCTTTAAAACCGATCCCATTGGCATACTCGATATCACCATTTTATCAGATAATCTGTTAGATCCGGTATTGGGCATCAAAGATCAGCGCACGGATAAACGTATTGATTTTGTGGGCGGAATCCGCGGTTTGGCGGAACTTGAAAAGCGTGTAGACAGTGGCGAGATGCAACTGGCCTTCAGCTTTTATCCGGTGAGTATGGATCAGTTAATGAATATTGCCGACAGCGGTAATGTGATGCCACCCAAAAGCACCTGGTTTGAACCCAAGCTGCGCGACGGGTTACTCACCCACCTGATCGACTAAAAAAACAGGCGTGCCAGCGCCTTTTTTTATGAATATTCCTGGTTAAATTTCCTGCATGAAAAGGTTACTGTTTATTTATTTATGGATGATGATGATGATGAACGCCGGGGCTCAAACGCCGCGCGAACTCCAGGAAACAGCCAAATCATTCATGAAGCAGGGAGACTATACAAATGCAGTATTGGTGCTGAACCGAGCCAGACAAATGGCACCCAACGACGGACCGGTACTGAAAGATCTTGCCCTGGCCCTGTATTACATGGGTGAATATTCTAAAGCACTTGAAGCCCTGCAACCCGTGGTAGACGGTGAGCAGGCGGATGACCAGAGTTTTCAACTCGCTGCCAATATTCATGTGGCCATGCAACAGGCGAAGGAAGCAGAGAAAGTGTATAAAAAAGGATTGAAGAAATTCCCTGCCAGCGGCATGTTATATAACGGTTACGGTGAGCTGCTTTGGGCTCAGAAACAATTCAATGCCATCCAGCAATGGGAAAAAGGAATTGAAACCGACCCTTCCTATCCGAGAAATTATTACAATGCCTGCCGGTATTATTATTTCACCACCGACAGGGTGTGGAGTTTGATTTATGGCGAAATTTACCTGAATATGGAACCCTTCGGCAGCGCCACCCCCGAAATCAAAGACATCTTACTGGAAGGATATAAAAAATTGTTTGCCGAAGCTTCCTCTACCGATCCCAAAAAAGAAAATATCGGTTTTGCCGGCGCCTTTCTGAAAGCGATGCATGCCCAACTGCCCCAAACACTTTATGGTTTAAATGCAGAAACACTCACTATGATCCGCACCCGGTTTATACTCGACTGGTTCGAACAGCATCAAACCCAATTCCCCTACAAACTCTTTGAATATCAACAACAACTGCTCCGCAGCGGATTATTCAACGCCTATAATCAATGGATTTTCGGTTCGGCCCAAAATTTGCAACAGTATAACCGCTGGATCAACGCCCACCCCGAAGAATATGAAGCCTTCACCCGCTTCCAACGGTCGAGGGTGTTTAAAATGCCCGAAGGACAATTTTACAAATAATTATTTTTAATGTTTAAACATTAATATTTATCTTCGCATCCAAATTAAAAAAATACATTACATGAAAAAGGTATCATTATTTGTTTTAGCAGCTTCTTTTACATTGGTTGCCTGCAATGCGCCTGAAGGTGACAAGGCCGTAACTACTGACACAAAAGATGTAGCACAGGCTACCGGTGTTGAATTTACGGTAGACACCACATCATCTTTGGTATGGACCGGAAGCAAGCCTACCGGATCGCACACCGGAAACCTGATGATCACAAACGGTATGTTAACCGTTACCGGAGATGCAGTATCTGCAGGATCTTTCACCATCGACATCAACAGCCTTACCAATCATGATTTATCAGAAGATGATGGTAAGAGCAAATTGATCGGACATCTGAAATCACCCGATTTCTTTGATGTAGAAAAATATCCTACCGCCAAATTTGAAATTACCAGCGTAGCTCCGCACACAGCAGATTCTACCGCAGTTTTAAAAGATGCAAACTTCCTGATCAGCGGTAACCTGCAACTGAAAGACAGCACCAAAAATGTAACCTTTCCTGCCAAAATTACTATGGAAGGAAATACACTGAAGGCTGCAGCTGATTTCAACATCGACCGTACTCTGTGGGGCATGAACTACAAAGGACCCAACAATCCTCAGGACTGGGTAATCAGCAAAGAAGTGAACCTGAAATTAAACTTAAACGCTACCAAGAAGGGATAATCTTTCTTCTGAAAAGATAGGAGCTACCGGAATACACCGGTAGCTTTTTTTATGCCATAACGTTGGGGCGTAAACGATACAATGGGTCTGAACTTTTCATTCATGGAAAATCAAACCGGATATTGCATCCTCACACCTCACCCGGGCTAATAGTCACCCATATAAAGTTTTTCTTAACTATAAAAATGAAAAATAAAAAAAGCTTCCTGCATTTTTAGGGGGTTGAAAGTGCATCACTCCGTACTTTTCATTAAATTACAAGTACTATTCATAAATTCAGATTATGCTATCACATACTTCGAGGCTGTTTGATATGTTGGATTATCAACTCCGCACCTTTCCGCAAAACGATATGCTGGCATCGAAGCAGGCCGACGGACAATGGAGAAAATATTCTACCCGTGAGGTAGTTGAACTGGTGAACCGCCTATCCGCAGGATTAATGAAACTCGGTTTGGGTAAGCCCGGGGCGGCTGTGGAAGATCAGGATAAAATTGCGCTGATTTCAAAAAACAGGCCCGAATGGTTGTTGCTCGATTTGGCCTGTCAGCAAATAGGTGTGATTTTATGTCCGGTTTACCCCACTTCCAATGTACTTGAACTGGAATTTATTTTTAATGATGCGGCGGTACAATATGTTTTTGTGAGCGGAGATGATTTATATAAAAAAGTGGCGGGATTAAAAACCGAAGTGGCCTCCATCAAAGACATCATTTCATTTGACCGTTTGGAAGGAGTGTCTTATTGGGAAAACTATCTCAGTGATGAATATGCTGCAGAAGTAGAAGCTGCTAAAAAAAGGATTGACCCTGAGGCCTGTGCCACCATCATTTATACTTCAGGCACTACCGGTACACCGAAGGGGGTTATGCTGAGCCACCGAAACATTGTTACCAATGTATTGAACAGTAAAAGCAGTTTTCCGTTTGATGACCAGCCGGGAACCCGTGCGTTGAGCTTCCTGCCACTCAATCATATTTTTGAACGGATGGTAACCTATATCTACATCTGCAGCGGTATTTCCATTTATTATGCGGAAAGCCTGGAAACCATTGGTGATAATCTGAAAGAAGTAAAACCGCATGTATTTTGTACCGTACCCCGGCTGCTCGAAAAAGTGTATGAAAAAATTATGATGAAAGGACAGGAATTAACCGGCATAAAAAGAAAACTTTTCTTCTGGGCCATATCCCTCGCCGAAGTGTACGACAACCGCAGGAGCGGCGGTATGGTTTACAATATGCAACTCGCGTTAGCCAACAAAATTATATTCAGCAAGTGGAGAGAGGCGCTCGGAAACAACATTCAGTACATCATTACGGGTGGCGCTGCCTGCCAGGAAAGATTATTACGCATTTTCAACGGGGCACGCATTCCTATTTATGAAGGCTACGGACCTACAGAGAACAGTCCGGTTATCAGTGTAAACCGCCAGGAAAAAGACGGCACCAAATTTGGTTCGGTGGGGCCCATATTGCAAGGGCAGGAAGTAAAGCTGGAAGCCGATGGAGAAATTTGTGTGAAAGGCCCCAGTGTGATGATGGGATATTATAAACGTCCTGATTTAACTGCTGAAGTGTTGAAAGACGGATGGCTACACACTGGCGATATTGGCGTGTTTGAAGAAAACAAATACCTTAAAATAACCGACCGCAAAAAAGAGTTGTTTAAAACCAGCGGTGGTAAATACGTAGCCCCTCAACCCATTGAAAACAAAATGAAAGAATCGCCGTATGTGGAACAGATGATGGTGGTAGGTGCCGATAAGAAATTTGTGGCTGCATTGATTGTTCCTTCATTTACTACATTGCGCGATTGGATGCAGACCAATCAGATACCATACACCGACAATGAAGCGGCGGTAAAACATCCTGAAGTGCTGAAAATGTACCGCGGACTCGTTGAAAGCTTCAACACCTTTTTCAATCCGGTGGAACAAATAAAAAAGTTTGAACTGATCCCCCATGAATGGACAATAGAAACCGGAGAACTCACGCCAACGCTTAAACTAAAACGTAAAGTGATTATGGAGAAACACAAAGATTCCATTGAAAGGATTTATGCTTCGTAGGGCTTTGAAAGCATTTTACACTCCATTCAGGAGACCTCTTGAGGATTGCTGTAGTATGTGTTCTAAAAATTAAACAACCTGAAATATGGATCCATACAAAATTGATTTTACTTCAATGAGCCTGAATCAGGTTATTACAGATTTATGCCAGCACCCAACAATAGATGAGGAAATGGTTGGATATGGGGGTACTAAATCAGTTCAATACCAGCGTTTTGAATATCTGATGCGATTTATCAAAAACGAGGAATTTATTGAATACCTGCACTCACCCTATCCTATTCTGAGGGCATATTCATTTTGGGCATTGGTAAAAAGAGACTATCAGGGCACAAGAAAATTGTATACTGATATTTTAATGAATGACCATGCCAGGATGTTACATTATGATGCATGTGATAAAATGGGAACAACTGTTTCATTATTTGCACGCAGTAGAATAAATATGTGAGTTGTATGTTGGATGAGGAAAATGTAAGCCATTAATTCCGGTGATCATTACCCCGAACCATCCGGGTCTGTTTGAATATGCCAGTAGATTTATTTCTCCTACCCATACACCTCCTCCAGCGATTGCATCACCACCTGAGGGAGCATTTCGAAATCGGTGGTTTTATCCAGAAAGGCATTGGCACCCAATTGCATGCACACATCCCGGTAACGGGCCGATGCTTTGTTGGTAAACATGACCACAATCGTATCCGGATAATTTGCTTTAATGAATTGCAGCAGTTCAATCCCGCTTTTATCTTTTAAATGAATTTCGAGCAACACCAGGTGATACGTTTGGTGTTGTAAATGCATTACTGCCTGTTCATACGAATCTGCGAGTGTAATGGTAGTAATCTGGTTCCTGTGTTCTGTAAACAGCAGTTCAACCCGCCGCGCAATGGCTCTGGCATTATCTACAATCAGTATCCTGTAGCTGTTTTGGTTCATCATTTTCACAGAAATGAAAATAGAGAATACCCGCACAGGGCTGTGTAGTTCAGTGCTTATTCATAACGTAAACAAACAAACGACGACAAGTAGAATTTATACTACAAACTAGATTAGCTTGTTTTCGATGGCATACAGCGTGATTTCCGCATTGTTCTTCATATTCATTTTAGACATGATACGGGAACGGTAGGTACTCACGGTAGTAACACTCAGAAACAGGGATTCTGCAATTTCTGAAACCGATTTGCCTTTGGCGATGAGTTTTAAAACGGCAAATTCACGGTCAGATAAATTCTCATGAGGTGCTTTTTCTGTATCCTCATCAAAAATGGAGGCGAGTTTTTCGGCAATGGAAGGAGTAATATATTTTTTGCCCGACATCACTTTCTCAACAGCTTTCACCAGTTCATCAGGTGCCATTTCCTTGCTTAAATATCCGGAAGCGCCGGATTTTAAAGCACGCATGGCGTATTGTTCTTCGGGGTGTATACTCAGGATGAGTACGGGAATTTTGGGGTTAATCTGTTTAATTTGTTGCAGGGCATCTAATCCGCTTCGGCCGGGCATCGATAAATCACTAATGACTACATCCCAGTGTTGCTGCAATACTTTTTCGATGGTTTCTTCCGCATTGGAAACCTCCACCACAGTAGCACCCGGAAAGCCTTCTTCCAGAATCAGTTTCAACCCTTTACGAACCACAGAATGATCATCAGCCACAAGAATACTAATCATGATGCATGCGATTATATTTTTACAGGAACTGCAATATGAATGCGTGTACCCATACCCGGTAATCCGGAAATGTCGAATGTGCCATTCATCTCCAAAGTTCGTTCTTTCATTCCTAATAAACCAAGGGTGTTCTTGAATTTAACAGCCTCCGCATTAAAACCTATGCCGTTATCGTTGATCTCGAGTACCAGTAATCCGTCTTGTTGCACCAGCGAAGCCTCTACCCGTGTTGCACGGGCATGCCTTGCGATGTTGGTTAAGCTTTCCTGGAAGATGCGGAACAGGTTGGTAGATATTGCTTCCGGAAACTGAACGGTGGTAACATCTGATTCAAAGTGGGTTTGAATGCCGGTGCGTTTCTGAAATTCTTCGCTTTGCCATTCAAGCGCGGCTACCAGTCCGAGGTCATCCAGCAAACTCGGTCTCAATTTCATAGCCAGGTTTCTTACGGTTGCTACTGTACCGTTCATCCCTTCAATAATTTCTTTCAGTTTTTTTTTCACAACGGGATCAGCGTGTTCCATCTTTCTACTCAGCCAGGCCATATCCATTTTTAATCCGGTAATTTGTTGTCCCAGTTCATCATGTATTTCCCTGGCTATATGGGTGCGTTCTGATTCCCGTGCTTTTTCAAGGTAAGACGCCAGCATCCTAAGTTGTTCATGACTTTGTTTTAAACTTTCTTCAGCCATAATTTTCTCCGTCATGTCGGTAGCTAATTCCAGCAAGGCATGTTGCCCTTCAAACATTACATCATGAGACAGGATGCTAACCATGATGGTATCTCCGTTTTTCTTTCGGTGTTCCCAGATTACTGCATTTTGAATACCGGATTGAAAGGCTTTCATGAAAGCGGAGCGGTCGCGGGTATGATTCGGGCGGATATCTTCAATACCCATCTGAAGAAACTCTTCACGGCTGTAGCCATAGAAGCGAACGGCGGATTCATTCACGGCAATAAAGCGGTGAGAGGGAACAGACAGCATCCACATGGGCATGGGGTTTTCTTCAAACAACAGCCGGTATTTATTCTCCGAAGCCTTCAGTTCATCCGCCGCTTTCTTCCTCAGTGTAATATCACGAATGATATACTGATAGCGGTTGCCGGAAAGTTGTTTGGAGCTGCACTCCACGGGGATGTGGGTTTTGTGTTGGTTGATGAGCAATTTTTCACTGATGAGTACCTGTCCGTTTACATTATTTTCATCCAGTGTAATGGGCGACTGATCATCGTTCCACAATATATCCTGCAACTTCATTTGCAGCAATGCGGTTTCAGGATAACCCGTGAGCAATGTGGCGCTGGTATTTACCACCTGAATGGTTCCTGATGCGTCGGTGATAAAGATTACATCCGAAGCCTGTTCAATGAGCGTGCGGAATTTCTCTTCGCTTTTTTGCAGCAGTTCCTGAGCTTCGCGTTTATCGCTCATATCCAGTCCTACACCCATGATACAACTACTCCCCTCATACCAGATAGACATACCCGTGAGGTAAAAGTGAATTAGCCGGCCATCTTTTAGTTTTAGATCTGCTTCAATTTTATCTTCTCCATGCATCAGCACCGACCGGATCTTCTCTTCAATTTTATGGATGTCATGTTCCATAAAAAAGTCAATCACATTCATCTGACTGAGTTCAGCGGGTGAGTAACCGGTAATGGTTTCGAGGTTTTTGTTCCATCGTGTAAGCATGCCCGTGGGTTCGAAAATGTAGAATATACCGGGCAGGCTGTTGATGATGTTGTCCGATAATGTTTTTTCGGCTATGAGATTGTTATTGGCCACGGTTTGTTCCGTTATATCCTGCATGGCCCCAAGCATACGATATGCTTTTCCGTCCTCGTTGTAAAGGATGTAAGAGCGATCATTGAAATAACGCCTGGTTCCATCTGGCATAGTAAACATATATACCTCTGTCACAAAATCTTTCTTTTCCTCCAGTGCCTTCTGCATGTTTTCCACTACTTTCTTTCCGTCATCTACCTGCAACCGTTTGGTAAATTCACTGAAGGAAATATTTGAATCGTGTGCAATACCAAACATTTCGGAGAATCTGTCGTTTCCTGAAATCAAATCGCGCTCCATATCCCAGTCCCAAATAGCTTCCTGTGTAGCCTTTGCAACCAGTTGAAACCTTTCATTTAGCAGTATTACCTGTTCTTCCGCCTTTTTTCTGGTTGAAATATCTATCAGTGATCCGATGATTGCAGGTTCTCCGTTGTACAAAATATAGCTACCGAATACTTCCACCTGTATCATGTGGCCATCTTTATGAACGGCCTCCAAATCATAATGCATGCTACTCACCTTACCGGATAAACGCAGTTCAATATTTTCCTTCACTACCTCGACGGATTTGGGAGAAATAATATCCAGGATATTCATCTTCCCAACCATTTCATCGATGCTATAACCGGTAATTTCCGCACACCGCGGGTTTACATACAGGTATTTGCCATGTTGCAGGATGTACACACCTACCATAGATTCTTCCACCAGCCTGCGGAACCGGTTTTCAGCCTCCTGCAATTTGAGTTCGGCCCGCTTTTTATCGGTGATGTCATGATAGTAAATAGAAATACCATCTGCAGATGGATAAATCAGATCTTCAAACCATTGATTGCTTTGAGCGAAATAGAGTTGTTTTTTAACCGGTTTCATGCTTTGCTGTGCTTCCTGTAAAGCATGATGGAATTCTCCTCCTTTTAAATCGGGATGAAGTTCCCAGATATTTTTTCCCAGCAGCTCCTCAGTGTTTAACCCGTGCAATTCAGCCGCCTTTTCGTTTACGTAGGTATAGTTCCACTCATGGTCGAGGGCTATGAAGGCATCGGTGATTCGGTCGAACACATGATTCAGTTCAGCAACTTTGCGCCTTACTTCGCGTTCAAGGTTTGAGGAAAGCACTTGCAATTGTTTCTCCATGGATTTACTCAGTGTAATATCTGTAATTACACTCACAGCTCCGATTATTTTTCCCTGTTGATTTCTAACGCGTGAAAGTGTGGCCTGCACGTGAATTTGTCTGCCGCTTTTTCCTTGGTGAATCATCTCACCGCTCCAATATTCATTTTTTTGATAGAATGCAGTAATCGACTTAAAATCAGCGTGTAGAAAATCAATTTGCAATAAAGGAATCAGTTCTTTGCCTAACACTTCGCTTTCCGACCATCCATACATTTTTTCAGCATATTTATTCCAGCTTTTGATTCTGAGTTTTCGATCGATAATGATGATAGGATTGGTGATGCTGTTGATGAGGCTATCGCTGAATTTTAACCGCTCGGCATTGTCCATGTTTACTTTAAGCTCTCGCATCATCAGCCTAAACAGTGTTACCAGAAAAGTAAAGAAGGCAATGGTAAGCACCAGAAATTCTATGGCTGTAATTTTAGCAGACAGTTTACTACTCTGACTGGATTGCTGAATTTCTCGCTTCAATTCACTTTCCATTGACCCCACTTTAATGCGGATGCGATTCATCAGCATTTCACTATCGCTTAGTTTCATGTAGGCCGATACAGAATCCAATCCATAGGTTCGTCGGATATTGACGAGATTTCTGGATTCTTTCACCTTTTGGGAGATTAAGCCTAGCAATTCTTCTCTGCTCTTTAAACCACCGGTATCCAATGGAATGGAATCATACAAAAGCAGTTCCATATTCGATTTGATGCTGTCGAGTGCGCGGTTATATGTAAGCAGGTACAACTCGTCGCCTGTAAGTGAAAAGCCACGCTGGCCTGATTCCACGGTTTGTACATCTGTAAGAATAGATTCAAGCACATACATCTTTTCCAATGATGCCTGTACCTTATCGCTTTGTTTTTCAGCGTTACGGATGTTTCTAAAAGTAATGAGTGTAAAAATCAGGATGCCCGTGAGTGCAGCTACGAAAAAGAGATTGTATCGGTTCTTGTATCTGGGAAAATTCATGTTAGTTTAAAGATATTAAAGTACAAAAACGAATAGACACTGCAAATTTCACCTACCATTGAAACCGCACAATGAGTTCAGTACCCTGTCCTTTTCGGGAGATAATTTCCATTTCACCGTTGTGGAGAGAGGCTCGGCTGCGGATATTCTTCAGACCCAGTCCTACTCCTGCAATGTCGTTCTTTAATCCCACGCCATTATCTTTTACCGACAGAATCAGGTTTTGGCCGGTATCTTTTATCACTGCAGAGATGGCGGTAGCCTCCGCGTGTTTGATGATATTGTTCAACTGCTCCTGAATAATACGGAACAGTGTAAGCTTTAGGGTATCCGATAACGTTAGTTCATCAAACTGCCAGATGGTTTCAATGTGGTATTTATTAATTTTTTTGATGGAATCAAACAGATCATCTAAACTGGCAATGAGTCCGGCGGTTTCAATTGCACTGGGTAGCAGTGCCCGGCTGAGGTTTCTGATTTCATTCACGGCGGTAAGGATCAGGTCTTTGGCACTTCCCAGCAGTTGCATGCGCATAGCTTCATTGGTCATGGCATATTCCACATAGAGGCGTGTGGTGGCCAGAATCTGGTTGATGTTATCGTGCAGTTCCCGGCTGATGTGCTGCCGCTCCTGTTCCTGGGCTGTAATCACCGCACGGGTAATTTCCTGTTGTTTCAGGTTTTGCTCTGCCGTTAGCTGATTTTCCAGCAACACCTGCTCGGTGATATTATTCACCATGGCCAGGTTCACCCTTTTGCCAAAATATTCAATGGGCTGATAGGTAATAAAAATGTGAATAGCCTCACCGTTTTTCTTGAGGTTGGTACTGGTATAGCTGGTAATAAACTGGTGATTGCTTTTTATTTTCTGCGCAGTGTTTACAAATCTGTTTTTAAATTCCGGTGCTACCAGATCAACCACCTTCATGCCAATAAACTCTTCCCGGCTGTAGCCATATTCCCGTATCGCCGAATCATTCACTTCCAGTATTTCGAAGGTATCCGGATTCCATACAAACAGGGCCAGCGGGTTGTAGTTGAAGAGTTTCCGGTATTTTTCTTCGGATGATTTAATGAGCCCTTCGGCCAGTTTTCGTTCATTGATGTTTTTGAAGTTGGCGATGATTGCTCCCACAAAAGGGTTGTTCACCAGGTTACGAAAAGTAATTTCTATCCAGATAAACGCACCTGATTTTTGCTGAATCCTCAGTTCGAGGTTCGACGTGTACCCGGCATCAAACACTACTTCATTGAATGTATCAGAGAGGGGTTGCTGGTCATCAGGGTGCACAAACTGACTGTAATGAATGGTTAAGAATTCATCTTCAGAATATCCAAGAATATGGTGGCCTGATAATAAGCTTAAGTGTTTACCATGGGGAGAGATGAGTGCCAGTCCGTCGGTATTTTTTTCGAGCAGAGACCGCAATCTCTTTTCATTGTAGGCAACCTGTTGTTCAATCTCCTTTTCGGGAGTGATATCGGTTTGGATGGCAAAAAAACCTTCATGTTCATTGCGTTCGTTGAACTGTGGCTGGCACTGAATACGCAGCCAGATTTTTTTTCCACTTTTAGTATAATTCAACACCTCACATTCAAACGGTTGAAGGTTTTTAATTTGACGGGCCATATACTTCACTATTTCAGGGTCGGTATCCTCGCCCTGTAAGAGCTTCCCCGGAGCCTGGCCCACCATCTCTTCAAAACTATATCCGGTGATGCGCGTGTACGCTTCATTTGCCCAAATTACTTTACCGGCAGTATCGGTAATCACCACCGCGCTGCTGGTTTCCCGCACTATCAATGACAGCTTACGGAGTTCATCTTCCGATATTTTCTTTTGTGTAACGTCTCTGGAAGCCCCAATCAACCGGTAGGCAACCCCTTCATCGTTTCTAAGCACACTACCCGACTCGTGGATGTAGATATATCCTTTGTTGCTGCGCATGCGGTAATCCACCTCAAAATTGTGCGCCTGGGGGTTTTGGATAATCTGAGTGAAATAATCGCGCACCATAGCATTATCCGCAGGATGCACAAACGACATCCACTCATCAAAGGTCATCACTTCATCTGCCAGTTCTTCACCCATGAGTTTCGCCCACCCTCCTAAATTAAACATCAGTAGATCGGTTTTCAGGTTCCAGTCCCAGATGATTTCACTGGAATAACCGGCCATCATTTTATAGCGTTCATCGGCTCTGGCTATCACGGAAGCCATTTCCAGTTTTTGTAGTGAAAACCCGATGCAGGCGTTCCACATGGCCGGGTACATATCCTGAAGGGAGAGGTATACGGGCGCCTCTGTGTCGTCAGGATGAATTTGTGTTTCAGGAAAACCAAATCCTATTAAAGGAACATGGCGAATATATTTCTTAAGGCCCTTATCATAAGCAGCCGCATCCGGATGCCCGAACAAAATGAGTTGAAACGCCCCGGGTTGAAATATCCTTACAGCCTCTTCGAAATTGTGCACATGCTTCAGGGTGGCATCCTTATAGGCTGTTTGCATCCATACCTCCACAAATCGCTTCCACAGAGCGTTATCACTGCATACAATCAGCACATGATATGGAGGATAATTTTTCAATGCAGAATAAATATCGGAGCAGTAGTAGGTTTGAATTGAACAGGCGCTTACAAAGTTATTAAAGCACGGCCTTTATTCAGAACAAAATTTGCATATTTTCGCTTGGTGTACTATATTACATTCTCCCTAAATCATATATATTAATATAAGGTATTGAACACATTTCTGATTATAGATGATCATGTAGTGGTTCGTTCCGGCATAAAAACACTATTGTCGGAAATATATAAGCCTTGTGCTATTTACGAAGCACAGGATGGCCACAGTGCACTCGAGCAGTTAAAGGAGCGCCGATATGATTTGGCTATGCTGGATATACAGATGCCCAACACGGATACGCTGAGCCTGATGGAGACCATCCGCAATGAATATCCGGATTTAAAAGTGCTGGTTTTTTCCATGAGTCCGGAAAACATATATGCCCAACGATACCTGAAAGCGGGTGCACGCGGATTCCTGAACAAAGATTCGCCCATGGAAGAAATTCAGCGGGCCATAGAAGTGGTGTTAAGCGGAAAGAAATACATCAGTGATACACTGATTGAGATATTGGCTGCCAATGCGGGAAAGAAACCGGATGAAAACCCCTTCAATAAGCTTTCATCCCGCGAGTTTGAAATTGCCAATTTATTGTTGAGCGGGCATACTATCAGCCAGATTAGCAAGAACCTCAACCTGGGTGTATCTACCGTAGGCACACACAAAGCACGCATATTTGAAAAACTCAACGTAACCAACCTGCTGGAAATGAAGGCGTTGGCTGATCATTACCATTTAAGCAGCTGATTTTTTATCCGCTTATTACTTAATGCAGACCTAACACATAGGTTAACATCCAGACCATATATTACTTCTATACTGTTTTCGTACATCAATATCCGTAAGTATTTAAGCCGGGCTTACATTTTAGTGATTTCGATTTTATTTTTTATTTATTCAAAATAAACTGTATGTTTACAATGCATCAGCACATAAGCCATATCCCCTGATTGTGGTATATATTTTATGCTGTGCCGGTTTACTTTTACATACTGAGTACCCCCTGAATTGTTTAATTACCTCTTCTACTACTATTTATTGACCGGGTTTCCGTAAAAGGTTACCCAAACCAAAACAACGTTTATGAACAAAAAGATTCTTTTGTTTGTGCTCTTCAGCACGATGTACACTTTTGCCGTGGCGCAGGTTTCAGAGAAAGACAAACAGATTGCTGTTTCACTCGTACAAGCCCATGCTGACGCTATGAAACTCACTCCTGAGGAAGTTAACAACATGGAGGTGTCTGCCTCTTATGCTGATGAAAAAACCGGCATCCGTTATGTGTACATGCAACAAACCTACCAATCGCTTCAGGTTCATAACCGTTTACTGGTACTTAGTTTTAAAAATGACAAATTACTTTCCCAGTCAGGTACTCTGGTAGATTATATGGATCAGCGTGTATCCGTTGCCGATGGTAACCCTTCGGTAAGTCCGGACCTGGCTGTTCGTACCGCCATTGCCGACCGTAAATATCCGCAAACTGCCACGCCTGTGGTGTTGGGCGTAGATAAAAACGGACAACGGTTTCGGTTTGGCAAACTCAACATTGCAGAAGAAGATATCACGGCTACCTTAAAATGGCTTCCTTCTGATAGTGACAAAAGTGTTCGCCTGGTGTGGGAAGTGTATATAGTATCTGCCCTTTCATCAGACTACTGGCTGGTATATGTAGATGCGTTGAATAATACCGTAGTACATATCGATAACCTCACGGTTTATGAAAACGGTTCGCACCATCCGCATGGTCAGGATTGTTCTTCACATGCCACAGCACATGCTGCCACCCATACCGACGGGCACAGCACGAACCATACTCCAACGGCATCTGCCGCCACCGCCGCTGAAAGTCCGGAGCTAATTGTAAGTGCAAAATACCGGGTTATTCCATTTCCCGCTGAAAATCCGGAAGCTCCCGGCGGAGCACCTACTTTAGTTACGAATCCATGGCTCGCCTTTCCGGGCAATGCCACTACGCTCAACTGGCATACCGGCATTGGAGGAACGAATTACAATTACACCAGGGGCAACAATGTATGGGCGTATCACGACAGGACCTCATTGAACACGGCACTTGAATCAAAATCTGCCCCTTCAAAGGATCTCATATTAAGTGATTTTGACTATGTCCCTGATTTTAATGTGAACCCTACACAAACCGCTCCTGTGCCCAATCAACAGTTTAATATTACCAATGTATTTTACTGGAGTAATATTATTCACAATGTGATGTACCAGTATGGCTTTACGGAAGCGGCCGGAAATTTTCAGGAAGATAACTTAGGAAGAGGAGGATTGGGCAATGATTATGTACGTGCTGAAGCGCAGGATGCGGGAGGTTTAAACAATGCCAATTTTGCCACTCCGGTAGACGGAAGTTTACCTCGAATGCAGATGTATTTGTGGGATTTAAGTACACCTTTCAGAGATGGTGATGTAGACAATGGCGTAATTGTGCATGAATATGCCCATGGAATCAGCAACCGTTTAACCGGTGGCCCTAATCAGGCATCCTGCCTCAGCAATGCAGAGCACATGGGTGAAGGTTGGAGTGATTATTATTCGATGATGTTTACACAAAACTGGGCTACCTCTAATCTGAATACCGGCTTCACCACACAAAGAACCCTGGGATTATATGCCTTGAACGGCACTAACTTATTTCCTGCCAGCCCACCCGGAACAGGCATTCGCAATTATCCATACAGTACCAATATGGCGATCTCACCGCAAGTGTACACTGCTTCTTTACCTACGTCTCCGCATACACGAGGAGAAGTATGGGCAGCCACGCTGTGGGATATGACCTGGAACATCATTCAGCAGGTTGGTACCATCAATCCGAATATTTATGATGTTTCAGGAGGGGGAGGCAATGTGATTGCATTGCGTTTGGTAACCGAAGGTATGAAGTTACAACCTTGCAGCCCCGGATTCATTGACGGACGTAATGCCATCTTACAGGCAGACATGAATTTGTATGGTGGTGCATACCAGTGTGCCATTAAGGAAGCGTTTCGCCGTCGCGGGATGGGATCGCTGGCTTCACAAGGAAGTTCATCCAGTGTTACGGATCAGGTTCCTGATTATTCCTTGGGCGACTTTAGCCTGGAATTATTACAGAACAATGTTACGGCTACACCAGAAGGAAACAATATATATTATACCAATAGGTTAACTACGGATGCTTGCCAGGCTTTAACCAATTATATTTTAACCGATACCCTGCCGCTCACTGTAACTTTTGTGAGTGCCAATGCCGGAGGTACTTATAATCCTGCTACCCGTGTGGTAAGCTGGACTGTAAATCAGGCGGTATCCTCTACTGCTGATTACAATTTTGAAGTAAAAATTAACGCGGGTGCATACTTTCCACCAATCGAACTGATTGATGAAAATGTTCCATCGAACAGTGTTCCTTCTTTTTGGACACCAACTTCCACTACGGCTACACAATGGATTGCTACCGATGCACAAAGCAAGAGCGCACCCTATGCCTTTTTTAGTCAGGAACTGGCCACTACTTCTGATCAGATGCTCACCACCACCAATGCATTTGCGTTACCGGCTACACCTTTACAGTTAGTCTTTTGGCATAGGTACAGCACGGAATCGGGATACGATGGTGGAGTAGTTGAAATTAGTTTAGATGGTGGTACTAACTGGGCTGATATTGGTTCGGCCAACTTTATAGAAAACGGATATAACAGAATGATGAATGCTAGCGCTGCAGCACCACTTGCTTCCCGTTTGGCTTTCAGTGGTAATGTAGCCAATTTCATACGCTCTGTTGTTGATTTATCATCGTACACCAATGAGAACAATGTGAAACTACGTTTCAGATCATGTACCGACAATTCAGTAACAGTTCTTGGATGGTATGTGGATGATATTTCCATTAAAAAAATAGCAACCATTGATATGCGTTCTGCTCTTTACACTTCTTTAAGTCAGTTAGTGATAACAGCAGATACTACTATGGTTGTTCTGGCACCCACCGGTTGTGAAACACCGGAAATTTCATCGATAGAGGTAACTCAACCCGGTTGTGATATTCCGATAGGGGGCACCATTGAAATACTTCCTACGGGCAGTGAGGTGTATGAGTACAGCATAGACGGAGAAACATTCCATCCGAATGCTGTGTTTACAGGGCTTCCGGCGGGAGAGTACAATGTAACGGTGCGCGTTCAGAGCAACCCGGATTGCAGTTGGACATATCCCAACAATCCCATCATCATACAGGCACAGCCCAACGTTCCCGGAATACCGGGTGAGGTAAGCGGACCAACAAATGTGTGTCCGTATATCGGAAACTCAACCATACTCACTTACAGTGTGCAACCGGTAGCGGGAGCAACATCGTATCAGTGGGTGGTACCGCCAACAGTTACGCTGATCAGCGGCCAGGGAACCAACAGCATAACGGTAACGGTTAATAGCAATTTCCTTTCATCTGCTAACCGCATGTTCCGCGTTACAGCTACCTCTAATTGTGGTACCAGTGCGGAGCGTTTGTTCTGGTTGCTGGCACAGTTCCCTACTACTCCGGCACCCATCCAGGCATCTTCTACGGATATCTGCTCGGTAATAGGTACGCCCAATACCATCACGTATAGTATTCCCAAAGTAGCACACGCCACCTCATATATATGGAGTGCACCACACGGCACTACTACCATCAGCCATCCGCAGGGTGCGGGTGTAAACGATACCATTGTTGAAATCACCTTCACCCCTGCGTTTACCAGCGGTGTGGTAAGCGTTACCGCGGTGAATGACTGCGGAGTGAGTGGAACACGAAGTTTGAATGTACAGCGGGTGAATCCGTCTACACCGGGATTGATTTCCGGGCCCACCAACGTGTGTGAATACATTGCACCGGGAGGATCATCGGCTACTTACTCAGTAACACCTCAGCCAAATGTACAATCGTACAACTGGACGCTGCCGGTTGGTGCTACGAGTATCATTGGCCAGGGCACCCATCTCATTTCATTCATCTATCCTGTAGGATACACCGGAGGCAGCATTTCGGTTGAAGCTATAAACGGTTGTGGTATAAGTGCCGCGCGTACTCTGAATGTATCAGTATTATCACCGGGTGCACCATCAGCCATCGATGTAACGCCGATTTCGAATTGTCCGGTTCGAATTTACCAATACGGTGTAGTTACATCCGGCAACACCAATAGTATTCAGTGGCAGGTACCTGCGAGCGCTACCTTGTTGAGCGGTCAGGGTACAAACACCATTCAGGTAGAATATCCTGCGGGGGCTATCAGTGGTGAAGTAAGGGCTCAATCGGTAAACAACTGTGGCAGCAGTGCGGCCAGGGTGTTAAAAATTAAATTACCGGCATGCCCTGAAAATCCTCCAACGTATACCAAAGCGGCGATAGAGGAAGTTCAACCATTTACGGTGCGGGTATCACCAAATCCTACGGCGGGTATGTTTCAAATACATGTGGAGGCGTTGTCAAAAGAAAAGATTCAGGCACGCATCCTCAACATACACGGCATGGTGGTGGAGCAGTTCAACATTGTACCGGGGTTGAACAAACAAGCAGGCGGCACATTAAAAACCGGCGTTTACTTCCTGGAAGTGCAGCAGGGAATGCACCGGGAGGTGAAAAAGCTGATTCGCCTGTAAGTACAATGATGTAGCATATTTGGTTTAATGATAATGCCCGTCTGAAATCAGGCGGGCATTTTTTATTCCGCTTATGGTTAGTCAGAGACTAACCATAACATACCTAAATTTTAATTTTATTGAATAATTGAACACTACAGACAACGGGGGGGCGTGTACACAAGTGGCTTCAATCAGATTCTTATTCGTCGCTACAGGCAGGCACACATTTAACTTGAAACGCCCTCGCCTGGTCTCCCGACCAGCGAGAGAATTTGCATTGCATTTATCATCTGCTGCCGTAGGTCTGGAGATCTGACGGCGTCAGAAGCATGGACGGTTTTACCTACGGTGGCGGAAAATTTTTTGTCGCTGCAGGTAGACACATCTCCAACTTTTAAACGCCCTCGCCTGGTCTCCCGACCAGCGAGAGAATACGCAATGCATTAATCATCTGCTGCCGTAGGTCAGTAGACCTGACGGTGGCGAAAAAAAAATAAAACTGCTGCAGCAGATATGCAGTGAAAGGAATGTGGGTTAGCGCTTCTGTGCCAGAAGTGGTCGGTGCAGGTTTGATAAGAAGATAAAAAAGTAGAAACTTATGGTTAGTCTCTGACTAACCATAACGTACCAAAATTTTAATTTTATTGAATAATTGAACACTTAAGACAACGGGCCTGCAAGAAAATTATGATTGAGTGGGAACTGAAAGTGTGGTCTCGCCAGGAATCGAACCTGGATCTGGAGCTTCGGAAACTCTTATACTATCCATTGTACTACGAGACCAATCCTGTAAAAGAACGCAACAGGGTGCTTGATACATACCGGCTGCTTTGAACCACGCAAGATAAAGAACTTCCCAGATTATCGGCTATTGTTTCAAAAAATCAATCCGCGGCCCGCGGCTTTTCCCCTATTTTCCGAAATCCTGGAGGTTGGTGCCGAATATCTTTACCGCAATGGCCAGTAATATCACCCCAAAAAACTTCCTGACCACGATGAGTCCGCTCGGACCCAACGCCTTTTCAATCCATTTCAATGAACCGAGTATCACAAAAATAACCACACAATTGATCAGGATGCCGGCAAAAATATTGATGTTGGCGAAGTTGGCTTTCAGCGACATGATGGTGGTGAGCGTACCCGAACCGGCAATCAGCGGAAACGCAATGGGCACTACACTCCCGCTGCGCGGGTTAGGATCGGTTTTAAAAAATTCAAGTCCGAGTACCATTTCCAATCCAATGATAAATATTACAATACTACCCGCTACGGCAAATGATTTTACATCCAGCCCCATCAACCCCAAAAATTCTTTTCCAAAAAACAGGAACAGCAACATGAGCGCCCCCGAGGCCAGCGTAGCCGGTAATGCCCGAATATGCCCGCCCATCTTGGCTTTGAGCGATAACAACACCGGCGTGTTTCCCAGCATATCAATCACCGCAAACAGGGTAAAGCTTACCGTAATAATTTGCTGTACAGATAGTTCGCTGAAGTTCATGGATATAATTTTTACGCAAAGATAAACAGGGGCTTCCCCATCCTTTTGCTAATAACGAAATTTTAATACCACTCCACCGGTTATTTGCCACGGGGCGGAAGGATTGAAATAGCGGTTGACAGCCGCATTCAAATCGTTTCCTAAACCAAACGGATTGTTGAATGATTTTTCCCAGGCCAGGTACAATGCGCTCTTCATCTTTCCCTTCGCCGGTAATGTATAATCCATCCGCGCAAACAGGCGGTTGTAGTGCGGTGCAACAAATGTGCCTGCATCATTTAGCGGAATACTACCGGTGAAGGCATGGCTCACCGTTGCCGTAATGCCGTTACGTGTTTTCACATCTACACCCGTTTGTACCACCTGGGAGGGCACACCCGTTAAGTGGTTGCCATCAAAATCTCCCTGCGCTTTCTGATAATCTACAAAGCGTGCATGCGTTAACGTTATGCTCGTCCAGCACTTCACATACGATAACCATCGCTTTGGCTGATTCAATGCCAGGTAGTTCAATGCACTTTCCACACCCCACTGGTCGGTAGTGCCGGCATTTACATAATAATCTCCTCCGGTAGAATCCCGGCGGCTAACGATGGTTTCATTCAGTCTGTAATAATACACCGCCAATTCACCCCAGAAAACATTGTTCACCGGCAGCAGTTTTACTCCGAGTTCATAATTCGTGCCTTGCTCTGCATTCAGGTTTTGATTGAACACCGCATCGCTGGCATATACCTCATCAATAGATGGGGGTGAAAAACCTTTGCTCACGGCAGCATATAGGTTTACATATTTTCCTAAACGCCGGTGTACAGCTATACGGGGGATGAGATCCGGCTTAAACTGCCGGTACTGTTGCTCAAAACCCGGAATATTGGCGCGCAGAAAACGATAGGTACCGGAGTTGTAACTCACGCCGGCAGAAAACAACCACTGCTTCAGGGTTACATCTCCCTGAACAAAAATATTATATAACGTACTGCTGATTTCATCCTGCGATTGCAATGTATCCCTTACCCCGCCGGCATTTCCATATACGCCGGCATTGGTGAAGCTGTGTTGGAATTCTCCCCCGGCCACCAATTTCCATTCCTTGTTTGAGTACGCTGCTTCCAGGCGGCCACCGGCACCCTGTTCTGTTTTGCGTTCGTAGTTGCGGATGGTGGGATTTTTAAAACGTGTGTTGGATGCATACACACTGGTGGTTGTACTCCAGTGGTTACCTATCCGGGCTTCATGAGATACGCCTGCATACAATGTTTTCAGGTATAGGGCAGCCTGTTGATTTTCTGCTCCGGGGCGAGCGAGACGTGGATTTACTGCAACTTCCTGCTGTGTTAAGCCTCCGGGTGTTTGATAATACAGATTGCTGTAAAAAAAATGCGTGTGCAATTTTTGAGAAGGAGATAACTGATACACACCGGAATAATCAGCCACGCGGCGCACCAACCGGCTGTGGTTTCGGTATCCGTCTGATTGCTGATGGCTATAGGACAGCAGATGCTGAGCGGATGAATTGTTCAGCGCCAGCCTGCCACCACCCGTAAACATACCATAACTGCCCACGGCAGCGTGTACACGAACGCCCATGCCGGTATCCTGCAGTCTTTCAGACTGAAGCAACAGTACTCCTCCCGTACCGGCACCGTAGCGGCTTCCGGACGGCCCTTTCAGTATTTCCATACTGCCAATATTCTGAAATGCAATCTGGTTCAGGTACGTGTTACCGTTAGCATCGGTAAAAGGAATCCCATTCCAGTACACTTTAACGTTGCGAACCCCAAACGTACTGCGCAACAAATTACCGCGTATGCTTAACCGATAGCTTCCCGGGCTGCGTTCATCCATTTTCACACCCGGTGCCGTATTCACCGCAGCCACAAAATCATTTCCATTGAACCGGTTTAAATCGGGGGCCGACAGATAAGAAACAGCAGCAGGCACACGGGCGGGATGCGCATTGTAACCAAAAGATTGCACAACCACCTGTTCAAGCGACTGTGTGGTATCTGTATTTTCATCGGCCTTAAGCTGCGTTTGCGCCACACCGGAAAACCATGTACCGGAAAGGAGAAAAAAGAAAAAGGGTTTCTTCATTGGAACGGTATTACACGTACAAAGGAAACCCTTTCATCTTAAAAGTAAAAGCCTTCGCGGAGATTTGTTGAGGCCTTAGCGCACAAATGCCACCTTTACCGGATTGATACCCGGAGAGGTAGCGACTGAAAACTTACGCACGCCTGCAGGGTTAAAACAGAACAACTCACCGGTGGCTACAAAATCTTTTGCATCGGTTATGTACACATCACCATTTTGCTCGTCGATGGTTATGCCATAGGGATTGGTAATTACTGTACCATCGGTTACAAAGTTTGATCGTATAGCTGCAAAATTGTTTGTATTCAATTCACGCACAAAAGCCGATCCGAGATAACCGCCTGTGGTGTACAAACGGTTATTATAATACCGGATTACACCGGCTGCGGTATCGGCACTGAACACCACATTTCGGGTGGATGTTTGAATTTTTACCATTTTTGGTGCTATTGCTCCATAATCTCCTAAACAAGATACATACACATTTCCTGCATCATCGGCGGTAATGCTATTCGGGTTTTTTCCTACGGTAATCTTTTGAATTTCTGTAAGTGAACTCAGGGATATCACCGATACGGTTGAATCATACGTGGGAAAGCTGAGTCCGCCTGAATTGGCCACATACAAAAAATCGCCACTGATGGTTATACCTTCGGGGTTCAGTCCTACCGGAATGGAACCGGTAATACTTAACGAGGTAGTATCAATGATATTCACCGTACCATCGTAGGCGGTAACGAACATTTTGCCCTGTACCCCTACGCCAAAACGAGGTTGCTTTGCTGCGGGAGTAAAGGCGATATCGGCAAGATGTGTTCCATTTGCCGCATGGAGTACACGCACTACATTGCTGTTGTTTACTATGATGTACAACTTACTGCCATAGATAATCACATCAGTGGCTACATCGCCCAAACCGGCTGTCATCCCGGGGTTTTGCTGTAAATAATAATCGCCGGCAAAGGTGGAAGTTTCGAGCGAATAAAATCCCAACTTGGCGTTGTTGCCAAAAAAACTGCCCTCACTCAGCACATACACACCGCGTGCCGGTTGAACCGGGTTTGAAGGGTTGTTGTCTTCTTTACTGCATGCCTGTAATCCAAAAATACAAAGGGCCCATGTGAGCATTCTTACCTGTTTCATTTGTTTGAGTTGTTTTTATGTTGATTTTCTAATTGAACAAAGTTTACGTCTATCCCTACACGGTAGTGAACTCCCGGCATGGGATAATACCGTATGATTTCATAATGAACATTTCCAATATTGTTTACCTCGGCGTATATCCGGCATCGGGTATGCTTCTTCATGCTAAAACCATAACTTAGTTTTACGTCCTGGTTCAGCCATCCGTCCAGGTAATTCTCCGGGATAGGGTCGCCCTGACGGTAACGGTAACCCGAAAAAAGCATCTGCCAGGTTAGTGCAAACTGCTTATGTTGCAGGTTGAGTACCGCATTGCCCGAATGCAGGGGTGTATAAGGCAACTGTTGTTTGTAACCGGTTGTGCCGGGTTGAGTGATATCACGGGCCTGCTGATAGGTATAGGTTGTGTTCATGGCAATCAGCCAGTTTTCGCGGGGAATCATTTTCCATTCGGCAGATACATCTACCCCGTGCACCTTTACTTTTCCGATATTCATCATCGACCACTGAAACAGATTCTGCCGTGGTACCGCCTGAATTTTATTGGTGACTTTGTTCTGATAGGCATCCACACTGAATGACACCTCACGAACCACCGAATTCAGGGTATGCCTGTACGTTAGTCCTATATTTACCTGATCTACCTCCTCGGGCAGGAGGGCAGTATTACCAATGAGGGTATAGTAGAGATCATTAAAAGAAGGCGCCCGAAACGTTTCCTTGTAAGACACCCTCAGGTGCAGGGGAATGTGCGGCAGCGGTTGCAGATGAATACCGGCAAATGGTTTTAAAACATTAAGGTTTCGGCCTGAACTGTTTCTTTCTTTATCAGTTTGATACGTATGAACTACTCCGGCATGTATGTTGAATAATCGTTGTTGGTACCTTGCCGTGAGTGCGTTGAGCCAGGTATACCGTTCTACCGGCTGGAAGTTGAAGGCAAATTCATCACTGCGATTCAGGGTATTGATAAAATAATCAGAAGCCCAGCCTACTTCATAACGTTTACGGATAACCTGAGTTACGGCAGCAGACACATAATATTCGTTCTGATGGAACCGGTTGATGAGTTTACCCTGCGGGTTGTTGAAAGTAGGATCGGTATACCCACTGAACAAATGATTATAGCGTGCATTGATCCAGAATGCCCGGGTGGCATGAACATGCTTTTTCCAGGAGCCCTGTATCATCAGGTGCTGATCTTTCAGATGATCGTCGGCAGAGGTATTATTCACAATAACGGCACCGGGCAAATATCTATGAGAAGTATAATAATAAGCTTTCAGATGCACCTTGTTGCTGTCGGCCGGATAATATGTAAAATCGTATTCTATGCGGGCATTTTCCACCCCGGTGTTTTGTCTTTCTGCTGTTTTCCCCTCCCGTTCAATGGAAGGAAAGCGATAACGACCATGTGCCTTCAGCCATTCACCGGAAAGCTGGTGTACCCGCTTTTTATTGGAGAGGGCAATCACTGCTGCCGGGTTGAACAATCCGAAAGAACCTGTTTTCAACCGCCATGCTGCACTCCGTTGAGGTTGAGGGCGGGTAGTGGCAGAAGATTGCATCATTAAAACAGAAGCCGCTGCCATGGCTCTGGCCGGCATCAGCAACACATCGGGATGTTGCTGGTAAAGGGTGATGTTTTCCATCTGTTGCAGCGATAACTTGCCCAGGTCGGTCTGGCCATTCTGCGCATCATTCCATACCATACCATCATACATCACGGCAGTATGTTGTGTGCCGAGGCTGCGAACAGAGATGGTTTTTAATCCACCCAAACCTCCGTAATCTTTCACCAGCACTCCGGAAAAAAACCGCACGGCATCGGCCACCGACAATGCACTCATCTCTGCAAGTTGTTCTTTATCCATTTGCTGCACAGAAACCGTTGAATTGGTGTGGTCTTTAGTTGCCGTGGCAGAAACTTCAACTGCCGGTAGCGAATCCGTCACAGCCTGAGCGCTTACTCCGGCAGGCATCAGCCCGTAGCAAAAAAATAATAAGAAACAGAAGTGCTTCAAAACCATGCGTTGAAACCATCGGGCATGCAGGAAAAATGTGCAGTTACGTTGAAATAGCGGCAAACTTCTCCAGCTTTTCACCCGAAAGCTGTGATGTAATAATTTGAAAAGGCAGGTCTTCTGGCTCAACTCAGTAAAGTAACCTTCCCGTTCCTCAGAACAGTGGTATGGAGCACTTTACACTGATCGCATATAGCGAACACTGGTTTTACAGCTACGGGGATAGCGCCGGGATACAACCGGACTTCCCTTTTAATCCCTTATCGGGAACCTTAACGGTGCAAATGTAAACAGATTCCGGAGAAACGGTGAAAAGAAATTTTCATATAATACATGAATGGATAAGAATATACAGTTCAATGTATAAATTTGCAGGATGAAACATACCCTGGCGCTGCTGTCTTTTCTCTTTACTTTTCACTGCATTGCCAACGCACAGGAAAAATGGAATTTAAAATCGGTGGTGGAATATGCCATGGCCAACAACATCCGCGTGAAGCAGAGTGAGGTGGATGCCCTACGTACCAAACTCAACTACGATCAAAGCCGTGCTGCACTGATTCCCAACCTTAGCCTGAGTACCGGTGCCAGTTTCAATTCAGGAAACAACCAGGACCCGATTACCTTTAACCGCATTACCCAATCGTATGTTGGTGCCAGTGTACAATTACAATCGAGTACAGAAATTTTTAATTTCTTCAGTAAACGCAATACCATTCTTGCCAATGAATGGGAATGGATGGCCTCTAAAGCCAATGTTGATAAACTGAAGTACGACATCGCACTTACCGCAGCGAATGGATTCCTGCAGGTGTTGCTGGCAATGGAGCAGGAAAAGATTGCAGAAGTTCAGGTAGAACAAACCGCTGCACAGTTAAGCAATACCCGCAAAATGGTGGATGCCGGAACCCTGCCGGAGCTGAATGCCACACAACTGGAAGCACAACTTTCGCTCGACAGTGTGAATCTTGTATCTGCCAAGGGCAATACTGTTCAGTCTATCCTGCTATTAAAATCGTACATGAATATTGATGCAGCTACTCCGTTTGAAGTGGATGCACCACCGGTTGAACTGATCCCTATTGAACCAATTGCGGCACTGGAACCGGAGTTTGTGTATCAGACTGCGTTGCTCAATCAACCACTGCAAAAAGCAAATGCTTTCCGGCTAAAGGCAGCCCGTAAATGGGAAGCGGCCTCAAAAGGTGCCATGATGCCAACCCTCGCGGCTTTCGGAAACCTGGCATCGGCATACAACAATCAAACACTTGAAATTTCAGGCTCTACTCCCGTGTTCACGCCCATTGGTGTAGTAGAAGTAGGTGGGGTAGATTATCAGGTGTTGCCGATACAACCTTTTCAGCAATTCAGTTACACCAAGCCGGGGTTCACGAATCAGTTATCAAACAATTTCAGGAAATCCATCGGACTCAGTCTATCGGTTCCTCTTTTCAATGGCAACAGCCTGAGAACGGCATGGAGGAGAAATAAACTCAATGTAAAAACGCTGGAGCTGCAACAAACACTCGATGATCAAACCCTGAAGCAAGACATCTATACCGCACACAACAATGCGGTGGTAGCGTTGCAACGGTATGAGGCCTCCAAAAAAAATGTAGCCGCCAATGAGCAGGCATTTGAATTTGCCAACAAAAGACTGGAAGTAGGTATGTTGAATACATTTGAGTGGATTACCATTCAAAATAATTTACTAAGCGCACGACTGAACTATGCCATTAGCCAGTACGATTATGTTTTCAAAATGAAAGTGCTTGAATTTTACAAAGGCCAGGGCTTAAAATTATAACGATTCTATCCGCACAAGCTGTAAAAACAGATTATGAACAAAACAACAAAATGGATACTGATTGGTACAGGTGTTTTAATTGTACTGTTGATTGTATTATCTAAAACCGGTGTGTTTGGAAAAGCTGAAGGGATAAAGGTTACCACGGAAACAGTAAAAAAGAGAACGATTGTGGAACTGGTGAATGCCAGCGGAAAAGTATATCCGGAAATAGAAGTGAAGATTAGTCCGGATATCAGCGGAGAAATCACCGAGCTGTATGTAAAGGAAGGCGACACGGTAAAAACCGGACAAATCCTCGGCAGAATTTACGCTGACATCTACAGTTTGCAGCGCGATCAGGCTGCCAGCATCTTAGCACAAAGCCAGGCGCAGATTGCCAACAGCCAGGCGCAGGTGGCCAACCAAACTGCCGCATTGCAGGCATTGAAAGCCTCTCTGGAACAGGCGCAGAAAACCTTCGACATGCAGAAGAAACTGTTCGACGATAAGGTAATCAGCAAAAACGAATTCAACATTGCGGAAGCCGGATTAAAAACCGCGCAGGCCAATTACAATGCAGCACGCGAAGGTATTCGCAGCATTGAAGCCAATGTACAAAGTGCCAAAGCCAATGCACAAAGTTCGCGTGCCAGTTTAGAAAGAGCGAACAAGGATTTAAGCCGTACTGCGATTATTGCCCCTATGGATGGCATCATCAGTTTGATGAGTGTAAAAAAAGGTGAGCGCGTGGTGGGAAGCAACATGATGGCCGGTACAGAAATGATGCGCGTAGCGGATATGTCCACTTTTGAAGTACGAGTAGATGTAGGCGAAAATGATGTACCCAAAGTGAAGGTGGGCGATAAGGCTACCATCACCATTGATGCTTACAACGACAGAAAATTTTCCGGCATTGTAACCCAGGTAGCCAGCAGCAACAATGGCGCGGCCTCCACTTCACTGAATGCCTCTACCAGCACCGATGCTACGCAATACAAGGTGTACATCCGCATTTTACCGGAAAGCTATAAAGACCTCCAGGCTAAAAACCCTATTCCGTTCAGACCGGGCATGAGTGCCACTGCAGATATTGAAACTGAAACGCGTGAAAATGTGTTGAGTGTTCCGATTAACGCCGTAACCACGCGCGACCGTGATGACTCTACCGCCAACAACGGAGGAGGCAGTAAAGAAGATGTTGCTGTGCGCAACAGCGATGTGAGTGAAATTGTGGTGTTCGTATTACAACCCGATCAAACGGTGAAGAAAGTGAAGGTATCTACTTCTATACAGGATATCAACTACATTGAAATTACCGAAGGACTGAAAGAAGGTGAAGAAGTGGTAAGCGGACCGTACGATGTGGTGAGTAAGACACTCAAAAATGGTAGTCATGTAAAGAAGACCGATAAAAGCAAGTTATACGAAAAGCATTAGATCCACCTCACTTAAATAAGGCTTCAGCCACCGCTACGCTCTCGGGTTTTCCCACATCTACCATATCATCGCCGGTGTGGTTGTAACCGAATATTTCATGGGTGGAGGCGATATCCAGATAGGTTTCTACAATGGAGAATTTACCCCGATGCCTGATGTAATCAAACACTTCCGGCTGAAAAGCCGCCACACAACTGTAGGATAACGGATGCAACGGATTATCCGGAAAGGCAATGCGCTCCTCCCCCGATACCATATTTTTCCAACCGCATAAACGATCTTGCTGATTGAATAGAAAACAACGTGATGAAGGCCTGTTGGCTACGGCCAGCGATATCATGGTTTGATGTTGCTCATGAAAGCGGATGAAGTGATGCAGGTTGAGGGTGGTGAGAAAATCTACATTCAGCGTGAGGAAAGGGCCACCTTTGAGCAAGTCCTGCGCATGCCACAGTCCGCCGCCGGTTTCCAGCAATGTTTCGCGTTCATCACTGATGTGTATGGTACTCCCCCAGCCCCGGTTTTGTTCAATGGCATCACAAACCTGATCGGCAAAATGATGCACGTTCACTACTACTTCGTTTATGCCATACTGTTGGAGGTATTCAATGTTTCGCTGCAGCAGGGTTTTGCCGTTTACCAGCGCAAGTGCTTTGGGATGATGATCGGTCCAGGGTTTAAAACGTGTGCCCAGTCCGGCTGCAAATATCATAGCCTTTTGAATCATAACAGGTATCAGGCGTTAAAAGTTTGTTCCAGATGATGTACGATGGTGGGTACGTTGTATTTATCCCGCAGGTGTTTGCTGAGTGCATCGGCAGCATACACGCTTCGGTGCTGACCGCCGGTACAGCCAAAATTTACCGTGAGGTGATCAAACCCACGTTCAATGTAGTTTTCAACGGTTATGTCTACCACATTGTACACGTGCTGCAGGAAATCCTTCATCCGTGTTTGGGATTCGAGGAAATCTATAACGCCGGGATCGCGTCCGGTTTGTGTTTTAAATTCCTCTAACCGACCCGGATTTAAAATACCCCGGCAATCAAAAACATACCCGCCGCCATTGTCTGACTCCGCAGCCGGATATCCCCGCTTAATAAAGGAGAAGCTGTTGATGTGCACTACCAGAGGAGTATCCTCCTTTGCCTGCACCACTTTATATTTCTTCAGCACGTCCTCACCGGTTAAAGCCTGCAACACCTTTTTCAATTCAGGATAATGTTGCAACTGATAAGCCGGCAACGCCTCGCGCAACTGATTCAATGCAGGTGCAATGCTCGAAATAAAATGAGCTTTCTTTTCAATCAAACCCCGAAACCCGTATGCGCCCAATGTTTGAAGCATTCGAATGAAAACCATTGAACGGTATGCCTGTGTGAACGTGGTGTTATGTACGGGCGCGTGTTGCTGAAAACAGGATAGATAATGTTTGAACAATTTTTCTTTCCAGTCATCCGGCAGAGAAGCTTTTGCCTGATACAGCAGTGAGGCTGAATCGTAGGCGGGGTGCCCCTGCATAGCTCCTTGAAAATCTATAAAATACACTTCGTTCTGGTGCACCATGATGTTTCTCGATTGAAAATCACGGAACATAAAATATTTAGGCAACAGGGCTGCCGTTTCAGATGCCAGCTTTTGCAGTTCCTGAAACAATGCTGATTTATCGTAGCTGATGGGATGAACGTCTGCAAAGTAAAATTTAAAATACAGCAAATCGTGCAGGATAGCCTGCTGATCAAAAACCGGAGCGTTGGAATCTGTGAGCACTTTTCCCGCCACTTGCATCTTGGCTAGTTGGCTCAGTGCTTGCTCGTACAGTCTGTACACATTTTCTGTAAACCCTTGCTGCAGCAATATATCCAGCAACGAGGTATATCCGAGATCTTCCTGAACATACCATTGCTGGTTGTCGCTCACCGCCAATACCTCTGGCACACGGATGCCGTGTGATTTAAAAAATGCAGCATAGCGGATGAAATTGTTGTTCTCCTCCGTATGTTGGCTATAAGCAACGATGAAAGTGTTTTTCCCTGAGGCATCCGCCGGTGTTACATGCACCCGAAAATAGCGGCGGTCGCTCCCGCTTTGTGGCAGCTTATCAATATGTGTAATCGTTTGTTCAGAAAAGGTTTGAAACAACGCGTGAATATGCTGAGTGGGGTCATGCATCATGATGCGTAAAATTAGTGGGTTCACCCTGAATAAAAAAGGCGAAGCATCAGGAATTGCGCGGGGCCGCAGGTAAATCTTTAAAGCAGGTACGCAGGATATCGCTTTGCGGAAAAAGGATCAGCCAGGCGGTAAGGAAAATAATCTTTATATCGGTAGATATAGATTTATTCCGCTGATACCACATTTCGAGGGCGGCCTTGTAGGGATAGATAGACTGATACATGGCTTTGGGATCAGACGCATCCGACAGCAGCTTCTCTTCATCGCGGAACACTAGGGAAGCAATACCGGTGATGCCGGGAGGCACCTGATAAATTTTCTGGCGCACTTCTTCAGGATACAATAAAAAACTCACTTCCATCAGCGGCCTGGGGCCCACAATACTCATATCGCCTTTCAGTACATTGATGATTTGAGGCAATTCGTTGATTTTGGTGAGCCGCAACACTTTACCAAAGGGCGTTACCCGCGGATCGTTGCGCAGGGTGATTTCACCGGTACCGATATTCGGACTGTTCTTCAGCATGGTGGCGAACTTCCAGATGTAGAAGGGGCGATTCCTATAACCGATACGTTTCTGTAAATAAAATACTTCACGTTCACCCGTAAATAAAAGAATCAATATAACGGGAACGAGTAGGGGCATTAAAAAACACAATGCGGTAGCAGATAGTATGATATCGAGTAAACGCTTGATAAAAGGGTACATCCGCAAAAATTAAAATACAGATTTTATTTTGTTGGCCACACGCTCCAGCTCTTCGTTGGTGATGTTGGTAGAACAGGGAATACTCAGGCATTCGCTGTATAGTTGCCCGGAACGGTCGGCTTCATTATAATAAATATTCTCTTTGAACATAGGCAAACGATTCATGGGCACCCAGAAAGGACGACTCTGTAACTTATCATTGTTCAGGGCCTCAAGCACTTCGCGTTGCTTTTGGGTTCGGATGGTGGGCATCCACCAGTTGGGTTGCACCTCCGGAGAAACCTGTTGAAAAGAAATATCGCCAACACCGTTTAAGGCTGTCTGATAAAAATGGATGATTTGTTTTTTTCTTTCCAGGAATCCGGGCAGCTGTTCCATCTGAGCTACGCCCATCGCAGCGGCAACATTCACGAGGCGGTAATTATATCCCACCTCATCGTGCATGTATTCGAACGGATCGCTTTTGGCCTGAGTAGTGAGGTGTTTCGCTCGTTTGGCGAGGGATTCATCATTGGTAACAATCATACCTCCGCCACCGGTGGTGATAATTTTATTGCCATTGTAACTGAAAGTGCCCATCAGGCCCATACTGCCGGCGTGCTTGCCTTTGTAATAACTGCCCAATGCCTCGGTAGAATCTTCAATAACCGTTAAGTGAAACTGATCAGCCAGTTGCAACAGGCAATCCATATCGGTGATGTTGCCCAATACATGCACGGGCATGATCACCGGAATTCTCCTGCCTGAAGCTTTGTGGAAGCAGGTATTGTTTTTAATTTCTGTTTCCTCGTGTAAGAACTTTTCGAGGAGAGACAAATCCATTTGCCAACCGTCGGTTTCTGTATCTATCAGCACAGGGTCAGCACCCGTATATTTTATGGAGTTGAGCGTGGCAACAAAAGTGATGTTTTGGGTAATCACGAGGTCGTTGGCCTGTACACCGGCAAGAATCAGTGCAATATGCAATGCGGTAGTTCCGCTGCTGGTGGCTACTGCAAAACGTGTTCCGGCAAAAGCGGCGGTCATTTTTTCAAACTGATCCACGTAAGCACCTACGCTGCTTACCCAGCCGGTATCCAAACAATCCTTTACATATTTCCATTCGTTGCCGCCCATATTCGGGCCACTCAGTAAAACCATACAAATATTTTTATCCTTGCGGTATCTGCTGCAAGATAAAAAGAATCCCCTACTGAGGCAGGGGATTTCAAAATTCGTTTTAAATGTTTCTGAACTTTTCGGCGAAGGGGTCGATTACAATCCCTGTTTTCAGCAGGGTGTAAATTTCACGCACTCCGTCGGGCACTGTTTTGGTGATGGTATAGCCGAGTTCATTTTTAATTTTATCGAAGTTTACGCGATAGTCGCGCGGATCTTCCGCACTCTCCACATAGTGCACCCGGGTATTAGGCACTACCTTACAAACCTCTTCAATAATCATCCCTTTATTATAATTTTCTTCGGTGCTGCCTACGTTAAACACATTGGCACGTACTTTAGATTCATCGCTTTCCAGTACCAATACCACGGAACGCGCCAGGTCATCTACATGGCAGTAAGGCCGCCAGAACTGTGCGCCCCAAATTTCCTGTTCACCGTGAATAGCCGCATTGCGGGTAAACTCATTCACCGTAAGATCGAAGCGGATGCGGGGAGAAAAACCATACACGGTACTAAATCGGAGGGCCGTAGAACACATCTTTGCATCCTTTCTATCGTTGAGCAGGTAGTTTTCGAACTGTACTTTCAGTTCGGCGTACAACGATACGGGTTTCAGGGCGGATGTTTCGGTAACGAATGAATCGGCATCGGCCATTTTACCATAATTGCTGCACGTGCTGGCAAAAACAAATCGCTGAACGCCTGCTTTTTCGGCCGCTTCAAACAGGGCCACACTGCCATTCCAATTGGTATCGCGGGCTTCATCGCTGAATTTCTTACACGCCGGATCGCCTACAATGGCTGCCAGATGAGCAACAGCTTCCATTCCCTGAAGTGCTTTAGCCACATCTTCTGCGTTTCGGATATCTCCTTTTATAAATTCAAACTGAGGGTGCATCATCACATCGTACAATGCTTCTCCTCCGAATTTTAAACTGTCTATTACACGCACGGTATGTCCTGCATTCAATAATTTCCGAACCAATACCGAACCAATATATCCAGCTCCACCGGTAACCAATACCTTCATACTTGTTTATTTAATTGAATAATTTTAATCGTTTATTTTTCTGGACGGATTGCCCACTACCACTGCTTCGTCCGGCACATCTTTCACTACCACCGCTCCCATTCCAATCATCGCATGGGCACCAATACGTATCCCCTGACGAATCACGGCGGCAGCGCCAATAAATGCACCTTCACCTACCTGTACATTGCCGCACAACACCGCACCCGGACCAATATGTGCAAATGCACCCACGGTACATTCATGTTCAATCACCGACCGGGTATTGCATATAGCACCGGTTTCAATTACAGCAAACGGGTTAATAATCACGCCGGCACCAATCATCACATTTCCATGTGCCACCTGTGCATGGGGTGTAATCACTGCCGATGGATGTACTGCGTTTACAGGTTGAACAGACACCGATTGCAGTGTGTTGTACACTTTTCTCCGGATGTGGTTATCGCCCACAGCAATAAAACATCCGGCACGGCGCAATTGCTCCTGAACCGCTGAATCGTTTTCAGAGCCAATATAGGGCAGAGAAAGCGGGTTTGCTTTTTTTTCTTCATGATCGCAATAGCCCGATACCACAATGCCTGAAGCAGTGAGTATGCTACAGGCCACATAAGCATGTCCTGAATATCCGATTACTATCATGAATCCATTTTTTGAGCAGCCGTAGCCCGGCCTCCCATTATTAGGAACACCATCATCTTATTACCGGTTGTATGAGCACATTCAGATACAACTGCTGGTTGTACTCCTGAATCTACATTCAACACTTTCGCTTGTTGTTCAAAAACATAATTATGAAAAACCCCGGGGAATGGAATGGGTTCTTTGCAGAAATTTCCCGGTGTACCGAAACATGTACTCACTACACTTGGAACGGATTCCATCTTCTCAGGCATGATTCACTTGTTCTGTACAGGTAATAAATTGATGTTCATGTAGCAACATGCTGATTTTCCGGTAAGGGATAAACTGACAATGTTCCAGCGCAAATTTAAGGTATGAACTTTTAATGTGGAAGTATTTAGCTGCGGATAGGGAGTTATTATTCAACATTCATGCATCATGGTGCTTCACCGGGAGGCAAAAAATTCAAATCCGGAAGGGAGGGCACCTAAAACAATCGGTTTCTCCTCGTGGTCTGCACAAAATATTGGCTGATTATCCTGCAACGCCCCATCGGTTAAACTGAACATTTTTTGGGAACCTCAGTGGGCGGTATGAGGGGTTGGATGTCTCCCGGGTGATTGGGGTTGAATGCTCATCAACACAAACATGTAATAGGAAAAACGGATACAACCGGTTAATCTTTTATTACACTGCGGATGGCCTGGAGGTAGGCATCTACCACAATTTGTTTATCAAACTCCCGAATCACTTTTTCCCGGGCGCGTTTACCCATTGCCGTTTGTTCTTCCGGTGACAGGTGAAACATCTGCTCCATTTTTTGTGCCAGGTCTGCCGCATTCCGCACTTCACACAAATACCCGGTAACTCCATCCGATACCACCTCACGGCATCCGGTAGTATCGCAGGTTATGCAGGGCTTTTCCATGGCAGACGCTTCGAGCAGCACATTGCTTGTACCTTCCCGATAGGAGGGCAACACCACGGCCGACGCTGCCGCAATAAAAGGGCGCACATCCTGTTGCTCACCGGCATATTCAATAATGCCTTCCTTTTCCCACCGGCGTACATCCTCCAGTGAAATAATATTATCCTTCAGGTTTTGTAACCAGATAGGCCCAATCATTTGAAAGCGGGCATTGATTTTACCCTTGAGCATGCGGGCAGCCTCCACATATTCCAAAACGCCTTTGTCTTTGATTAGCCGGCTGATGAACAAAAAAAGAAAAGGTTTGGCAAGGGGCACCTCATGCATGGGGGCATAATAACGGTAATCAATACCCGAACCGGGAATCAATCGCGCTTTCTCAGGCGTTACAAACTTGTTTTCGATAAACAGGGCGCGGTCGTCGGTATTCTGAAAAAAGATAACGGCTGTTTTTTTCAGGATGAATTTATACAGGGTGCGTGCCGCGCGGTATGCCAGATTGTTTCTCTCGAATAATGGACCGATCCCGGTTATGTTGGTGATGGTAGGAATGTTCAGTCTGCGTGTAACAAAATTCCCCCAGATGGCGGGGCGGATGGTAAACGTTAAACACACATCAGGCTGAATAGATTTCAACACGCTTCGTATACCGGAGATATACCGGAAAATATCTAAAGGATTCTGATTACTGCTTTTCACATCAATTACGGTGAAACCTTGCTGCCTAGCCAGTTCAAGGCTTTCGGGCGCACCGGTGGTAAGCACGGTAACCCGGTAACCTTCCTCCATCAATCGGCGGGTGAGGGTGTTGCGGATGGTGTGTGTAGCAATGATGTTGTTTTCCAGAATGGCAATGTGCTTCATGCCTGATGATTTTTTTGATACCACACTTCCATGCAAAATAACATCCACAAAATCTTTGCTCTTTTTTCTGCCGGCATGCGGATGCGTCCATCCACCAGTTGTTGGGTGAAATCCTTTTTTAAAATGGTAGGATTCAATGCACCGGGAGATAAAATATAATCATGTATCATTTCCTTCAACACACCGTTCACCCAGCTTTTCAGCGGAATTTCAAATCCGCGTTTCGGCTGATGGATCAGGGTTTCAGGTAAATATTTTTTCGCGAGTTCGCGTAGGAGATACTTGGTAGTGGTTCCTTTAATTTTGTATGCATCCGGCATACCGGGAACATATTCTAAAAAATCTTTGCATAAAAACGGACTCCGGCCTTCGAGTGAATGGCTCATGGTGGCGATATCCATTTTTACCAGCAAATCGCTGAACAGGTTGCAATCGAAATCCATGTTCATGATTTTTTTCAGTCCACTCATCTCCGATTGCGCAATTTTTTCAAAATCATGTTGAATCATTTCCAGGTCAGGACTGTGTGGCTGTATCAGATGATGTTCATATCCTTCGAGGATGTCGAGTCCGGCAGCAAAATAAATATCTACATTTTTCTTCGACGCCAGTTGTACCAGACGATACAGAAAATTATACTTCGATTTTTTTTCGTGCGGATGAGGCAGCACGGAAAACAATCCCCTGGCCATGGCTCTGAAAGCAGCACCCTGTTTAAAAAAATCAAACTTACTGAACGGCACATAGCGGCGATAACCTCCGAATAATTCATCGGCCCCGTCGCCATTGAGGATAACAGTTAAATGCTTTTTGGCTTCGCGGCTTACATAATACGAAGGAATGGCCGAGCTGTCGAAAAACGGCTCGCCGTAATTCAGGATAATTTTTTCTATATCCTGTTTCAGGTGGTCGAATGAAATGGTGAGCTCAGTATGTTGTGTGCCGTAACGTTGAGCTACCAGTGCCGCCAGTGGCGCTTCGTCGTAAGTATCCGGGAAGGAAACGGTGAAGGTTTTCAGGGAAGAGGTGTATCCGCTGGCAATGGAAGTTACCAAACCACTGTCTATCCCTCCGCTTAAAAAACATCCAACCTCCAGATCGCTCGACAGCAGCCTGCTTTTTACCGATTCGTGCAATATGTTGTCTACGGTGTGCAACGCCGTATCGAAAGTGTCATTGTTTTTTTTCAGGTATTGATCATGGATGTTAAACCACCGGAACTTTTCAACAGACAGGGGTTGGGTTTGTATCAAACAGTACGTGCCGGCTTCCAGTTCTTCGGTGTGCTGGTAAGGCGTGAGCGTTCTGTAGAAAACCCCCAGCCGTGTATAGAGATTAAAATACCCTTCCCGGATGCCCGGATTACATATTGCCTTGATGCCATTCAGTTCACTGGCAAAGGCCAATGTATTGTTGTGCTGGTAAATGTATAACGGTTTCTTGCCGGCCCTGTCGCGTGCGAGAAAAATGGTTTTACGGTTGTGATCGAAAATGGCAAAGACAAACATTCCATCCAGATAGGGCAGCATGGCGTGTCCCATTTTCTTATACAGGAGCAGCAGCGTTTCGGTGTCGGAACGTGTGTTGCCTTGTAAACCAAACTGCTCGCGCAGGCTGAGGTGATTATAGATTTGTCCGTTAAAAATGATCGTCAACTCATTGTTCAGGTGCATGGGTTGTGCACCTCCTTCAATATCGAGAATGGATAGCCGAAAATGGCCGAATGACACATTATCCTGAGTGAAGGTTTCCTGCGCGTCCGGACCGCGGTGCAACATCACGGGTTTCAACTTTTCGAACGACAAAGGCAAATTTACTGTTCCAGCAATACCACACATAAGCTTGATAGTTGAAACAAAATAACTGTATATTATTGAATGCCGGACGATAAATATGGATATTTTTGTTAAGTACTGAATGCCGTGATTAATTAATTCTGCAGATGGATTTTTTAGACTTTATCATTTTTTTCATCTGGGTTTTTATCTTCCACATGTTTTTTTCATTTCGAAGAAAACGGTACAAACGCCCGGTGTTGAAGAAATATCATCGCAGGGGGTTTTGGATAAAGGTAATGGCCAGCTTAGCGTACAGCATGTTTGTGCTGTACTTATCGCCCGGAGATACAACGCTTCTGTATTATCCGGAAGGAGTGAATATTTACCGGCTTATTCTGGATGACCCCACTCACTTTTCCATACTTGTTCAACCGGCGGCACAGTTTGATCAGGCTTTACTTACAGATATCAGCAACTCCGGATACTTTGACCATGAGAGCAACTTTATGGTGGCGCGCTTTGTAGCCATCTTCAGTTTTTTCACCATGGGAAAATTCCTGGCGATTAACCTGTTCTTTTCCATGTTTGCCTTTACCGGTGCCTGGAGGTTGTACCGATTCTTTTTCGAACAGTATGAATATCTCCATAAACATTTCGCGATTGCTATCGTATTCCTGCCCACATTTGTATTCTGGAGTTCGGGCATTTTAAAGGATTCGTTGTGTATTGCCGCGTTGGGCTGGATTACCTACTCCATGCACAGCATTTTTTACACGAAGAACAACGTTTTCAGAAACCTATTGCTGCTGGTGTTTTTCATCTGGCTGCTTGCTATGGTGAAGGTGTACATCCTGTTGTCGTACATGCCGTTTTTTATATTATTCCTCCTGTTGAAAAATTTAAAACTCATTCAAAGCCGGGTTGCCCGGGCAGGACTGGTATTGTTTTTTTTAGCGATCAGTATTGTAGGGTTTTTAAGTATGAGTGAAAATATCGAAAACGCACTGGGCAAATTTGCAGGGGAAGGGCTGACAAAATCCATCCAGAATTATCAGGAAATTTATTCAAGCCAGATCAAGGCACAGGATTCAAACTTTTCGCTGGGCGTAGAGTTTGACGGCACTCCCCAGAGTTTGCTGAAGATGGCGCCCGCTGCTATTGTGGCTACCTTCTACCGGCCTTTTTTGTGGGAATCTAAAAAACTATCTACCCTCCTTTCATCTGTGGAAAGTTTACTGATGATGATGTTTACGCTATACGTAATGTTTAAAGTTGGCTTCATCAAATTCTTCGTAACCATTTTCCGAAGTCCGATTGTATTGTACTGTTTTTTATTTGCACTAATCTTCGGTTTGTTTGTAGGGGCCACCACGCTCAACTTCGGTTCGCTGGTTCGATATAAAATTCCGGCGATGCCATTTTATGTCATCTCCCTTATTATGATCCTCGACTTTCACGGAAAAATCAAAAAAAATCCCGGATAGTCCGGGATTGCTGGTTTTAGAGGTAAGCGGGTAATTTATGCATTGGCTGCCTTTGCTTTTGCTGCCGGGTTGAATGGCGCAAGGGCTGCCTGCCAAAGTTGTTTCAGGTTATTTTGCCACACGGTAAACAAACTAACAGATGCCTGTTGATTCAGTTTCCGGAGAATTAACGGCGGAGTGGCGGAAAAATTGTGTTGCAGGGCATCTTTTACCGGCCAAACGATAAAACTTAATTTTCGCAGGCGGTCTGTTTTCTGATACACCAGGATGATACCGCAGAAAGCCACGATGAAAGCCGCGTAATGTATGATGGCTGATAAGCCGCCGGAGCATTTGGCCCGATGTACATGAAACCTGTTTCGTATATAATAATACATCTTCCAGGCCGATTTAAAATCCCAATCGTTTTTATAACTGAATGCCGAAGGTGGATGATAATGCACACTCGTACTCACCGTGTACACCGGAAATTCGTTTTGTTTAACAATTCGGTAATAGTATTCCGTTTCATCACCCCACAGAAATAAATCGGTTTTAGGTGTACCCACTCTTTCCACAATAGCACGGTGGATGAGCGTTCCGTTGAACGGATGGGCTATGCCTTTAATCAGGGGTTCGGTAACTTCCTGCAGTTTTTTGTAGTGTCCTGTTTTCCAAACAAAGCTTTGCCGGTCTTCTTTACTGATCACGGCGCAGTTCAGCAGGGCGCGGTGTTGCGGTTCGTGTTTCAGCAATTCTTCCAGGGCGGTGCATTGGGGATAGCCGTCATCGTCCATACACCATATCCATGCATAACCATGTTGGTATGCCCAGGCTATTCCGGTGTTGAAACCGCCGGCACCCCCAAGGTTTTCCTGCGTAATGTACTGAAGGTCGGGTTGCTGCTTTAACCAGTTCAGGGTGTTGTCTGTACTTCCGTTATTTACCACGAGGATGGCATCGGGTTTACGGGTCTGGTTTCTTAATGCATCTATGCATTCGCGTAAGAGTGCTTCGCGGTTGTACGATACAACCACTGCAATTACTTTTTCCATAGGGATGATGGTTTAGGGTAAGGCAGTCTATGAAGCGTATATAGAACGAACACCGGCTCCGGATTATTGCCATGCGTTGATAAATCCGTCTTCCCTGTGAATGAACTGTGGGTATGTTTTCCGGTGAGGGAATACAATTTTCGGTCAGTTTGGGCGTTGCGGGATTTTTTTCGGGGAGATAAACCGATGCCACTGATGTGACTCCTTATCCTTATTTTTGCTGCCTAAAATGAAAAAGGATTATAATCAGCCTCCACTGAAAACGGTACAGGGAACCAACAGGGAAATTGCTATCTTTTCAACTAAGGGCGAGAACATAAACGAGCAGGTAGTTGAATCATTCGGCGACGAATGGGTTAAGTTTCATGATTTTTCTGATGAAACCATACACCGCATTGCGCAGGAATATTTTGATATAGTAGATGATCAGGTTGTAAACAAACAAACCTATGCGCTGGATATTGGTTGCGGAACCGGCAGGTGGACGAAGTACCTCACGCAGAAGGTGGGTTTTATGGAAGCCATTGATCCGAGCCATGCCATATTTGCAGCAGATAAACTCCTCGGGAAGATTGAAAATGTGCGCCTCACACAGGCCAGTGTGGAAACCATCCCTTTTGATGATGAAACCTTTGATTTTGCCATGAGTGTGGGTGTACTGCACCACATACCTGATACGCAACAGGCCATGAAAGATTGTGTGCGCAAGGTTAAAAAGGGAGGCCACTTTTATTGTTACCTGTACCACAACCTCGAAACACGCGGCTGGTGGTTTAAAACCTTATTTTGGCTGAGTGATCAAATCAGAAAAGTAGTATGCCGTTTACCGGCGGGCATAAAACGAGTGGTCTGTGATTTCCTGGCCATTATAATTTATATGCCATTGGTATTGTGGGTGCGTTTTCTGGTATTAATCGGACTGCGAAAAGTTGCTGTAAAAATGCCATTAGCGGCATACAACGATAAATCCTTTTTTGTGATTCGTAACGATGCCTTAGATAAATTCGGCACGCGGCTGGAACAACGTTTCTCCAAAGCCCAGGTGATTCAGATGATGGAAAACTGTGGGTTGAAAGATGTGAAGGTAAGTCCGCTCTCCCCTTTCTACCATGCCATTGGAAGAAAAGTGTAATGCGAATACATTTCCTGTAAAA
>ENA-UOUJ01000090-UOUJ01000090.1-activated-sludge-metagenome-genome-assembly--contig:-NODE-90-length-79526-cov-7.915164_pt1 | contig 79526 bp, 66 predicted proteins | sample MGYA00249839_ERZ747224 | MGnify/ENA primary metagenome ERZ747224 (study PRJEB28782, sample SAMN03220277) | activated sludge metagenome | biome: wastewater; feature: sewage sludge; material...
TCGCGGCGGCCGGCTTCCTGCACCAGCGCCACCGGCTCGTCATTGACCATCGCCGCGCTCGCGCGCACGAGCTCGTCGTGGCTGGCCTCGAGGCTCCAGCCGAGCTCGCGCCCGAGCAGGTCCACCGCCAGCGTCCCGCGCGCGTCCGAGGCCGTGGTCAGCACCGCCGTGGCGCCGATCGCCGTCTGCAGCGCGGCGGCGATCGCGTTGGCGCCGCCGAGGTGGCCGGACAGTACCGGGATCGCCCAGCGTGCGGCCTCGTCGAGCACGACCACGCCGGGATCGCTGTCCTTGTCCTTCAGGTGGGGGGCGATCAGGCGCACCACCGCGCCGAGCGAGACGATGGCGACGAGGCCGTCGAAGTTCGCGAACAGCGCGGGCACCTGCGCGCCGACCTTGCCCTCGTAGCAGGCGCAGGCGCCGGGTGCGGCGGCGTGCGCCTCGGCGCGGTATTTCTGCGGTGCGAACAGGCGCGCGCCGGGAAGCGCGGCGACGACGCGGCCGGCGAGCGCGATGCCGTGGCGGGTGATCGCGACCACCGCCAGGCGCCCGGGCGGAAAGGGCAGCAGGGCCTCGGGGCACGGCGCGCCGGCGTCTGCCGGGGCGGGGTGGGTGCCAGCCTGCGGGGGGGCGCCCGCGCTCACGGTGCGAGGCCTTCCACGCTGTTTGCGAGCGCAGCTTCCACGGCGTGCGCAGGCGGGATCGACCGCGCGGCCGCGTGTTCGGCACGCCGGCGGCAGCCCCGGCGCAGTTCGCCGCGCGCGCGCTTGGGGTTGCTCACCAGCAGCAGGGACAGGTAATTGACCGTCTCGCCGCGCAGGCTGGCGACATTGCGCACCACGCGCTCGCCGGGGGCGCCGGCCTTCTCGATGAAGCAGCTCGTGGCGAGCAGGCCGCGGCGCTCGAGCAGTTCGATCACCTCGTCGAGCAGCGGCTTCACCTTCATCAGCACCAGGGTGTCGAACTCGTCGAGCAGGTGCTCGATGAGCGCGGTGCCGTAGGCGGCGGGGATCACCGCCACGGTCTCGTCCTCCTCGGCCAGCGCCACGTCGGCGAGCGCCGCAGCGGCGGCGAAGGAGCTGACTCCGGCGATGGTCTCCACCTCGATCTCGGCTGCGAGCTCGCGCGCCGCGCGCGCGAGGTGGCGGAAGGTGGAGTAGGTGGAGGCGTCGCCCTCGACCAGGAAGACGAGATCGCGGCCTGCGGCGAGCAGCTGCACCGTCTGCGCGGCGGCGCGCGCCCAGGCCCGCGCCAGCGCCTCGGCGTCGCGCGTCATCGGGAACACGAGCTCGACCGCATCCTGCGGGATGTCGAGTCCGCCGCGGCGCGCGATGTCGAGGGCGTAGGAGCGCTCCGCCGCCTTCTTGACCGGATAGGCCCAGCGCGCGCCCGACTGCAGCGCGGCCCAGCCGCGGCGGGTGATCAGTTCGGGGTCGCCCGGGCCCAGCGAGACGCCGATCAGGCGGCCGAAGCGTGGAGTGGGTGGGGTGGCGTTCATCGGGAAGTCTCCTTGCGGGCGGTGAGGATCCACACCGGGTTCTGCGCGGCGAGGCGGTGCATGTCGAGGATGGGCTGGCTGCGCGCGGCCGACAGCAGGGTGAGCTCCCAGGCGGCAGCGGCGGCATCCAGCGTGGCGGTGGCGGTGGCGAGGTTCTCCACGGTGACGAAGTTCATCACCAGGCGGCCGCCGGGTTTCAGGCGCTGCAGGGCGAGGACGATCAGTTCGGCGAGCTCGCCGCCCGAGCCGCCGATGAAGACCGCGTCCGGGTCGGGCCAGGTGTCCAGCCCGGCCGGCGCCTTGCCCTCGAACAGGCTGTAGTTGCTCGCGCGCAGGCGGCGGGCGTTGCGGCGGGCGTTGGCGGCGTCGGCGGTGTTCTTCTCGATCGCCCACACATGGCCGCGGTGTGCGATGCGGCTGGCCTCGAGGCCCACCGAGCCAGCACCGGCGCCGATGTCCCATACCAGGCTGTCGGCGCGCAGCGCGAGCCGGGCGAGCGAGACTGCGCGCGCCTCGAGCTTGGTGATCAGGCCCTTTTCCGGGCTGCGCTGCACGTAGTCGAGGTCGTCGAGGCCGAACACCGGTGTGGACACGGGCAGCGCGTCGGCGCGCGCATCTGCGGTGGCGAGCGGGCGGCGCTCGATCGCGACGACATTGGGCTCGGGGAAGCGCTGTACGGCGGCCTCCTCCAGGCGCAGCGCGGGGAACACCGCTTCGTCGTCCAGGCACAGGCGTGCGACCACCGAGAGGCGGACCTGCTCGCCGCTGCCCGGGTCGCCGTAGCCGGCGGCGAGCAGGGCGCGGGCGATGCGGTCGGGGCTGTTGGCCGGGCTGGTGAAGGCGAGCACCAGCGCGTGCCCGGCGACTGCGCGCACGAGGCGGTAGAGGCCGTGTGCCGGGCCGGGGGAAGGAGCCGGCGCGCCAGGCTGCAGTGCGTCGGACGGGAGCGGGGCGGCCATCCACTCGCCGGCATCGGCGCCGTGGCAGGAGGCGATGCGCGCGTCCTGCCACGGCAGGCGCAGGCGTGCGCAGGCCAGCTGCAGCGTGGATGGGGCGGGCAGCACCTCCACCGCGTCCGTGCCGAGCCTGTCGATCAGGCTGGCGGCGATGCCGTGGCAGAGCGGGTCCCCGGTGGCGAGCACGACGCTGTGGGCGCCGGCGCCACGGGTGGCCTCGATCCAGCCGGGGAGGCGGGAGAAGGCGCCGTCCATCGTATGGCACGTCGACTGCGGGCCGAGGTGCTCGGCGACCCGCTCCAGCGTGCGCGCGGCTCCGATCACGCAGCCTGCGCTGGCGATGCGTGCGCGTGCCGCGGCGGAGAGGCCGCTCCAGCCGTCGTCGAGGAGGCCGACCACGCTGCAGTGCGCGCCGGAGGGCGGGGAGGAATGCGAGGGTGCGGACATTGTGTGCAGGCTTCAGCAGGTTTCGCCGCGGGCCGGATGGGGTGCGGTGTCCGGTGCGGAGCGAGGGGGGAAAAGCGAGGTGGCCGGGGAGGTGGCGCCATCGTCCTCGACCGTCACGATGGGCTCGCCCTCGAAGTTGCAGGCGAGCACGGTGAGGCGGTGTGGCCCGGGGTAGCGGGTGCGCAGGCTGCGGAGCGCGTGTTCGGCGAGGGCGCGGTGGAAGGCCACGGCGAGGCCGAGCTCGGCCAGGCGTTCGGCGGCGAAGCGGGCGGTCTCGGCGGCGCGGATCTCGGCGACGAGCGCGCGCGGGGCGCCGACCGCCTGCGCGGCCTCGGCGATCAGCGCACGGTCGACCTCCTCGCGCCAGGCATGGGTCACCGACAGGCCCTGGGCGATCTTGGTGAGCTTGCCGACCATGGCGCCGAGCACGATGTGGCGGATGTCGTGGCGGATCGCGGTGGTGAACGCCGCCTTGACGAAGTCGCCGAACTGCACGAAGCAGGCCTCGTCGAGCTGCGGGAAGCTGCGCATCGCGCATTTCTCGGTGCGCCCGCCGGTGGTCAGCACCAGCGTGGTCCGCCCCTGCGCCGCGGCGACCTCGATCGCCTGCACGACGCTGGCGCGCCAGGCCGCCGTGGAGAAGGGGCGCACGATGCCGGTGGTGCCGAGGATGCTGATGCCGCCGAGGATGCCGAGGCGAGCGTTGAGGGTCTTCTTCGCCATCTCTTCGCCCCCGGGCACGGAGATCCTCACCGCCAGGCTGTCGCCGGCCTGCAGGATGGCGGCACCGGCCGCGGCGACGTTGGCGGTGATGTTGCGCCGCGGCACGGGGTTGATCGCGGGGCCGCCCACCTCGAGCCCCAGCCCCGGTCTGGTGACGATGCCGACGCCGGGGCCGCCTTCGAGCACGACTGCGCCGCCACCGTTGGAGATGCGGCGGACCTCCACCGTGATGCGGGCGCCATGGGTGGCGTCGGGGTCGTCGCCGCCGTCCTTGATCGCTACCGCCTGCGCGCACTCGCTGCCGTCGATCCGCCCGACGCGACCGTCGAGGATGGCGAAGTCGACCCGCATGCCGTTGGGCAGCTCGCACTCCACCCGCCCGGGCACGGCGCCGCGCACGAGGCCTAGGGTGGCTGCGGTCGCGGCGGCGGCCGCGGTGGCGCCGGTGGTGAAGCCGGTCCGGTCGCCGCGCTGGCGACGGCGGTCGCCTTTGCGGACCTTCTCGGGGGGGGAAGCCAGGGAAGACATCGGGGCGTCAGGAGGGCGGGGTCGGGCGTGGCGAATCGGGAGCGGGAGGGGCGGCGAATGCGGGCGTGTCGAGGGCAGACACCCGCCTCAGTCCTGCGGGGCCTGGCGCTGGCGGGTCTCGGCGAGGCCGAGCAGCGCGTGGAGGGCGGCGACGACCAGGGTGGAGCCGCCCTTGCGGCCACGGATGGTGATCCAGGGCACCGCGTCAACGCCGCCGAGCAGGGCCTTGGATTCGGCCGCCGACACGAAGCCGACCGGCATGCCGATCACCAGGGCGGGGCGCACGCCGTCCTCGCGGATCATGCGCACGAGCTCGATCAGCGCGGTGGGGGCGTTGCCGATGCCGACGATGGCGCCGTCGAGCAGGCCGAGGCGATGCGCCTTCTTCATCGCCTGCACGGCGCGCGTGGTGCCGGCGGCCCGCGCAGCCTCGATGACCTCGGGATCGGAGATGTACTCGTGGGGGTGCAGGCCGAAGTGTGCGAGGCGGCTCTTCGACAGCCCGACGCAGATCATCTCGACGTCGGCGACGATCGGCGTGGCGCCGGCGAGGATCGCTTTCAGCCCGGCCTCGACCGCTTCGGGGTGGAATTCCGTGAGGCCGTTGAACTCGAAGTCCGCGTTGGCGTGGATCATGCGGCGCACGATCGGCCACTGCCCCGCGCTGTAGGCGTGCGCGCCGGCCTCGGCGTCGATGATGGCGAAGGAGTCGTGCTCGATCGCGCGGCCGGCGGCGGTGAGCTGTTCGGTGATGGTGTTGGCATGCATGGGGTGGCCTTCGTGCTCAGACGTGGGCGGAATGGGGGTGGGCGCCGTGTCCTGCCGTGCAGCAGTGGTCCGCGTCGTGGGCGTGGTCCACATCCAGGTGGGAGTGATGGCATGCGGTGTGGCTGTGGTCGTGCAGGTGCTCGTCCTCGGCGGCGAGGCGATAGCGGCAGCCGTCGCACTCGAGCAGGCCGTGGGCGGCCGCGGCATCGGCGAGACCCGCGCAGCCCTCGGCGACGCGTGCGTCGAGCAGGTTGAAGATGCCCTCGTCGAAGCCGAAGTGGGTGCCGAGCGCGAAGGCGACCTGCGGGTACTGGTGCTGCAGGCGCTCGACCTGGGCGTGGATGCGCTCCATCAGCACGCCGGTGAAGAGGTACGCCGGCACGATGCAGACCTGTGTCATGCCGAGGCGGGCCTGGCGTTGCACCACGGTCTCGAGCCGCGGCCAGGTCACGCCGGTGAAGGCGAGGTCGACCAGCTCGTGGTCGCCGTCCTCGAAGATCCAGCGCGCCATCCTGGCGAGCTCGCCGTTGGCGCCGGCGTCCGACGAGCCGCGGCCGAGCAGGACCACGCCGGTGGTCTGCGGGTCGGGCATGGCGAGCTGGCGCATCAGGCGATCGAGCTGGCCGCGCAGCACGGCGAAGATCTCCCTGCCCATGCCGAGGTGGCGGGTGCAGGCGAAGCCGACGCCGGGGTGACGCGCGCGGGCGCGTGCGAGCGCGGCGGGCAGTTCCATCTTGACGTGGCCGGCGGCATTGAGGATGAAGGGGATCGCGAGCACGTGGCGGGTGTCGCGCGCGGCGCGGTCGAGGCCCTCGTCGAGCAGCACGTCGGCATGCTCGATGAAGCAGGTCTCGATGCGCCAGCCGGGATGGCGCTCCCGCCATTGCGCGGCGAAGTGCAGGATCTCCTTGTTGCCCTCGCGCTTGCGCGAGCCGTGGCCGACGAGGAGGAGGACGGTGTCGTTCATGCGGATTCTCCGGTGGCGATGCCGGCCGGCATCGACGCCTTGCGGAAGCGGTGGCCGAAGCCGGGGTCGTAGAGCTTGGAGCGCGCGATGTCCGGCCACAGGCGGGCGCCGAGCGCGGGGCTGGCGAGGATCATGGCCTGGCTGGCGATCTTCTCGTCCTGGCAGCGGCGCTTGATGTCGGCCAGGGTGCCGCGCACGACCTTCTCCGCGCCCGGCCAGCTCGCCTTGTGCACCACCACGATCGGAGCATCCTCCGGCCAGCCGGCGGCGCGCAGCGCGCGCTGCACCTCGTGCAGCAGCGTGATCGACAGGAAGATGCACAAGGTGCTGCGGTGGGCGGCGAGGGCTTCGAGTTCCTCGCCCGCGGGCATCGGGGTGCGCCCGGCGACGCGGGTGAGGATGACGGTCTGGGTGACTTCGGGCAGGGTCAGGGTCTCGCCGGCCGCGGCGGCCGCGGCCATCGCCGAGGACACCCCCGGCACCACCCGCCAGGGGATGCCGGCGGCGTCGAGCGGGCGGGTCAGCTCGACCAGTGCGCCGTACAGGCCGGGGTCGCCGGTCTGCAGGCGCACCACGGTCTCGTGGCGCGCGCAGGCTTCGGCCAGCCAGGCGTTCATCTCTTCGAGCGTCATGTCGCGCGAGTCGCGGATCTCGCAGCCCTGCGGCGCGTGCTGTGTCGCCGCCTGATCGACCAGCGAGCCCGCGAACAGGATCGCGCCCGCCTGCTCGAGCAGGCGGCGGCCCTTCACCGTGATCAGGTCCGGGTCGCCGGGGCCGGCGCCGACGAACCAGACCGTGCCGCGCAGGGCGCTCATCAGCCGCGCGCCGGGACGGCGAAGCAGAGTTGCACGAGTGGGCGGTGGGCCTGCGACTGCAGCAGCCTGACCACGGCCACGGTGAACACCGGCTCGATCAGCACCACCGGCAGGTAGGCGGCGGCGAACGCCGTCCACTCCGCGAAGGGCGTGGCGACCTCGCCCATGGCCAGCCAGAAGCCGACCATCAGCGCGACGCCGGCGTAGTAGGCGGCGTCGAGTCTGAGCACCGCGCCGATGTGGGTGGCGGCGCCGGCGGCGAGCCTGCGGCCGAGGGTGGCATGGAGCGCGAGCAGCGGTACGGCGAGCGAAAGGAAATTCACCCCCAGGTGCAGCAGGTCGGCCGGCTCGAAGACCACGCCCTGCAGCAGCAGGCCAAGCCCGAAGCCGAGCAGCGCGGGCACGAAGCCGAGCGTGAGGTAGATCGGCATCGCGCCGATGAAGTGCAGCTCCGACGCGCCCGCGGGCAGGTGGAAGCTCTGCATGAAGACGGAGAAGAACAGCGCCGCGAGCAGCGTGCGCAGGACGAGCTGCGGTTTGCGCAAGAGCTGCGGCGCCTGGGCGGCGACGAGCGAGACGGCGGCGAGGTTGGCGGCGGCGATCTTGGCGCCGGAAAGGATGCCGGGTTCGATGTGCATGGTGACTCCCCACGAGTGCATGGAACGACGATGCGAACCACGCGGGCGGGGGGCGGCAGGCCTTGGCAGGCACGGGCGGCCGACGCACGGACGCGGCGAAACCGCGGACGTACCTCGGGCACGGCAGTGCCTGATGACGCTTGCACGACGAGTCGGCTGGAGCTTCCGGCGCACGCGGGCAGCCGGCGGAAAACCAGTCGGATCGAACCCACACCCCGGGGCTCACATCAACCTGGAACCTCGCACGGCGCCGTTTTCACGGCGGCTGCGAGATTCCGTACTCGATCGGGCCGGTCTTCTGGCTCGCCGTCTTCCTCTTCCGCCGACCTTCCCGAGCGCGAGGCTCAGTGGCGTGATGGCGGATTCGTCAGGCTTACAGCAGCGGGGGCTGCGCCGGAATGGTCGTGCGCGCGCAAGGCGGACGACTTCACCGGACTTCCCGTTTCACCCCGTCCTGCGGCTGCAGGCCGGGGCACCCGGATCGAATGCGAGGCAGAGCATAGGCCAATGTAATGTGCGTGTGCAAGCGTCTTGCGCCGGCGCGGGCGGAGGCAGGGGGGTCAGGCTGCGGCGGCCGGCACGGGCGCTACGGGCGGCAGGTGTATCTCGAAGTGGGTGCCGATCCCCATGACGCTGCGTACCGAGATCGTTCCCCCGAGCACGTTCTGCACCGCGTTGTAGGCGATGTGCAGGCCGAGGCCGGTGCCTCCCTGGCCCATGCGGGTCGTGAAGAAGGGGTCGAAGATGCGGTCGAGGTCTTCGGCCGGAATGCCCTTGCCATCGTCGCTAACCGACAGTCCGATCATGTCTTCGGCATCGCGCCGGGCAGCGATCAGGATGCGCCCATGATCACGCTCGTCGAAGGCGTGCAGGAGCGCGTTGTTGATCATGTTGGCGAGCGCCTGGCCAAGGGGGCCGGGGTAGCTGTCGAGCTCGATGTCCGCCGGGATGTCGGTGTCGAGCACGTAGGGCGTACGTTTGATCGAGGGGAGCAGGGTCAGCGCGATCTCGTCGACGACCTCCGCGAGCGAGAAGCGCCGGCGCTGCGAGCTGGCCTGGTCCACCGCGACCTGCTTGAAGCTGGTGACGAGCTCGGCGGCGCGTTCCAGATTGCGCTGGGAGATTTCGCTGGCCTGGTCCACGCTGGCGAGGAGGGCGTCGAGGTCGGTGCGGCGCAGTCCGGCCTGCATCGCGGTGCGGAACTCGCCGGCCTGGCCATGCAGCGTGGATACCGCCATCAGCGCGTTGCCGATCGGCGTGTTGAGCTCGTGCGCGACGCCCGCGACCAGGCTGCCGAGCGCAGCCATCTTCTCCGAGCGCACGAGTTCGTGCTGCGTGCGCTCGAGCTCGTCGAGTGCGTGCTGCAGCGATCGGTTGCTGGTGGCGAGGGCTTCGGTGCGATGGGCGACGCGCGCCTCGAGCTCGGTGTTGAGGGTCCGCAGCTCGCGCTCCATCTGTCGCATCGAGGTGACGTCCTCGATCGACCAGACGATCATCTCCCGCCCGCCCGCCTCGAACCGGCGGGTGCTCACCCGGCACAGCACGGAGCGCCCGTCGGCGCGCTTGAGCCAGACTTCCTCGCGGACCGGTTCGCGCGCCGCGCGCGCGAACAGGGCGTCGCGCTCCGCCGTGGACGACCACATGTCGACCTCGTCGCCGGATGCGCCGATCACGGCGTCGCGCGGCCATCCGAACAGTGCGCACCAGGCCGCGTTGGTATCGCTGCAGACATGCCTGGGTGCGTGCTCGGTCACCACCATCGGGCTTGGCGAACTGTTGAAGATCGCGGAGAAGCGCTGTTCGCGCTCACGCATCACGCCAGCCATGGTCTCGAGATCGCTGGTCAGCGTGTTCAGTTCGGCAATCCGTCCGCGCGGCCAGCGGCTGTCGACGCCGAGCGCGGTGTCGCGGGCCTGGCGGACGATGCGATCGAGCGGTGCAGCCAGTTGCCGTGCCCACAGCGGCGACAGCAGGAAGCTGGCCAGGATCGCGATGCCGAAGGCCATCGCGACCGCGAGCACGGTGTTGCGGATGCGGGGATTCTCCCGGCCGGCGGGGACCAGGGTGACGAAGCGCCATTCGAGGGCGTCGGAATGGGCCACGCCGGCATGGTAGTGGCGACCGGCGAACTCGATCCGCGCCGGATCGGGCGCGCCCGCCTGGAAGATGGGCAGTCCGCTCAGGTTCGCGCGCCCGCGGCGCGGCCCGTCGCCGGTCTCGATGAGGACCTCGCCACGGCTGTCGAGCACCCAGAGCTGTGGCGCCTGCTCCCGCGCCAGCATCCTCACCGTGTCGAGCACGGCTCCGAGCGGAACCTCGGCGATCAGCACATGTCCGGTCCCGGCAGGCATCGCCAGACCGACGGTGACGTGGCCCGAGAGGGCCGACAGGTGGAGGTCGCTCCAGCGCCTCTCCCTGACCTCGAGGGCGCTTCGGAACAGCGGGGTGGCCGACAGGTCGCTGCCGAGGATGTCGCGTCGTTGCGCTTCGGCGCTCCTGCTCAGCCCCGCTGCGATGACCATGCCGCTGCGTGTCACGAGGTAGAGCGCCTGAATGCCAGGCGTGCCCTGCGCCATCTGCTCGAGCAAGGCTTCGAACTGCGCGTCGGGCAGACGGTTGTGCGTCCTGGCGAGCACTTCAAGGCGCGATTCGAGGGCGCCCAGCATGAAGCGCACGTGCGCCGCGTATTCATCGGCGTGCAGCTGGGCTTCCCGCTGGTTCTCGCGTTCGATGACCGGAAGCCGCAGCAGGAGCACCGCGATCCCGACCAGCAACACCGTGATCAGCGTGGTGATGACCATGATCGCGGTGATGAAGCTGCGCAGCTTCCATTCGCGCGCGGGCATCAGGGCACCAGGACGAAGGCGCCGTTGCGGATTTCGGCGAAATGGATCTTCCGCGTGCTGTCGCCGAAACGGTCGAAGCGGATGTCCTGCTGCAGGCCGGGATAGAGGCCGCCCTCGATGATCGCGCGCTTGAGGGGGAGGGCGCGCGACTGTCGCGCGAGTGCGTCGAACAGCACGATCGCGGCGTCCTGGGTCGCGATCGCGGTGTAGCCCGGTTCGCGCCCGAAGCGCGCCTTGTAGGTTTCGCGGAAGGCGGTGAACCGTGCCCCCGGGTCGTCGCGGTTGTGCGACTGGGCGACCAGCAGGCCCTCGACCGCGCGCCCGCCGAGTTCGAGCAGTTGTTCGGTGGAGGCCCACTCGACGGCGGCGAGCGGGACGTCGGCCGAGCGCTTGCGTACCTGTTGGGCGAGGCGGGCGACGTCGACCGCGTTCGCGATGAAGAGCAGCCCCCCCGGAGCGGCATCGAGGAGTTGGTCGGCGATGTCGCTGAAGGAGGTGCTTGCGGCGGAGTGGAATTCGACCACGGTGAGGATCTCGCCGCCCAGGGCCGGATAGCTGGCGCGCAGTTCGTCGAGCCAGGAGGCGGAGAAGGCGCGGTTGCGCACGTCGAGGGCAACCGCAAGGCGGCTGATGCCGCGCCCGATCAGCTGCTGGGCGTAATCGCCCGCATTGTCGCGCGTGCTGCGATTGAGCCGGATCAGCATGTCGTCCTTGCCGACGAACTGCATCGAAGTGATCACCGGACTCAGCAAGACGATCCCGGCCTGGTCCGCCTGTGGCAGGATGGCTTCGGCCACCGCGCTGGTATAGGGGCCCACGATGGCGGCAGGCTGCCCGGCGATCAGCGCGCTCATGGCCTTGCGGGCGAGGCTGGCCTCCTGGCCATCGTCGGCGACCAGCATCTCGAGCGGACGGCCGTCGATGCCACCCGCGGCGTTGCGTTGCTCGATCGCGAGCATCAGGGCGTTGCGCGCAGCCTCGCCGGTGTCGTTGGTGCGGTCCGAAAGCCCGCCGATGAAGCCGATGCGGATCGGCTCGGATTTGCCGCAGGCGGTCAGCAGCAGCGCAAGCAGGCCGGCGAGCAAGAGGTGCGGCTTCATTGCGTCGGCCCCATGCGTGCCCGGAGCCAGTCCAGCAGTTCGTCGAGCGGCATCGGCCGGGCGAACAGGAAGCCCTGCGCCTCGTCGCAACCCATCTCGCGGAGCAATTCGGCCTGGCGCTCGTACTCCACCCCCTCGGCGAGCACCGCGATGCCGAGCCGGTGCCCCAGCGGCACGATCATCTCGGCGATGCGGGCACCCGGACGGTGGCTGTCGAGGAGTGCGGTAAACGCGCGATCGATCTTGAGCCGGTCCACCGGCAACTGGTCGAGGTAGGACAGTGAAGAGAAGCCGGTGCCGAAGTCGTCGACCGCGATGTCCACCCCGAGCGCGCGGACCTCGCCAAGCAGGGCCGCGCTGCGTGCGAGCCCCATGACGGCGACCGACTCGGTGATCTCGAGCTCGAGACGACCGGGCACGATCCCGCTCTCGGCGAGCACGTCCTTCAGCAGGCGGGCGAAGCCCGGCGCCCGGAGCTGCACCGGCGACACGTTGACCGCCATCCGAAGGTCCTCGAACCCGGCTGCCTGGATGTGCCCGAGCGCACTGAGCGCCATGCGCAGCACCCAGGTACCGAGTACCGTGATCATGCCCGAGCGCTCGGCCACCGGGATGAAATCCGCCGGCGATACGAAGCTGCCGTCGCGCCGCCGCCAGCGCAGCAGCGCCTCGACGCCGACCGCACGGCCTGTGGCCAGGCTGATCTGGGGCTGGAAGGCGAGGGACAGCTCGGCGTTGCCGAAGGCCTGCCGCAGTTCGTGCAGCAGGTGCATGTGCACTCGCGCCTCCTCGCCGATCTCCGGCGTGTAGGACGCATGCTGGCCCTGGCCGCGCGCCTTCGCACGCTTGAGCGCGATCGACGCATTCTTGACCAGGTCGACGCCGTTACCGGTCTCGTGACAGCAGCGGGCGAAGCCGATGCATACCGAGACCAGACGCTCGATGCCGTCGATCACGAAGGGGGCGTCGAAGAGCGGGAGCAGGCGCTCGGGCGAAATCAGCTCGCGCCTGCCGAGCACGCCGAAGATGTCGCCCGAGATGCGTGCGACCATGCACGACGCGGGAAGCGCGGCGCGCAAGCGCGCGGCGATATCGGCGAGCAGCCGGTCTCCGTAGACGTGCCCGAACATGTCGTTGGTCTCGGCGAACTGGTCGATGTCGATCAGGGCGAGGCTCTGCTCCGGTGCGTCGTGGTCGAGCTGGCACTGGTCGAGGCGCTGGATCAGTGCGCTGCGATTGGGCAGGCCGAGCAGGGTGTCGAAGAAGGCGATGTGGCGCAGGCGGGCGACCAGCTCCACGTTGTCGGCACACAGGGAGATGTTGGTGCAGAAGACCTCGAGGAGGTGGCGGTCGATTTCGCCGAGCGGCCCGGGGGCATCCACGTAGGCGGCGAAGCGCGCATCGTCGTGGCCGCTGAAGCATAAGGTTGCGCTGCGCTCGGTGAGCAGGTTGCGTTGTTCACGCAGGCAGCGGGTGAGGCTGTCGATGATCACCGGGTCGCCGATCTCGGAGACCGGATGCTGCACCAGGCCGCTGAAACAGCCTGCCGCCGCGATGATGCGCAGCCGTTCGGGTGAGATCGGTGCGTGGCCATCCGTGGTGCCGGCGCATACCAGCCCTTCGCAGGGTATGCCGAGGAGGCTCGCGATCTGCGTGATCACGCCGGCGGCGAAGCCCTGCAGTCCGTCGTGCGCCATCAAGTGGTGGCTCGATGCGACGATCTGCTCGAGTCCGCGCCGGCTTTCCTCCAGGGCGCAGAGTTGCGCGTAGGAGCGGATTGCCGTGGTCAGCGCGGTGTAGAGCTTGTTGCGGGTGAGCTCGCTCTTGGTCTTGTAGTCGTTGATGTCATAGCGCCGGATGGTGTCGATCTCGGGCGCCTGGCCCGGTTGGCCGGTACGCAGGATGATGCGCGTGTTGAGCCGTCGCAGTTCGTTGCGGATCCGGTCCACGGTGAGCAGGCCTGCGGTGCTCGACTCCATGACCACGTCGAGCAGGACCACCGCGATGTCGTCCTCGCCGCGCATCGTCTCGATGCACTCGGCGCCGGAGTGCGCATGGAGCAGGCGCAAGCCGCGCTGTTCGATTTCCAGCCCGCGCAGCGCGAAGCGCGTGCTTTCATGGACGTCCTCGTCGTCGTCGACGATCAGCAGGGTCCATGTCCTGAGCGGCCGCGCCGGCGGTCCGCCACCATCCTTCTCGTCGATGAAGGCGAGCAGGTCATCGTCCTCTGGGCTCATAGGCGTTCGCGGCGGGTGAGTGGGGGTTGCGGCGTGCATAACCCCGCTTCCCGCCCATGACGCGGGACGATGGAGCATGCGGAGGGTGCACTGCACCACCATCATAATCCTGCTGAGCCGCTCCCTGCGTGCATGAAATGCACGCCCCGTCCTGAGCGCGAAAGACCGGGGACGATCGCGTCCCCGGCAGGTTCAGCGCTTGTCGCTGCCCGGCTTGGCGGCGAACAAGGCTGCGCGGGGCTGCGGGCGGCGCTGAGGGTTCGCGCCGGCGGGGCGGGGCGCGTTGCCCTCCGGACGGCGGTTGCCGGACGGTGCGCGGTTGCCGTCGACCTCGACGCGGCGGGTCGGTGCGGCGCGGTTGCCATCGACCTCCGGGCGCGGGGTCGGCGCGCGGTTGCCGTCGGCCTCGCTGCGGGTGCGTGCGGGGGTACGTCCGCCGGGCTGGGCCGGTGCGCGTCCGCTGCCGCTGCGCGCGGGCGTGGCGGCCGGGCTGCGGCCCTGGCCGTTGCGGCCGCCGCGGCGCTGCAGCGGCTCGCGCTCGTGGTCGGCGTCGTGCGCGGCCTCGCCACCGGCACTGGGCACGAAGTCCTCAGCCACCGCGCGGTCGATGCGGCGCTTGATCAGGCGCTCGATCGCGGTCAGCAGGTTGGCTTCTTCCTTGTCGACCAGCGAGATCGCATGGCCGGCGGCGCCCGCGCGCCCGGTGCGGCCGATGCGGTGTACGTAGTCTTCGGGCACGTTGGGCAGCTCGAAGTTCACCACCTGCGGCAGCTGGTCGATGTCCAGCCCGCGCGCGGCGATGTCGGTGGCGACCAGCACCGGCAGCGAGCCGTCCTTGAACTGCGCCAGCGCACGGGTGCGCGCGGCCTGGCTCTTGTTGCCGTGGATGGCGGCCGAGTCGATGCCGTGCTTGGTCAGGTACTCGGCGAGCTTGTTGGCGCCGTGCTTGGTGCGGGTGAACACCAGCGCCTGGAACCACTGCTTTTCCTTGATCAGGTGGGCGAGCAGCTCGCGCTTCTGCTTCTGGCCGATCAGGTAGACCGCCTGGTCGACGCGCTCGGCGGTGGTGTTGCGCGGCGCCACCTCGACCGTGGCCGGGTCGTGCAGCAGGCCCTGGGTGAGCTGGCGGATCTCGTCGGAGAAGGTGGCCGAGAACAGCAGGTTCTGGCGCTTCTTCGGCAGCAGGGCGAGCACCTTGCGGATGTCGCGGATGAAGCCCATGTCGAGCATGCGGTCGGCTTCGTCCAGCACCAGGAACTCGACGCCCGAGAGGTCGAGCGTGCGCTGGCCGACGTGGTCGAGCAGGCGGCCCGGGGTGGCGACGAGGATGTCCACGCGCTTCTTCAGCGCGCCGATCTGCGGGTTGATGTTGACGCCGCCGAACATCACCAGCGAGGTGAGCGGCAGGTGCTTGCCGTAGGTCTGCACCGACTCTTCCACCTGGGCGGCGAGCTCGCGCGTGGGGGTGAGGATCAGGCAGCGCGGGCGGCCGGGCGGGTGCGGGTGGGTGTGGGTCGCGGCCAGCATGTGCAGCAGCGGCAGCGTGAAGCCGGCGGTCTTGCCGGTGCCGGTCTGCGCGGCGGCGAGCAGGTCGCGGCCGGCGAGCACCTGGGGAATGGCCTGGGCCTGGATGGGCGTGGGGTGGGTGTACCCCGCCTCGTCGATCGCACGCAGGATGGGTTCGGCCAGCCCGAGGCTGGCGAAGTTTGCTTGGGGATTCATTCGATGGTCCGGCGCGAGCCCGCCGCATGCATCGATGCGACACCAATCCGGGCTGCGGGAGGGATCCGCGCCGCGTGGGGGCGAACGGATCGTTGCAGGAAACGCCGCGGGTGACTGGTGCACCGCAGCGAAGCCGGCACTATAAGCGCTCCACCTCGGAATGGCGAGCCATTTCGGCCGGGGGAGGGGCTCCCCGCTCCTTGTTCCGGAGGCGTCTGCGCGAATCTTGCGGAGGATAGTGTCATGGCATGAAGGATTCGTTACAATCCGACACAACCCGGATCTCGGTAGGGGTATTGCCGTGCGTGAAATCCAGCTCTCCGAAGACCTCGATGACCCTTACGACCGGCTCGCCCGCGACCTGGGCGGCCGCGCGCTGGCCGGCCTGCTCGCCGTGGCCGGTTCGACCCTGCTCTTGCTCGGCGGCGCGGTCGTGGGGGCCGTGGCCACCTGGGACGCGATCGGTCGGGGCGCGCCGATGGAGACCCTGTTCTGGGTGCTCTTCATGCTTGGCAGCGTCGCCGCGATCTGGGCCACGCTGGCGTCCCTGCTGAGCCTCGCGCCGCGCCCGTCCGGGGTGGAGGTCGCGCGCGCGCAGGTGGGCGAGCTCTACGCGTTGGCGGATGCGCTCACCGATGCGGCCGGAGCGCGGCCGATCCGGCGCATCTACGTGACGGGCGACATCAACGCCTCGATCGTGCAGCGGCCACGGCAGCTTGGCGTCGGCGCGATCGCCACCGACCTGCTGATCGGCCTGCCGCTCGCGCATGCGCTCGACCCCCGCCAGCTTGCGGCGGTGATCGCCCACGAGATCGGCCATGTCGTCGCGCGCCAGCGCGGAATGCGCGGCCGCAGCGCCTGGCTGCAGGCGTGGTGGATGCGCACCCTCGACGAGCTGGCCGCCGCGCTGCCGCGCGGTTTCCCCTGGTTCGACCCGCAGGGCGACGCCCTGTGCGCCAGGATGCTGGTGCTGGCGCAGCTGGAGGAATACGCGGCCGACCAGACGGCCGCACGCCTGGTGGGGGCCGAGCTGCTCGCGGGGACCTTGCTCGAGCTCTGCTGCAAGGCGGACTTCCTCACCAACGACTACCTCCCGCGCGTGCATGCCCTGAGCGAGCGCGACGAGGCGCCGTGCGTGCGGCCCTACCGCGAGATGGGGCACGGCTTCGCGGCAGGCTTCGCGCAGTCCGGCGCCGCCATGGATCCGCAGCGCCTGCTGCGCGCGGACGCTGGGGATCCCTTCCACCCCGCGCTGCAGGATCGGCTCGATGCGATCGGCGTCGGCATGCCCGAGCGGCAGCAGGCGTCGGGTCCTTCTGCGGCGCAGCATTTCTTCGGCAACAGCCTGCCCTTCCTCGCCTGGCATTTCGACCGGGCCTGGCTGGAGTGCCTGCGCGAGGCGCGTCGGGTGGCGCTCAGTCCTTGCGAGCAGGCGCCGGAGCTGGAGTCGGAACCGGCGCTGCGGCCGGCGTGAGCGCCGCGGCGCCCCGCGTGCGCCGGCTGCGCGCGGTGTCGATCTGGCCGCACAGGCGCTCCGCGCCGTCGAGGATGCGCGGCGTATGGCGCTGGATCAGCTCGGGCGGGATGAAGAACAGGTTGTCCCGGTGCGCGGCCTCGAGCTGCGGCCAGCGCGCCCACTGGTCCAGCCACTCCGGGCGTGCCTCGCCCATGCCCGAGGCGACGATGACCTCCGGGTTGGCCGCGAGCACCGCCTCGACGCCGATCGTCGGCGTCAGGTGTGCGACCTCGCCGAAGACGTTGGCACCGCCGCACAGGCGGATCACGTCGGCGATCAGGTGGTGATCGTTCACCGTCATCAACGGGCGGTCCCAGATCTGGTAGAACACGCGCACCTTGTCGCGCCCCGAGTAGGTCGCGGCGAGGTGCTCGCGGCGCGCGCGGAAGGCGCTCGCGGCGGCCTGGGCGGTGTGCTCGCTGCCGGCGAGCCGGCCGAGCCGCTCGAGGTTGCGCGCCACGTCCTCCAGGTTGCGCGGCTCGCTCAGGTACACCGGGATGCCGAGCGCCTGCAGGCGGGCGAGGTCGCCTTCGCGGTTGCCGCTCTGCCAGCCGATCACCAGGTCTGGGCGCAGCGCCGCCACCGCCTCGAGGTCGATCCGGGTGTAGCCGCCCACGCGCGTGATCCGCCGCGCCGCCTCGGGGTAGTCGCTGTAATCCACTGCGCCCACCACGCGCTCGCCCGCGCCGGCGGCGAAGAGCATCTCGGTGACGTGCGGGGCGAGGCTGACGATGCGCTGCGCCGGTGCGGCCAGCGCGAGCTTGCGGCCGATGTCGTCCTCCAGCTCGATGCCCGCGGCCGCGGCGGGGCTGCCGAGCGCGAGCAGGGTGGCGAAGGCGGCCGAGGCCGCTGCGGTGGAAATACGGAAGGGGGGCAAGCGCATCAGGGCTCCTTCAAGAGGTTCGGGCAGTGTGCCAGGGCAGCCTCCAGCCTCGCCCAGGCGTCCTCGTCCGCAGGCAGGCCGAAGCGCAGTGCGGGCGGGTCGTCGAAGCGGCGCAGCAGGATGCCGCGGCGCGCGAAGGCCTCATGCACCTGCGCCGCCTGCGCCAGGTGGACGTACTGGAACAGGGCCGGTCCGCGCGCTTCCACTCCGTGATCCTGCAGCAGGCGGTGCAGGCGCGCCCCCCCGGCGTCCAGCCGTGCGCGCTGCGCGGCTTGCCAGGCGGTGTCGGCGAGTGCGTGGCGCGCCGCCCAGCGCGCCGGGCCGGCCAGCGTCCACGGTCCGAGGCGCTCGGCGAGCGCGCGGCGCACCTCGGCGGGCGCAAACACGAAGCCGACGCGCGCGCCCGCCAGGCCGAAGAACTTGCCGAGCGAGCGCAGCACCACCAGGCCGGGGCGGCCGGCGAGCGGCGCCAGGCTGTGTGCCGGCGTGGTGTCGGCGAAGGCCTCGTCCACCACCAGCCAGCCGCCACGGCGGGCGAGCCGGGCGTGCCAGTCGAGCAGGCGAGCGCGCTCGAAATGCACGCCGGTCGGGTTGTTGGGCTGCACCAGCACCAGCACGTCGCTGTCGTCGATCGCGTCCTCGACCGCCGCCGCGTCGACCAACTGTGGCCGGCGCTCGCGCCAGGCGTGGGCGTGCTCGGCGTAGCCAGGCGCCAGCAGGCGGACGCGCGCGCCGCGCAGGACCGCCGGCAGGGCCTGGATCGCCGGCTGCGAGCCTGCCACCGCGAGCAGCTCGGCGCTGCCGTAGTAGCGCGCGGCCGCGTCGTCGAGGCCGTCGTCGTCCTCGGGCAGGCGCTGCCACACCGCCTCCGGCACCGGCGGCACCGGATAGGCCCACGGGCTGATCCCGGTGGACAGGTCCACCCAGTCGGCGAGCGCGACGCCGTAGTCCTCCGCGGCGCGGCGCAGGCGGCCGCCATGCTCAAGCACCGCCAGCCCCCGCCAGTGTCGTCGCGACGCCGAGCGCTCCGCACAGTGCCAGCCACAGCAGCGCGCCGCGCCGTACCAGCGCGACCGCCGCGTCGATGGCGTCGACGTCGGCATCGCGGCCCTCGCCGAGCAGCGGGCGGCGCTCCTCGCGGCCGTGGTAGATCGCCGCACCGCCGAGGCGTACGCCGAGCGCGCCCGCGCCCGCGGCCATCACCGGCCCGGCATTCGGGCTGTCCCAGGCCGGCGCCTGCGTGCGCCAGCACTCGAGCGCCTTGCGGGTGCGCCCGAGCAGCGCGTAGGTGAGCGCGGTGAGGCGCGCCGGCAGCCAGTTGAGCAGGTCGTCGATGCGCGCCGCCGTCCAGCCGAAGTGCAGGTGGCGCGGCGTGCGGTAGCCCCACATCGCATCGAGCGTGTTCGCCAGCCGGAACAGCACCACCCCCGCGCCACCGCCGAGCACGAACCAGAGCAGTGCGCCGAAGACTGCGTCGTTGCCGTTCTCCAGCACCGACTCGGTGGCCGCCTTCGCCACCCCCTCCGCGTCGAGCGCGCGGGTGTCACGGCTGACGATCCAGCCCACGCGTTCGCGCGCCGCGTCCAGGTCGCCGGCCGCGAGCGGCGTCGCCACCGCCTGCGCATGCTCGGCCAGGCTGCGTCCGCCGAGCGCGAAGTACAGCAGCATGCTGTCCACCACCCAGTGCGCCTGCGGATGGAGCGCGCGCAGCCATAGCGCGAGCGCCACCCAGGGCAGCACCGCGAGCGCCCAGGCGAGCAGCCCCGCCAGCCGCATGCCGGTCTCGTTGGTGCCGAAGAACAGCCGGCGGCACGCACGTTCCACCCCGCCCGCCCAGCGCCCGAAGCCCACCAGCGGATGGAAGCGCTTCGCCTCGCCGAGAACGCGATCGGCGAGCAGGCCGGCGGCCATCTTGATGGCGAGGGCTAGAAGGAGGGAGAGCGACATGGCGAACTGGATCGGAGGGGGAGAGCGTTGTGCCAGAGGTGTCTGTCGAACCGGTCGGGTCCCTTGGAGGGTCGCTCGCCGGACCGGCCAGCGAGTGCAGGCGCCCGCCGGACCGGCCAGGTCCGCCGTCGCGCAGCAGCCAAGGTCCGAATCGGCGATAATTCGGCCCCTTTTTGCAACGAGGCGGGATTCTACGCGATGTCCTCCCCGATCACGCTGATGGTCCAGGGCACCACCTCCGACGCCGGCAAGAGCACGCTGGTCGCCGGGCTCGCACGCTGCCTGCGCCGGCGCGGCCTGCGCGTGGCGCCGTTCAAGCCGCAGAACATGGCGCTCAACTCCGCCGTCACCGCCGACGGCGGCGAGATCGGCCGCGCCCAGGCGCTGCAGGCGCTCGCCGCCGGCGTCGCCCCGCACACCGACTTCAACCCGGTGCTGCTCAAGCCCTCCACCGACATCGGCGCCCAGGTCGTCATCCACGGCCGCGCCGTCGCCAGCCTGTCGGCAAAGGACTACCACGCCTACAAGCCGACCGCGATGGCCGCCGTGATGCAGAGCTGGGACCGCCTGTGCGACGGCTTTGAAGCGGTGCTGGTCGAGGGCGCCGGCAGCCCCGCCGAGATCAACCTGCGCGACCGCGACATCGCCAACATGGGCTTCGCCGAGGCCGCCGACGTGCCGGTGGTGCTGGTCGCCGACATCGACCGCGGCGGCGTGTTCGCCCACCTCGTCGGCACCCTCGAGCTGCTGTCGCCCTCGGAGCAGGCGCGCGTCAGGGGCTTCGTCATCAACCGCTTCCGCGGCGACCTCGGCCTGCTGCAGTCCGGCCTGGACTGGCTCGAGGCGCGCACCGGGCGGCCGGTGTTCGGCGTGCTGCCCTACCTGCACGGGCTCTTCCTCGACGCCGAGGACGCGCTCGCCGACAGCGCCGCCGACGTGCGCGCGGGCGAGGCCGCGCTGCGCGTGATCGCGCCGGTGTACTCGCGCATCTCCAACCACACCGACCTCGACCCGCTGCGCCTGCACCCGCAGGTGGATTTCCGCTGGATCGGCCCCGGGCAGGCGATCCCGCCTGCCGACCTGATCGTGCTGCCCGGCTCCAAGAGCGTGCAGGCCGACCTCGCCTGGCTGCGCGCGCAGGGCTGGGAGGCGGCGATCCGCCGCCACCTGCGCTACGGCGGCAAGGTGATCGGCATCTGCGGCGGCTTCCAGATGCTCGGCCACGAGCTCGCCGATCCGCTCGGCCTCGAAGGCGCGCCCGGCACCATGACCGGGCTGGGCCTGCTCGAGGTGGATACCGTGCTCGAACAGCATAAGCAGCTGCGCAACCTGCGCGGCCGGCTCGCGAACCTGTCGCGCCACGATGGGTCCGATGCGGGACACGGGCTCGGCGCGAACGTGACCGGTTACGAGATCCACATGGGCGTCACCTCCGGCCCGGCGCTGGCGAGGCCGGCGCTGTGGCTGGCGCAGGAGGGGGACGGGGCCGGGGCCGCGCCGACCCGGCCCGACGGCGCGATCTCCGCCGACGGGCAGCTCCTCGGCACCTACGTTCATGGCCTCTTCGACGCCCCTGCGGCGCTGTCCGCGCTGCTCGCCTGGGCGGGGCTGGACGCGCAGGCGCTGGAAGGGGCTGGCGCGGTCGATCTCGCCGCCCGCCGCGAGGCCGATCTCGACCGCCTCGCCGATGCGATCGAGGCCCATGTCGACCTGGCGGCCCTGTTCGCCCCGGATCGCATCTGAAGTCTTGCAGGACACGCACGAATGACCACCGACATCCCGCGCCGCCATGGCGCAGAAACCTCCCCGCTCGGCCAGGCAGTCGCCTACCGCGACACCTACGCCCCCGAGCTGCTGTTCCCGATCGCCCGCCAGCTCAAGCGCGACGAACTCGGTCTGCACGCCGACGCGCTGCCCTTCGTCGGCGAGGACCTGTGGAACGCCTACGAGCTCTCCTGGCTGGACGCGCGTGGCAAGCCGGTGGTGGCGCTCGGCGAGTTCCGCGTGCCGGCCGCCTCGCCGCGGCTGATCGAGTCGAAGTCGCTCAAGCTCTACCTGAACTCCTTCAACCAGCAGCGCTGCGCGAGCGTGGAAGAAGTGCGCGCGACCATCACGCGCGACCTGTCTGCGGCGGCCGGTGCCGCGGTGGCGGTGATGCTGTGGCCGCTGCACGAGCGCCCCGGGCGCCGCTTCGGCTATCCCGAAGGCGTCTGCCTCGACGCCCTCGAGATCGACATCGAGCGCTACCAGCCCTGCCCGGAGACCCTGCGCGCCGAGGGGCCGGAGGTGGAGGAGACGCTGTACTCGCACCTGCTGAAATCGAACTGCCTGGTCACCGGCCAGCCCGACTGGGGCACCCTGGTCGTGCGCTACCGCGGCGCGGCGATCGAGCGCGCGGGGCTGCTGCGCTACGTGGTGTCCTTCCGCGGCCACAACGAGTTCCACGAGCAGTGCGTGGAGCGCGTGTTCTGCGATCTGATGGCGCGCTGCAGGCCGCGCGAGCTTGCGGTGTGGGCGCGCTACACGCGCCGCGGCGGGCTGGACATCAACCCCTTCCGTGCCAGCCATGCGGGGCTGCGGGCGGACGAGGCGATGGAGGTGCGCCAGTGAGCGGGCAGCGGCTTCAATGCCTTGCGCAGAAAATGTGCAACATCGTATGCGGCCGTTGCCCAAATCGCCGCATGCGGTGGTTTAATACTGGCCGGTAACAACCAACACCAAGAGGTAAGGAATATGAAGGCTCTCGTTGCTGCTGCGGTCGCTGCAGGTCTCCTCTCCGCTTCGCCCGCTTTCGCGTCCGAGGCGCTGGCCAAGTCCAAGAACTGCCTGGCCTGTCACGCGGTGGACAAGAAGCTGGTCGGCCCCTCCTACAAGGAAATCGCTGCCAAGTACGCCGGCCAGGCGGATGCCGCGGCGATGCTCGCCGACAAGGTCAAGAAGGGTGGCGTGGGCGCCTGGGGCAAGGTTCCGATGCCCCCCAACCCGCAGGTGAACGATGCCGACGCCAAGGCGCTGGTCGACTGGGTCCTCTCGCTCAAGTAATCCGGCACTCCGAGGCGGGCTTGCCCGCCCGGATGCATCCGAAGCCGGCGCAAGCCGGCTTTTTCACGCCTGTGCGCCGCGAAGGCCGGCGCTGCCGGCGCCGAGAAACAGGCGTTCGGGCTGGCGCAGCCAGCCGAGCACCTCGTCGGCGGGGGCTGGGCGGGCGAAAAGATAGCCCTGCATCACCTCGCAGCCGAGCGCGCGCAGCGCATCGGCCTGCTCCAGGTTCTCGACGCCTTCGGCCACCAGGTCGAGTTCGAAGCCTCGTGCGATGCCGGTGATCGCCGAGATGATCGGGTTGGTCATCGGGCCTTCGAGATCGCGTACGAAGCTGCGGTCGATTTTCAGCGTGCTGACCGGGAAGCGCTGCAGGTAGGCGAGCGCCGAGTAGCCGGTGCCGAAATCGTCGATTGCCACGCTGATGCCGGCCTCGCGCAGGGCACGCACCTTGGCGGCGACGTCGGCGGTGTCGTCCATCATCAGGCTCTCGGTGATCTCCACTTCGAGGTATTCCGGCGCGATGCCATGACGACCGAGGCAGGAGCGGATCTTGCCGACGACGTCGCCGCGCTGGAAATCGCATGCCGACAGGTTGATCGAAACCCGTGGCGCGCTCACCCCGTCGGCCTGCCAGTGCGCGAGCTGTGCGCACGCGGTCTCCAGCACCCAGTTGCTGATCTCGCCGATCAGGCCGACCTCTTCGGCGACCTGGATGAAGGTCGCCGGCGGAATCGCGCCCAAGCCCGGATGATTCCAGCGCAGCAGGGCCTCCAGGCCCACGATGTCGCGGGTGTTGAGGCTCACCTGGGGCTGGTAATGCAGGTCGAGCTCGCCGCGCGCGAGTGCGCCACGCAGGTCGTTCTCGAGCGCGATGCGATCACGGTGGCGGCTGTTGAGCTCGGGGTCGAAGAAGCGGAACGCGTTCTTGCCCGAACGCTTGACCTGGTACATCGCCGCGTCGGCATGGCGGGTGAGGTCCTCCGCCGTGGTGCCGTCGCGCGGGAACAGCGCGATGCCGACGCTTACCGTGGCGCGGAACTCGCCCTGGCTGAGCCGCACCGGGGTTGCGAGGGCATCGAGCACCTTGCGCGCGATCACCTCGGCATCCTCGGGCTGGTTGATGTCCGGCAGCAGCACGGTGAACTCGTCGCCGCCGAGGCGGGCGAGGGTGTCGCCGCGGCGCAGCGTGGCGGACAGCCGGCTCGCGATCGCCCGCAGCAGCAGGTCGCCCTCGGCGTGGCCGAAGGTGTCGTTGACCAGCTTGAAGCGGTCGATGTCGATGAACATCACCGCGAGCGCGCCGGTGCGGCGCTGGGCCTGGGCGATCGCCAGTTCGAGGCGATCCTTGAACAGCACCCGGTTGGGCAGGTGGGTGAGCTGGTCGTGGTAGGCCTGGAAGGAGATGATCTCCTCGGCGCGCTTGCGCTCGGAGATGTCGCGCGCCACCCCGTAGAGGCCGATCACGCGGCGATCGTTCTCCTGGGTGACCATCGGGATGCCGGTCAGTGAAACGGTGATGCTGCCGCCCTCGTCGCCGCTGTCGCGCCGCGAGCGCAGGCGCAGCTCGACGTGGAAGCTCTCGCCCGGCAAGCTGCTCGGCTGGCTGAGCAGGGTGTCGATGCGGTCGAGGTCCTCGGGCATCACCAGGGTGGTGAAGGGGCGCTTGACCAGCGCGCTGCGGTCGTAGCCGAGCAGCGGCTTGACGCGCGGGTTGATGTAGGTGAAGCGGCCGCTGCCGTCGAGCGTGAAGATCATGTCGGGCGAGCTTTCCACCAGGTAGCGGTGGAGGCGCTCCGAATCCTTCAGGCGTTGGCTCATCAGCTTGTTGGCGCGCTCCAGCGTGCCCTTGTGCAGGGCTCCGTCGACCGCGCGCTGCAGTTGCGCGACGTGATAGGGCTTGCGCACGTAATCGTCGGCCCCGCCGCGCAGCGCGCCGATGGCGGCGTCGATCGCGTCCTCGCCGCTGATGATGATCACCGCCTCGTCGCGCTGGTGGTCCGACAGCCAGTCGAGCAGGGCGAGGCCGTTGGCGTCGGGCAGGCGGTAGTCGAGCAGGACCAGCGCGTAGCGCTGCCTCTCGAGGCGGCCGATCGCTTCCGCGATGCTGCCGCATTCGTCGAAGATCCGCCCTGGGCGGGCGAGCACGTGGGGAAAGGTGCGACGGAGCGGCGGATCGTCATCGACGATCAGGATGCGGACGCTGTCGGCGTCGTCGCCGGCACTGCCGTCGATCCGAGGCTTGAACCCGTTTTCGGCCGGAGTGACCATGGCTCCCGGAGGCTGGGGTGTGGAGGGCTTGTTCGGCCGCATCATGCAACACTCAGGCGCTTTGTTCCAGCGGAACGAAGATCTGGAAGCTCGTTCCGGCGCCGGCCTGGGTGCGGCACAGCAGGGTTCCGCCCCATTGGGCGAGGATCTCGCGTACCACCGCGAGACCGAGGCCCTGATGCTCCGCCCCCTTGGCGCTGGGGCGCGGCGTGAGCGGGTCGCGGGCCCTTTCGACGGGCAGGCCGGGGCCGTTGTCGACGAATCGGATTTCCAGGCAATTGCGGCCGTCGACGTTCACCAGGGGCAGCACCGAGACGACCAGGCGCTGGCCCGGTTGGAGCGCCTCGGAGGCGTTGCGCAGCAGGTTGAGCAGCACCTGCTTGAGCGCCGAGGCGGGGATCGCGGCCGGCGGCACTTCGCGTGCGGCGCGCAACTCGAGCTGGATCTGGCGGCTGCCGAAGAGCGGCTCGCCGTAGAGGGTGCGCATGTCCAGCAGCAGCTCGGGCACCCGGCAGGTGCGCATCTCGGCAGTTTCGGCGGGCAGCTCCGCGGCGCTGCGCAGCAGGTTGTCGATGCGGTCGAGCTCGGCGTTGAGAAGGCTCATCTCGTCCTGCAGCGTGCTGTCGCCGGGGCGTTCCAGCGCAAGCATGTCGATCCGCGTCTTGAGTACGGTGAGCGGGTTGCTCGCCTCGTGGGCGATCCTGCGTACATGGTCGCGGAAGCGTCTGTGGAGGGCTGCCTCGCGTTCGGCCATCGCGTCGTGCTGGCGGGCGTGGCTGCGCAGCGCGCGCGCTGCGGCGCCGAGCAGGGCCGCATAGCGCCAGCGCAGTTCGCTGTCGAGCGCCTGGGCGGAGGCGGTGGCGATCAGTGCCACGCTGGTGTCGCTCGCGCCGCCCAGCGGGATCACGTGAAAGCCCGGCTGGCCGAGCCAGCGCGCGACCTGCCAGTCGGCGACGCTGCGCCTGGGGGGGCCGCCGTCGCCGAAATGGGAGCAGGGCTGTTCGCTGCGGGCGCCGAGGGCGATGCAGCTCGTCTCGTCGTCCAGGCGCAGGCGCAACTCGCCGATCAGCAGGTCGGCGCTTCCCGCGGCAGCACCCAGCAGGGGGCGCAGCCGCCCGTCCTCGCCGCAGCCGAGCAGCACGGGCGGGGTGTGCAGGCCGAACAGCGGGCAGGCGATCGCCAGGCGGTCGCGGATCGTCGTCGCGTCCAGGTCGACGAAGGCCGCGGTGAGCAGGCCGAGCATGCCGGCGTAGCGATAGGGATCGTCCGAGAGACGAAGCGTCGGGCAGGCCGCACCAGCGACGGGGAGGCCGGGAAGGGCGGGGTAGGCGGCATGGCCGGACAGGATGTAGCCGACATCGGTCCGCAGTGCGACCAGGCTCGCGCTCTCGAGCCCGCTCAGCCGGCTGACCTCGGCGATCCGCTCCTGCCAGTCTGCGCTGCCGAGGTGGCGCGCGGCGGCGAGCAGGAGGAGCAGCGGATGCATCGCGCCGACTCCGGCGGGATCGGCATCGTCGAGTTCGAGCGCGTCGGCCAGGCTTGCGGGCAGCCCGCAGTCGGCGACGAGTGCGGGCAGCGTCGGCCGCCGCCCGGCGACCCAGCCGGCCGAGCGTGGCAGGCCGTACCAAAGCCCGGCGAGATAGGCTTCGTCCGGTCGCGGATAGTCGGTTTCGATGGCGAGGTGGAGCGCGCATTCGGCGCGCAGCAGCGCGGTATCGGCCGTCTCGTCCGGATTGTCGCCGACGTGTCCGAGGCCCAGCAGCCATGCTCGCAGCAGGTCGGTGCCGATTCGCTCCAGCCTCCGCCGCAAGGCGGTATTGAGACCGTCCTGCAATTCACCGGGACGCAACGGGTCGGCGATCAGCAGGGCCAGGCTCAAGGCCGGGTCGCGTGCGGCCACGAGGGCGATCTCCGCCCAATTCGGCGTTTGCGCCGCGAGCATGCGCAGGATCGTCGACGCACCGTCGGGCAGGGGCTGGAGCTCGAAGGCGCTGAAGTTGGCGGCGAACATGCGATCGGGGGTTGGGGGATAGCCTGACGATTCTAGCCCGTTGGCGAAGCCCTGCGCCGTGACCGATGTTGCGATCGGATCGGAATGGGCCGCTCTGGTTGCCGAGGCTTACCCGTGCAGGCTGTCGGCGAAGCCGAGCCCGACCAGTTGCGCGCGGTTGACCTGCTCGCTGCTCAGGTGGAGTTGCTCGACCGCCGCCTGCAGGGCCTTCGGGTCGAAGCTCTCGCAGCACTGCGCCAGGTGCAGGAAGGGGGCGAAGTCGCCCTGTCCGTACAGCAGCGCCTCGCTGACCCGGGCTGGAAGGTTCATCTCCTCGAGCAGGGTCTGGATCGAGGTGCCGAGCAGGGTGTGCAGCAGCGAGAATGCACCGGTGATGAAGAGGTTGTCGCGCTCGGCGGCGTCGAAGAAGCTTCCGCCGATTTCCTCCATGAAGCGGCCGCGTGCGATCGCGGTCTGCATCAGCGCGGGTGCGCTCGGGTCGCGGCTGGCGGTGACCAGCAGCAGCGACAGCCATTTGTTGAGGGCGTCGTAGCCGAGGATGCTGACCGCGTGGCGGAAGGACTGGATCTCGACCATCAGGCCGAAGCCGGCCGAGTTGATGTAGCGCAACAGCTTGAACGAGAGCGCCACGTCCTGCTTGAGTACCGCCTCGATATCGCGGATCTCGCCGTTGTTGCGCACCAGGTTGAGCAGGCGAACGATCTGCGCATGCCCGGGCGACAGGCTCTTCGCGGGCGGATTCCCGTGCAGGAAGAACCAGCCCGAAGCACCGTCGTAGCCGGCCGTGACCGCCTGCCGGAAGGCGCCGATGTCGGCCAGGCCCCAGGCCAGGCTGAGACCGGGCGAGTTCGCGGGTGCGGGATGGCGGCGCGCGTCGATGAGCACGAAGCGCCAGTCGTGGCTCGCCGGCAGTGCGACTTCGGGCTGGAACCAGGTCAGGCACATGCCGACACCGGCCTCGCGCAGGCCTGACATCAGCGCCTGGGTGTGCGGGTGGGCGAGGGTCTGCACCGGGATCTCGATCGCGACGTTCTCCGGAATCGTCCAGTTCATCAGTTCGGGCGTCGGCACCAGGCGGCCGAGACTGACGAAGACCGGGTGGTGGGTCGGCCAAACCTCGGCCTGGACGGAGAGCGCCTCGACCACCGAGCCGATGTTGGGGCCGTGGGCGATCAGCCGGTTGGCGGTGATCGCGCGGTTCTTGTTAACGACCGGCTCGCGGGTCAGCAGGGTGGTCTGGCTCATCGGGTGTTCCGGGTCATCGTGCCAAGGGCTGGGCGAAGGTGAAGGCGTCGGCGAAGAAGGCGTCTTCGGGCAGGCCGCGCCCGGCGCAGAAGCTGGTACGGGCGGCGTCGATCATCGCCGGGGCGCCGCAGGCATAGACCTCGTGGGCCGAGAGGTCGGCGAAGTCGTCGAGTACCGCCTGGTGCACCAGTCCTCCGCGTCCGTCCCAGGCCTCGTCCGAGAGTACGGGAACGTAGCGCAGGCCAGGCAGCGTCGCCTCCCACGAACGTGCCAGTTCGTCGAGGTAGAGTCCGTCGCGCCGGCGCGCGCCCCAGTAGAGGGTGACCGGGCGCTGCAGGCCGAGCCGGATCGCGTGCTCGACGATGCCCTTGATCGGCGCGAAGCCGGTTCCGCCGGCGACCATCACGATCGGCCGGGTGGAGTCCTCGCGCAGGAAGAAGCTGCCGAGCGGGCCCTCGAAGCGCAGGATCTCCTTTTGCATCATGGTCTCGAAGATGTGGCCGGTGAAACGGCCGCCGTCGATGCGGCGCACGTGCAGCTCGAGATGGCCGGAGTCGTGCGGGGCGTTGGCGATCGAGAAGCTGCGGCGCTGGCCGTCGGCGAGCAGGATGTCGATGTACTGGCCGGCACGGAAGGCGAAGTTCTCGCTCGCCGGCAGCTTGAGCTCGATTCGCATCACGTCCTCGGCCAGGCGCTCGAGCTTCTGCACGCGGCAGGGCAGCTTCTTGACCTGGATGTCGCCCGCGCGTGTCACGCTGCGCGCCTGCACCACCAGGTCGCCGAGCGGCTTCGCACAGCAGAACAGGGTCAGGCCCTCTGCACGCTCGGCTTCGCTCAGCGCCCCGGGCGAGTGTTCGCCGTGTTCCACCTCGCCCTCGAGCACGCGGCCCTTGCAGGCGCCGCAGGCGCCGTCGCGGCAGCCGTGCGGCAGCAGCAGGCCGGCGGCGAGCGCGGCCTCGAGCACGGTCTGGTCGTCGTCGGCCTGGAAGGAGTGGTTGCCGGGCTGGAGGGAAATCCGGTGGCTCATGGTGCGTGAGATAATCGAACGATGAAAAGGATACTGATCGTGGGCAGCGGCGACGTCGCCCGCCGCGCGCTGCCCTGGCTGACCCGTCGTTTTCGCGTCTTCGCGCTCGTCCGCCAGCCCGAGGCGGCGGTCGAGTTGCGCGCACTCGGTGCGGTGCCGCTGGTGGGCGACCTCGATGATCGCCACAGCCTGCGCCGCCTGGCCGGCATCGCCGACGCGGTCCTGCACTTCGCGCCGCCGCCGCAGACGGGCGACGGAGACCCGCGAATGGCGCGGCTGCTGGCCGCGCTGGCAAGCCGGTCGACTCTACCACAGGGGGTGGTATACATAAGCACGACAGGGGTTTACGGCGACTGCGCGGGAGCCCGGGTCGATGAGACGCGACCGTCCCGGGCGCAGACCGCGCGCGGCCGCCGACGGGTGGATGCCGAGCGCCGCCTGCGTGCCTTCGGCCGTCGCAACGAGGTGCGGGTGGCCCTGCTGCGTGCGCCCGGCATCTACGCCGCCGACCGCCTGCCGCTCGAGCGCCTGCGCCGCGGCGACCCGGTGCTCGCCGCCGACGAGGACGTGCACACCAATCACATCCATGCCGAGGACCTCGCCCGCATCGCCTGCCTGGCACTGTTCCGTGGCGGCCCCGGGCGCGCCTACAACGCGAGCGACGATTCGGGCCTGTGCATGGGCGAGTATTTCGATGCGGTCGCCGAGCGCTTCGGCCTGGCGCGACCGCCACGCATGGCGCGTGCCGAGATCGTCCGCCACCTCTCGCCGCTCACCCTGTCCTTCATGAGCGAGTCGCGCCGCCTCGACAACGGCCGGCTGAAGCGGGAACTGCGCCTGCACCTTCGCTATCCGACGGTGTCCGACGGGCTGCGCGCAGCGACCGTCCCCGCAGCCTGAACCGCGGCCCGGCGTCGCGCCGCAAGCGACCTTTTCCGATCGAACCTGGAGTCCCTTCCCGCATGCTGACCCTCAAGGCCTTTCACATCGTCTTCGTCGTGAGCTGGTTCGCCGGCCTGTTCTACCTGCCGCGGCTCTTCGTCAACCATGCCATGGTCGAGGATGCCGCCACCCGCGAGCGCCTGGCGATGATGGAGATGAAGCTGTACCGCTTCATGACCCCGCTCGGCATCCTCGCAGTAGGGCTGGGTCTGTGGCTGTGGTTCGGCTATGGCTTCGCCGGCGGCTGGCTGCATGCGAAGACGCTGCTGGTGGTGTTCCTGATCGCCTATCACCTGTACTGCGGCCGCCTGATGCGCGCCTTCGCCGAGGGCCGCAACACGCGCAGCCACGTGTGGTATCGCTATTTCAACGAGATCCCGGTGCTGGTGCTGTTCGTGGTGGTGTTCCTCGTGGTGCTGAAGCCCTTCTGAACATGGTTGCGAAACCCTATGGCGAGGACCGCGGGTCGGCCACTGCGGTGACGAAGGCAGCGCCTGAAGAAGGTGCGGCGCCCGCGCGCCCCGTGGAACTCGCCGACTACAACTGGCTGGCCCACTCGGTCCTGGTGGTCGACGACGAGGAGGGCATGCGCAACTTCCTGGAGCGCACGCTCGCCCGCCGCTGCGGCATGGTGCACTCGGCCGCCGATGCCGAGCACGCGGCGGTGCTGATGGCACGCCTGCACTTCGACCTGCTCATCCTGGATATCGCGCTGCCCGGCAAGTCGGGCATCGAGTGGCTGCACGAGCTGCGCGAGCATGGCTACACGGGCGACGTGATCCTGATCACCGCCTTCGCCGACATGGAGACCGCGATCGACGCCCTGCGCGGCGGCGCTTCGGATTTCATCCTCAAGCCCTTCCGGGTGGACCAGATCCTCAATTCGATCAAGCGCTGCTTCGAGCGCGCCGGGCTGGCGCGCGAGAACTTCGTGCTGCGCCGCGAGCTCGCGGGCCTTGGCGCGGAGCCCACCGGGCTGATCGGCCACTCGCCGGCAATGGAGCAGTTGCGCGCGATGGTGCGCCGGGTCGGGCAGATGCCGAGCACGGTGCTGCTGCTCGGCGAATCCGGTACTGGCAAGGAAGTGGTGGCGCGCGCGTTGCACCAGACCAGCCCGCGCGCGCAGCGCCCCTTCGTTCCGCTCAACTGCGCGGCGATCGCTTCGGAGCTGATCGAGAGCGAGCTCTTCGGCCACGTCAAGGGGGCGTTCACCGGCGCCACCGAGAGCCGTAACGGCCTGTTCTACTACGCCCACGGCGGCACGCTCTTCCTCGACGAGATCAGCGAGCTGCCGCTGGCGATGCAGACCCGGCTGCTGCGTGTCCTCGAGGAGCGCAAGCTGCGCCCGGTCGGCTCCGAGCGCGAGCTGCCGGTCGACGTGCGCATCATCGCCGCCTCCAATCGCGACCTCGTCGCCGGGGTCCGCGCCGGACGCTTCCGCGAGGACCTCTACTACCGGCTCGCGGTGGTCGACATGGCCCTGCCGCCGCTGCGAGCCCGGCCCGAGGACATCCCCGAGCTGATGCGCCACTTCATGCAGCAGCTCGCCGTCCAGCTCGGCGTGCCGCCGCTGCCGCTGTCGCATGAGGTGGTGAGCCGGCTGGCCGGCTATTCCTGGCCGGGCAACGTGCGCGAGTTGCGCAACTACGTCGAGCGCTCGTTGATCCTGGGCTGCTTCCCGCCGCAGCCGAGCGCGGCGCCCACCGCCGTGCCGACGCCGGCGGGCGAGCTGGAGCTGAGCCTGGCCGAGGTCGAGCGCCGCCATATCGAGCGCGTGACGACCGCCTGCGAGGGCAACAAGACCGAGGCCGCGCGCCGGCTCGGCGTGTCGCGCAAGACGCTCGAGCGCAAGTTCGCCGAATGGGCGCTCGCGGACGCCGCCGCGGCGCCTGCGGAGCGGCGGGCCTGAGCGTGGCGAGGGTCGTGGCGAGCAGGCCGCGCCGGCGGGCGGGCCCCTGTGCGGGAGCGCGGCGATGAGCCTCGCCGAACGCCTGCGCGCCTCGGTGCGCGCCAAGCTGCTCGCCCTCGTGCTCGCGCCGCTGATGCTCGGCTTCCCGCTGATCATGGGCCTGCTGTGGTACTGGGGCGAGGTCTACTACCACCGCCTGATGGTGTCGCGCGTCGCCAGCGACCTGTCGACCGCGCACGGCTACTTCGAGCGCGTGATCGACGGCGTCGGCAACGGCGTGCAGGCGCTCGCCGGCTCGCACGCGCTCGCGCAGACGCTGGCGCACGAGACGCCGGAGGCGGTCGTGGCGCTGCTCGGCGCGCGCAAGGGCGGGCTCGCGCTCGACTTCCTCAACCTGCTCGACCTGAACGGCCGTGTGCTGCACTCCTCGACCGCGATGGCGGCGGGCAGCGCGCGTGGCGACTGGAGCGTCGTGCAGCGGGCGATCCGCGCCCGCGGCGGCAGCGTCGTCGAGCGCTTCGCCCCCGCCGAGCTGGCGGCGATCGACGCCGGCCTGCGCGAACGCGCCCGCCTCGGCCTAGTGGCCACCGCGCGTGCGCGGCCCGATGCGCGCACCGAGGAAGAGCGCGGCCTGGTGGTGCACGCCGCGGCCCCGGTGCTGGACGCCGCGGGTAACCTGGTGGCGGTGCTCGAAGGCGGCGTGCTGCTCAACGGCAACCTCGACTTCGTCGACACCCTCAACGCCATCGTCTATCGGGAGGGCAGCCTGCCCGAGGGCAGCGAGGGCACCGCCACGCTGTTCGTCGACGACGTGCGCATCGCCACCAACGTGCGCCTGTTCGAGGGCGCGCGCGCCCTCGGCACGCGCGCCTCGGACGAGGTGCGCACGCACGTGCTCGACCACGGGCGCACCTGGCTGGAGACCGCCTTCGTGGTCGACGACTGGTACGTGTCGGCCTACGAGCCGGTGCTGGACAGCCGCGGGGATCGCGTCGGCATGCTCTATGTCGGCTTTCTCGAGGCCCCGTTCCGCGCCGCCAAGAGCATGGCATTGCTGGTGGTCGGCGCGCTCGCGCTGCTGGTCAGTGCCGCCGGCGCCTTGCTGACGTTGTATTGGGCGCGCGGCATCTTTCGCCCGATCGAGCGCATGCACGCCACCATCGGCCGCATCGACGCCGGCGACGAGCGCGCGCGCGTAGGAGACCTCGCCAGCCGAGACGAGCTTGGCCGGCTCGCCACCGCCTTCGACCGTCTGCTCGACGAGCAGGCCGCGCGCCGCGCCGAGCTGCAAGCGCTCAACGCCTCGCTCGACCGCAAGGTCGCCGAGCGCACCGCCGACCTCGCGGCTGCGAACGAGGAGCTGCGCGCCGCCCAGCGCCGCCTGGTGATGAGCGAGAAGCTCGCGGCGATCGGCGAGCTCACCGCCGGCGTTGCACACGAGATCAGCAACCCGACGGCGGTGATCCAGGGCAACCTCGACCTGCTGCGCGACGAGCTTGGCCCGGCGGCGGAGCCGGTGGCCAACGAGATCCGCCTGATCCACGAGCAGGTCGGACGCATCCGGTTGATCGTCACCAAGCTGCTGCAGTTCGCCCGCCCGGGCGAGTTCGCCGGCTACGTCGAGGAGGTCGACGTGAACGCCGCCCTCGCCGATTGCCTGGTGCTGACGCGCCAGCATCTGGTCCGCGCCGACGTGAAGGTGGTGCAGCGCCTCGGGGCGAGCGGCCGGGCGCAGATCAACCTGCAGGAGCTGCAGCAGGTGCTGATCAACCTCATCGTCAACGCCGTGCAGGCCATGCCGGTCGGCGGCACGCTCACGCTGGAGACCGCCGACCGGGACCCGGTGCACGATGCGCGCGGGGTACGCATTACGGTGCGCGACACCGGCGGCGGCATCCGCGCTGAGGACCTGGCGCGCATCTTCGACCCCTTCTTCACCACCAAGAAGCGCCAGGGTACCGGCCTGGGGCTGTCGATCAGCCACACCCTGGTCGAGCGCTACGGCGGCCGCATCGAGGTGGACAGCGCGCCCGGCCAGGGCGCGGCCTTCACGGTGAGCCTGCTCGCCGAGCCGGTGTATCGCAAGGACCCCGCGCCGCCACCCGGCGGGCGGGAAGACGGAACAGGACAAACGGAAGCGACATGAAAGTGATGGGTTTCGCCGGCTGGTCCGGCAGCGGCAAGACGACGCTGGTCGAGCAGGTGATCGCGGCGCTGAGCGCGCGCGGCCTGGTGGTGTCGCTGGTCAAGCACGCCCACCACAGCTTCGACATCGATCACGCCGGCAAGGACTCCTGGCGCCATCGCCGGGCCGGCTGCCGCGAGGTCATGGTGAGCTCGGACCAGCGCTGGTCGCTGACGCGCGAGCTGCGCGGCGCGCCCGAGGCCGGCCTCGACGAGCTGCTCGCTCACCTGGGTCCGTGCGACGTGGTGCTGGTCGAGGGCTTCAAGCGCGCCGCGATTCCGAAGATCGAGGTGTGGCGCAGTGTGGTGAGCGAACCGCTGTTGTCTCCGGGCGACCCGCGGATCGTCGCGCTCGCAACCGACACGCGGGTGGAGACCGCGCTGCCCCGGCTCGACATCAACAACCCCGAGGCGGTGGCGGATTTCATTGTCGAGTTTCTCGACCTGAGGGCTGATTCCCGTTCCGCCCTGTAGGTGCCCCGGAAGCCGCGAATGGGGGGGCGGAGGGGACGTGCGTCCAGCCCGGGCGCTGCATTCGCGCCTTGCGGCGCTCCTACGGAAACCGTCGCGCATCCGAGGAAGCCGTCGCGCATCCGAGGAAACCGGCGCGCATCCGGGCCCTGTAGGAGCGCCGCAAGGCGCGAATCGGGCGTCCGTGTCTCGCCACTCGCCACGGCGGCGTCCGATCGCGACGCCCGGGGCGGCCCGCGGCGGTGGCTTAGTCCAGGCCGATGATCTTCCCCAGCGGCGACAGGTCGTAGCCGCCCAGGCGTTGCGCGAGCGTGCGCGCGGAGGGGCTGGCGCAGGCAGCGAGCAGATCCTGGAACAGGCGGCGGAAGAGGATCTCGCGCGGCAGCGCGAGGTCGAACGCCTCCCAGCCCAGGGGCAGGAAGCCCAGGCCGAACTCCGCGGCTGCGGCGCGCGTGCCGGGCGCGCAGTCGGCGTCCTCGCGTGCGACCAGGGCGGCGGCCTCGCGTTCGGTGTGCGCGGTGGCGACCGCGCTGCAGTCGGCGGCGGAGAAGCCGCGGCTGGCGAGCGCGGATTCGAGGAAGTGCGCCGAGCCCGCGCCGGGCTGGCGCATCGCCCAGCGATAGTCGAAGGCGGCGAGCGTCTCGATGCCCTCCACCTGCAGGCCGCGGCGCAGGATCACCCCCTGCTCGCGCAAGGCCAGGCGCACCAGCGCCCACTTGCGGTGGGGCCCGAAGCGGCGCAGCAGCATGGCGTGCTGCTGCACGCTGTGCTCCACGCCGCCCCAGTGCAGCGCGCACACGTTGGCGCGGCGGCGGGCGAGCAGCTCCAGGCCGGCCAGGGTGCCGGTGGGGCTGTAGGCGACGAAGGCTTCGGCGCCGAGCGCCGGCGCGAGCGCGGCCACGGTTGCGGACAGCAGCGGATCGTCGCTGCCGGTGATGAGCAGGCGGTCGGTGAGCGCACCACCGTGCGCCTGCTCGAGCAGCCACTCCTCCAGCAGGGTGCGCGGAAACAGCCACTTTCCACCCACGCGGGCGGCGGGGAGCTCGCCGTTCTTGGCGAGCTCGTAGAGTTTCTTCTCGTTGAGGTGCAGGAAGGCGGCCGCCTCGCGCGTGTCGAGGCAGGGGCCGGGGAAGCCGGTACGCGCGCCCTCCGGCAGCCCTTGTGCCGCGGCGAAGGGGTCGAGCGCCGTGTCTTGCGCGCTGGACGAGGTGGGGGCGCGGGGCCGGGCGGCAGAGGGCGCCGCGGTGGCGGGCGCGCCCGACGAAGGTTTGCGGACCGGCATCGGCGTGCGCGCGCCGGCTCAGGCGGCGCCGGCCGGCAGGTCCTTCGCCGCCTCGGCGAGCTCGTCGCGGGTGTTGATGTTGCGGAACGCCGCCTCCTCGTCGTCGAAGCCGACCTCGACCACGTTCAGGCTGCCGTACCAGCGGTCGATCTTGCGCCCGCCGCTGGCGAGGAAGGCGCCGAGGTGCGCGGCGAGATCGCGCCGGCACAGGCAAAAAACCGGGTGCGGCTGGTCGAAGGTCTTCGCGACGGCGAGCTGAGCGTCGTTGGCATGCAGCGCAGCGGCGAGGCGCTCGACGAGGTCGGCGGGCAGAAAGGGCGAGTCGCAGGGTGCGGTCACGACGAGCGGGTGGCGCGCGCGTACCAGCGCGGCGTGCAGGCCGGCGAGCGGGCCGGCGAAGGCGCCGATGTCGTCGCCGAACACCGGATGGCCGAAGGCCTCCCAGGCCGCGAGGTTCTGGTTGGCGTTGATGATCAGCTCGTCGACCTGGGGGGCGAGGCGGGCGAGCGCGTGCGCCGCCATCGGCTGCCCGGCGAGCTCGACCAGGCCCTTGTCCACGCCGCCCATGCGGCTGCCCTGGCCGCCGGCGAGCAGCACCCCGGTGATGCGGCGGTCGGCGGGGCGGGGGGAGGAGGAGTCGTTCATCGTGCGGTGGTCTCGTCTTGGTTCGTGGGGGGCGTGCAGTCGCGCTCGAAGCGGTCGGCGCCGGAAAAGAGCAGGTAGTGCTTGCCCTGGGCGCGCCCGATCATGGTGAGGCCGATCTTCTGCGCGATCTGCCAGCCCATGTGGGTGAGGCCGGAGCGCGAGACGAGGAAGGGGATGCCCATCTGCGCGGTCTTGATCACCATCTCCGAGGTGAGCCGGCCGGTGGTGTAGAAGATCTTGTCGGCGCCATCCTCGCCGTCGAGCCACATCTGGCCAGCGATCGCGTCCACGGCGTTGTGGCGGCCGACGTCCTCGAAGAACATCAGGATCTCGCAGCCTGCTGGCGTGGCCTTGGCGAGCGCGCAGCCGTGCACCGCGCCGGCCTGCTTGTAGATGGACTCGTGGTGGCGCACCGCGTCCATGAGGGCGTAGAGGGTGGATTGCCGCAAGTGCCGGTCGTGCGGCAGGCGGACCTGATCGATCTCGTCCATCAGTCCGCCGAACACGGTGCCCTGGCCGCAGCCGGTGGTGACCGTACGGCTGCCGAGCTTGCGCTCGGCGTCCTGCATGCCGGCGCGGGTGGTGACCGCGACCGCTTCGGTCTCCCAATCCACCTGCACGGTGGCGATCTCGTCCAGGCTGCGCACCAGGCGCTGGTTGCGCAGCCAGCCGATGGCGAGCGCCTCGGGCGCGGCGCCGAGCGTCATCAGGGTGACGATCTCGCGCTTGTCGACGTACAGCGTGAGCGGGTGCTCGCCCGCGATCGAGGTCGGCACCGTCTCGCCGCGTTCGTTCACCGCGGGGATGTCGATGGTGAGCGGGCGGCTGGCCTGGCTCAGCAGGGGACGGTCGGGAGGGGTCATCGGGGCGGGGCCAGGGAAGCGTGAGCAGGCGATTGTAGCCGCAAGTGTCGCGGCGGATGGACGGAGGGCGGCTTCGATCCGGCCTTGGGGCCGCGGCGGGGCGCGCCGCCTGCACTCGCGGCCCGTCGCTGCGCTCCGGGCTGCCCTCGGTGGAGGGCGCTGCGGGGGCGGCGACGCAAACTCGTCGCTGCGCTCCTCGGACATGCGTCGCCTTGTTTCCCCCGCGACGCCCTCCGCCTCGGCGCTCCTGAAGTTGGCGCGCCCCGCCGCGGCCCCAAGGCCTCGCGTCTTCCGCGGTATTCGTGACCGCGCGGGTTGCTCCAGGAGGGCCGGCAGGCGCGAATTCGGCGGCGCCGCATCCCTCGCCCTCGCCCTGGCACCGCTACTCCCGCACGGGATCGAAGCCGCGCCTGCAATCCGTGTCGCGGCCTCTCTGCCGCCCGCATCACCTCCGCGGGTTTCCACGGTCGCGCGCTGCCCGGCGGGCACGTATGCTACGAAAGACATAGGTTTTCCTTTCCAGGTGCAGCACGATGAAAGAATTCCCCATCGCGGTGATCATGGAGCGTCGCCGCCTGAACAACCCCTGGGTCGACGCCGCCTGGGAGGCGGTGGGGGTGGTGCCGGCCTTCGACGAGGCCGAGCCGGCGCCGCGCCGCATCGTCGACGAGCCCGAGCGTAGCCAGTGGCGCTGCGGAGGCTTCGTGCTCGAGCTCTTCCGCGACGAGGCGGAGAACTACTTCGCCAACATCACCGCGCCCATCCCCAAGGTCTTCGTGCTGTGGCGCATGGACGGCGAGCTCGCCCTGCCGGCGACGGTGTCGGTGAGCTACGGCGAGGCGGCGCGCTGGCTGGACTCGGGCGAGCAGGTCGATGGTGTGCCGATGCCGCGCGAGATCGCCGACTGGGTGGGGGATTTCGTGAACACCCACTACAAGCCGGAGCCCAAGAAGAAGGTGAAGCGCAACGATCCGCTCGGGCTGGACCGGAGGCGGACGTGAGCGGCGGCTTTCTCTCGCGCTGGTCGCGGCGCAAGCTCGCCGCGGTGGCGCAGGCCGAGGCTGAACCGTCGGTGGCGGGCGAGTCGCCCGCGGCTTTGCAGTCCGGCGCGACGGAGCCGCTCGCGGTCGCGCCCGCCGCGCCGGAGGGTGCCGCGGAGGCTGGGGCGCTGCCGGGCGGCGCGGGCGAGGCGAGCCTGCCCGCGGTCGAGAGCCTGTCGCTGTCCTCGGACTTCACCGCCTTCCTGAAGGAGGAGGTGAGCGAGGCGCTGCGCCGCAAGGCCTTGCACAAGCTGTTCTCCGACCCGCACTTCAACCAGATGGACGGGCTGGACATCTACATCGACGACTACTCGCAGCCCGACCCGATCCCGCCGGAGATCCTTGCGAAGCTCCAGCATGCGCGCGAATGGTTGATGGACGACGCGACCGCACAGCCCACGCGCGATGGGGAGCCGGCTCTCACGCCGGACGAGGCCGGGCCGATGTCCGCAGAGCCTTGCGGACGCGTGCAGGGGGGCGACGGCGCCGAGCCCGAGGTCGCGGATGCGCTGCCGGGGAGGCATGCGCCCGCGGCGGACCTGTCCGCAACGGACTCGTCGACCGAGCGCGCGTCCCCGGAAGGCGGGAACGCTTCGGGCAGCTGATCCAGCCTCGGAGCTGCGGGTACGGCTTCGCGCAGCTTGCGGCAGGATGCGGGACAAAACGCACTCTGAGCGACAAATTGTCGCGCGTGAATTCCTGATATCGCCCAGTCATGGCTTTTCGGGGATTCCTGCGGTTTTCCCGGCGGCCCCGGCTGGCCTATGAACTGCTTTGCTTATGGGACTCGATGGAAGGACACATGAGCGAACGCCACGACCCGACCTGCCGTATCCACCTGTGCGACTGCAACCGCAGCTTCGCGCTCGATGCCGGGCGCCTGTCCGGGAGCACCGGCGCCGCGCTGCATTGCCATCACGCGCTGTGCGGCGCCGAGCTGCCGGCCCTCGAGGCCTCGCTCGCGAGCGGTCGGGCGGTGCATGTCGCCTGCACGCAGGAGACCGCGCTCTTCGGCGAGCTGGCCGAGGAGGCCGGCGCGGGCGAGCGCATCCGCCTCTTCAATCTGCGCGAGAACGCCGGCTGGTCGGCGGAGTCCGCTGTCGCAAGCCCCAAGCTCGCCGCGCTGATCGCCGCCGCGACCACGCTCGCCGATCCCGAGCCGGTGGCTGCGGTGCAGATGTTCGCCGGGCGCAGCCTCTTGATCGTCGGCGAGGCGGGCGCGGCGCTGGGCTGGGCGGAGCGCCTGGCCGGCAGCTTCGAGCCGGCGGTGCTGATCACCTCGCGCACGCAGGACGCGGAGCTGCCCGCGGTCAACGCCTATCCGGTGTGGTCGGGCAAGCCGGTGGCGCTCTCGGGTCACCTCGGCGCCTTCGACCTCGAATGGACGCAGCAGAACCCGATCGACCTCGAGCTGTGCGTGCGCTGCAACGCCTGCGTGAAGGCTTGTCCCGAGGGGGCGATCGGCTGGGACCTGCAGGTCGATGCCGACGCCTGCCGCAGCCACCGCGCCTGCATCGCCGCCTGTGGCGAGATCGGCGCGATCGACTTCGCGCGCGCCGACGTGGCGCGCCGCGAGCGCTTCGACCTCGTGCTCGATCTCTCTGCCGAGCCGCTCCTCAAGCGCGTCGAGTTGCCCGACGGCTACGCCGCGCCGGGGCGCGATCCCTTCGAGCAGGCGCTCGCGGTGCAGGCGCTGGGCGAGTTCGTCGGCGAGTTCGAGAAGCCGCGCTACGTGGCCTTCGAGGCCGGCCTGTGCGCCCACAGCCGGGCGAAGAAGACCGGCTGCACGAACTGCATCGAGGCCTGTTCCACCGCGGCGATCCGCAGCCAGGGTGACGTGATCGCGGTCGATCCCTGGCTGTGCAAGGGCTGCGGCACCTGCAGCACGGTGTGTCCCTCGGGCGCGCTGTCCTTCCAGTATCCCCGCGCGCCCGAGCTCGGCCAGCGCGTGAAGACCCTGCTCGTCGAGTACGCCCGCGCCGGCGGCAGCGACGCCTGCCTGCTGTTCCACTCCGCCGAGGCCGGCACCGCCGCCATCGCGCGCCTGGCCCGCCGCGGTCGCGGCCTGCCGGCGCGGGTGATCCCGGTCGAGGTGTGGAGCGCGGACGCGGTCGGGCTGGACCTGATGCTGGGCAGTCTCGCGCTCGGCGCCTGTCAGGTGGCGGTGCTCGCCGCCGGCAGCCACGACGCGGCGCCGCTGAAGGCGCAGGCCGGCCATGGCCAGGGCATCGTTTCGGCGCTCGGCTATGGCGGCGAACACCTGCGCGTGATCGAGGCCGACGCCGACGACTGGCAGGCGCTCGAGCGCGCGCTCCACGACTGGGCGCCGGCAACCGGCGTCGCCGAGCCCGCGCGCTTCCAGCTCTTGCCGAGGAAGCGCGAGACGCTCGATTTCGCGCTGCGCCATCTGGTCGCCCACGCGCCTGCCGCCACGACGCCCGCCGGCCTGCCCGCGGCGATCGCCTTGAAGGCTGGCGCGCCCTTCGGCCAGGTGCTGGCGTCCGACGCCTGTACGCTCTGCATGTCCTGTACCGGCGCCTGTCCGGCCGGCGCGCTGCGCGCCGCGAGCGACGCCTACCGCCTCGAGTTCGTCGAGAAGAACTGCCTGCAGTGCGGGCTGTGCGAGGCCTCCTGTCCGGAGTCCGCGATCGCCCTCGAGCCGCGTCTGCTCCTCGGCGAGTATGGCAACGAAGGCGCACGCAAGGCCCGCACGCTGCGTGAGGCCGACATCTTCCACTGCACCGCCTGCGGCAAGGCCATGGGCGCCGCGCCGCTGATCGAATCCATGATCGCCCGCCTGTCCGGCCACTCGATGTTCGCCGGCGAGGCCGAGCGCGCGCGGCTGCGCATGTGCGCCGACTGCCGGGTGATCGACATGATGAAGGCCGGATCCGCCGTGAAGGCCTGGGACCTCACTGAATGAACGACTCCGAATGAAAGACGCCGCCATCTCCATTCAGCCGCAGCCGACCTGGTCGGACGAGGATCGCGCGCGCGCCGAGCACTACGCGCTGATCGCCCGCCTGTTCCACGCCGCGCCCGACGACGCGCTGCTGGCCGCGCTGGCGCAGACCGGGCGCACGCTCGGCGGCGAGGCCGGCGAGCTGCCGCGCGCCTGGGCCGCCCTGGGAGCCGCCGCGCAGGCGATGCCGCAGCAGGCGGTGGCCGACGAGTTCGACGCGCTTTTCGTGTCGGTCGGCAAGCCCGAGGTGATGAGCAACGGCTCCTGGTACCTCACCGGCTTCCTGCAGGAGGAGCCGCTCGCCGAGCTGCGCGACGACCTCGCCGAGCTCGGCCTGGGGCGTCGGCCTGGGGTCACCGAGACCGAGGACCACATCGCCGCGCTCGCCGAGGTCATGCGACATCTGGTGCTGACCGGGCCGGACGAGCTCGGACTGGAACGCCAGCGGCGCTTCTTCGGCCGCCACCTCGCGCCCTGGTATGCGCAGTTTGCCGGTGCGCTGGCGGCGGCGCCGGGGGCGGACTTCTACGCGAAGGTCGGCGGCCTGCTGGCGGCCTTCATGGACATCGAGCGCGAGGCGTTTGACATGCTGGAGGCGGAAGCGCGCTGAGCGCGGCCGCCATGGAAACGAGGCCGGGCCGGCACGAGCCGCTCCGGCGCATAGAGGGGAGAGCGAGGATGAAGGACGAAAACACCAAGCTGTCGCGCCGCAACTTCCTGGCCGCGATCGGTGCCGGCGGTGCAGCGGGCGCCGCCGCACTGGCCGCGACCGCTGCGCAAGCCACGCCGGTCACCGCCCAGGTGGTCGAGGACGCGCGCCGCGAAGCCGCCGACCAGGGCGTGAGCGAGCACATGCGCAATTACTACCGCACGACGCGGATCTGAGGAGGACGCGAGGATGTTGACCAAGAAATCCGCGACCGCCGCGACCAGCGCGCGTCGCCTGCGTGGCGCCGCCGCGCGCCAGCTCGGCCAGACCATGGATCGCCGCGCCTTCCTCAAGCGCTCCGGCCTCGGCGTTGGCGCCGGAGCGCTCGCCACCCAGCTGCCCTACAACTTCATCGGCGCCGCCGAGGCTGCCGCGCCCGCGGGCGTGTCGCGCGCCGAGGGCAAGGCCGAGGTCCGTCGCACGGTATGTACCCACTGTTCGGTGGGCTGTGCCAGCGATGCCATCGTGCGCAACGGCGTGTGGGTGCACCAGGAGCCGGTGTTCGACTCGCCGATCAACCTCGGCGCGCACTGTGCCAAGGGTGCGGCCCTGCGCGAGCACGGCCACGGCGAGTACCGCCTCAAGTACCCGATGAAGCTGGTCGACGGCAAGTACCAGAAGATCTCCTGGCAGCAGGCGCTCGACGAGGTCGGTGACCGCCTGCTGAAGATCCGCGAGGAATCCGGCCCCGATGCCGCGTACTTCATCGGCTCGTCGAAGCACAACAACGAGCAGGCCTACCTGCTGCGCAAGTTCGTCTCCTTCTGGGGCACCAACAACACCGACCACCAGGCGCGCATCTGCCACTCCACCACCGTGGCGGGCGTGGCGAACACCTGGGGCTACGGTGCGATGACGAACTCCTACAACGACATGCAGAACGCCAAGGCGATGCTGTTCATCGGCTCGAACGCGGCCGAGGCGCACCCGGTGTCGTTGCTGCACATCCTGCACGCCAAGGAAAACGGCGCCAAGATGATCGTGGTGGATCCGCGCTTCACCCGCACCGCGGCCAAGGCCCACCAGTACATCCGCATCCGCTCGGGCACTGACGTGCCCTTCCTGTTCGGCCTGCTGTACCACATCTTCCAGAACGGCTGGGAAGACAAGCAGTACATCGACGACCGCGTCTTCGGCATGGACAAGATCCGCGAGGAAGTGCTCGCCAAGTGGACGCCCGACAAGGTCGAGGAGGCCTGCGGCGTGCCCGCGGACCAGATGCTGCTGGCCGCGCGCACCATGGCCGAGAACCGCCCGAGCACCATCGTCTGGTGCATGGGCCAGACCCAGCACTCGATCGGCAACGCGATGGTGCGTGCATCCTGCATCCTGCAGCTCGCGCTCGGCAACATCGGCAAGGCGGGCGGCGGCGCCAACATCTTCCGCGGCCACGACAACGTGCAGGGCGCGACCGACGTCGGCCCCAACCCCGACTCGCTGCCCGGCTACTACGGCCTGGCCGCCGGTTCCTGGAAGCACTGGTGCAGCGTGTGGGGTGTGGACTACGAGTGGGTCAAGAGCCGCTACGCCTCGCAGGAGCTGATGGAGAAGTCCGGCATCACGGTGTCGCGCTGGATCGACGGCGTGCTCGAGAACAAGGAGCTCATCGACCAGCCCGCCGGCAACCTGCGCGCGGTGGTGTACTGGGGCCACGCGCCCAACTCGCAGACGCGCGGCGCCGAGATGGTCGAGGCGATGAAGAAGCTCGACACCCTGGTGGTGATCGACCCTTATCCGTCCGCTACCGCGGCGATGGCGGCGATGGTGAGAAAGGACGGCGTGTACCTGCTGCCGGCTTGCACCCAGTTCGAGACCCACGGTTCGGCCACCGCGTCGAACCGCTCGATCCAGTGGCGCGAGAAGGTCATCGAGCCGCTGTTCGAGTCCAAGCCCGACCACACCATCATGTACGCCTTCGCGAAGAAGTTCGGCTGGGGCGAGCAGTTCGTCAAGAACATCAAGCTCGAGAAGGACGCCCAGGGCTGGGACGAGCCGAGCATGGAGGACACGCTGCGCGAGATCAACCGCGGCACCTGGACCATCGGCTACACCGGCCAGTCGCCCGAGCGCCTCAAGCTGCACATGAAGAACATGCATACCTTCGACGTGAAGACGCTGAAGGCGGTGGGCGGCCCCTGCGACGGCGAGTACTTCGGCCTGCCGTGGCCGTGCTACGGCACGCCCGAGATGAAGCACCCGGGCACGCCCAACCTCTACGACACCTCCAAGCACGTCATGGAAGGCGGCGGCAACTTCCGCGCCAACTTCGGCGTCGAGAAGGACGGCGTGTCGCTGCTCGCCGGCGAGGGCTCGGCCTCCAAGGGCGCCGACCTGCAGATGGGCTACCCCGAGTTCGACCACGTGCTGCTCAAGAAGCTGGGCTGGTGGGACGAGCTCACCGAGGCCGAGAAGGCCGCGGCCGAGGGCAAGAACTGGAAGACCGACCCCTCGGGCGGGATCATCCGCGTCACGATGAAGAACCACGGCTGCCACCCCTTCGGCAACGCCAAGGCGCGCGCGGTGGTGTGGAACTTCCCCGACCCCGTCCCGCAGCACCGCGAGCCGATCTACTCGCCGCGCCCGGACCTGGTCGCCAAGTACCCGACCCACGACGACAAGATGAAGTTCTGGCGCCTGCCCACCCTCTACAAGTCGATGCAGGAGAAGGTGAAGGACATCTCGAAGGACTACCCGCTGGTGATGACCTCCGGCCGTCTGGTCGAGTACGAGGGCGGCGGCGAGGAGACGCGCTCCAACCCCTGGCTGGCCGAGCTGCAGCAGGAGATGTTCGCCGAGGTGAATCCGAAGGACGCCAACGACGCGGGCTTTCGCAACGGCGAGTACATCTGGGTCGAGTCGCCCACCAAGGCGAAGCTCAAGGTGCGCGCCCAGGTCACCCAGCGCGTGGCGCCGGGCACGGTCTTCCTGCCCTTCCACTTCTCCGGCTGGTGGCAGGGCAAGGACATGCTCGAGTTCTACCCCGAGGGTGCGGCGCCGGTCGTGCGTGGCGAGGCGGTCAACACCGCCACCACCTACGGCTACGACTCGGTGACGATGATGCAGGAAACCAAGACCACCCTGTGCCGCGTGAGCAAGGCGTAAGGACGAGGAGAGAACACGATGGGACGCATGAAATTTCTCTGTGACGCCGAGCGCTGCATCGAATGCAACGGCTGCGTCACCGCGTGCAAGAACGAGCACGAGGTGCCCTGGGGCGTGAACCGCCGCCGGGTGGTGACGATGAACGACGGCGTGCCGGGCGAGCGCTCGATCTCGGTGGCCTGCATGCACTGCTCGGATGCGCCGTGCATGGCGGTGTGCCCGACCGACTGCTTCTACAAGACCGAAGACGGCGTGGTGCTGCACGACAAGGACAAGTGCATCGGCTGCGGCTACTGCTTCTACGCCTGTCCGTTCGGCGCGCCGCAGTTCCCCAACGGTCCGGCGGCCTTCGGTGCGCGCGGCAAGATGGACAAGTGCACCTTCTGTGCCGGCGGCCCGGAAGAGACCAACTCGGCGGCCGAGTACGAGAAGTACGGTTCCAACCGCCTCGCCCAGGGCAAGCTGCCGCTGTGCGCCGAGATGTGCTCGACCAAGGCGCTGATCGCCGGCGACGCCGACGTGGTGGCCAACATTTTCCGCGAGCGCGTGCTGCGCCGCGGCACCGGCGCCGAGGTGTGGGGCTGGGATGCCGCCTACGGCGGCGGCGAGCGCAAGCAGGAACGCAAGCGGGAGGGCCAGTCATGAGCGCGCGCAAACTGAAGGCGATCTCGCTCGCGGCGCTCGCCGGCGCCACGCTGCTCGGCCTGTCGGCGTGCAGCGAGGTGCCGCAGGTCTCCGTGTACGAGCAGGGCCAGTACCGCGGCAAGACCGACGCCCGTCCCTGGGAAGGCGGCGAGTTCAAGGGCGACCGCGCGGCCTGGGAGAAGGCGCTCAAGGAGCGCGCCCGCGGCCAGAACGAGTACAACCGCATCCAGTGAGGAGAGCGCCATGACGACACCATCGATGCGGGTGCGGCACGGCGGCTGGCTTGCCGTGCTGTTGCTCGCGCTCATGCTGTGGGCGACGGCGCTGCCGCTGCACGCGGCCGAACCGCCGCCCGGCAGCAGCGCCGCGGACCAGGCCCAGCGCCAGGTCGAGCGGCCGCTCAATAACGCGCCGGTGTGGCGCGCGGTGCGCTCCGGCGAGGAGCACTTCACCACCGTGCGCGGCCCCGAGGCGGGCGTGCTGATCCAGAGCGAAGGCAACACCTGGCGCCAGCTGCGCAACGGCCCGGTCACGCTGTACGGCGGCTGGCTGCTCATCCTCGTGCCTTCGGCCATCCTGCTGTTCTGGATGATCAAGGGCACGATGAAGCTGCACGGCCAGAAGACCGGGCGCAAGATGCTGCGCTTCTCGGGCTTCGAGCGCTTCGTGCACTGGGGCACGGCGATCAGCTTCCTGCTGCTCGCGGTCACCGGCGTGGCGATCCTGTTCGGCAAGCACGTGCTGCTGCCGCTCATCGGCCATGGCGGGCTGGGGCTGCTGCTCAATGCCGGGAAGCTGGTGCACAACTACGTCGGTCCGCTGTTCGGGATCTTCGTGCTGCTGATGTTCTTCGCCTTCCTGCGCGACAACGTGTGGCGGCCGATCGACGCGGTGTGGATCCGCCGCGCCGGCGGCCTGCTCGACGGCAGCCACGTGCCCTCCGGGCGCTTCAACTTCGGCGAGAAGACCTGGTTCTGGTTCGGCGTCACCATTCTCGGTTTCACCGTCGCGGTGTCCGGGCTGATCATGGACTTCCCGAACCTGGGCGAGTGGACGCGCTCCGACATGCAGACCGCGAACATCGTGCACGCGATCGGCGCGATCCTGATGCTGGCGCTGGCCTTCGGCCACATCTACATGGGCACGCTCGGCGCCGAGGGCGCCTACGAGTCCATGAAGACGGGCTATGTCGACGAGACCTGGGCGCGCGAGCACCACGAGCAGTGGTACCACGACATCAAGGCGGGCAAGTCCGGGCATCCCTGAGCCGGGCACCGCAGCATCCTCTCCCTCGCCAGGGCCGTCCTCCCTTCGGCCCGGGACGCTTCAGCCCCGTCCGGCGAATCCGCCGTCCGGGGCTGCGTTTTTTCCAGGCTGCGGATCTCGTTCGCGGGCAGCGGCTTGGCGAACAGGGGGCCCCGCGCCGAGTTGCCGCTGCGGCACGTGCAGGGCCCTTGCTCCGCGGGCGGTACAATGACGGCTTTTCAAGCGCCGGAGCGCCAAATGGCCGAACCCTTCTTCTCTCCCTGCCCGCGCGGCCTCGAGGCGCTGCTCGCCGACGAGCTGGTGGCCCTCGGCGCACGCGCGGTGCGCGCGGTGCATGGCGGGGTGAGCTGGGAAGGCGATTGGGATGCCTGTCGCCGCGCGAACCTCGAGAGCCGGCTCGCCACCCGGGTGCTGTGGCGGGTGGGACAGGGGCGCTACCGCGCCGAGGTCGACATCTACAAGCTCGCCTACAGCGTGACCTGGGCGAAGTGGTTCACCGCCGACGACACGATCCGGATCTACGTCACCGCGCAGAAGTCGCCGCTGAAGAGCCTCGAGTTCATCACCCTGCGGGTGAAGGACGCGGTGTGCGACCACTTCCGCACCGTGGCCGGGCGGCGGCCGAGCGTCGATACCGTCAGCCCGACGGTGCGTATCCACCTGTTTCTCACCGCCGACACCGCCACGCTGTATGTCGACACGACCGGCGAGGCGCTTTACAAGCGCGGCTACAAGCCGGCGGCGGTCGAGGCGCCGTTGAAGGAGAACCTTGCCGCCGGCATCCTGCGCCTGACTGGCTGGCAGCCGGACGAGGCCCTGGTCGACCCGATGTGCGGCAGCGGCACCTTCCTGATCGAGGCCGCGCAGATGGCGCTCGACATCGCGCCCGGGCTGGGCCGCGGCTTCGCCTTCGAGCGCCTGCGCAACCACGACCGCGGTGCGTGGGCCGCCCTGCGCCGGGCCGCCGAGCAGCGCCGCAAGCCGGCGCGCGTGTTGCCGATCTTCGGATCCGACCTCGTCGGGGAATGGGTGCGACGCAGCCGCATGAACCTCGACGCCGCCGGGCTGGCCGACTGCGTGCGCCTGGACCGCGCTGACGTGCTCGATCGTACGCCGCCGGCCGATGCAGGAGTGATGGTGGCGAACCCGCCCTACGGGGTCCGCATCGGCGAGGCGGAGGAGCTGCTCGCCTTCTATCCCCGCCTGGGCGACGCGCTCAAGCAGCGCTGGGGCGGCTGGCGCTGCTACCTGTTCAGCGCCGATCCCGAGCTGCCCAAGCGCATCGGCCTGAAGGCGACGCGGCGCACGCCGCTCTTCAACGGGGCGCTCGAGTGTCGCCTGTTCGAGTACCGCATGGTGGCCGGCAGCAACCGCGAGCGCGCACCGCGTGCGCCCGAGTGAGGGCACACGCGTTCCGGCAAACGATCACAGGATGCCGAGGTTCTTGATCCCGCCGCCAAGGCTGGCGGGATCGCCATGGCGGCTGTTGAGCTTGATCTGCAGGCGCAGGTCGTTGACCGAGTCGGCGTTGCGCAGTGCGTCCTCGTAACTGATGAGCTCGTCCTCGTAGAGCTGGAACAGCGACTGGTCGAAGGTCTGCATGCCGAGCTCGCGGGAGCGCTTCATGACGTCCTTGATCTCGGGCACGTTGCCCTTGAAGACCAGGTCGGCGATCAGCGGCGAGTTGAGCAGCACCTCGACCGCCGGTACCCGGCCCTTGCGGTCCTTCATCGGCAGCAGGCGCTGCGAGACCATCGCGCGCAGGTTGAGCGACAGGTCCATCAGCAGCTGCTGGCGGCGGTCTTCGGGGAAGAAGTTGATGATGCGGTCGATCGCCTGGTTGGCGCTGTTGGCGTGCAGCGTGGCCAGGCACAGGTGTCCGGTCTCGGCGAAGGCGATCGCATAGTCCATGGTGTCGCGGTCGCGGATCTCGCCCATGAGGATCACGTCGGGTGCCTGGCGCAAGGTGTTCTTCAGCGCCGCCTGCCAGGATTCGGTGTCGATGCCGATCTCGCGCTGGGAGACGATGCAGTTCTTGTGCTGATGCACGAACTCGATCGGGTCCTCGATCGTGATGATGTGGCCGTAGGTGTTCTCGTTGCGATAGTCGACCAGGGAGGCAAGCGAGGTGGTCTTGCCGGTGCCCGTGCCGCCGACGAAGATCACCAGGCCGCGCTTGGCCAGTGCGATCTCGGTGAGCACCGGCGGCAGGCCGAGTTCCTTGAAGCCGGGGATCTTCTGCGGGATGGTCCGCAGCACCAGCGCGACGCGACCCTGCTGCACGAAGGCGTTGGCGCGGAAGCGTCCGATGCCCGCCGGCGAGATGCCGAAGTTGCATTCCTTGTGGGTCTCGAAGTCGGCGGCCTGGCGGTCGTTCATGATCGCGCGCGCGAGCTCGGTGGTGTGCTGCGGCTGCAGGATCTGGTTGGACTGCGGCACGATGCGGCCGTCGACCTTGATCGCGGGCGGAAAGCCGGCGGTGATGAAGAGGTCCGAGCCGTTCTTCTGCAGCATCAGCCGCAGCAGGTCGTGCATGAACTTGAGGGCCTGGTCGCGTTCCATGGTCTGCGTGCTCCTGCCCGGGAGGGCGGGTGGATGCCGCTCAGGCGGCGAAGCTGTCCTTGTTCTGCGCCTTCACTCGCGCCTCCGCGGCCGACACCACGTTGCGCCGGACGAGGTCGACCAGGCACTGGTCGAGGGTCTGCATGCCGATGTTCTGGCCGGTCTGGATCGAGGAATACATCTGCGCGATCTTGTTCTCGCGGATCAGATTGCGGATGGCCGGGGTGCCGATCATGATCTCATGCGCGGCGACCCGGCCCTGGCCGTCCTTGGTCTTGAGAAGCGTCTGCGAGATCACCGCGCGCAGCGACTCCGAGAGCATCGAGCGCACCATGTCCTTCTCGGCCGCGGGAAAGACGTCGACGATACGGTCGATGGTCTTGGCCGCGGACGAGGTGTGCAGGGTGCCGAAGACCAGGTGGCCGGTCTCGGCGGCGGTGAGCGCGAGGCGGATGGTCTCTAGGTCGCGCATCTCGCCCACGAGGATCACGTCGGGGTCCTCGCGCAGCGCGGCACGCAGCGCGTTGTTGAAGGACATGGTGTCGCGGTGCACCTCGCGCTGGTTGACCAGGCAGCGCTTGGATTCATGAACGAACTCGATCGGGTCCTCCACGGTGAGGATGTGGCCGTACTCGTTCTCGTTCACGTAGTCGAGCATGGCCGCCAGCGTGGTGGATTTGCCCGAGCCGGTTGGCCCGGTCACGAGCACGATGCCGCGCGGCTGGTGGGCGATCTCCTTGAAGATCTTCGGGCAGTTGAGCTCCTCGAGCGTCAGCACCTTGCTCGGGATGGTGCGGAACACCGCGCCCGCGCCGCGGTTCTGCTGGAAGGCGTTGACGCGGAAGCGCGCGAGGTTGGGCACGGCGAAGGAGAAGTCGCACTCCCAGGACTCCTCGAACTGCTTGCGCTGCGCATCGTTCATGATGTCGTACACCATGGCGTGCACTTCCTTGTGCTCGAGCGGCGGCAGGTTGATGCGGCGCACGTCGCCGTGCACCCGGATCATCGGCGGGAGGCCGGCGGAGAGGTGGAGGTCGGAGGCCTTGTTCTTGACCGCGAAGGCGAGCAGTTCGGTGATGTCCATGGTATTCCTGCGCGACGGTCGGCCCGGCCGGCTGGGGGGCGGGGCTCAGGGTGGGCAATGGAGCGATGCTATACTTTTGCCGCCCCGAAATCCCAGGAAATAGGCCACGGAACATGACGACGATCGCTGCGCGCCTCGACGCGGTGCGCGCCCGCATCGACGACGCGGCGCGACGTGCCGGGCGCAACCCCGCCGACGTGAAGCTGCTCGCGGTGAGCAAGACCTGGCCCGCGGAGGCCGTGCGCGAGGCTGCCATCGCCGGGCAGCGCGCTTTCGGCGAGAACTACGTGCAGGAGGGCGTGGACAAGGTCGAGGCGCTGCGTGCGCTCGGCCTCGAGTGGCATTTCATCGGCCCGCTGCAGAGCAACAAGACCCGTCCGGTGGCGAACGCATTCGACTGGGTGCATGGCATCGACCGCCTGAAGATCGCCGAGCGCCTGTCGGCACAGCGCGACGTGCATCTGCCGCCGCTCAACGTCTGCATCCAGGTCAACGTCAGTGGCGAGGACCGCAAGAGCGGCGTGGCGCCGGGCGAGGCCGTCGCGCTCGCGCAGGCGGTCGCCGCGCTGCCGCGGCTGAACCTGCGCGGCCTGATGTGCATCCCCGAGCCGACCACGGACGAGGCGGTGCTGCGCGCGCGCTTCGCCGTGCTGCGCGGGCTTTGCGAAGAATTGCGTGGCGCCGGGCTTGCGCTCGATACCTTGTCGATGGGCATGTCGCACGATCTCGAACCGGCGATCGCCGAGGGTGCGAGCATCGTACGCGTGGGCACCGCGATCTTCGGCGAGCGCCCCCGGCCCGCCCCGCCCCCGACTCCGACCCCTACCGCCTGATGCGCGCCTGCGCGTGTCCGGGCCCCAACCAGCAGGTTCATTCATGAAGATCACCTTCCTCGGCGGCGGCAACATGGCCTCCGCCCTCATCGGCGGCCTGCTCGAGCGCGGCTTCGCCGCCGCCGACCTCCAGGTCGTCGAGCTCGGCGAGGCGGCGCGCGGTGCGCTCGAGCAGCGCTTCGGCGTACGTGCGGTCGAAACCTTCGACGACGCGACGCTCGCCTGCGACGTGCTCGTGCTGGCGGTCAAGCCGCAGCAGATGAAGGCCGCGCTGGCGCCGCTCGCCGGACGCCTCGGCGGGCAACTCGTCATCAGCATCGCCGCAGGCCTGCGCCTGGCCGACCTCGGGCGCTGGCTGGGGGCGCCCGGCAAGCCTCACGCCCGCCTGGTGCGCTGCATGCCGAACACGCCTGCGCTGATCGGCGCCGGTGTCACCGGCCTGTACGCCGATCCCTCCGTGGATGCCGCGGGCCGCGAGGCCGCCGTGCGCATCCTGGGCGCGGTCGGCAGCACCGTTTGGGCCGACGACGAGGGGCAGATGGACGCGGTCACCGCGATCTCGGGCAGCGGCCCGGCCTACGTGTTCCACTTCATCGAGGCGCTCGAATCCGCTGGTCGCGGTCTCGGCTTCGACGAAGCCGGCGCGCGCCGCCTGGCGATCGACACCGTGCTCGGCGCGGCGAGGCTGGCGGCGGACTCGGAGGATTCGCCCGCGCTCCTGCGCCAGAAGGTGACCTCGAAGGGCGGCACCACCGAGGCTGCGCTCGCCAGCCTGGCGGCATCCGGCTGGCACGACGCCCTGGTCGCTGCAGTCGAAGCCGCCGAGACGCGCGGCCGCGAACTCGGCGAACAGCTCGGCAAGGACTGACCCATGCTCGCGAACATCCTCCTGCTGGTGATCGACGTCGCCGCCAGCTTCCTGACGCTGATGCTGCTCGCGCGCTTCTTCATGCAGTGGCAGCGCATCTCCTTCCGCAACCAGCTCGGGCAGTTCGTGGTCACCACCACCGACTGGATCGTGCGTCCGCTGCGCCGCTTCATCCCCGGCCTGTTCGGCCTCGACATGGCAAGCCTGCTGCCGGCCTGGCTGGTGCAGGTGCTGCTGGTGATGTTCGAGCTCAGCCTGCGCGGCGCGGCCTTCAGCGGCAACACCGCCGCGGTGCTCGCCGGCCTGTGGGGCGTGGGCCTGATCGAGCTGCTGCGCATGATGGTGTACCTGGTGTTCGCGGTCGTGCTGGGCTCGGCCGTGCTGTCCTGGGTGAGCCCGCACGCGCCGCTGGCGCCGCTGCTGCACTCGATCGCCGCACCCTTCCTGCGCCCCTTCCGCCGCGTGATCCCGAGCATCGCCAACGTGGACCTGTCGCCGCTGGTGCTGCTGCTGGTGCTGCAGATCGTGCTGATGGTGCTCGCCGGCGCGCGCAACGGCTTTGCGCCGCTGCTGTTCGGGGGCTGAGCGCCGCGCGCGCATGCCGGGAGCCGCGGCCCGGCCGGGCCGCGAGCTTCACGATGAATCGCGCGTCGGCCGGGGCTGCCCTCAGCCCTCGTACATCACCTGGCCCTCGACCAGCGTGTAGCGCACCTTGCCGGGCAGCTCCATGCCGAGGAAGGGCGTGTTCTTGCCCTGGCTGCGGAGCCCCTCGCGGGTGATCGCGACGTGCGCGTCCGGGTCGAACACGCACACGTCGGCGCGTGCGCCCACCGACAGGTGTCCGGCCTTGGTGATGCCGACGATCTTCGCCGCGTCGGAGGTGATGCGCGCGAGCCCGTCCAGCAGCGACAGCCCGGCGCCATCCGCCCACTTCAGCGTCAGCGGCAGCAGCAGCTCGAGGCCGGTGGCGCCGGGCTCGGACTCCGAGAACGGCGTCTGCTTGGCGTCGTCGTCCACCGGGGTGTGGTCGGAGCACAGCGCGTCGATGCGGCCCTCGGCGAGGCCCCTGGCGAGCGCCTCGCGGTCGCGCTGGCTGCGCAGCGGCGGGACGAGGTGGCAGTTGGGGTTGAAGTAGCCGATGTCCATGTCGCACAGGTGCACATGGTTGATCGACACGTCGCAGCTCACGTCCATGCCTTCGGCGCGCGCCTGGTCGATGAGCGCGAGCCCGGCCGCGGAGGACAGGCGGGTGATGTGCAGGCGGGCGCCGGTGGTGCGCGCGAGCTCGAGGTAGGTGTACAGCGCCACGGTCTCGGCGGCGACCGGGATGCCGGACAGGCCGAGGCGGGTCGACACCTCGCCGTCGTGGGCGTGGCCCACGCGCGACAGGAAGGGCGCCAGCGGCTGCAGCCAGACGCGGAAGCCGAAGGTGGCGGCGTACTGCAGCGCGCGCATCAGCACGGTGTTGTCCACCACCGGCACGTTGGCCTGCGAGAAGGCGACGCAGCCGGCCTCGACCAGCTCGGCCATCTCCGACAGGCGCTCGCCCTTGAGGCCGAGGGTGAGCGCACCGACCGGGTAGATGTGGGCCCGGTTCAGCTTCTTGGCGCGGTAGGTCAGCATCTCGACCAGGCCGGGCTCGTCGAGCACCGGGTCGGTGTCGGGCGGAATCGCCAGGCTGGTGACGCCGCCGGCCATCGCCGCTTCCATTTCGGACTCGAGCGTGGCGCGGTATTCGTAGCCGGGCTCGCGCAGGCGGGCGGCGAGGTCGATGAAGCCGGGGGCGACCACCAGGCCGCTGGCGTCGATCGTGCGTTCGGCGATGAAGCCGTCCGGCGCCTGGCCGAGGGCGACGATCTTGCCGCCGGAGACATAGACGTTGTGCACCGCGTCGCCGCGGTTGGCCGGATCGACGACGCGGCCGTTGGAGATCAGGATGTTCATGCGTGAGTCCTTGTTCCTGTGCTGTCCGCGGCTTCAGCGGCTGCCGAGCATGCTCATCACCGCCATGCGCACGGCGATGCCGAAGGTGACCTGGGGCAGGATGACCGCCTGCGCGCCGTCGGCCACCGCGGAGTCGATCTCCACGCCGCGGTTCATCGGGCCAGGGTGCATCACGATCGCGTCCGGTTTGGCGAGCGCCAGCTTCTCGGCGGTGAGGCCCCAGATCTTGTAGTACTCCTGCGGCGTGGGCAGCAGGGCGCCATTCATGCGCTCGTTCTGCAGGCGCAGCATCATCACCACGTCTACGCCCTTCAGGCCCTCGCACATGTCGTGGAACACGCGCACGCCGAGGCGCTCGACCTCGGTCGGCAGCAGGGTCTTCGGCCCGATCACGCGCACTTCGGGCACGCCGAGCGTGGTCAGGGCGGCGATCTGGCTGCGCGCCACGCGCGAGTGCAGCACGTCGCCGACGATCGCTACCGTCAGGTTGGTGAAGTCCTTCTTGAAGTGGCGGATGGTGTACATGTCGAGCAGGCCCTGCGTCGGGTGCGCATGGCGGCCGTCGCCGGCATTGACCACGTGGATGTGGTCGCGACCGGTGTTCTGCAGGTGCTGGGCGATCAGCATCGGCGCGCCGCTGGCGGCGTGGCGCACGACGAACATGTCGGCCTGCATCGCGCACAGGTTGTCGACGGTGTCGAGCAGGCTCTCGCCCTTGGCAGCGGAGCTGGTGTTGATGTTGAGGTTCACCACGTCGGCCGACAGGCGCTTGGCGGCGATCTCGAAGGTGGTGCGGGTGCGCGTGGAGTTCTCGAAGAACAGGTTGAACACGCTCTTGCCGCGCAGCAGCGGCAGCTTCTTGACCTCGCGCTCGGCCACCTCGGTGAAGGGCGCGGCGGTGTCGAGGATGGCGTTCAGGATGTCGCGCGGCAGACCGTCGAGGGTGAGCAGGTGCTGCAGTTCGCCGTGCTGGTTGAGCTGGGGGTTTCGCATCGGGCGTGCCTCGGAATCAGCGTTGGGGCGGAGAGAAAAAATGATGCTTGCGGGGCTCAGGCGCGTTGGGTCAGCTTCATGCTGAACCGCCCGGCTTCGTCGCGCTGCAGCTCCAGGTTCTGCTCCCGCGCGAGCGGCGCGGGCAGGGTGTGGGCGCAGTAACGCGCGGCGACGGGCAGTTCGCGGCCACCGCGGTCGACCAGCACGGCAAGCTCGACCGTCGCAGGGCGGCCGAAGTCGAAGAGCTCGTTGAGCGCCGCACGGGTGGTGCGGCCGGTGTAGAGCACGTCGTCCACGAGGATCACGTGCGCGCCATCGACGTCGAACGGAACTTCGGTCCGCTGCGGGCTGGCATGCAGCCCCTTGCTGGCGTAGTCGTCGCGGTAGAACGAGACGTCGATCGCGCCCAGCGGCTGGGCGATGCCGAGCTCCGCATGCAGGCGTTCGGCCAGCCACAGGCCGCCGGTGTAGATGCCGACGAGCGCGGTGGCGGGGCTGACGTGGGGGCGGATCTGCTCGGCGAGCTGCCGGCACAGGGCTTCGGCATCAAGTTCTTTCATGGCGTCGTGTGTCCAGGAAGGTTTGCAGGATGATCCTTGCTGCGGCGGCGTCGAGTACCGCCTTGCGCTCGCGCCAGCCCCTGCGGCCGGCCTCGGCGAGTTCGGCCTCGGCGGCGACCGAGGAAAGGCGCTCGTCGGTGGTGAATACCGGCAGGGCATGGCGGCCGTGGAGCTGGTGGGCGAAGCGCCTGCAGCGCGCGGTGAGCTCGTGCTCGCCGCCGTCGAGATGGGTGGGGATGCCGACCACGAGTGCGACGGGATGCCACTCGGCGATCAGCCTGGCGATGGCGGCGAAGCGCTCGTCGTTCGATTCGGCGTGCAGGGTTACGAGGGCGCTGGCCTGGCCGGTCTCGAGTTCGCCGCTGGCGACGCCGATGCGGGCGAGGCCGAAGTCGAAGCCGAGCAAGGTGCCGCGTGCGGGCAGGAGGGGCCTGGCGACAGCGCCCGGGCGGACGGCTGCTGCCGCCTCAGGCATGTCCGGCGACATCGCTCAGGTTGGTGAAGTCGATGCCGAGCTTCTGCATGGCTGCGACCAAGCGCTCCTCGGGCGGCAGCTCGAAGACGATCTCGAGGTCGGCGGGTACGGTCAGCCAGGCGTTGTCGAGGAGCTCCTGCTCGAGCTGGCCGGCGGCCCAGCCGGCGTAGCCGAGGGTGACGATGACGTCCTTCGGTTCGCCGCCGGCACCGATCGCCTGCAGCACGTCGCGGCTGCTGGTGAGGCCGATCTCGTCGGTGACCTTGAGCGTGGAGTGCCAATCGCCGAGCGGGCGGTGCAGCACGAAGCCGCGGTCGGTCTGCACCGGGCCGCCGAAATATACCGGCTGCGCGGCGAAGCCCGCGGCCTCGAGCGGAACTTCGATGCGCTCGAAGAGGCTGGCGAGGGTCATGTCGATCGGCCGGTTCACGATGATGCCGAGCGCGCCCTGTTCGTTGTGTTCGGCGATGTAGGTGAGCGTGCGCGTGAAGTGCGGATCGACCATGTTGGGCATGGCGATCAGGAAGTGGTGCGTGAAGTTGGCCGTGGGCGTTTCCATGCGCGGCATTCTACGCCGATCGTCGGGCTTCTTGGCGTGGGGGCTTGCGCGCGCGGGATCGCCTGCATCGCCAATTTTTTTCACTCGGCGGATGGTTTGACGGTTCAGGGCGGGTGATCGCGAGCGCGGCTCCGATTCGACCGCGGGCCCGGGGTGGCGGGCGCCGCCTGCACCCGCGGCCATTCGCTGCGCTCGGGGCTACCCTCGGTGGAGGACGCCGCGGGGGCGGCGACGCAAACTCGTCGCTGCGCTCCTCGGACATGTGTCGCCTTGATTTCCCCGCGACGTCCTCCATCTCGGCGCTCCTGAAGTTGGCGCCCGCCACCCCGGCCCCGCGGCCTCGTCCGTATGCGGTTTCGACGTCTCGGGATGCTGTAGGAGTGGCGCAAGCCGCGAAGCGGGCGCCTCGTGACCGACTCGCTGCGCCTTCGGTGTCGCTGCGTTCGCGCCCGCCGGCGCTCCGACACCAAACGTCGTGCCCGGAGCCACGTAGAAGCGGCGGAAGTCGCGAACGCGTGGCGGTGGCGGATGGGTCATAATTGCGCATCGTTGTCCTGGACAAATAACATGTCTTCCGCCCTCGTCTGGTTCCGCCGCGACCTGCGCAGCTTCGACCACGCCGCGCTTTACCATGGCCTGCGCTTCGCCGAACGTGTGCATTGCGCCTTCGTCTTCGATACCACGATCCTCGACGCCCTGCCTTCGCGCCACGACCGCCGCGTCGAGTTCATCCTCGCCAGCCTGGTCGAGCTGGATGCGGCGCTCGACACCATGGCGCGCGCCGCGGGCGGCGCCGGTGGCGGGGTGATCGTTCGCCACGGCTGCGCCGAGGACGAGATCCCGCGCCTGGCGGCGGAGCTCGGTGTCGACAAGGTCTTCGCCAACCGCGACTACGAGCCCGACGCCATCGTGCGCGACAGCCGGGTGGCGCAGGCGCTCGCCGAGTCCGGCATCGGCTACGAGGACTTCAAGGACCAGGTGATCTTCGAGCGCGACGAGGTGCTCACCCAGACGGGCAAGCCCTACAGCGTGTTCACGCCCTACAAGAACGCCTGGCTGAAGAAGGTCGACGACTTCCAGGTGCGCGCGTATCCAGTGGAAAAGTACGCCGCACACCTGGCGCCGAAGGCCGCCGCCGAGACCCTGCCCGGCCTCGCCGACATCGGCTTCGAACCCACCAACCTCGCCATGCCGGTCGGCATGAGCGGCGGCAAGCGCCTGTTCGACGACTTTGCCGCGCGCATCGAGCGCTACAAGCGCGCGCGCGACTTTCCCGCGGTGAAGGGCGTCAGCTACCTGTCCACCCACCTGCGCTTCGGCACCGTATCGATCCGCCCGCTCGCCGCCCACGCCCGCGCGCGTGGCGGCGAGGGCGCCGAGACCTGGCTGTCGGAGCTGATCTGGCGCGACTTCTACCATCAGATCCTGTGGCACCACCCGCAGGTGGTCGACCGCGCCTTCCGCCCTGAATACGAGGCGGTGGAGTGGGACGACGCGCCCGAGCTCTTCGCCGCCTGGTGCGAGGCGCGCACCGGCTACCCGATCGTCGATGCCGCGATGCGCCAGCTCAACCAGACCGGCTGGATGCACAACCGCCTGCGCATGATCGTCGCCTCCTTCCTCACCAAGGACCTCGGCGTCGACTGGCGCCCGGGCGAGCGCTACTTTGCCGCCCGCCTCAACGACTACGACCTTGCCGCCAACAACGGCGGCTGGCAGTGGGCGGCCTCGACCGGCTGCGACGCGCAGCCCTGGTTCCGCATCTTCAACCCGGTCACCCAGTCGGAAAAGTTCGACCCCGAGGGCCGCTTCATCCGCCGCTACCTGCCCGAGCTCGCGCGCGTGCCCGACAAGTTCATCCACGCCCCCTGGACCATGGGCGGCATCGACCAGACCGCGTGCCGGACGAAGATCGGCGTCGACTACCCGGGACCGATCGTGGACCACGCTGCCGCGCGCGAACGCACGCTGCAGCGCTTCGGGGTGGTGAAGAACGACGCGCAGGGTGGATAGAGCAAGCCGTCCAGCCTTCCGGACCTTCCCCAAGCAAGGCCGCGGGACCGGGGTGGTGGGGGCCAACTTCAGGAGCGCGGAGGTGGAGGGTGCCGCGGGGGAAACAAGGCGACGCATGTTCGAGGAGCGCAGCGACGAGTTTGCGTCGCCGCCCCCGCGGCACCCTCCACCGAGGGTAGCCCGCAGCGAAGCGAAGGGCCGCGAGTGCAGGCGGCGACCACCACCCCGGTCCCGTGGCCGCATCGGAGCCGCCCCGCCCTGCGAAGCCCGCGCCGCCCCCGCCAATTGCGGGACAATGACGTCCCATCACCCCCCACCGGACGCAGACCCATGAACGACGCCGCATTCGACTTCGACCGCCTCATCGACCGCCGCAGCCTGCCGAGCGAGAAGTGGGGCCGCTACGCTGGCCGGGACGTGCTGCCGCTGTGGGTCGCCGACATGGACTTCGCCGCCCCGCCCGCCGTCCTCGATGCCCTGCACCGGCGCATCGACCACGGCGTGTTCGGCTACACCGACGCCTGGCCCTCCCTGATCGACGCCGTGACCGAGGGCCTGCAGCGCGACCACGGCTGGACCATCGACCCCGACTGGCTGGTGTGGCTGCCGGGCGTGGTCGCCGGCTTCAACCTCGCCTGTGCCATCGCCGGCGAGCCCGGCGACGGCGTGCTCACCGCGACCCCGGTGTACCCGCCCTTCCTCACCGCCCCCGCCAACACCGGCCGCGTGCTGCAGCGCGTCGAGCTGGTCCTGCGCGACGGACGCTGGCAGTGGGACTGGGACGCGCTCGAGGCCGCGTGTACGCCCTCGACCCGCCTGCTGCTGCTGTGCAACCCGCACAACCCGGTCGGCCGGGTGTTCGACGCGGACGAACTGCAACGCCTCGCCGATTTCGCCGCGCGCCACGACCTGCTCGTGTGCTCCGACGAGATCCACTGCGGCCTGGTGCTCGACGCCGACCGTCCGCAGCGCCCGCTCGCCGCGCTCGACGAGGCCACCGCGCGGCGCACGATCACCCTGATGGCGCCGTCCAAGACCTGGAACATCCCGGCGCTCTATTGCGCCTTCGCGATCATCCCCGACCCCGCGCTGCGTCGGCGTTACCGCCACGCGATGCGCGGCGTCGTGCCGCATGTGAACGTACTCGGCATGGTGGCTGCAGAAGCTGCCTACCGCGACGGCGATGCCTGGCGGCAGGCCCTGCTCGACTACCTGCGCGGCAACCGCGAGCGCGTGCTGGAGGCCGTCGCGGCGATGCCCGGCCTCGAGACGACACGTCCCGAGGCCACCTATCTGGCCTGGATCGACTGCCGCGCGATGATGGCCGCGCGCGGAGTTGCCGACCCCGCGGCCTTCTTCGAGGCCGCCGGCGTCGGGCTCTCGGATGGCGCGGCCTTCGGCGCCCCCGGCTTTGTCCGGCTCAACTTCGGCTGCCCGCGCGCGACGCTCGACGAGGCGCTCGCGCGCATGGGGCGTGCGCTGGCCGAATAGTCGCCCCGCCGCCTCTCGCTCCTTGCGCCTGACGCTTCACGGCCGATGCCTCACGCCTCACCCGCCCTCGCGTAGCGCGCCACCAGCGCGAGCAGCTCTTCCTCCTGGTAAGGCTTGCCGAGGTAGTGGTCCGCACCGACCTCCTCGGCGTAGCGGCGGTGCTTCTCCGCCAGGCGCGAGGTGATCACCACCACGGGCAGGTCGTGCAGGCGGGCGTCGGCGCGGATGTTGCGGACGAGGTCGAAGCCGTCCATTCGCGGCATCTCGATGTCGGTCAGCACCACGTCGGGCTTCAGGTCGATCAGCTGTTCGAGCGCATCCACGCCGTCCTTGGCGGTGATGACTCGGTAGCCCTCGCGTTCGAGCAGGCGGCCGGTGATCTTGCGCACGGTCAGCGAGTCGTCGACCACCATCACCGTGGGCAGGTGCAGTGGCGGCGGCGCTTCGGTGGCGGGGCCGAACAGGCCTGCGTGCGCCTCGTCCGTCCCGGTGGCACGCGCGGCGAGCGCGACCGGGTTCAGGATCAGGACGATCTCGCCGTCGCCGAGCACGGTCGCGCCGCTCATGCCGACGATGCGGGTGAGCTGCGGGCCGGCGTTCTTGACGATGACCTCCTGGTTGCCACGCAGGCCATCCACGTGCAGCGCCAGCGTCTGCGCGCCCGCACGCAGCAGCAGAACCCAGCTGTAGCGGGCCTCGGCGGGGCGCGCCTCGCGATCGCCGAGCAGGCGAGGCAGGTAGCGGTAGGGATAGTGCTCGCCCTGCCACTCGGTGCCATGCGCCTGCTGCATGGCCTGCAGCGCGTCGGGCTTCAGTTCCATCGCCTGTACGATCATGTTGGCGGGCACGGCCCAGCTGCGACCGAGCGCCTCCACCAGCAGGGTCTGCGTCACCGCGAGGGTGAGCGGCAGCCGGATCGAGAAGCGGGTGCCGGCGCCCGGACGGCTGGCGACCTCGACGCGGCCGCCGGCTGCGGCGGTCTGCGCCTTCACCACGTCCATGCCGACGCCACGGCCGGAGACAGCGGACACCTCGCGTGCGGTGCTGAAGCCGGAGACGAAGATCAGGTTGATCAGGCGGCGCTCGTCGACACGCTCGTCGGTGCCCAGCAGGCCGCGGGTACGCGCTTGCGCCGCGATGCGCTCGAGGTCCAGCCCGGCGCCGTCGTCGGCGATCTCGATGGCGATCTCGTTGCCCTCCTGGCGCACCGTCAGCTCGATGTTGCCGGTCTCGGCCTTGCCTGCGGCCAGGCGCGCGTCCGGTGCCTCGATGCCGTGCGCGACTGCGTTGCGCAACAGGTGCTCGAGCGGTGCGGCCATCTGCTCGAGCACGCTGCGGTCGACCTCGATGCGTCCGCCGCGCAGGTCGAGCGCGGCGCGCTTGCCGAGCTCGCGCGCGCTCTGACGCACCACCCGGTAGAGCCGGCTGGCGAGGCTGTCGAAGGGCAGCATGCGCACCTGCATCAAGCCCTGCTGCAGTTCGCGCGCCATGCGTGCCTGGCTGCCGAGCGCGAGCTCCGCGCCGTCGAGGTTGTGCAGCAGGCCCTGCTGCACGGTGGTCACGTCGTTGACGCTCTCGGCCATCATCCGCGTGAGTTCCTGCAGGCGGGTGTAGCGGTCGAGCTCGAGCGGATCGAAGTCGGTGTGCTGGGTGCCGGCCTGCGCGATGCGCGACTGCATCTGCACTTCGGCCTGGATCTCGACCTCGCGCAGCTGGTTGCGCAGGCGGATTACGTTCTCGGTGAGGTCGAGCAGCGAACGCCGCAGGCTGCGCAGCTCGCCCTCGACCCGGCTGCGCGCGACGCCGATCTCGCCGGCCTGGTTGACGAAGCGGTCCACCCGCTCCGCGCGTACGCGCAGGGTGGGCGTGGCGATGGCCTCTGCCTCGGGCAAGGCCTCCGCACCCCCTTCTTCGGCGGCGGCCTTGGCGGCGGGCGCCTGGAAGGCGGCTTCGCCGAGGGCGAGCTCGTCGATCACCTGCTCGCAGCGGTCGATGCCGTGCGCGAGCGCCTCGGCGAGCACGGCGGCCGGCTCGCGCGCGGCGAGGCCGTCCTCAAGGCGCGATTCGAGCTCGTGCAGGTGTGCGCCGAGGCGCATCGCGCCCGCCATGCGCGCACTGCCCTTGAGCGAATGGAGCCGGCGTGCGACCGCGCGCGGTGCCTCCTCGTCCTCCGGCTGGGTGCGCCAGCGCCGCAGGGTGGCATGGAGCTCGCCGATGGTTTCGGCAGCTTCCTCGAGGAAGATCGGCAGCAGCTGGGTGTCGATGTCGTCCTGCGCACTCTCCACCGCGCTCGGCTCTGCCGTGTGCGCCGCGGCGGGCGCGATGACGGGCGGGGTCGCGGGGGTGGATTCGTACGCGCCGGCGTTCTCGAGGTCGGTCGTGGACTCGTCGCCCTCCGCCCCCGGGATGGGGGCTTCGTCCTCGAGGTCGATGATCTGCTCGGCGGCCGTCCCTCCCCCGAACCCGACGGACTCGTCGGTTGCGAGGACGACGGGAGCCATGGCAGCCACAGTGTCGTCGGCAAGCTCTTCCGCCAGGCCGTACTGCTCCGCGGAGTCGTCCTCTGCAGCGGCCTCGAGCCGCGCGACGAGCTCGTCTTCTGCAATGGGCGTGTGGCCTGCGGCGACTTCGTCGCGCATCGCGCGCAGGGTGTCGAGCGCGTCGCCGAACAGCATCAGCTCGCCCGCGCCGGGCGCAAGGCTGGTGTCGGCGAGGCGTTCGAGCCTGTGCTCCAGGGCGCGCCCGAGGCGATGCGCGGCCTCGGCGCGGACGGTGCCCGAAATGCCGGCGAGGGTATGGGCAGCGCGGATCGCTGCCGTCGAGGGAGGGCGATCCCCTGCGTGGAGGGCACGCAGCTCCTGCTCCAGTGCAGCCAGGTGCTGGGCCGCTTCGCTGCAGTAGAGCTCGTGCAGCGTACGCGAGATCTCGCCGTCGCCGATGCGCAGGGTGTCGCCCTGCACGCTGGGGGCGACAGCGCCGGCCGGCTTGCGGTCCTGCTCCGCGGGTGGCCCCTGCGCCGGCAAGACCTCGTCGGCGGTGCCTGGAACCGGTGCTTCGGAGGGCTGCGCCGGGAAGAACTCCAGCGCTTCGAGCGTGATCGGAGCGCCCTCGTCGAGCGGCTCGATGAACTCGATCAGGTCCTCGTCGATTTCGCCGGCCGTGGCCGCGAAGGCTGGGGCAGTCTCGGTCATGCCCTGTACGGGCGGAGGCGGGGCGCCGCCGATCTCGCCCTCGAGCAGGAAGTCCACGCTGTCGATCTGCATCGGTGCGGGAGCGGAGGCCAAGGTCGGACTCTCCACCGCGATTTCCTCGATCGGCTCGGGAATCGGCGGGAGGTGTCCGGTCGGCGAGGCGAAGCCGGCCTCGCCGACCGGCTCTGCCGCTTCGTGCAGGCGTCGGGCCTCGGCGACCAGGGCGGCAGTGTCGACGCCACCGGATCCGCCGCGTTCGAGCTGCACCACCCACGCAGAAAACACCCGGTGGCCCTCGGCGACGAGGGCGAGCAGTGCTGGCGTGACCGGCCAGTCGAGCTGCAGCCAGCGGTTCAGTGCCTGCTCCACCGCCCATGCGGTGTCGCCGAGCTGGGCGAGGCCGACCATGCGTCCGCTGCCCTTGAGCGTGTGAAAGCCGCGCCGGATGGTGATCAGTTCCGCGGGGTTGGTTGTGCCGTCGCGCAGGATCTCGAGCCCGGCCGAGATGCCGGCGAGCACCTCGTGGGCCTCCTCGATGAAGATCGCCAGCAGCTCCGCGTCGATCTCGGTGTCGACAGCCGCTGGCGTCGCTCCCGCTGCTGCGGGCCGGGGGGGGGGAGGGGCGTTCTGCGCCTCGGCCTCCGCGGTCGGCGGCTCGGGGGCTTCGATCTCTTCGAGGGGGCTGAAGTCGAGGTCGGGGAAGTCGAGGCCGAACAGGTTCTCGACCTCCTCCGGCTGTGCCGTGTCCGAAGCCTGCGCCGGCTGCATCGCGGTGAGCGGCTCCGCGCTTGCCTGCGGACCCGCGGTGCCGGGGGCGATCGTGGCAGGCTCGGGCAGGCCGAGCGCCGGCGCGATCGGCAGCGGGGGCTCCTCCTCCAGGGGGGGCGGTGCTGCCGTCGTCACCTGCTCGGGTGCTTCGTGCTCCGCTCTGCCGGGCTCCTCGCCCACAGGCTCGGGCGTCGCTTCCGCTTGTGCGGGCAGGGGAGCGGTGGGCGCTGCCTGCGCCGGAGGCGTGTCCGGAGCGGCAGCCCGCCTCGCCTCCGCGGCCTCCGCGTCCTTGCGCCGCCGGCCAGGATCGAGCAGTTCGTCCAGGCGCGCGCCGCCGCGCGGCATTGCCTGGATGTAGAAGCCGAGTGCGGACAGGTCGCTGGCGAGGCGTTCGAACTCGGCCTGGCCGGCCCGGCTGTCCTCGCGTGCGAGGCCGGCGATGTGGATCGCGGCGTTGCGCACCAGCGCGAGCGCGTCGGTCTCGCCGAGCATGCTCAGCGCGCCGATGATCTGCTGTAGCGGCTGGTGGAGCTGCAGCAGGGGGTCGCGGCGCGCCGGGTTGCGGAAGAAGTCGTCGAGGACCTGCTCGACGTGGGCGAGGCTGGCAAGCATCTCCTTCGCCACCTGCTCGAGTGCGGCGCGTTCCTGTGCCTGGCGGGCATCCGCCGGTTCGGGAGCCGCTGCGCCGGCGGCCAGGGCCTCACCACGCTGGAGGGCGAGCAGGCGGGTGGCGATGCCTTCGGCGCGCGCGCCGAATCCGGCCGGTGGCGGGCGGCGCTCGAGTGCGCCTTCCAGGCTCAGCAGGGCGGTGGCAACCTCCATGCCCGCGGTCTCGGCGAACAGCAAGGGATCGCGGCGCAGCCAGCGCGCGAAGCCGAGCAGCGCGGTGCACAGGACGCGCACGCCCGGGCGTCCGAGCGCCTCGGCGGGGGCGCCCATTGCGGCGAGCGCATCCTCGAAGCGGGGCAGGGCTACCGCGGTGCCGGCGCAGAAGGCTTCCCAGTGCGCGCGCGCCTCACCGAGGCGGGCGCCGAGCGTGTCGAGCAGCGGAGCGATCGGCGTATCGCCGACCTCCGTTCCCGGCTCCGGGATCTGGGCGTCGAGCTGCCAGCATTCGCGCACCGCGCGCTGGTGTGCGGTGTGCACCGGGGCGCGTGCGATCTGGTAGAGGAGTTCGCGCAGCAGGCGGTCGGGCACCGAGGGAGCCCCGCTCAGCAGGCGGCGGAACTGGGCGTCGAGCTGGGTGCACAGGCGTTTCACCGCCGGGTCGGGCTGCAGCCCGCCGTGGATCAGGGCGTCGTAGAAGGCCAGGCTGGCCCACCACAGGCTGCGTGCAGCCGGGCTGCGCTGTTGCGCCTCCACCTCCGCGATCGCGTCGCGCATGGCACGCGCGCCTTCTCCTGTCGAACCCTTGCGCAGCCACTCGAGCAGGCCGCGCTCGAAGCGGCTGCGCGCCGCGCGCAGCGCCTGCGCATCCGTGTCGACGGAGTCGGCGGGCGCCGCCGCGCGCGCAGGCGGGCGACGCGACAGGTCCGGATGGAAGAGCTCGGCAGCGCTCGCGTCCTGCTGGCCGCGCGCGGCAGCCAGCTCGAGGTATCGCCCGGCGAGCCGCAGTGGCTGGTCGGGCGCCCCGTCGGCGAGCTCCTCGAGGTAGTTGCCCACCATCGCCAGCGCGCGCAGGGCGAGCGCCTGGCGCACGGCGTCGGCGTGAACCTCGCCCCGCGCCATGGCGCCGAGCAGCTGCTCGAGCATGTCGGTAAACAGGGTCAGGCCGTCGAGGCCGACGATGTCGAGGGCGCCCCGCACCTGGTGCAGGTGCGACTGCGCGAACTGCAGGCCGGCGGCCTCGCTGCCTGCGCAGCCGCGCTCGAGGATTTCGCGGGCGCGCCCCAGCGCGGCGTCGATCTCGCCCTTGACCCAGGTGAGTGGTCCCAGGTCTGGCTCGGTGGCGTGTGTCATGCTCTTCTTTCCAGGCGACCGCCAGCGTTGTCAGACCTTGAAGCCCGAGACCGAGCCCTTCAGTTCCACCGCCAGCTCGGCGAGCTGGTCGATCGACACGGCGGTCTGGCGCGTGCCGAGCGAGGTCTGTTCGGTGACCGCGAGGATGTCCTTCATCGCCGCGGCGACACGGTCGGCGGTCGCGGCCTGCTCCTGCACGTCGGCGGAAATGCGCTCGATCAGGCTGGCGGTCTCGGTGGAGACCTGGCCGATCTCGGCCAGCGCCTGGCCGGCGGCGTCGGAGAGCTGGGCTCCCTCGACCACGTTGCGGGTGGCATTTTCCATCGCGCCCACCGCGTCCTGGGTGTCGGTCTGGATGGTCTTGACGATCGCGGCGATCTGCTTGGTCGCCTCGGCCGAGCGTTCGGCGAGGCGCTGCACCTCCTCGGCGACGACGGTGAAGCCGCGCCCGGCCTCGCCGGCGGTGGCGGCCTGGATCGCGGCGTTGAGCGCGAGGACGTTGGTCTGCTCGGTGATGTCGGAGATGAGCTCGACGATCTCGCCGATCTCCTGCGAGGACTCGCCGAGGCGCTTGATGCGCTTGGCGGTCTCCTGGATCTGGCTGCGGATGTCGTTCATGCCGCGGATGCTGTTCTGCACTGCGTCCGCACCCTTGCGCGCCGACTCCAGCGAGCGCCGTGCGACGCGTGCGGACTGCAGGGCGCGCTCGGAGGAGTCGGTCATCGATTGCGCCATGCGTTCGGCGGTGGCGCCCGCTTCCTCGATCTCCTGCGACTGGCGATCGGTGGCGGCAAGCAGTTCGGTTGAGGTACGGCGCGCCGATTCGGTCGCCGAGGTCACCCGCGTGGCGGCGTCGTTGATCCGGCGCACCAGCACGGAGAGCTCCTCGATGGTGTAGTTGACGGAGTCGGCGATCGCGCCGGTGATGTCCTCGGTGACGGTGGCGCGTACGGTGAGGTCGCCATCGGCGAGGTCGCCCATCTCGTTCATCAGGCGCAGGATGGCCTGCTGGGTGAGATTGCGCTCGTCCTCGGCCTGGCGGCGCTCGGTTTCCGACGCGATGCGGCGCGCGGCGGCATCGGCGGCGTAGGCGCGCGACATCTGCAGCAGTGCGAACATCGCGAGCAGGGCAGCGAGCGCCGCGCCGGCGTGCAGGGGGCCGAAGCCGCTGGTGCGCTCGGCGAGTTCCGTGCCGAGTGCCGAGCTTGCGGCGAGCAGCGCGGGAGTGTTCGCAGCGATGCCGGCGCTCGCTTCGCTGACCTGCTGCACGGCCCCGGCGTCGGCGGTGATGCGCTCGATCGCCTCGAGGATCGGCGCTGCGGCCGAGCCGAGCGCGCGCAGGCTGTCGTCGAGGGCGCTGCCGCTGGTGAGGCGCTCGAGTTCGCCCAGTCGCTGGCGCAGTTGTTCGGCCTCGCCGGCGAGCGTCGCCGCGGTGGCCGAGGGCTCGATCCCGGCTGCGAACAGCGCATTGGCCTGGAGCGTGGCGCGCTGTGCATGGAGCAGCAGGCTGTGGACCGCGCGCAGCGCCGAGGCGTCGGCGTTCATCGCGATCACGCGGCGACCGAACTGGTCGGCTGCATCGACGAAGGCGCCGCTGGCGGCATTGATCGCCTGCACTGCGCCGCTCGCGCCGGCGAGTGCCGTGCCCTGGGCGCCCAGGCGGGTCGCCAGTGCGGAGCTCTTCTTCCACTGCAAGTCGAGTTCCTGCAGCAGGGTTTGCATGCTCGCGGGGGCGGGCAACAGGGTGGCCCCGGCGTAGCTACCGCCCTGGCCCAGTGTCTGCAGCAGGCCGTCGAAGCGTGCCCGGATCTGCTCGAGTTCGGTGATTGCGCCCGCCTCGCCGAGGCGGGCGAGGCGTGCCGACTTGTCCATCTGCCCGGGCATGGCCTGCAGTTCGCTCGCCGCACCGAGCTGGAGCGCGGACAGGCTCGCTTCGCGCGCCTGATAGGCGAGCAGGCCGGCGCTGACTGCCGCGCACACCACGAACAGGCCGCCGAGCACGCCGAGCCGGCCGCCGGGGCGGCTGGCGGCCGGCGGGGGCCTCGTGCCCGCCGCCTGTTGCGGCGCGGAGGTCTCGATGATCGTCTGGGCCTCGATGCGGGCGCCGGAGGCCGGGTCTTTCTTGCCGAACAGATTCAGTGCCATGGTCGATGCTCGATTTCAGTCGGTTTCTTTCGGGGGCGTGGCGTGCGTCATTCCAGCCCGGCGTCGAGGAAGGCGGGCTGGGCGAGAAGACGGGCCGGATCGAGCTGCAGCCACTCTCGCCCCTGCATGTCGCGCAGCCGGCGCGCCACCCAGGGCGGTGCGCCGTCGGCGGGGGCTGGCTCGAAATCCTCGTGGCTGCGCAGCCCGCTCGAGGAGGACACCAGCAGCGCGCTGTGGATGCCGTGGCGCGCGCCGATCAGCAGCAGGCGCGCGCGGCCTGCGGCGGTGATCGGCGGCTGGCCGTTGAAGGCGGCGAAGTCGACCACCCCGTAGAGGCTGCCGCGCACGTTGGCGAGGCCGCGGAACCAGGGGCGGGTCAGCGGTACCGTGGAGAGCGGCGGCGGGGGGAGGATCTCGCCGGCCTCGGTGAGCTCGATCACCCAGTTGTCGCCGCCGCACTGGAAGCCGAGCAGGCCGCGGCGCTCGGCCCCGGAGGCTTCGGCGAGGCGGCGGGCGAGCCGTTCCTGGAACTCGCGCAGGCTGCTGCGGGCCATGGAGGGTCAGCCCATCGCCCGGATGCGGGCGAGCAGTTCGTCGTGGTCGACCGGCTTCACCAGGTAGGCGAGTGCGCCCTGGCGCATGCCCCAGATCTTGTCGGTCTCCTGGCCCTTGCTCGTGCACATGATGATCGGGATGTCGCGCGTCCCTTCGTCGCGCGAGATCGTGCGCGTGGCCTGGTAGCCGTTCATGCCCGGCATCACCACGTCCATCAGGATGAGGTCGGGGCGCTCGCTGCGGCTGCGCTCGATCGCCTGTTCGCCGCTTTCGGCGGTCAGGACCTGATAGCCGTTGCGGCTCAGGACTTCCTGCAGGGCGAGGCGTTCGACGGGGGAGTCGTCGACCACGAGAATCTTTCGGATCGGCATCGGTCGTCTCCAGCGTGGCTCAGCCCGCATGCGCCGCGTCGCCGCCACGCCGGGCATGGCTGGCGACCGCCCGCAACAGGCTGTCCTTGGTGAAGGGTTTGGTGAGGTATTCGTCGGAGCCCGCCATCCGTCCGCGCGCGCGGTCGAACAGGCCGTCGCGCGAGGACAGCATGATCACCGGGGTGGGTGACAGGCGTGGGTTCTTCTTGATCAGCGCGCAGGTCTGGTAGCCATCGAGGCGCGGCATCATGATGTCCACGAAGATCACGTCGGGACGGCTGTCGGCGATCTTCGCGAGGGCGTCGAAACCGTCCTCGGCGAGGACGACCTCGCAGCCCGCCTGGGCGAGGAAGATCTCGGCGCTGCGCCGGATCGTGTTGCTGTCATCGATGACCATCACCTTCAGGCCGGCAAGATCCATGCTGTGTTCCTGGTGGGTTGTCTGCGGTGGGTACCGCGCCTAGATCTCGACCATCTCGAAGTCTTCCTTGCGCGCATTGCACTCGGGACAGGTCCAGTTCGGCGGAACGTCCTCCCAGCGCGTCCCCGGCGCGATGCCCTCGTCGGGCAGGCCGGAGGCCTCGTCGTAGATGAAACCGCAGATCAGGCACATGTAGGTCTTCCAGGGGATATCGGCCATGTTCCAGCGTGAGTCGAGGGTTGGAGGTAGAATCGGCCGCCTATCTTAACGCATCCGCCTGCGCCCCATCCGCGCTGCATTTCCGCCTCCCATGCCGCTCGCCATTCCCGAGACCCCACCTTGCGTGCTGTGCCTGTCGGCGGGCGATGCCACGGCCGGGGGCGGTCTTGCGGCCGACATCCTGACCCTGGCGAGCATGGGCTGCCATCCCTTGCCGGTGCAGACCGCCGCCTTGGTGCGCGACACCCGTGGCATCGACGAGTTGTGGCCCGTCGCGCCCGAACTGATCGCCATGCAGGCGCGCGCGGTGCTCGAGGACGTGCCGGTCGCGGCATTCAAGCTCGGCTTCTGCGGCAGTGTGGAAAACGTCGCGGTGATCGCCGAGATCCTCGCCGACTACCCGGACGTGCCCCTGGTGGTCGAGCCCGGCCTGCATGCCGCGGCGCTGCTCGGCGAGGCGGGCGAGGAGGTCGCCGCCGCGCTCGCCGACCTGATCCTGCCGCAGACCACGCTGCTGGTGGCCGACCGCCACGAGCTGCTGCGCCTCACCGGGCTGGCCGGGGACGAGGCGACCGAGTGCGACGAGGACGACGGCCGGGAGGAGGGCGACGGCGGGGTGGGCGGTGCCGAGGTGGACGAGGCGCTCGCGCGCCTGCTCGGCAATGGCACCGAGTACGTGCTGCTCACCGGCGGTGGCGATCATGGTCCTCAGCTCGTCGATACCCTCTTCGGCAGCGAGGGGATCGTGCGCACCGATGCCCACCCGCGCCCCGCTGCGCCCTGCCTCGGTGCCGGTGCCACGCTCGCCGCCGCCGCGGTGGCGGCGATGGCGCACGGCATGGAACTGCCCGAGGCGGTGCGCGAAGCGCAGGAGTTCACCCGCCAGGCCTTGCGTCACGCCTACCGTGCCGGCATGGGGCGGGCGCTGCCCGACCGCTTCTTCTGGGCGCGCGGCAAGGACGCGGGCGATGACTGAGCGCTTTCCCGCACGCGCGCTGCGCGGGCTCTACGCCGTCACCCCCGACGACCCCGACACCGGGCGCCTGCTCGCGCTCGCGCACTCCGTGCTCGCCGGCGGCCCGGCGCTGCTGCAGTACCGCAACAAGGGCGCCGACGCCGGCCTGCGCCGCGAGCAGGCGCTGGCGCTGCGCGACGCCTGCCGGGCCGCCGGCGTACCCTTCATCGTCAATGACGACCTCGCGCTCGCGCTCGCCATCGATGCCGACGGCGCCCACCTCGGCCGCGAGGACGGCCCGCCCGCGGCGGCGCGTGCGGCGCTCGGCCCGCAGCGCATCCTCGGCCTCACCTGCTACGCCGACTGGTCGCGCGCGACCGAGGGCGCCGCGGTCGGTGCCGACTACATCGCCTTCGGTGCGATGTTCCCCTCCATCACCAAGCCCCACGCGCCGCCCGCGCCCTTCGCGCTGATCGGACGTGCGAAGCGCGAGCTCGGCCTGCCGGTGGCGGCGATCGGCGGCATCACGCTGGAGCGCGCGCCGCAGGTGCTCGCCGCGGGCGCCGACCTGCTCGCGGTGGTCGGCAACGTCTTCGGTGCAGCCGATCCGGCGGCACGGGCGCGGGCCTACGGCACGCTTTTCCGCGCGCCTTGACCTGTGCGGTGGACCGGGTGCGTGCGCGGCGCGACAATGCCGGCTTTCGCACGCAGCACAGGAACCCTCTGCCATGACCAGCCGTAACGAAGCCCTCTTCCAGCGCGCCCAGCGCAGCATCCCCGGTGGCGTGAATTCGCCCGTCCGCGCCTTCCGCTCGGTGGGCGGCACACCGCGCTTCCTCGCGCGCGCCGAAGGCGCCCGGGTGTGGGATGCGGACGGCAAGGAATACATCGACTACGTCGGCTCCTGGGGCCCGGCCATCGCCGGCCACGCCCACCCCGCGATCGTCGAGGCGGTGCGCGAGGCGGCGCTGCAGGGCCTGTCCTTCGGCGCCCCGACCGAGAGCGAGGTCGACATGGCCGAGCTGATCTGCGCCATGCTGCCTTCGGTCGAGATGGTGCGCCTGGTGAGCTCCGGCACCGAGGCGACGATGAGCGCGATCCGCCTCGCCCGCGGCTTCACCGGCCGCGACGCGATCGTGAAGTTCGAGGGCTGCTACCACGGCCACGCCGACAGCCTGCTGGTGAAGGCCGGCTCCGGCCTGCTGACTTTCGGCAACCCGTCCTCGGGTGGCGTGCCGGCCGATTTCGCCAAGCACACCATCGTGCTCGACTACAACGACCTGGAGCAGGTCGAGGACGTGTTCAAGGCGCGCGGCGACGAGATCGCCGCCATCATCGTCGAGCCGGTGGCCGGCAACATGAACCTGATCAAGCCCCAGCCGGGCTTCCTCGAAGGCCTGCGCCGCATCTGCACCGAGTACGGCGCGGTGTTGATCTTCGACGAGGTGATGACCGGTTTCCGCGTCGGCCCGCAGGGCGTGCAGGGCCTGTACGGCATCACGCCGGACCTGACCACGCTGGGCAAGGTGATCGGCGGCGGCATGCCGGTGGGCGCCTTCGGCGGCCGCCGCGACATCATGGAGAAGATCGCCCCGCTCGGCAGCGTGTACCAGGCCGGCACGCTGTCGGGCAGCCCGGTGGCGGTGGCGGCGGGGATGGTGTCGCTGAAGCTGACGCGCGAGGCAGGGTTCTACGACAAGCTGACGGCGAGCACGCAGCGCCTGGTGGCGGGTCTGTCGGCGGCGGCGCGCGATGCGGGCTTGACCTTCAGCGCGGACTCGGTGGGCGGCATGTTCGGCGTCTATTTCGCCGACAAGGTGCCGGCCTCCTTCGCCCAGGTGATGGCGACGGACAAGGAGCGCTTCAACCGATTCTTCCACGCCATGCTCGAGGCCGGCCACTACTTCGCGCCCTCGGCCTTCGAGGCCGGCTTCGTGTCGGTCGCACACGGCGAGGCGGAGATCGACGCGACGCTGGCGGCGGCGCGCGAGGTCTTCGCGAAGCTGGGCTGACCCGCCCCGCAGGCCCGCCACGCGGGCCTGCCGCCTCACAGCAGGAACAGCGTCGCCATCCCCAGGAAGATGAAGAACCCTCCCGAATCGGTGAGCGCGGTGATCATCACCGAGCCGCCGAGCGCCGGGTCGGCGCCGAGGCGCTGGCGCAGCATCGGGATCACCACGCCGGCGCAGGCCGCCAGCAGCAGGTTCAGCGTCATCGCCCCGGTCATCACCAGGCCGAGATCGACGTTGCCGTAGAGCCACCACGCCAGCACGCCGAGCAGGCTGCCCCACACCAGGCCGTTGATCAGCGCCACGCCGAGCTCCTTGCGCAGCAGGCGCGTCATCGCCGAAGGCTCGACCTGACCCATCGCGATGGCGCGCACGATCATGGTCACCGTCTGGTTGCCCGAGTTGCCGCCGATGCCCGCCACGATCGGCATCAGCGCGGCGAGCGCCACCAGCTTTTCGATCGAATCCTCGAACAGCCCGATCACCCGCGAGGCGACGAAGGCGGTCACCAGGTTGATCGCCAGCCAGGCCCAGCGGTTCTTCACCGAACTCCATACCGACGCGAAGATGTCTTCTTCCTCGCGCAGACCGGCCTGTGACAGGATCTCGGCCTCGGATTCCTCGCGGATGAAGTCCACCACGTCGGCTACCGTGATGCGGCCGATCACCCGCCGCTCCGAGTCGATCACCGGCGCCGACACCAGGTCGTAGCGCTCGAAGGCCTGCGCGGCCTCATCGGCCTCGTCCTCGGGGGTGAAGCTGATCACCGTCTCCGAGCGCATCACCTCGGCCACGGTCTGTTCAGGATCGTTGATGAGCAGCGACTCGAGGGTCAGGATGCCCTCGAGATGATCCTCGCGGTCGACCACGAACAGCTTGTCGGTGTGGTCGGGGAGCTCGTCGAAGCGACGCAGGTAGCGCAGCACGACCTCCAGGGTGACGTCGTCGCGTACCGTCACCATGTCGAAGTCCATCAGCGCGCCGACCGAGTCCTCGGGGTAGGACATCGCCGCGCGCAGTTGCTCGCGGCCCTCGGTGTCGAGCGACTGGAAGACGTCCTCGATGACCTCGGGCGGCAGGTCGGGGGCGAGGTCGGCGAGCTCGTCGGCGTCGAGCGATCCGGCCGCCGCCTTGAGCTCCTCGGAGTCCATCGTCTCGATGAGCGACTCGCGCACCGCGTCGGAGACCTCGAGCAGGATCTCGCCGTCGCGCTCGGCCTTGACCAGGTCCCAGACGTAGAGGCGCTCCTCGCGCGGCAGCGCTTCGAGGATGTAGGCGATGTCGGCCGGGTGCAGGGTGTCGAGCTTGGCGCGCAGGCCGGCCTCGTGCTGCTTGTGCACGAGGTTTTCCACCAGCTCGTGGCGCGGCATGTCCTGGCGATGGACGAGATCCTCCACCACCTTCTGGCGGGCGAGCAGCTCCTGCACCTCCTTGAGGTGGTGCTGGACGTCGTCGGGATGGAGTTCTTCGGGCTCGGTCATCGCGCGAAAGGCGGGCGGTGGGGCAAGTCGCGAATTCTACGGACTCCCCCCCGTGCACGCGACCCCGATCATGTGACAGAAGGCGAAAAACCCGCCATTCCCGCCCCTGGCACCCGACGCCTGATGCCTCACACTCACGGCACCTGCGAATTCGTCATCCGCCGCTGCACCCTTGCCGCATGCGCCGCAAGGCGGGGGCTGTAGTCCTTTTCGTAGCGCCGCGGGTTGGGCAGCATCACCGCCAGACGTGCGGCCTCGGCCGGTCCGAGGGTGGAGGCGGGGCGGCCGTAGTAGTGGCGCGCGGCAGCCTCCGCGCCGAACACGCCGTCGCCCCATTCGGCCACGTTCAGATACACCTCGAGGATGCGGCGCTTGTCCCAGGTCGCCTCGATCATCAGCGTGATCGCCGCCTCCTGGCCCTTGCGCAGCCACGAGCGCGAGGAAGACAGGAAGAGGTTCTTGGCGAGCTGCTGGCTGATCGTCGAGCCGCCGGCGGTGATTCGGCCACGTTCGGCGTTGCGCTCCAGGGCGCGCTCGATACCCTCCCAGTCGAAGCCGGCGTGATCGAGGAAGCGGTCGTCCTCGGCGGCGACCACCGCGCGCTTGAGATGGATCGAGATACGCTCGTACGCCACCCACTGCTGGCGCAGTTCGGCCTGTGGGTCGGTCTTCTGCAGTTCGGCGAGGCGGATACGCATGAAGCTGGTGCTGCCGGGATCGAAGCGGCTCCACCACACCACCTGGGTCAGCAGCACCGCCTGCCAGAACAGCACCAGCAACAGCCCGATGCCGAGCCCGCGGGCGATCCAGCCGAGGATGCGGCGCGGTGCGGGCATCGGCGCGGGGGGCTCAGCCGGCCTCGATGAGCCGGCGCAACTCGCCCAGCACCGGCGCCGAGTCGGGACGCACGCCCCGCCACAGCGCAAAGCTCTCGGCGGCCTGCTCGACCAGCATGCCCAGCCCGTCGGCGACCCGCGCCGCACCGTCGGCGAGCGCGGCGCGCAGGAAGGGGGTGTGGCCGCGGCCGTACATCATGTCGTAGGCAAGCGCACCTGCGGCGTACAGGCCGGGTGGAAGCGGCGGCAGTTCGCCGGAGAGACTGGCGGAGGTGGCGTTGATCACCAGGTCGAAGCGCTCGCCGGCGAGCGCCTCGAAACCGCAGCCCTCGATGCGTGTCGTTCCGGCATGCGGGGTGAAGGCCCGGGCCAGTTCCACCGCCTTGTGCGCCGTGCGGTTGGCGATGCACAGGCCGGCGGGTGCGCTGTCGAGCAGCGGCAGCAGCGCGCCGCGGGTGGCGCCGCCGGCGCCGAGCAGGAGGATGCGGCGCCCGCCGGGTGGACAGCCGAGATTGGCCGCAAGGTCGCGCACCAGGCCGGCGCCGTCGGTGTTGTCGCCGAGGATGCCGTCCGCGGCGAAGGCGAGCGTGTTGACCGCACCGGCCGCCTCGGCGCGCGGCGTGCGCCGGTCGGCGAGGGCGAAGGCCTCGAGCTTGAAGGGCACGGTGACGTTGAGCCCGCGCCCGCCCTCGGCGCGGAAGCGCGCCACCGTCCCGGCGAAGTCGGTGAGCGGGGCGAGCAGGGCCTCGTAGGCGAGCGCTTGCCCGGTCTGGTGCGCGAAGGCGGCGTGGATCCAGGGCGATCTGCTGTGGGCGATCGGGTTGCCGACGACGGCGTAACGGTCCATGGCGGAGCTCTCAGTTGGCGCGCACCTGGTCGCTGTTGGTGAAGGTCCAGGTGCGGGTGATCTCGATCACGTCGTAGTCCTTGCGGATGTCGGGCGGGAAGGGCGCGTAGGGTGCGGCCATCTTCACGATGCGCAGCGCCGCATCGTCGAGCACCTTGTGGCCCGAGCTGCGATGCACGCCCACCCGCTCCACCGTGCCATCGGAGCGGATCGTCACCGACAGCAGCAGGCTGCCGTAGAGTCGGCCGCGTGCCGCATCGGGGTAGTTGAGGGTGCCGATGCGCTCGACCTTCTGCCGCCAGTCCTCGACGTACTGTGCGAAACGGTATTCCTGCGCGCGCGCGCCGATGAACTTCTTGCGCGGGCGCTTGGCGAGCTCCTTGAGGTCGCGGTCGATCTGGGCCTCGATGCGGGCGACCGCGGCGGCGCTGTCGAGCAGGTCGAGGCCGCTGATCTCGCGCTGCGGCTCGGGCGTCGGTGCGGGTTGCTCGACCTTCTTCGGCGCCGCAGCGACCTTGGCCGGCGCCTTGTCGCGGGTGATCACCTGCTTCTGCTCGCGCACCGGCTCGGGTGTGCGGCGCTTGGCCTCGACCAGGGCGTCGCCGTCCTGGCGGTTGGGTTGCGGCGGCAGCGGCGTGCTCGCGCGTACCTCCTGCTCGGTGTTGCCGCCGGCATCGACGTTGGCCTGGGCGAGCACCTCGGCCTTCTCGGGGGCCTTTGCGTGGCGGGCGTTGACCAGTACCACCTCCAGGCCCTTGTCGCGCCCCGGCTTGGCCTCGGGCAGGCGGAACTGGATCAACAGCAGCAGCGCGTGCAGGCTGATCGAGACGACGAAGGCCGCCGCCAGCAGCGGTCCGCCGAAGCGCCGCAGGCGCCCGTTCCAAGTGCCCGGCAGCGGGCCGGCGGGCTGGGTGGGGGCGGCGGCCGCGCTCATGCGTGGATCAGGCGAAACCGAAGCCGGTCTCGTCCACCGTCTCGGGATCGGGCTCGGCGAGCGTCTGCACGAAGCGCGCCTCGACCTCGACATCGAGCAGGTCGGTGCGCTCGACGACGAGCTTGACTCGGCTGCCCGGCATCTGCAGCGGCATCGAGGGTACGCGGATCACCAGCGGGATCTCGGCGAGGCGCACCACGTTCTCGCGCAGCACCGTGGCCTCGACCTCGCCGCGGCCGTGCTGGCGCAGCCAGCGCAGGCACCAGTAGCGTTCCATGCCGCGCTGGAACTCGGCGTACTCGGCGTAGGTGAGCTCGAAGTCGCGCATCGCCGCCATCAGCTCGGCCGACTTGGGTGCGAAGGCGGGCGGCGTGCCCTGCAGCACCGAGATGATCTGCCATTGGTTGACGAGGTCGACGTAGCGCCGCAGCGGCGAGCTCGACCAGGCGTAGCAATCGACGCCCAGGCCTTCGTGCGGCGCGGCGACCGTGGTCATGCGCACCTTGCCGCCGCCCTGGGCGCGGTACAGCCCGGGGATGCCCGAGCGGTCGAGCAGCTTGCCCCAGGTCATGTTGGCGTGGATCATCAGCTCGGCGACGAGCTTGTCCATCGGCGAGCCGCGCAGGCGCCGGCCGATGCTGACGCGCCCCGGGCCGTCGGCGGTCTCCTCGGTCCAGTCCACGCTGAAGCCGAAATCGATGCGGTCCTCGTTGCCGGCGGCCTTGCCGCGCCCGGCCTCGAGCACGGTGGCGAGGTCCCACAGCAGGGTGAGCTCGCGCTTCCACTGGAAGTCGGGGCCGCCGTTGTGGACGGTGTCGTCGTTGAAGACGGGCTCGATGTCGTGGTGGCGCAGGTTGGCCACGATCGGCACGAGCTCGACCCGGCTCTCCTCGCCGACGATCGCCAGCCCGGGGGTGATGTCGAGGTAGAGCGACACCGCCGGGCAGTCGCGGCCTTCTCCGAGGGTGAAGGTCTGCACGATCTCGTCGGGCAGCATGGTGATCTTGTTGCCCGGCATGTACACCGTGGACAGGCGCCGGCGCGCGATCGCGTCGAGTGCCGAGCCGCGTGCAAAGCCGAGCGCGGGGGCGGCGATGTGGATGCCGATGCGCCAGCCACCCTCGGCGCGCGGGGTCACCGAGAAGGCGTCGTCGATCTCGGTGGTGGAGGCGTCGTCGATCGAGAACGCGCCGACCTCGGCGCGCGGCAGCGCGCCGGGGAGCACGGGCACTTCGAGGGCGGGGAAGGCGGTGCCCTCCGGGAAGTGCTCGAAGAGAAAGCGGTTGTAGTGGAAGTCGTAGCTCGACGCGAGCGCGCCGCAGGCCAGCAGCAGGCGCGCGGCGGACAGCCCGCTGTCGACGCAGGCGGCCTCGAGGGCCTTGATCTCGGGGCGGTTGCGGTCGGGGCGGTAGAGCGCCTGCGGCAGCAGGGCGGCGAGCTCGGGTGGCAGGCGCCCGGCGACGAGCTCGGCGCGCATGTGCTCGATCGCGGCGGCTTGCTGGCGCTTCTTCTCGAGGCCGGCGAGCGCCGCCTGGAGGATGTCGGCGGGGGCCTTGCGGAAGCGCCCGCGCCCCTTGCGGTGGAACCAGATCGGCGCGGAGTGCAGGCGCAGCAGCAGGGCGGCCGATTCGACCGCGGTGGGCGTGCGGCCCTGGTATTCGGCGGCGAAGTCGGCGAAGGCGAATTCGTCCTCGCCGCAGACTTCCCAGAGGAATTCGACGTCCAGGACTTCGGCCTCGGCCTCGGCGCGTGCGAGCAGGTCGGACGGCCCGGGCTCGCGGAATTCCATCAGCACATGGGCGCGCTTGAGCTTCACCCGCTTGCCGTGGGTGTTCTCGACCTGCAGCGTGGCGTCGTTATCGGCGAGGATGGTCCCGGCCTTGAAGGCCCCGTCCTCTTCATACAGCACGAACATCGGCATCCGCCTGAAGAAAGCAAGCGCGCTAGTTTACTGGATTCGGGCCGCCGGCCCTATCGCGCGGTGCGAATGAGGGGCGATGGGGTGCGGAGGGCGATCCGGTGCCAGTCCGTCCCGGGCTGGAGCGCCGCAGCTTCGGCGCGGTGCCGATCCGGTAGGATCGGATCCAGTATGTTCGGATCCGGCGCGGCTTCGATCCGGCGCGGCTTCGATCGGCCTCGATCCGGCGCGGCTTCGGTCCGGCGCGGCTTCGGTCCGGCCGCGGGGCCGGGGTGGTGGGCGCCGCCTGCCGTCGCGGCCCCTCGCGTCGCTCGGGGCTGCCCTCGGTGGA